>JACCDX010182028.1_pt1 | contig 39141 bp, 27 predicted proteins | sample 7449681 | NCBI WGS metagenome assembly JACCDX01 (sample SAMN15323450, study PRJNA562643) | freshwater metagenome | isolation source: river surface water | place: USA:Blue River Watershed | collected 2017-08-18
GTGGATGGAAAGCAGCAATTTGGGCAACCACGAACGTACGTTTTACGCCAACTACGTCGACATCGCCGCACAGCCCATCTCGCGGGTAAAAGTGAGCTTTGGGATGTATCGATTGTATAGCAAGGAGATCGGACAAAAACTCTACCCCGGTGCAGATTTGCTCGTGTATTTGATGAACCACAAATCCATGAACGGACCCAAATTGAACTTTTTTGCGTCGCTTGGAAACGGACAACGACTCCCCACTTTTACCGATTTGTATTATAGTGGTCCGTCCAATGTGGGCAATCCCGGTTTGTTGTCAGAATCTGCCAAAACATTTGAAATGGGGCTGCGCAAAACGGGCCAAAAAATCAATATACAAGCGGACGTATTCCGCAGAACCCAGCAGCAGATGATTGATCGGATCAAGGATTCGTTAACCGCGCCGTGGCAGCCCGTAAATTTGATGGGGACCAATTTCTGGATCGAGGGCTACGAGTTCAGGGTTGTGGGCAACAAGTACATCCGTTACTCCTCCGTATTGGCACAATCCAAGTGGGGTCTTGCTTCGGTGCGATGGACGCTGGGCGCAACGCAGTTGAGGCAAATGAGTTTTAGAGTGAAAATGAAGGGCTACTCGCAGTATGCTGCAAACTTTTTGCCCATACAATACTTGGCATCGTTGAACTTACAAACCAAATTCGGCTTACAGTTCACCACACAATTCCGATACATGGAGCGCACAGCTGACGGCTTTGATGCTGGGAGTGGCTATTCGATGTTGGATATGCGTTTGGCTTACCAGTTGAAGCGAGCGATCAAAGGCGCCGGTTTAACTTATTTGCCCGATGAAGTTCCAGCGCCGATCAAGTTGCCTTTTTCTTATACCATTTGGGTAAACGCACAAAACATATTGAATACCCAATACAAAGAAATTGCCAGTGTACCATTGATGCCACGATGGATTACCTTTGGTATTACGGTAACGCCGCCTCCGGCGGCTACCATCCCTAAAGAAGTACAAATCATTTCAAAATAATCGCCATGAAAACACACCAACTTATCGGTCTCGGCTGCCTGATGATGGCCGTATCCATCGCCCTCGGTGCCATGGGTGCCCACACCCTAGAAGATGCCATTTCGCCCCGCTATTTAGACGTATGGAAAACCGCATCGCTGTATTTCGCCCTAAATGGACTGGGATTCATGGCCATCTCTGCAAGTGCGCCGAGTACCAAAGGACTCTACATCAAAATCACCATCATCGGAACCTTCATCTTCAGTGTTTCTCTGTGGTTTTTGGCCCTGAACGAACTCATTTCACCCGCATTGCGCAAATTGGGCGCCGTCACCCCCATTGGCGGCCTGTTGATGATCATTGGATGGGCGATGATTGGGATACATCAATTGAGGCGCTAACACAAACGCAAACCTCACTAGATAAAAAACGGGGGCGGCCAATGGCCGCCCCCGTTTTTTATAAATCTCCCAAGATCAATACTCGGGACAATATCACTTACTTCTTCGCTGGCGGTGGAATGTAATCCAATGGAGGCTCGTTGCTTGGCGCCTTACCAGGAACCACATTCATCAAATCCACTTCAATCACCGTAATGCCATACATGTCCTCGAAAGTACCAGACATACGCGCCAAACTTGGGAATTCTACGTTTGAAACATACATTTCAAAGGATCCACCCGCAGCGGTTTTCTGGAACGACTCTTCCAATGGCGCCAAATTCAAACTCGCAATGTTGCCCACAAATGGCTTCTTGTCCTTGCGATTGTCCTGAAACACCTTGCCCTTACCATTCTTAATGATGAAGTAGCAAGTGATCGTATCGTAAATACCTGGAACCGCGCCATTGCCCTTTTTCAATTGCTTGTAGTAACCCTTGCTCGCCAACGGACTCACACCCGCTTCCTTGCTCATCTTCGCCATGAAATCGTTGGTCTCTTTCTGCAAAACCTTGATCTTCTTGTCTTGAACACCCTGCACGTAACCCTGATACACCTTGCCCATCGCATCCTGCTTGATCGCCAAGCCGCTATCTTTAGACAAACCCTCTTTCATTCCACGAAGGAAACTGCCATAGTCCAAAGCATCCACACCCTGCTGCTTCATGCGCTGAGCGGTTTCATAACCGTAAACATAACTGAAGGAATCTTCAGATGTTTTCAAATCTTTACTGGTGTCGATCTTTTCACCACAACCGGCCAACAAACCCAAGGCCACAACCGGAATGTATTTAAATTGTTTTTTCATTGTCTTTCTGTTCGATTTTTTATTGAATCAAGGCACACTAATGTTATGCGCCGTAAAGTTCTGCTTTTCTTGCTTTGATTTGATCATCCTCCGCAAATTCTTCGTACGTCATGTACTTATCAATCACCCCATTCGGCGTAATTTCTATGATGCGATTGGCGATCGAATTGATAAATTCTTGGTCATGCGAATGGAACAACACCACACCTGCATAATCCACCAAACCGTTGTTCAACGCCTGAATGCTCTCCAAATCCAAGTGGTTAGTGGGTTCATCCAACAACAAAACATTGGGGTTTTCCAACATCAATTTGCTCAACATACAACGCACTTTTTCGCCCCCACTCAATACCGTACACATCTTTTGGGTTTCTTCGCCACTGAACAACATCCTACCCAAAAATCCACGCACATAAGTTTCATCCTTCTCGGTAGAATACTGACGCAACCAATCAACCAAGTTGATCTTATCAGTAAAATAATGGGCATTCTCGTTGGGCAAATTGCTCATGGTTACCGTAACGCCCCAATTGAACTCGCCAGTGGCAGGCTTCACTTCGCCCCACAACGTTTTGAAGAATTGGTTCAACGCCAAAGTATTGCGCGAAATGAAAGCAATTTTATCGCCCTTACTCACCGTGAAATTCACATTGCTGAACAACAAATCACCCGATTCTGCCTTGGCACTCAAATTCTCAACCGTCAAAATCTGGTCGCCCACTTCCCTGCCCTGCTTCACAATGATACCAGGATACTTCCTTGTGCTCGGCTGTATCTCTTCGATGTTCAACTTCTCCAACATCTTCTTCCGCGAAGTCGCCTGCTTGCTCTTGGCCACGTTGGCACTGAAACGAGCGATGAACTCCTGCAATTCTTTCTTCTTCTCCTCGGCCTTTTTGTTTTGGTCCGAACGCTGACGCAAAGCCAACTGCGAACTCTGATACCAAAACGTATAGTTTCCACTAAATATCTGAATCTTACCAAAATCAATGTCGCACACATGTGTACAAACATTGTCCAAGAAGTGACGGTCATGGCTCACAACCAAAACGGTATTGTCGAAATTGGCCAAAAACATCTCTAGCCAGCGAATGGTATCCACATCCAAATCGTTGGTAGGTTCATCCATCAACAACACATCCGGATTGCCAAACAATGCCTGCGCCAACAACACCCGAACCTTTTGGTTACCGTTCAAATCCTTCACCAAATATTCATGGTACTGCTCTGTAATGCCCAAGCTGCTCAACAATGTAGCCGCATCGCTCTCCGCATTCCAACCATCCATCTCGGCAAATTCACCCTCCAACTCACTCGCACGCATCCCATCGTCTTCCGTAAAATCCTCTTTGGCATACAACGCATCCTTCTCCTCCATGATCTCCCACAACTTTTGATGCCCGCGGATCACCGTTTGCAATACCGGAAAATCATCAAACGCAAAGTGGTTCTGACTCAATACCGCCATACGCTTGCCTGGATCGATGTCCACCGAGCCCGTATTGGGTTCGATTTCGCCCGACAAAATCTTCAAAAATGTTGATTTACCCGCGCCATTGGCACCAATGATACCGTAGCAATTGCCATTCGTGAACTTGAGGTTAACCTCTTCGAAAAGTACGCGCTTACCAAAACGCAAAGAAAGATTTGAAACTGAAAGCATTATATACGAAAAATGAGCCGCAAAGTTACGGCTTAAGTTGCAATTTCAGACCGGTTTTAACTAAAGAGTGTGAAAGAACCTTCCATCTTCAAATTCACAAACCCCAACCCCCCATTTTCAACCAAATTGCGGTTAAACACGTAATACCGCGCTGGCTTGTTGCTCACCCCATGCTGCTTCTCTGGCAATGCCGTAATTACCCCAGAATTCAACATCTTCCTCCTGAAATTCCGCTTGTCTAAATCCCGCTCCAATATGGTTTCGTAAAGCGTTTGCAAATCACTCATCGTGAATTTCTCCGGTAACAACTCAAACGCAATCGGCTGTATCTGCACCTTTTCCCTCAATGCCAACAACGCCCCCTCAGAAATATCGTTGTGGTCAAATCCCAATTCTGGAATCTCCGCGATCGGCAACCAAACCGCCTCCTTACTGAAACTACCCGGCTGAATCTGAACCTTGTTGCTGTCGATCAATGCCATATACGCCACCGTGATCACCCGCGCATCCGGATCCTGCCTCACCCCCTGCAACCAAGCCCTGTCCTTCGCCTTGGATATCCGCAACGGATCGCCAAACGCCTGAAACTGCTGCAGAAAAATGCCCGTTAACCCCGTTAACTCCTTCAAAACACGAGCAGCCGCCTCGTCCAAATTTTCATTGTCCCTCACCAAATCACCCGGCAAAGCATAATAACTATCGTCCAACTCGGTAATCGCATTGGGAACCGTTCTCTTGATCAACAACAAACGCAATGTCTCCTTACTGAAACCAAAGATGACACAATCTACCGATACGTGGGGGTTTAAGGATGGACTAACCGACATGCTTGCTCAAAATACTATAACTTCTACAATTGAATGAGCAAAATAACCCAATAATACAATAATAAACAAAAATTGTTTTTGAAGTGTGTAATTGACACTAAGTGTTTTTTTATTATCTTGCACCAATTTCAATCATGATTCTTGTAGCAGACAGCGGCAGCACCAAATGCGATTGGGTTTTCACCGATGGTGAATCTCAGCGCCTTTCATTTTATACCATGGGCTTCAACCCATTTTTCCACCCCACCGAATTGATCGAAAGTGAAATTCGCAAAAACACAGAATTGTGTGCAGTAGCACCCATGGTGGAACACGTTTTCTTCTATGGCGCCGGTGCCAGCCACCCCGCCAGAAATATCATCGTGGAAAATGCCCTTCGCGCAGTATTTACCAAAGCCGCAATCACCGTAGACCACGACCTCACCGGAGCTGTTTACGCCACCTGTGGCGATAACCCCGGCATCTCTTGCATCCTCGGCACTGGCTCAAACAGCTGCTATTTCGATGGCAAAGAAATTCATGAAGAAGTTCCCGCATTGGGCTACGTACTTGGCGATGAAGCCGGCGGAACCTTCTACGGGAAAGACCTGCTCCGCATGTTCCTCTACCATGAACTTCCCGAAAAAATTCACAATGGTCTTGTTGAGCGTTTCAACCTCACCAAAGAAAGCATCTTCGAAGCCGTATACAACAAACCAAACCCCAACGTGTATTTGGCGTCTTTCATGCGTTTCCTGAGCGACAATCGCGATGAAAAATGGGTGAGAGATTTCATCTACAACGGATTCAGCAAATTCATCAACATCCACATCTGGAAATACGAAAACCACAAAGAAGTACCCGTTCATTTCGTGGGTTCTGTGGCCTATCACTTTAGCGACCTCCTCAGAGAAGCCTGCAAAATACACCGCCTCGATGTGGGCGTGATCACCAGTGAACCCGTTGTGAATTTGGTAGAATACCACCTTAGAAAATTACAAGCCGCTGTATGATGACCGCAATCATCCTCGATCTCGACGGGGTAATTTGCGATACCGCACATTTTCATTTTTTGGCTTGGGAGCGTTTGGCCGCAGAATATGGCTATGCCCTCACACAAGAAAACAATGAAAAACTCAAAGGCGTGAGCCGCGTAGATTCCCTCAAATTCATCCTTTCGCTGGCCAACAAATCTCTTTCCGAAGCAGATTTTCAGGCCGATTTGATACGCAAAAATGAATGGTACCTGGAATTGGTTCAACACATGGGTCCCAAAGACGTACTCCCCGGTGTGCCCGCTTTTTTCGAAGAAGTAGCATCGCGGAGAATCCCCTTGGCCTTGGGCTCAGCCTCCAAAAATGCCAACATGGTCCTCACGCGAGTTGGACTCATTGATGCGTTCGACGCAATCGTGGATGCCGGACAAATCACCCACGGGAAACCTCACCCCGAAACTTTCCTTACCGCCGCAGACATGCTGGGTTTCCCACCCTCACAATGCTTGGTGTTTGAAGACAGCGCAGCAGGCGTTCAAGCAGCCCTCGCCGGCAACATGAAAGCAGTGGGCATTGGACTCCAGAGCGACCTGCCCGGCGCATACATACACCTCAACAACCTGGGAGAATTTGATTTTGATTCTCTAGAGAACTAACACCAAAATACCATTACCCAAACCCATCACCCCACAGCATTTTAATACTATACCCATGATCGACTATTTTTTGGCAGACCCTTGGAAAATTATAGAAGAAGGATTTAACCCCACCATGAATGAAATTTCTGAGAGCGTTTTCAGTCTCGGAAATGGCATGATGGGTCAGCGTGGAAACCTCGAAGAAACCTACAGCGGCCATTCGCTGCAAGGCACCTACGTGGGTGGTGTTTATTACCCCGATAAAACCCGTGTGGGTTGGTGGAAAAATGGCTACCCTGAGTATTTTGCAAAAGTGCTCAACGCCTCCTATTGGAGCGGACTCAGAATCTATATCGATAACGAAGAATTGGATTTGGCCAAAGTGGAAATTCTCTCTTTCAACAGAGAACTCGACATGCACAAAGGCGTTCTCAATCGCCACTGCACAGTAAAGCTTCACAACGGCATTGAACTCAACATCCAAACACACCGTTTCTATTCCCTCATCAACAAGGAATACAGCGCACTGCAATACAACATCACCCCATCGAAAAAATGCACCATCAAAGTAGAAAATTACCTCGATGGCGATGTGGTGAACAAAGACTCCAACTACGATGAGAAATTTTGGGATGAGGTAAAACAGGAAGTGCACAACCACAACTTGTTGGTGACCGTAAAAACCAAAAAACTCGATTGGGTGGTAACCAATGCCATTGCTTTCGAAATCCATAAAAATGGCGTTAAACACAACGAAATCGCCAAACCACGTACCCAGAGTAAATTTGCCAGCAACACCTACGAAATCTCTGTAGCCGCTGCCGAAAAACTCACGTTGGTAAAGCACTGCATCACCGGCAGCAGCTTCCACCACGCCCCTGATGCATTGGAACTTCATACCAAGAAGGCCCTCGATAAAATGAGTGCCTCCAGTTTTGAAGCCCATTTGCAAATGAGCGCCGCCGCTTGGGCCAAAAAATGGGAAACCACCGATGTGCGCATCGATGGCGATGTAAAAGCCCAACAAGCGGTTCGCTTCAACATCTACCACCTGAACCAAACCTACTGCGGCGACGATGCCCGCCTAAACATCGGCCCAAAAGGATTCACCGGTGAAAAATACGGCGGAAGCACCTACTGGGACACTGAAGCATATTGCCTGCCCTTCTTCCTGGTATCGGCCGATTCTGCCATCTCTCGCCAACTGCTTGTATATCGATATAAACAGCTCAACAAAGCCATCGAAAACGCCGCCAAACTTGGCTTCACAGATGGAGCTGCTCTGTATCCGATGGTTACAATGAACGGCGAAGAATGTCACAACGAATGGGAAATCACCTTCGAAGAAATTCACCGCAACGGCGCCATCGCCTACGCCATCTATAACTACATTCAACATACCGGCGATCAATCCTACTTGCTCGATGGGGGATTTGAAGTCCTGCTCGGCATCGCACGGTTCTGGAAACAACGCGTTCACTGGAGCACACACAAACAACGCTACGAAATGCACGGCGTTACCGGCCCCAACGAATACGAAAACAACGTAAACAACAACTGGTATACCAGCTACATCGCCAATTGGTGTATGCAGTACACCGCAGAATGTGCCCAATGGCTCACGGAAAATCACCCCGCTGAATTCCAAACACTGTGTAACAAAACCCAGTTCAAACAGCATGAGGAAACCCAGGCCTGGAGCCACATCAACGAGCACCTATACCTTCCCTACAGCGATGAACTCGGCGTATTTGTTCAGCACGATGGATTCCTAGAAAAGGAACTCATCCCTGTACAAGACCTATCGCCCGCTCAACGACCCATCAACCAAAAATGGAGCTGGGACCGCATCCTGCGCAGCGTGTATATCAAACAAGCCGATGTACTACAAGGACTTTATTTCTTCGAAGACCAATTCAACGCAAGCACCCACGAGAAAAATTTCAAATTCTATGAGCAGTTCACCGTTCATGAAAGCTCTCTAAGCCCCTGCGTTCACAGCATCTTGGCCGCAAAAATTGGCGAAACCAACAAAGCCTATGAAATGTATCTGCGCACCGCTCGGTTAGACCTCGACAACTACAACAACGATACCGAAGATGGCCTCCATATTACCTCGATGGCAGGTTCCTACCTCAGCATTGTACAAGGATTTGGCGGTTTGCGCATCAAAAACCAAACCCTTTACATCAAACCCCACTGTCCCAGCCAATGGAACGGTTATGGCTTCCAGATCTTACTCCAAAACGAACCCATCAAAATTGAAGTATCAAAATCGGGCGCAACCATCACCAACCTCGGCCAAAACGAAGTCGCAATTCATTGGGGCGATGTGAATGATACCGAGCACAAAATCATCCGCCTCAATCCACAAGAAAGTCAATTTCACAGCTAAAAACAACGTTTCGCCAGCGGTGAAAAAACTTACCTTTTGATGCCCTAAAAAATCAAAGGCTTTCAACTATTTTTGCGTCACTTTGTCGGATCAAAATTCCATTCAACCCAACCCAAATCAATCCCTTCCATCAACGCCGTTGACTGGCGAAGGCAATTCTGATCCCAGCAACCCAAAAAACCCTTCCCCTTGGCTCATCGTTTGGGCAGGTTTAAGCATTTGTTTACCTGTTCTGCTACTCTATATTTACAGCTGTAGCAGTCAAACCATACAAATTGCAGGTTTTGAACTCAAACAAATCTTGGGCAACCAAGACATCGACGCCATGTTGGCTGAGCTCGACGAACCCGAATTGCCCAGCACAATCAACAACACATCAACCACGAATTCCAAAACCAACACAGACTCAAATGTTATGGCAATGGGCGATGATTCTACCCTATCCTTCATCAACCAGGCAAACAAAAAACCATTCAGTTTGCCAGCCTATGAATTGCCCGTATTTGCCGATACCACCAAACACAGAATATTGCTCATTGGCGATTCTGAAAGCGGTGGATTGAGATATCCCTTGAACGACTACTGTTTATCCAACGGCCACAAACTCGTTCTTTCCCTCGAATGGTATTCCGCCACCACATTCAACTTTGGCCGGTCCGATACCATTCAAAAAATCATCGCCAAATACAAGCCCACTTACATCTTTTTGGTCTTTGGCCTCAACGAACTTTATGCCCGCGACCTCAAAGCGCGCAAAATTGCCGCCAACCAACTGGCAAAAAAACTCCGTGGAATCCCCTATGCATGGATCGGACCCGCCAATTGGGATGAAGACCATGGCATCAACAAAGTATTTCAATCCTCCGCAGATTCTGCCACCTACTTCCTCACCAAAAAACTCACCCTCACCCGTGCCGGCGATGGGCGTCACCCAGATGTTCAAGGTTACCGTGTTTGGATGGACAGTATAGCCGGTTGGTTGCAAACATCCGCCCGTTACAAAATGGCCATGAAGCCGCCGCGCAAGCGCGGCAGGCCTTTCCGTGCACCCATCATCACCATCAATGCAGCCAAATACCGTGGATACTAATTGGATCAATCAGATTTTTGCCCCACTGCATAACCCACAATTACTGCAGAACATTTTTGGATACTCCACCAAAGAACCTTGGTTCTTTACCGAATTCTCATTTCTGGCAGTCTTCGGCGTATTCCTCATCTTCTATGCCGCCCTCGTCCAAAAAAATACCTGGAGAAAACTATACATCATCGCCTTCTCCTTGTTCTTTTATTACAAATCGAGCGGACCGTTCCTAGGACTATTCGCCCTCATGATCGTCTCGGATTACCTCTTCGCATTGGCCATCCAAAAAAGTCAGGGTACCCGAAAAAAACTCCTTCTTTGGCTATCCCTATCATACAGCCTTAGCTTTTTGCTTTACTTCAAATACGCCAATTTCTTCATTCAAAACTGCAACGAACTGCTCAATACCCAGTTCACCCAGCAAGACCTTTTTCTTCCCATCGGCATATCGTTCTACACTTTCCAGTCCATCAGTTACCTCATGGATGTGTATCGCAATGAAATCCCCGCCACCAAAAACGTCAGTGACTATGCGTTTTACATGACCTTTTTCCCCCACTTGGTTGCCGGTCCCATCGTTCGTGCCAAAGACTTCTTACCCCAAATTTTCACCCCGCAAATCATCAATGCCAGCTTATACAAAGAAAGCCTCCTTAGAATCATCACCGGCCTTCTCAAAAAGCTGTTCATCGCTGATTACTTGGGCAAATACGTGGATATCGTTCACGAACTCCCCAGCAATTTCTCCGGTGGCGAAAACTTGCTGGCCATGTATGCCTACAGCTTTCAAATTTATTTCGACTTTTCAGGCTACTCAGACATTGCCATAGGTATTGCCCTCATGTTGGGTTATCGCCTCAAAGAGAACTTCGACAACCCTTACGCCGCAACCAACATCACCGTATTCTGGCGCAAATGGCATATTTCCCTCAGCAGCTGGCTGCGCGATTATATCTATATCCCACTCGGCGGAAACCGAAAAGGCGAATTCAACACCTACCTCTTTCTCCTCATCACCATGCTCGTGGGTGGATTTTGGCACGGTGCCGATTGGCGTTTCATGTTCTGGGGACTCGCACACGGACTTGCATTGGCCTTCCACAAAGCCTGGAAACAACTATTTCCAAATCCCAAAAATCAATGGTACTCCCAATTTTTAAGCACACTGCTCACTTTCAATTTCGTGGCTTTCTGCTGGATATTCTTCAGAGCAACCTCCTTTGGCTCAGCATTTGCTAGCATAGAACAAATTGCATTTCACACCCAATGGAAAGACTTCACCGGATTTTGGCTATCCCGACAAGAAATGGGAATCCTTCTCAGCATAGCCGCTGTGATAGCATTTTTTCCGCCAAACCTCAAAGAACGATTCTTTCAAAAACTCCAAATCCTGCCCACTTTCACCTGGATTATATGGACCCTGATTGCTCTGCAAATCATCATCCAGTTCAAAGACGATGTGGTTCAACCCTTCATCTACTTCCAGTTCTGATGCAGCAAGTCCCAATCAACGCAACTCCATCACCATTACGCCGTATTCCCCTCCCCTTAAAATGGGCAGCAGGCTTGTTGCTATGCCTATACGCACAATTGCTTGGCGCACAACAGACCACAAACCCACAAACTCCTGCCAATAATTCACACGAAGATAGCTCGGTGATATGTCTTACCTGCAATGAGTTGCAAGAATCGCCAAAGCTAAAAAAAGCTTTGCAAAAATTGCACAATGTACGCGTCAACAACGCCGAATACATACTTCAAGATTACCCATCACACCCCGCCAACGGCCAACTCAAAAAGAGCCTCCCCGGCATGCCCCCCGTGCGCAATGCACCGAATTCTGGCAAAAATGCCGTCAACCCCGCCGATACCCTATTTACCATCATACACATTGGCGATAGCCACATTCAAGGCGATTACTTTTCCGGTGAAATACGCATGCAACTGCAATCCCAGTTTGGCAACGCCGGCCGAGGCATCCTCTTTCCATACGCCCTCGCAAAAAGCTTTGGCCCGCGCGGCGTATCAGTGAAACCACAAGGCCTATGGACCGGTGTGAAAACCCTTACCCAAAGCCTCACCTTACCCCTTGGCGTTTCAGGCTACGGCGCAACCACCAATTCCCCTGCCGCAAGCCTGAATGTATCACTCACCGAAAAATTTGCCGAAAACAATGCCCTTGGCAACTTCAGTGTGCCACAAATGCAACGCATCAACATTTGGCACTCCGCCGATGACAACTCCTTCACCACACAGCTCAACCCAGAATTCATGTGGACAGGCAGCCAATTTTACCCATCCGGCTGGGGTGTGAGTAGTTACCAAGCCCAACAACCCACCAACAATTTCACCCTGGGTTTGATCTCGAATTCTCCCAACCAAAACCACTATGCGTTCTACGGTTTCGAAATCATTCCCCAAAAACAAAGAGGCGTAGTTTATCATCATTGTGGTGTTGTAGGAGCGCAATTCACCCACCTCATCAACAAAGCCCCACAAACCGTAGAGCAAATCGCCCACCTCAAACCCGATATCCTCATCTTCTCCTTCGGAACCAACGAAGCCTATAACGGCAAGCTCGACACCCAAACTTATACCCCGGCCGTGATGAAATTCCTCGCCGATATCGCCGCAGCCAGCCCCAACACAGCCATCATCCTCACAACGGCCCCAGATACCCGAAGCCGAAACCGCATCCCACCCGCTCAAAAATCGGTTAACCAACAACTCCAAAAAATTGCAGCTACGCAAAAACTTACACTATACGATCTGAACAAAGCCATGGGTGGCTGGGGATCCCTGCACATCTGGTATAACCACAAACTCACCCTCACCGACAAATTGCATTTTAACGCCGCCGGATATGCCCTGCAAGGTCAGCTTTTCACACTCTCGCTCCTGCAAGCCTATAACAAAGCCAACCCCAAAGACACGCTCAATATCTCCGCGCTCAAAAACACAGTCCATGTTGCCATGAGCACCTTGGTAAGAGACTTTTCGGCCGTTTCTCTGGGCGATTCCCTAGCCAACGATACCGCCAAGAGCGTCACCGGTCAAACCCGCGCCAACCCAGTCACAAACAATACAAATGGCATTGTGCCCGCCACCACTCAGGATTCAGTGCAACAAAATCCGCGCACAAATACTATTTCACCACAGCGAAACAATACACCTCAGCGATCCACTCCCGCCAACAACCGCAGCCCAAGAATGTCACAGGGCGAAGTCACCCACACAGTGAAATCGGGCGAGAACCTATATCGCATTGCACAACGCTACAACGTTACCCACGAATCTATCGCCAAGAGAAACAAACTCTCCAACCCACGCGCCTTGCGCATCGGTCAACGATTGATTATTCCCGCGAGGTAAACACAAACCATTCGCCGTTTTTGTTGGGATAAAAAAAGAGGGGCCTGCGCTATGCGCAAGCCCCTCTCAAAAAGATATTTACCAGGTGATTAGTGCGACACCTGCAATCCCAAAGACGAAATACCATCCTTCGATTTGATGCGAACCTGATACAATCCCTCAGCCAAATCAGCCGTTGGAATCATCACGCCTTGGTTTCCATTTACCGAACCAAATGATGAACGATAAACCTCTCTACCCAAAGCATCCACCAACATCACTTCCAAATTGGCTTCAACACCGTTGAACTTCACAAGCACTTGATCACTTGCAGGGTTCGGCATCATGCTCAAATTCATCAACGATTGAGCGCGAGTTCCCACATTGGTCACTTTTACATCAAAATACATTGTATCAGATTTACATGGAGGGTTGTTCGCCACCAACATCACCTTATATGTGCCATCAGCACTAAAGGTATACGTAGGCTTGGGTTGAAAGCTCTCGTTGCCATCACTGTAGTTCCAATACACATCGGCAGCATTGCTACCGGTAAACTCAAATGCAAATTTTCTACCGCCCAAACTGGTATACTTGTAAGCTGCAGCAGGCTTCAACACACCATAAATGGTTTTCGATTTGATGGTTTCACACCCAGCAGTATTTTTTACAGATACCTGATAACTTGAACTTGCTCCGTTGGCTTTGGCAAAAGTAGTGCTTGTGGTTGAACCAGTACTCCAAGAGTATGTGTAAGTCTGTGGAGGACCTCCAACAGGTGCCACAGTGGCCGTTAATTGAACTGAGTCACCCTCACACACCATGGTGTCTGTGGCCGTCAATGTTACATTGGGACCGTTTTGAATCTGCACCGCCACGTTTCTCTGGCCTGTACATCCATTATCGTCCACACCCGCTACAGTATAAAATGTAGAAGTCGATGGCAAAGCATAAATTGTATCGCCCGTATTAGAACTCAATCCCGTGGTGGGTGTCCAACTATATGTTACAGCACCACTTGCAACCAACTTCACACCGGTAGTCGCACCAGCACACAATATAGCATTGGCAGGGGTTACCGTGATCGTTGGGGGCGTTGCAGTATTGTCAATCCAGATGCGAATACAGTTTGAGGTATCCACTTGTCCACTATTTGAACAAGTCACAATCGCACGAATGTATCTGTATTTACCAATCGCTGCACTGAAATTGGCAGTATTCACGTTGGTTGTCCATGCATTGGTCGTAAAGGTGGTAGAGTCAGTTGAAGTCTCATATTTAATCGAAATCCCTGTTGAAGCGGTATTTCCTGCCAAAGTAATGGTTGATGGACCCACAGCGCCACACACATAATAAGTAGACGCACTCAAAGTACCTGCGTCTGGTTTTCCTTCACAGAAGGTTGGATACGCATCCCATGTTACGCTATCAATAAAGATATTCCCTCCGTTCGCACCGCCACGCGCAGTAGCTTGAATCAAAAAATAGTTGGTGGTTCCGGTGAACGAAGCTGGAATAGCAAAAGAATACTTGTACCATCCATGCGCCACAGAATCTGGATAGGTCTTTTTCGCATAGCGAGTGATACCTCCCAAACGTTTCGCACCTGTTAAACTACGCGATGTATTGAACCAAACTGAAACTGAATCATCGGTATTGTAAACCGTATCTCTGAAAACATACAAAGAGATGTATGAATTGGCAGTACCACGCTTACTCAAATCAATCACCGGCGATCCCAAAGTTTGTGTTCCACCCGCTGTAGCTCCACGCGATGAAAAACGCGCCATCCCCGCACCGCCAAAAGGCGTACAAGCTGGCGTTGTACCCGCATTTGCAACAGTTCTTCTCGACCAAGTAGGGGCTCCAAATCCTCCTCCACCTACAGTTTGCCAACCAGCTGGGGGAAACGCCGTTCCTTCAAAACCCTGGCCAGTTACCGTTTGTGCCGTTAAGTCTGAACCCAACAAGGCCATCCCCAACGTCATTGCATAAGTAAATATTTTTTTCATGTTCTTAGTTTGTTCTAGATCAATTTTTATTCGATTCCAACACCAATATGGTGCCTTGCTTTACAAAATTCCTATACCCCGAAACCGTCTCATCAAAAGTCACATTCACGATGTATACATACATACCAGAAATCACCGGCTCATCCATGTATAAGCCATTCCAAGATTCAGATACAGGTCGTTTATCAAACACACACTCTCCCCAACGATTGTATACACTCCAATATCCATTCTTCACTGCACAAGTCTTACCCCAGTCATCCACAAACATCGGCCTCACTTCATCGTTCACCCCCTGAGATCCAAAAGGTGTAAACGCATCGGGCATCCACATCTTGCAATCACAACGAATGGCATTTACCTTCACAGTATCCCTTCTCTCCCCACAGGCATTGAACGTATGCAAGCTATACAAACCCGATTGAGCCACATTCAAATTCCCGGTTTTCGCACCCGTATTCCACAAATATTTGCTATACCCAGAGAATTGTGCTCCTTTCAAAGTGTATGATACGCCCCCGCAAAACCACTCCTCAGCCACCAAACGTTTTTCCGGCACCGTATCCTTATAGATAAAAAATGTATCAGTCCTCACCCCACAATCATTGGTCATCGTGAGCCAAAATTTACCCGTCCCCATAATCACCCGCTGTGGCGATCCCGTTAAATCATCCCACTGATACCCCTTCACATCAGGATGCGTCATATCCAAGCTCCATGCAAAGTTGCTACTACAAAAGGTGGTATCCTTCACCCGCGATTTGGTGGGTGGCAACTTGATTTTTATATCAAAAGTATCATAAGCAGCACCGCATAAATTACTCACAACCAAAGTGGCCTTTGTAGATGTGTAAAATGTCTTGGGTACCATCGTGTCACCATCGGCCCAAGTATACAAACTCGCAGGGACCTTCGGAAAATCCACCACTATCGACTTCCCAACACAAACCCCAGTATCCATCACTTTTGGGGATACAGGCGGTAACAACAATTTAAACCGCACCGAATCCACCCTACTTCCACAAGCGTTTCTTGTATCCAACCAAAAAACACCTGGCTTGGTAAAAGTACGAGTCGACAAAGTACTGCCATTGTCCCACACATACTTACAAAATGGCTGCGCCACATCAATGGTATAGTTGAACGGACTCTTGCAAAACAAAGTGTCCTTTAAATTTGGCTTCACAGGTGCAGATGCTTTACCCACGATCACTGTATCCTGACGTGTACCGCAAGCATTGATTGAATTGATGTAATAAGTCCCTTCTACGGTAAACGTTCTTTTGGGCGAAGTACCCCCGTCTGTCCATGCATAACTCTCAGCCAACGCCTGAGTTGCATCCGTTGATACACTCGGTGTAGACGGGCACATAACCAAGGGCGAAGTCACCGTTTTAACCGGCATCGGACAGGCCTGTGTACAGTTCACAGCCTGATTGATATAAAACGAGGCCGTATCAAAATTGATCATGGCCAAATCACCATAACTGCTCGCCGTGTAAGCAGTAGAAGATGCCCAAGACCAAGTAAGTGCGTTGTTATTTACTGTCGATGTAGTTGTACCACAGTTGGTATTACAAGGACTGTTGATCATAAAGTTGTTATGCACCCCCGCTGAATTATCAACCCCAATTGCCACCATCCCGCCTTTGGGCATGGCTGCAAAAGACCTCATAAATCCAGTTAAGGCATAGTTTGTATTCCCATTCGATAATATCTTCTGGGTTTGGGTTGTTGCACCCGTTGCGGTATCAATTTGCACCAACAATTGTCGATTATTTGCAAACGTTTGATAGGTTGAACTCAACCACAACGAACCGCCCTCCAAAACCAAATGATGTCCCGTTTCATTCACATTGTTGGCGCCAATGCTGCGCGTCCATTTACGGGTTCCGTTGGCGGTAAAAGCACACACCATAATTTGGGCAGTAAGCACTGCGCCCGTTGTACCAACCGTATAAATAGTCCCCCCAGGGGCTACCAAAACATGGCCAAATTGATTGATCCCATTGCTGTTCCCCTTCCACAAACTGCGCACTGTTCCGTCCGTTTTAACATACAGCGCAAATGGATATGTTTGAAGCGACCTCGCCCAACCCGTGATGACCCATTCACCGCCCACTCTCGCAACACCCCATCCGTGATGTTCGTTATTTCCCATATCCACGTTCAACGTCCATTTGGTGACACCGTTACTATCTAATTGCGCAGCAATCAAATTGCGTTTGCCCGTCAATTGACTACCCGAACCAACCACGATGATTGTATTGGCATCGTAAACCAATACATGATTTAACACATCACCCTGACCATTTCTGCTCGAACTAGGCGTCTCCCTGGTCCATTTCAACTGACCACCCGGAGTAAAATAACTCACCGTACCCAAAGCCGCATTCACAGAACCCACTACGCTAGAACCCACAACCACTGCCCCACCCGATGGCGTTGTAGCCACATCATTCATGATTTCATTGGAACCCGTCCCCTTCACACCATAACGAATCGCCGCAACAATCTTCCCAGTATCATCGTATTTCATCAACCAGCCATCCCCATGATTCGCGCCATTCACAGTTCCATATCCGGCAACCCAAAAACCTTTACTCCGGTTGGTTACCGCCATCGTATTCCATGAACTAAACTGTCGGGTACCAACCACTTTTTCTGTATTGGTAAAATATTGTCTTTTGATGTAAGGATAACAAATTTGAGCACCCAAAAACGATGTACTAAAAAATACTATAATTATTACTAAATAATTTTTTAATTTTATGAGTTTTTTCACTGTGTAATCAATGTTTTGTATCAATAGACGACAAAAATCTACATTTGGTTTACAATACCCAAAAAAGATTTGTCACATTTGGGGAAAACACAAAAATTTACGCCCACCCCCAAAAGAATTTGAAAAAATCGCAAAGAATGGCGGAATTTGGTGAATCTGCAGCAAAATACCGACCTTTACCACTTCAAAACAGTGCCGTAAGATATTGGAAAAACTCATCATCTTTTCAGCGCCCTCCGGATCGGGCAAAACAACCGTGGTGAAACACCTGCTAGAGGTGATGGATCAACAACTCGCCTTCTCAGTGAGCGCAACCACACGCAGCCCAAGGCCAGGTGAACTGAACGGAAGAGAATACCACTTCCTACAACTCGATGATTTCAGAGAAAAAATCAAAGACGGTGCATTCCTCGAACACGAAGAAGTGTACGCCGGCATCCTTTACGGCACCCTCTGGAGCGAAGTGAAAAAGATTTGGGCCGATGGCAAAGCCGTTGTTTTTGATGTAGATGTCAAAGGGGGCCTCAACCTCAAAAGACAGTTTGGAGATCAAGCCCTCGCCGTATTTCTAAGACCACCCAGTGTGGATGTGCTCATGGAACGTCTCACCAAACGCAGCACAGAAGTTGAACATCAACTCCAAGAACGCATCGCCAAAGCCAACTACGAACTGAGCTTCGAATCCCAATACGATACCGTGGTTGTGAACGACAAACTAGACGTTACCTTTGCCACCTGCGAAAAACTCGTGAGCGATTTTATTGCCAAAGATTAAATCCAAACCGATTTTCATTCGTTAGTTACCAAAACCCCATGCGCATCGGACTCTATTTTGGATCTTTTAACCCCATTCACGTGGGACACATCCAAGTAGCTCGTTACTTTAAAAACATCAACGCGTTCGATGTCATCTGGTTCGTCCCTTCACCACTCAACCCCCACAAATCAGAAGAAACATTGGTGCCAGCACCGCAACGACTTCAATGGGTGAAAACGGCCTTAATTTCCGAACCCGATTTTGAGTGCTCAGATGTGGAATTTGGATTGGGCCTGCCCAGTTATACCTATCGCACGGTAGAACACCTACAAAACATCTACCCAACCTTTACATTTTCTATCATTATGGGTGCCGATAACCTACTGCACTTCCATAAATGGAACCAAGCCGAAGCACTCGCTCAACGCTGTCAACTCCACGTTTACGCGAGACCCGGCTACGAGAAACCCATCGGGGATATCCCCTTCAATGCCATTTGGCACGATGCCCCCTTGCTTCACATTTCAGCCACGGAAATCCGAGACCGATTGGCACAAAACCTACCCATCGATTCTTTGGTCCCCGCCGCCATCCTGATCGAAGTCGAGACTTTTTTTCAGCACTTTCTCGCGGACCAACACCAATAAATACCCCACAGCAAACGTCACGAAGAACGAATACAACGCATACACCAATGCGGGCTTTTCCATCGCGGGCATCTGCAACTTCTCCCCAGCTATCAACAACGCCAATGCGGTATTGTGCAAACCCACCTCAATGGCAATCGTAATCCGATTTCTATAACTCAAACGGAACGGAATTCCCACGGCGAAGCCCAACAACATCGACATTACATTCAACCCTATTACATAAGGCGTGAGCGCCAATACATCCGCGGGTTGCATGTCCGTGCCCCCGTGATCTTGACCAGCCAAAAATTTAAAGCCAAACACGGTCAACAAAAGCAACGGCAACACAATGTTTACCCACTTGCTCACATTCACCACCCTCAAACCCAATCGCAATCGAACCCACATCCCCAAAATCGCAGGGATGATCGTAACCACGAAAATTTCAAACAACGTAGTCCAAAAAGGCAAATAAACCGCAGTCTCTCCGTCGCCCGCCAAAAAATATGTGAGAAACAAATTCACCACCAAGGGGATTGAAATCAACGACAGCAAAGCATTGGTTACCGTTAATGAAACAGCCAACGCCACATTCCCTCTCACAAAATAACTCACCAAATTGGATGTGATACCGCCCGGACAAACACTCAAAATCATGATACCCACTTTCCACTCCGGCATTAAATTGGATTGCATCACCAATGCGCCCGCAATCAGAGGCAAAATCACCATTTGCGCCAACAATCCAATGGCCAGCGATTTGGGCTGATCAAACAATGCCTGAAAATCTTCTCGCTTCAAAGACAGCCCCAAGCCAAACATGATCAATGCCAATACAACATTGAGCAGTTCATTGATATTAATGGAGACCAGAAGTAGTTGCATACCAAGCGCTCAACAAGACTACAAAATGATAGGCAAAATACAAACCGATGGCCATCAAAATGAATCCAAAATATCGATTTACGAGCGAATACACACCGTTACTCAATTTCTTTCCGATGTAATCACTCAAATACACCTTCCCCAAATCCAATGCCAGCAACGTCACCAAAATCGAGATCAATTCAATCAAAATCATCGTTTTACCTGGCTCCGTATGCGTTGAATGTCCTACACTCAAAGTCGCAATCACACTCACCCAAAGCAGCATCACAAACGGATTGATGATATTCAAAAAGAAACCCCTGTAAACCGATGCCGACGCGCTCACCTTAATTTCGGGCAAGGCATGATTCTTACCAAATGCCGATTTCACACCCAAAAACAAGATGGCCACCGCCGCCGCACCCGTAAAAACAACCTGGAAATTGGGCGCAGTAAAAAAGCCACTCAACCCGTAAAAACAAAGCAACGCCACAAACATCTCACTCAAGAAAATGCCTAAGGCTACCTGCATCCCCTGCTTCTTGCCACCTTGAATGCCCGTATGAATCAATGTAAAAAAAGATGGACCAAAACTCAACAAGCCTATCAAAAAGCCATACCAAACGCCCTTCCCTATAGATAACAACAATTCCAATTCGCTGCCCGCAAATTAGCCCCGATTTCGGGCGATACCAAACCAAGTTTACCCTAGGCCAATTTATCAGACACCCGCCGCAAAAACTCGCGCGACAAAGACGGATGCGATGCCACGATTTCTCGTTGAAACAATACTTGCTGTCCACCCGAAAAATTCGATACAAACCCACCTGCCTCCTCCACAATCAATGCGCCCGCTGCCACATCCCATGGCGCCAAACCCATTTCGTAAAACGCATCAAACCTACCCGCTGCCGTATAAGCCAAATCAATCGCCGCCGATCCCATCCTGCGCAAACCATGCGTTCCGCGCATCAAATCGGACAGCAACTCCAGATAGGGCGACATCTTTTCGAAATCATAATAAGGGAAACCCGTGGCGATGAGCGATTGCGACAATGCCACCTCGCCCTCCAACTTCAAAGTTCTTCCATTCAAATGCGCACCGCCACCCCGCACCGCGGTAAAGGTTTCACCCATGGCCGGCGCATGAACCACCCCCAACTGCGTATCGCCCGAATCCCACAAGGCAACACTCACCGCAAAAACAGGCAACCCATGCAAAAAATTGGTGGTACCATCCAAAGGATCAATGATCCAAGTGGGCTCATCGGTCAATACAGAATCTGGATTGAACTCCTCGCCAATGAAACAAGACCCCGGTAAAATGGCTGTTAATCCATCCATCAACCGCTGCTCCGATTCCTTATCAACAAAACTCACCAACTGATTGAGACCCTTATCGGCAATGTCCTGCGACTTCACCGTTTGCCAATGCTGCATCTGAAATGCACCCACCTCTTTACAGAGCGATTCTACCTCACCCAACCATTCAGTGAGCTGTAACAAACCCAAAGCGCTGGTCATCCATTAACAATGTTCGGCAAACGCACCCTTGAGGTTATCGGCAACCATATCGGCCGTTCTACCCTCAATCATGTGACGCTCAACCATATGAACCACTTCGCCACCTTTGAACAAAGCCACAGCAGGCGATGATGGAGGATAAGGCAACATGTACTCACGAATTTTCGCCACAGCATCCACGTCCTGACCGGCGAATACCGTAACCATCTTGGTCGGTTTTTTATCGCCCGTCAATGATTTCAATACCCCAGGTCTAGCAGAACCCGCTGCGCAACCGCATACAGAATTCACCATCACCAAGGTAGTATCGTTGTTGCCCTCCATGAAAGCAACCACATCGTCAGCCGATTTCAATTCAGTAAAACCTCCGTTTGTTAATTCAGCACGCATGGGTGCTACAAGCATTTCTGGGTATGGCATAATTGTATGTTTTAATATTTTTACAAAGATACAAAATTCACTGTGTGCAACCATTCTCGTTTGCAGCGTCTTACTTTTAACTTTGCGATGCAAATCATCCAAAATTGCATTGCCATTTGTTTAAATTCGAAGACAACAAAACAACTAAAAAAATTGTCAGTAAACTGATTTTCAATATCATGCCAAAAAAACACTCAAAATTCAAAGCTCAAATATTTGCCCTCATTGCGGCATTTACTTTATTTTTCACCCCCGCCATCGCATCTCATTACACAGTTGGTGGTGAATTGTGGGCATCATCCATTGGTAACAACAAGTATGAACTCACCCACAAAATATACAAATATTGCAATAGCATAAAACCCTTCGATTCTGTTTACATCGATGCCTATGCGGGAAATAACGCAGCATGTGGCACCGTAAATCTCAAAGCCGGTATCGTCTCCAGCCGCTTTATTGGCACAAAATGCTCCACATCCACAGATTGCGCCGCTGGGGTTCCTCTCAACGAAGTCATCTACAAGTGCACTGTTGACTTGAGCAGCCCAGCATTCTCCAAATTGCTTACCGGTACATCTTGTAAAACGCTCACATTCTGCGCCTACGGATATTGGATGTGGAACAATAACGCGTGCAAAGACAAAGACGCATTTTTCACAGCAACGCTCTACCTAAACAATTTGGCCAATTGCAACTCAACCACAAACAAAGCACCCACCATGATGTTTGACCCCGTGCGAAACTTTCAAATCGATCGATCCGTGGTATTTTCACAAGCATTGTCCGATACCTCCGAAAAAGATATTTTAAGATTTCAACTAGCCCCATCCTACATTTCATACCCCTACAACAACAAAACTTGCTCAAATACGCCCACCGGTGATTACAATCACCCTTTCACACCCACGTGCGTGGGCAGCACAACCTGTGCACCCAACACCAAAACCAATCCCGTGCGTGGCACCTATTTCGATAGCATGGATGGCACACTCATCTTCTGTCCAACCGTGGCCAGCGAAATCGGCATCATTGGCACCAGAGTTTACGAATACCGCATCAACAAAAACGGTGTTTACACCCTCATCGCCATGCATACCAGAGAAATTGGTGGCTTCGTCATCGATTTAAAAGGGAAAAACGAAACACCCCGATTGCTGACTTCAAATGGCCTGATTAAAATCTGCGTTGGAAATAGCGTAAAACAAAAATTCGCTGACTTCGACGATATCGGAGCTTCCCTGCAAACAAGCCTCGACAGCCTTGTCTATATCATCCCACCCAATTTTCGTGGAGCTAGCATCAAACCATACATGTCGGCCAAAAACAAAATTGCCTTTGAATTTAATTGGAAACCCACGCTCAACGACACTTTTGCCAATGGCTACATGTTTCCAATAAAAGTGATAGACCAAAACTGCAACCCCCCGATGGCATCCACGTTTAACCTCACAGTGAAGGTATACCCCACGCCCTCGGGCAGCCCAGAAGTTGCTTATAAAGGCTGTAACAAACTCGCCATCAATGTAAAAAATTTCACCGGTGGTACTACCAAAAAAGTGAGTTGGCAAGTGGTTGATTCATTAGGAAAAACTTTAGGAACAAGCAACAAAGTCACAGACAGCTTGCGATTGAACGGTTCGGGAAAATACAAAGTACTCGCTTTGCTCTCCAACGAAGGCGGTTGCTTCAAATACTGGGACACCACCATTCAAATCATTGATACAGTCATCAATTTCACCCTCGGAAACAACAGCCCCGTCGCTGATACTTTAAACTGTCCAAATGGCACACTTATCATTGAACCTAGTAACATCAAAACCCGAAAAGGCGCATTGCAATTTCAATGGTTTGGACTACCGCAGAATTTGGCCTACTCAGGTACCGACCCCCGCAATATCGCGCTATCTTCATTATCAAAAATTGGCAACAGCAAAACCATCTCTTTTGGCGCTAAAACAGACACTTCAGCATTGCTGCAAATAACCGATGCCAAAGGTTGTACCGATATACAACAAATCAACATCCACCAAGTATTCAGCGACCCCGTTGAATGGAAAAAATCCCCCCTCGCACCCATCTGTGCTTCCGACCCCCCATTGAAATTGATAGATCCGGTCAGCAAAGACATGATCGATGGCGGCCCCAAAACACAAATCCGTTGCTTGAACGGCAAATACCTCGATAGCCTAGGCCCCAATTATTACAAACTCCGCGCGCCATCGGCCGTAAAAGGATTAGACAACATCACCCTAACATTGGTGGCCACTTTCGACACCTTGGGTTGTTTGAGTCACGACACCAATACCATCGATGTGATCTACAGGCCACAGTTCGAATTGTTCTCTACCAAAAACATTTGTAGTGGCGATTCATCTTTCTTCCCTGAAGATGCAGTTGAAAAACCCGCCAAAAACGCCTTTCCATACGAATGGAAAATCATTGGCATGCCCAACAAATCCATCGCCCAATTGATGACCCTCACCGTGAACGGAAAAACGGGCACACACCTAGTCACACACCTCGATTCCATCGCCTTGGGCACCTACAAACTGCAAGCCTGCACCACCGATTCAACCTTGGGATGCCGCGCCTGTGATACCACCTCCATCGTTTCAACACCCCAAATCAGATTCCAATACACCGGAGATACCTTGTTTTGTCCGAACGACGCCCCCATCAGATTGCGCGAATTCTTGAAAATATCAACCGGAGAATCCAGCGACACCACCTATGCCGTTTCCCTTGCATCCGTAAATGGGAACATAAACCCAACGGCCACGGAACAAAAAATCTTTGATAAAAGCACCTCAACCTTCAATCCCCGGGCCGCAGTGGGCAAGGCCATCATTCGCATAGAATCATCCAAATACTGCTACGCCGATGGGCAAATTGCGATGCGCATTCAAGATACGCTGCCAATCAATTTCACGGTGAGCCCCGATACCGCCATTCGATTGCCAAAAACATCTTTCACTTTTACAGCAACAACCAACTCCCCAAAAGTTTGGTGGCATTTTGGCACTGCAAACCCCGCCGATACATCTAAACTCAACCCCATCACCTGGGCCTACGACAACAAAATCGCTTCCTACCGAGTGGTTGCCAGAAGCTTCAATGCCAATGGATGCTATGGAGAAAGTGCCAAAATTGTCAATGTATTGGATGTATCCGCCAACGAACAATTCAACCTCGAGGCAAAAATCAACGCAAACTTGCAGCTGATTTCGTCGAATTGGACCTTTGAAAGGTTGGAAGTGTTTAACGCTCACGGCCAGTTGGTTCATCGCAGCAACCACAACCTTGGTGTACAACCAAACACGTTATCACCGGGTCTTTACACCTATAAAATCATCGCCAACCAAGGCCCCGCACAAGTGCAAAAAACGGGGAAATGGTTAAATTTTGAACGCTAAAACCATCCACAAAACCCAAATATAATGGGCGCTCGGTTAATTATTGTATTTTTTACAATATATTCGCCGGAACTGATTATTTTTGGCAACAGATGGACAAACATTTTGAATCGTATTTTAAGGCCGCCGTTTCCGTAGACAACGTAGTTTTTGGATTCGACCACACGGGTTTAAAGGTGCTATTGATTTATCGTGGCGCAGATCCATACCGAAATTGCTGGGCCCTGCCGGGTGATTTGATCAGCCTTGATACCAACCTCAGCGATTCTGCAGAAAAAGTCCTACAAGATCTCACCGGGCTCGACCAAATCTACATGGAGCAAATTCACACCTTTGGCAAGGTTGACCGACATCCATACGGACGGGTATTTACCGTGGCCTATTTCGCACTGATCAAGATTGAAGATTACCATTTGCACCCATCCTCTTGGGCGGAAGAAGCGGCCTGGTTTCCCATTGGTGAAATCCCCGATTTACCGTTCGACCACAACGAAATTTTGGCCTTTGCGAAAGACCAATTGAAAACCAAAATTCGCCGTCAGCCCATCGGCTTTGAATTGCTCCCAAAACACTTCACCCTCACCGAACTCCAAACCCTGTACGAGTCCATTTTGGAGACCGAATTCGATGTAAGAAATTTCCGCAAAAAAATCCTTTCAATGGATTTCATCACCGATACCGGCCTCAAGCAAACGAGCGTCACCCATCGCCCCGCCAAGTTGTTCAAATACAACGCAAAGAAATACAACAACCTCATCAACACAGGCTTTGCCTTTGATTTGTAAGCGCCTCAAGAGATGAAATTCATTCTCACACCCTGCCTTTGGCTCTGCTCAGCCATCACACTTTTCGTGGGCTCGGCAACGGCTCAAGTGAACCCAGTATCCGTGATAGAAGTTCAAGGGCGATGGCAGCTGTTGCGCAATGGCCAACCCTATTATGTCATTGGCGCCGGCGGTGAAACACACCTCAACGAACTCGTTGAAATTGGCGGCAACTCCATCCGAACCTGGGGTTCAGAAAATGCCCAAACCGTGCTCGACGAGGCACACAAACGTGGATTAACAGTTCTGCTCGGGCTTTGGGTGCAACACGAACGACATGGATTTGACTACAACGACACCCTCGCTGTGGCCAAACAACTTGCATCGTTCAAAGCCACCATCGACCAATTCAAAAATCACCCAGCCCTGTTGATGTGGGGCATCGGCAACGAAGTCAACCTGAGCTACACCAACCCCAAAGTTTGGAATGCCATCCAAGACATCGCCAAGTACGCCCACCAAGTAGACCCCAATCACCCCACCACCACCGTCACTGCCGGCTTAAATCGCGCCGAAGTGGCGTACGTGAAACAAAGGGCGCCCGACATCGATATATTTAGCGTAAATACCTATGGCGACATAGCGGAAGTCCCCAAGAACATTGCAAATTTTGGCTGGACCGGACCCTACATGATCACCGAATGGGGCCCCAACGGACATTGGGAATCGCCAACCACCAAATGGGGTGCCGCCATCGAACAAAGCAGTTGGGAAAAGGCCTCAGTTTACACAGAGCGATATCAAAAGTTCATCGAACCCCATCAAAGTCATTGCGTGGGATCTTACGTTTTCTTGTGGGGTCAAAAGCAAGAATACACCGAAACGTGGTACGGACTTTTCACCAAAGACGGGCATAAAACGCAAGCCATCGACGCGCTAACCTGGGCATGGAAAAAGGATTCTCTCCCATGGGCCACACCATCGATCCAAGCGCTGAGCATCAATAAGCAACAAGCCAACGACAACATTTCGCTCAAACCAAATTCTAAAAACGAAGCGATTGCGTTGGGGCAACTCATTCAATATCAATCTACCCTTTCGATGCATCCGCGCAATTTCCAGAACACGAAACTCCAATACGAGTGGAAAATCCTCAAGGAAAGCACCGACAAAAAATCGGGTGGCGACGCAGAAAAGGAAGCCGAACAACTCAACGGGCTCATCCCCGCATCCCAAAATGCTAAAATCACATTCCGAGCACCCGCAGAACCTGGGGCCTATAGATTGTTCGTCCGCATTCAACACAACCAAACCGTAGCATACGCCAACATCCCATTCCAAGTTTTACCGCAACCATGAAACCATTGAAACTGCGCGCCGCCCAAGCCGCCACCTTGTATTTGGCCATCATTGGCTCAATTCAACCCCTTCAAGTCTTTGCACAAAAAACCCAACCCTCTGAGGCTGCCAAAACCTCTGAGGCCGCCCAAACCTCGGGAGTAACCTCTCTCACTCTACTAGACAAGGCGATAAACGACCAAGTGAATTCCCTCACTTTGGAACAAAAGGTGGGACAGATGACCCAAATTGATTTGGGTGTCATCGCCGTGGGAAGTCCCTGCGGATTGCAACAACCCCAGACCCTCGATCTAGAAAAGTTGCGCATCGCCATCGAAAAGTACCACATCGGATCGGTGTTGAACGTGGGTTGCGGGTCGGGAACCATCGCTTTGGACCGCTGGCAAGAAATTCACAAGGGCATTACAAAGGCCTCTATCCAATATTCAAGCACAAAAATTCCCATTTTGTTTGGGATCGATGCGATACATGGCGTAAACTACACCGTGGGTGGCACCCTATTCCCGCAGCAAATTGGTCAGGCCGCCACATGGAACCCGGATTTGGTCCTCAAAGGCGCCGAAATCACCGCACTGGAATGTAGGATCTCCGGAATTCCTTGGAACTTTTCTCCGGTTTTGGATTTGGGCCGACAGCCCCTGTGGTCGAGATTTTTCGAGACCTACGGCGAAGACGTGTATTTGGCCAAAACGATGACAACCGCCAGCATTCGCGGGTATCAGGGAAAGCACCCTGAATTGGGCATAGACGATCGGCACGTAGCGGCTTGCATGAAACATTTCCTGGGCTATAGCTACCCTTTGAGTGGCAAGGATCGTACGCCCGCTTGGATTCCAGAGCGAGAATTGAGAGAATATTACCTACCCACGTTTCAAACGGCAATAGAAGAAGGGGCATTGACCGTGATGATCAATTCTGGGGAATTGAATGGCACGCCGGTGCACGTAAATCATGACATTCTCACAAAGTTGTTGCGCGATGAGCTGGGCTTTAAGGGCTTGGCGGTAACCGATTGGGAAGACATTTATAAGCTGCACACCACACACAAAGTGGCGGCATCTCTGCGCGAAGCGGTAAAACTGGCCATCAATGCCGGGATCGACATGTCCATGACCCCCAACGATTTTCAGTTCAACGAGTTATTGATTGATTTGGTTAAGTCGGGCGAAGTCCCCATGGAACGCATCAACGAAGCCGTTCAACGGATCCTTTACGTGAAACACAAATTGGGTATTTACGATGCGATGAGCCCTTCGATCAGTAGCATAAGAGAAGCCCTCAACCCAGCAGATTTGGGCAGTGCAAAACACCGTGAGGCGGCATTACAAACCGCGGAGGAAAGCATCACCTTGCTCAAAAACAACACAACCGCCAATGGCACTCCCCTCCTCCCGCTGGGGAACCAACCCCTATTCGTATTTGGCAGCGCCGCGGATGATCTCAATTTGCTGAATGGCGCCTGGACCAACACTTGGCAAGGGAACGACAGTCAATACAGCCACAATCCGCTATACCCCACCATTTGGGAGGCTTTGATGAAGAACCGCGCGGCAGGAGAAATCGAACCAAATACTTCAAAAGGACTGCAATATTTTGCCCAAGCCCTTTCAAGCAATACCCGCACGGCAAAACAATTAAAGACACTAAAAAAATCATTTACCCCCAATGCAGTAGCCATTTTCTGTATTGGCGAAACGCCTGGAACAGAAATTCCCGGCAACATTGACGATCTGGCCGCCGAAATCAATGCAGGCGACAAACAACTCTTCGATTTTTTCGTACAAAATCAGATACCTGTGGTGTTAGTATTGGCTACTGGCCGTCCGCGCATCATCACCGAATACGCCAATAAATCCACGGCCGTTTTACAAGCATACCTTCCAGGAAATGAAGGTGGAACCGCCATCGCCAACATCATGTATGGCGTAACCAACCCCTCTGGCAAACTGCCTTACACCTATCCTAGATTCTCTGGCGATGTGGTGCATTATGATCACAAATCCACGGAAAAGAACGACAAGCTTTTTGGCACCAACGCGTATCAACCGCTGTTCGATTTCGGACATGGTTTGAGTTATACCCAATTTAGATATGGAGCATTGACCGTTACACCCACCGCCAATCAGTCTTTTCAAGTAACAACCACCATCACAAATACCGGCAGCAAACCCGGCAAGGAAGTATGTCAATTGTACTACCGCGATGAATTTGCCAGTATCACCCCATCGGTTAAAAAGCTTTGCGCGTACCGTAAAACCAAAGAATTACAGCCCGGCGAAAGCGAAACCATCGAATTCACTATCACACAAAAAGACCTGAGTTTCATCAACAAAGATTTACAGCGTGTGACTGAACCCGGCGATATCACTTTCATGATCAAAGACCAAACGGCCACGGTTCAGATCAAGTAACGAACAAATGAAGTAACGGATTAAGTTAACGAACCAAAATTTATTCTGATAGATTCACAATCTATCTCCAATATATCTTCAACAAAAAAGGGGCCCCGTCTGTGCCGGGGCCCCTTTTATATTAACACTTCGTGCTCAATCAAATTTTCTGAAAAACACGCACATAATCTACATCCATCTGCTGAGGAAACACCGTAGTTCCATCAGGATATCCAGGCCAATTGCCACCCACCGCCACGTTGAAAATAAAGAAAAACTTCTGATTGAAAGGATAAATCCCACCCGTATTCGATGGTGTTAACGTGTGAAACTTCACATCATCCACATACCACTCAACCAAATTGTTCTCCCACTTCATCGTAAACACATGAAATGCATCGGCAAAAGTACCGGTCGGTATACCATAAGAAGCAGTTCTCTGCGTGGATGGAGGATTGTTGCCGAAATGCGCAGTACCATGAACCCGATTGGGCTGATGACCTACCAACTCCATGATATCCAACTCACCACATTTGGGCCAACCCACAGTACCGAAATTCGCACCCAACATCCACAAAGCCGGCCAAATGCCTTGGCCCTTTGGCAAACGCGCACGAATATCAATCCTACCAAACTGAAACTCACGCTTCCCTTTGGTTAGAATCCTCGAAGAAGTGTAATTATAACCTCCCTGAGATTCCTTCTTGGCCGTAATCGTCAACTTGCCATTCCCCACAGAGCAATTCGTATTGTTTGAAGTATAATACTGAGATTCGTTGTTGCCCCATCCGCCAGAACCGTTGCCAATGTCGTAGCCCCAACTCGCCAAATCCAAAGCATCGCCAGAAAATTCATCGGCCCAAGCCAAATTATATCCAGCGTAAGTAGTGGGCGTGGAATATCCATCCCCCAACGTAACCGCTTCAATTTTCACAGTATCAACCCGCTCCACATAGTGAGCCGCACTCGCATGAGCTTGCAACACCACTACATAAGTTCCCTCGGCAGCAAAAGTGTAACTCGCCACACCCGAAGGTGATTCAACCGTTACATCGCCCTGCTTATCTTTGAAAATGGCAGTGAAATAATTGGCTTTATCTGCCTTCATATTGAATGTCACCTTACCCTTCACCGTCGCTGAATAATCCAACGTCCAAGTGAAATTCTCAGGCAAAACAACAGGATCTACGGGCTTGTCTTCACAACCCGCGATTCCCAATAAGGCAATCACACAACCCAACCAACGAAATCGCTTGCTGGCCATCTTTATTTTTGCTGAATATCGTCCAAATAGAACGTTCCTGAATTCGCCACGTTCCATCCAGGGAATAACACCAAGCGATTAAAATTAGAGGACCCCGCATCGCTAAAGTCGATTGAAACCTCAACCCACTGATTCGCAACGGTTACATCCACATCCTTCTCAACAAACTCAGAAGTATTGTCTTTGTTCTCCAATTTAATTCGCATCGTGCCAGTCGCCGGTGCGTAAATTTTTACTGAAATGGTTTTGGCCGATGTAAAATTGAACTTGTTGGTCATATCAACCAAAATACCAGCCCATGTCTCATTGCCGTGAACCGTTTCTAGTACCTTGGCACTCGTATTAATGCCCCCAGATTTAGAATTGCTCACAATGGCATATGTACTCCCACCAAACGCAGTAAACTTAGGCTCTACACTCTCGAAATCAATGGGCAATGTATAGGTAGGATCTGTACTTCCACCGTTATCAATCGGATAAGTATCAGGCACCAATCGAATATACCAAGCCAAAGCAGGATTTGCCGCATCAATGTATCTCAAGAAAATTTCATTCTCCGTCATGCGAATCACCTTGTAAGTGTTCACACCAGTGTAATAACCAATGAAAGATTTACCACTCACAGTCAATGTGGTATCAGCACCCATCGTCAATGTCCAGTTCTGATTCATCTGATCCGCAAAAGGCGCAGTGTAATCGGTCTTGGGCGACAAAGTAGCACCCGGGAAATTCGCAGCTTGAGCCGAATTGATGTATACATCTCCCTTGGTCATTTGATCAAACGCAAACCCCTTCAAGTGAAATACAAACGCATCGTTGTACAACCCTGTGTTTGATTTATCGTTCTTCTTGGCTGCCCAATATTCAGGATAATTGCCCGCCGCCCCAATCGGATTAGGACCCACACCAAAATGTGCTTCGCGCGTTGAATCAATCACCCAAGTTTTGTAACCCTTGCCAGCACTTCCGCCTGTCATCATCGTGTACAAAGCGTTGTTCAACAAAGTGGCATCATCCTGTGCGATGGTGATCGTTTGAGTAGAAGAAGCACTTCCACCCGAATTAAACACCGTCAATGTTACCGTGTAACTGCCCTTCAATGGGAATGTGCCCAAAACGGTTGGACCTTCGTCCTTCGTTCCATTGCCAAAATCCCACTTGGCGATCAAGTTCTTGTTCTTCGCATTAAACTCAATCACGTTTGGATTGCTCGCCGTTGGCGCATAAGTGAATTCAGCGTCTGCAGCCGTTGGCGCATCGCCCAAGGATGGTTCATCTTCACATCCCGACAGTGCAAATGCAGTCATCACACTGAAAAAAAACATTTTTATTGGTTTCATATTGCTATTTATTTAAAAGATTAATATCCACTGTTTTGACTCCAATTGCCACCCGCCAAATCAATCTCCACCTGGGGAATGGGGAACAATTCGTGCTTGCCAGTCACAAACCCAACCAATGTGGTTGCCGCCTGCTTGGTGCGAACCAAATCGAAATATCTATGACCCTCACAAGCCAATTCCAATCTGCGCTCGTTCCAAATGTCAGACACCAAAGCTTGGCCCGACGTGGTAACGTCACTCAAATTTACCCGCTTTCTCACCAAATTCAAATAGGTCTTCGCCTTGCTCTCATCGGGCGATGATTTGCGCGCATTCGCTTCAGCCGCCATCAACAAAACATCCGCATAACGAATCACCTTGTAATTCACCGGACTCGTTAAGTCATTGTCTGGCAATCCAATCTCCGCCTCTTTTTTGATGTACTTGTTGTTGTAGTAACCCGTATGTCCGCCCGCACCCTTGGCATAAGTGATGTCTTGGGGCTTCGCTTGCTTGGCGATAAACGCATCGATGTCCAAAATGGTCGCATCCCTGCGAATGTCACCCGAACCAAAGGCATCGTACAAATTCTTCGTGGGCAAATTGTAACTGTTGCCATCGCCGTAAATGGGGCCTTTGTACTGACGGATACCCTGGAAGCCTGGACCCGCATTGCCTTCCAAACAGATCAAACAACCGTATCCACCACCTTCAGCACCGGTATACTCAACGTCAAAAATGGTTTCCTTGTGGCCTTCGTTGGCAACAGTAAACAACTGATTGTAGTTTGGTATCAAACTGTACATGTTCTGATCAATCAGCGTCTGAAAAGTCACAGCCGCTTCGTCGAACTTGTCTTGATACAACTGCACCTTGCCCAACATCGCCAAAGCAGCACCCTTGCTGATCCTGCCCTTCTCCGCCACCGTCCAATCCAACTTAGAAATGGCATAGTTGAGATCCAGCTCAATCTGCTTGTAAACATCCGCTTTGGGCGCGCGATCCACCGTGGTCACCTCATCAGCACCCAAACGCTTGTCTATTACCAATGGCACATCGCCAAAAAACTTCACCAACTCAAAGTAGTAAAATGCACGCAAGAACGAAGCCTGGGCCAAAATACCCTCCTTACCCGGAAAATCTATCTTGTTTTTGTTCTCCATGATAAAATTCACACGGGTAATCCCCGCATAATTCCAACGAAAAACATTCCTCAACTCCTGATTCACAGCGCCATGACTCATGTCGTCCAATTCATGCAAACCCTTGGTATCCGTCACACTCTCCCCACCCGCAATGGTGTTATCTGAGGCGATTTCACCAATCCAAACCGACATGAATGAACCCTGCATCAAATCATAAGCACCCGTTAAAGCGCGCTGATAATCAACTGGAGTATTGAAAAAATTGTCTGCATCCTGTGTATACGCAGGATCCACATCCAAAAACTTCTTGCAGCTGTAAGTTGGCAACAAAAGAAGCCCACAAACAAACGTAATTAAAATTGTCTTTTTCATCATTAAAAGCGAATTGAGAAGCCCAACATAATGGTTCTGGCCTGGGGGTAAAAACCGTTGTCGATACCCGCACCCAAAGCACCACCCACCGAACCCAAATCAGGATCGTAACCCATGTATTTGGTTAGGGTGTAAATATTATTGGCCGACAGATAAATCCGTAAACCAGTCATTTTCAATTTTTGTAATTGCTTGCCGCGCAAAGTGTAACCCAACTGCAAGTTCCGCAACCTCAAGAATGAACCATCTTCTACATAGTAATCAGAAAACACGTTGTTTCTGTTGAGCGATGTAGTTAAACGAGGATTTTCATTCGTGCTGTTCGGGCCAGTCCATCGATTGATGGTGTAAGACAATTGGTTCGCATATGGTTGTTGACGCTCATAGTTGCGCACAATTTTTTGGCCAACCGCCGCATACAACTGCATCGACACATCCCAACCACCGCGAGACAAACTCAAATTGTATCCCGCAGTGAACTTGGGCAAAGGAGAACCCAAACTCTTTTTATCGCTATCGTCAGAGAAATTGATCACACCGTCGCCGTTCAAATCTTTGAACTTGAAATCACCAGGCTTGGCACCGGCCTGCTTCACGGGTGAATTGTCGATTTCTGCTTGTGATTGGAAAATGCCATCGGTTTGATAACCCATGAAGAAACCAATGGGGTAATCCTTCTGGAAACGAGAAGCTACACCGCCACCCACACCAAAAGCTGCACCCGGGATATAATCAACCCCTTTCGGCGTGCTCATGACCACGTTCTTCAAATAAGCCACGTTCAAACCCATACTCAAATTCCAACGCTTTTTCATCGAACCTTGATACTGCACATCCAATTCCACACCACTGTTAGAAACATCGCCCGCATTGATAATCGGCGGGTAACTTCCAGGTCCTGCAGTTCCCAAAACGCCAGACACATCGGGTTGAAACAACAAATCCTTGGTTTGCTTCACGAAATAGTTCACCGTGGTGGTGAAATACTTACCCAACGTTAAATCAGTTCCCACGTTGAACTGCGTGGTAGACTCCCACTTCAAATCAGGGTTACTGGCACGACCGATCGCCACACCCTTCACAATGATATCATTGAAAATATAATCGCCCTCACCGTTGAGCAAACCGCGGTAAGCAAAATTCTCAATCTGATCGTTACCACTCACACCATAACTCATACGCAATTTGGCACTGCGCATCCACTTCACGTTGTAAAAATCTTCATCTGAAATCAACCAAGCACCAGACAAAGTAGGGAACCATCCCCAACGAGAATTGGGTCCAAACTTGCTTGATCCGTCGCGACGTAAAATGCCCGACAAGAAATACTTGTTTCTGATATTGTATTCGCTTCGAACAAAAGCCGATAACAGCCTTTCGGTAAACTCCCAAGAGTATACGTTGTTCAGATAGCCTCCCGCAGCCAAATTGGCCGAAATATCTGCAAAATCCAATGAATTGTTGGGAATGTTGTAAGCTGTACCGCCCAAATAATTGCCCCTGCGCTGAAACACAGAAAATCCTGCGGTGGTCTTCAACTTCCTACCCCCACGCCATTCGTGTTGGTGATTCATAAATGATTCAAAATTCAAATCTCCATAAGTGGCTCTGCCTTCAGATACCGACGCACCACGCTCAATTTTGGTTCCCGGTGCGATTTCCACCATCGTTGGATCCAAATTCTCGTTCAATGCCGTATTCTGCGCCTTGCCGGTTCCAAACCAAACCAAAGGAGAAAAAGCCTTGTTATCAACCAAGGCAAAATTGTAATTGAATCGGTTGGTAAATGTCAAATTTTCACTCAAATCTGCGGTCAGCTCCTGCTTGCCCACAAACTTGTTCACCCACGCCCAGTTATAGGTGTTCGCCATCTGCGCAAATGGGTTGATAATATCTGCTACCTCTTCCAAGTAGGTGTACTTTCCGTTCGACCCCTTGATCGGATCTGTTGGAAAAGCATTGATTGTATTGTACAATACACTGCCGATGCCGTTTTCAGGCAAACCTGAACGCTTTTCGTTGGTGTACAAGAAAACACTGCTGTAACGCCATTTGTCCGACATACGAGTGTCGAAATTTACACGGCCATTGATTCGCTTGAAGTTGGCCTTCTCCAATCCCACGATACCCTGTTGATCGTATACGCTGCCACCCACAGAGTAGGTTGACTTATCGTTACCGCCACTCACCGATACGTTGTATTGAAACACGGGCGCCAATTTGAAAATTGAATCTTGCCAGTTGGTACCTTCTCCCAAAGCGGTATTCTTGAATGGCATCGCTTCACCACCCGCCGCAAACATCTCGTTCTTCAAAATTGCATACTCCTTGGCATTCAACAAATCCAATTTCTTGGCCGTTTGCTGCATACCCTGAAAGCCCGAAAACTCCCAACGGGGTGCCGATTTGAGTTGACCCTTTTTTGTCTCAACGATGATTACACCGTTGGCAGCACGAACGCCATAAATACCCGCGGTAGCATCTTTCAACACGTTGATCGATGCAATGTCGTTGGGATTCAACGCATTCAATCCTTCACTGTCATAAACCACACCATCCACCAAAATCAATGGATCGTTGTCGCCAAACGTACTCAAACCACGGATGCGTATGCTTGATGTACCACCCGGTGAACCCGAATTGGTACTCACAACTACGCCTGGAATCTGCCCTTGAAGCGCTTGGTCCATCCGAGGGATGTTCAACTTCTCCAAAGACTGCCCCTTCAACGAAGAATTGGCACCCGTAAATTCCTTTTTTGTGGCCTTTCCGTAACCGATAATTAACACATCTTCCATCTTACCGGAAGTGTCTGTAGTATTGACCTGACCCATCAAAACAGATGGTCCGTTTAAAGCGCAACAGGCCACTACGCATCGTAAAAACAATCGCATATCTTGGTAATTGGTATAAATTTATTGATTAAAAAAAGGGGGATGCAAACACCCCCCCTAGAAATATAAACTATGAAAAAATTAGTGCTTGATGAAGCGTTGAACAGCAGTACCATCATTGGTTTCAACAGAAATCAAATAAGTACCAGATGCCAAACCTTCAGTTGAAATGCGAACCGCTGATTTCTTAACCTTTTCTTCCAATACAACCTGACCGTTGAAATTCATCACACGAACAGCATTGATCATAGAACCATTGGTCATAGCCACGTTGAAATCGCCGAAAGATGGGTTGGGGTAAATCATCAAACCATTCAAAGCATTGTTTACAACACCGGTGGTTGGCGCAGTGGTTTTCACCAACTCGTAGTGCCAATATGCACCGTTACCAATTCCGATATCAACCAACATAGTATCAGCAACAATAGCTACCTCGTAGATGATGGTATCTTTCGCACCAGAAGGCGCAGACAACTCACCACCGTTGAAAGCCTTAGGCAATCCCAAGTAAGAACCTTTACCTACCAAAGTAACTGTTCCGCTGTTTTTGTCAGCAACCCACTTACCTGCGTTCGCACCATCATGAGGCGCAACTGGAGTACCGCAAGCAAATGAACCACCCTGCCATCCTTCCAAGAAGGTAGAACCTTGCAATTCATTTTTGAAGGTACCGTCTGCACTGAAGCTGTAAATGTCATCGTACTGACAAGCACGCACACCAGTAATTTCAGCAGCAGGAACTTTCCACCAACCGAAGTCGCCTTTCGCAGGACCTACAGCCATTGATGTTGTTACGGGACGCAACTTCCACAAACCAGTTGGGTTCAAAGGAGGCATTTTCTTGCTCATTTCAAAGTGCCAGTAACCACCGCCAATTGAAATATCCAAAGACATGTTATTACCGTTTACAGATACTTCATAAGTGATAGAATCTTTGGCATCAGCAGGCTTAGACAATTCACCACCGTTGAATACTTTCGCCAAACCAAGATAAGCACCCTTACCATAAATGGTGATGGTCTTGCTGGTTGCGTTGTACTTCCAAGTTGCTGCGGCTGTACCATCGTGTGGCGCTACTGGAGTACCACAAGCATTGCTGCCACCCTGCCATCCTTCCAAGAAGGTAGAATTTTGGAAATTTGTTTTGAATGTTCCGTCTGCATTGAAAACGAATTCATCGTCGAACTGACAAGCACGCACGCCAGTAATTTCAGCCGCTGGAACTTTCCACCAACCGTAATCACCCTTCGCAGGACCCACAGCAAGAGAGGTTTCTACTGGCGACAATGTCCATGTACCAGCAATTTGAGCCAAGCTGCTACCAAAAAGAGCGGCAAACAAGGCGAGTGTAGTAATTTTTTTCATCATTTTTTCAGTTTTAATTGCCTCAAATATAACCGAATAATCTAGTTATAGTATTTTCAACAATAACTTTTTGGTAACTTTTGAGTGCTGTTTGATTTAATCTCACCAGAGTTTCCACAAAAAGCCCCTCGTAGCCCCCAAAAGCACGGGTTTCAACAAAAAACACCCCAACAAGAAGGTGTAATTGTCATGGAATTGTCATAAATAATCAATCCCTCAACACCACCACGCGTTCTGTGATCACTGCATTGGGTGTTTCACCCGCACCAAATAATCGCCTGAATACATTTTTCTTAGATCAAAATGTGCCATGGTACTGCCAGCGTAAACGGTTTGTTGATCCATTACACGTCCCTGCAAATCCATCAATTCAACCACCACATTGGTTGAAAGATACTTCGCAATTTGAACCACCAACACATCAGAAGATGGATTGGGATACAGCGAAACTTTCACAACCTCTTTCTTTGATAGTCCATTGGTTTGTGGCACATACGTAGTCACCGCCTCCGTTACTGAAGTTACCTTCGATGCAGTGCGCACACCGTAATAGGTTGGACCCACAACATAAGGATAGCTCGAATTCCATTGAGCATCCACCGTAGCAAAATAACAATAGATGCCATTGGGGTATTCTGGGGTTACACAAAAACGACCGTTGTGCTCATCCAAATAATCA
>JACCDX010555483.1_pt1 | contig 39137 bp, 58 predicted proteins | sample 7449681 | NCBI WGS metagenome assembly JACCDX01 (sample SAMN15323450, study PRJNA562643) | freshwater metagenome | isolation source: river surface water | place: USA:Blue River Watershed | collected 2017-08-18
CGTCACCGAAAAAATCCAACCTAACCTACACAGGTCAAATGCTTAGAGCGTTGCAGGTTTTACGCGTATTGCCGTATCAGGTAATTATAGGAGTAAAAAGCACGAAAAGAGCTGGATCCGATCTAAATAATAGCGAAGTCGCTGGATTTGTTTCAAAAGATAGACCATTCTTAAATCTATCAAAGGCTGAATTAAACGGTATCCAGTCACTTATTCGTAAGATCATGGATCGATTTTCTTCCAAGCCTTGACACAACCACTAACCAAGGAGAATAATATGAGTACACAGAATGATCCCAGTGGGGTCAACGATCCGGCAGCCAGTGGCGCGGGCGATCCTGAAAAGAAAAAAGACGTTGTCCAGTACGATACGCACCTTAAAGTTCTGAATGAAAAGAAACTTCAGCAGGAACGAGCGGCTAAACTTGAAGAAGAGTTAAAAGCTCTGAAGCAAGAAAAAGAAGCTAAGGAAAAAGAAGAACTGGAACAGCAAGGCAACTGGAAAAAATTGCTTGAACAGGAACGTGAGCGGGCCAAAGAACTGGAATCCAAACACAATTCCTTATTAGGCAGTATCCAAGAAGCCAGAAAACGCTCGGCAGTTCTACGTTTTGTAAACGGAACTGTACCAGAGGAAGTAGTAGGCACTCTCCTTTCAGTGGAAGGCGTGGCGCTGAATGAAGACGGGACTGTGAACGAAGACACAGCTAAGGTAGTGGCCCAAGAGTTTGAGAGAAAATTCCCTTACGTTGTTCTAAGGAACAATAAAAATGGAACTCTCCCAAGTGACGCGGCACACACTGGGGCTGGAACGAAATTAACTTATCAGGAGTGGTTGAAACTACCTGCTAAGGAAATGAACAAACGGTATGGAGAGGTGGATTGGACCACCGCATAAAAGGGGAGTAGAAAATGGCTTTAACCAGCACAGCAGAAGTACAGGATCAGATTCAAAAGCGATGGGCACCAATGTTCATGAAAGAATTGCGCGAGAGCTTGATTCTTGGATCGTTGGTAAACAAAGAATACGAAGGACAGATTGCTCAAGAGGGTGATTCTGTTTACGTTTCGCAGATGGCAATTCCTAATGGTCAATTGAAGACCGTTGGCGTTGACGCGGACACTTTCGATTCTGAACAAGTAGCTTTCCAACGCGTAGAAGTAAAAGCCGATAAAGTTGCAATTGCATCTTTTGAAGTTTCTTCCATGGCTATGTTGCAATCGCAACTAGGCAGCGCGGCTGGCGAAAGCGAAATGCGTTCGTCTTTGATGTTTGCCGTAGAGAAGCAAGTAAACGACTACTTGTATTCTTTAACCTCGCCAAGCACCTCTTCTCCAGATCACTTGTTGAACTCGGTTGCCACGATGGACGCTTCGCAGCTTTCCACCATCAGAACCTTGGCTGCCAAAGCTAAGTGGATGAAGGATGGCCGTTGGTACGCTCTATTAAACCCTGATTACTATGAAGACATTCTCAATGCTCAGACCCTTACGAGCTCTGATTATGTTAATGGCGATCAGCCAGTGGTGGGCGGACAGTTGGTAAACAAGCGTTTCGGTTGGAATATCCTCGAAGATAACAGCCGCAACAGTGCCAAAGGTTTGTTTTTCCACCCCGACTACTTGCACTTGGTAATGCAAACTCAGCCGCAATTTAAAGTGAGTGACCTTCACTCGCAGAAAAAACGCGGATTCTTGATTAGCGTTGACCTTGTGTTTGGTGCCAAGTTGGGAATCGACGGCAACAAAAAACATATCTACGCTACGGCCGCTGCTTCTGGCATCGACTACAACGCGTAAGGTAAAAATGAAAACCACTGAAACAAAAACAGAGTTACTTGACGCTCCAGTTTTTGAAAACCTTAACCCTGTCGGAGAGAACCTTGATTATATTCAGGCTGTATCTCCGGCAGCTTTAAGAGACGAATTAAAGAAAATCAGACTACCGATGAAGATATTGAGCATTTATTCCTATGGTAGTTTGCATATTGCATGGATACAGACGCAGGCAAAAATCAAAAGGAAAGGTAAATAATTATGGCAGCAGTAGTAGATTACAAAGTAGCAAAAGTTTGGGGTAACGAGCGTGAGTACATGGAAGTTATGTACGATTTCGCCGTTGATGGTGGAGCAGTTGGAGCGTTGGATCTTTTCACCGCAGATGAGGCTTGCGTAGTAAAACTTGCAGAAATGCACGTTAAAACCGCTTGTACCTCTGGTGGCGCAGCTACCGTATCTTGCGGTAAATCTGGCGACGTAGCTGGAATGGTTGCTGCTACCGCAGTGGCTTCCTTGACCGCTGACGCTGTTATCCTTGGTGCCGCACTAGACGCATCCCACAATCTAGCAGCAGGCAACGTAGTACAAATGGACATTGCTACCGCAGCTTTAACTGCCGGCAAGATCCGATTCGTATTCGAGATTATCAAGAATTAAACCTCCTTGGGTTTGGCTGAGCTTAGGTTTACGGTGGTTTTCCTAGGCTCAGTTTTTTAACTAAGGAGATTCTGTGGCTCTTAAAAAATCAGTAGCTGATAGAGAGTACGAGAAGTTTAGGGAATATCCCAATACTGACGAACACGTTGTCGCAGTAAAAGTAGAAAATACCTCGTCTGATCCACTTCCAGTAAGTGCCACCTTCTCAGGCACAGTAGCATCGGCCGCTCCAACAGGCCCATTAAAACGCAGCGTAGTGATGGTTACGGACGTAGCCGCCGATCCAATTCCAGTGCCATTGGCTAACCGCGTATCGCTTGTCGTGAGAAATAAAAGCGGTTTAAATACAATTTACTTAGGCGAAGACAATACTATAACGCCTGACGATACAGCCACTGGTGGATGGGAAATAGGTCCTGGCGAAGACTTCTCTTTAGATTTATCGGAAGACAATAATTTTTTTCTTATAGCTCCTGCAGGACAGTCCGCTATAGTGAAAATACTAGAAATAGCCTCGGCTGCTACCAGTGGTGGAGGGGGAGGGTTACCCGGAGTGATGACGCAAGAAATCCCAGCAGGGATTGTTGATGGAAGTAATACTACATTTACGATAACGACCACCCCATTAGGTGCTGGTTATTTCACATTATACTTAAACGGAATCTATCAGAGAGTTGGAACCGATTACACGAGGGTTGGATTGACCATTACCATGGCGACCGCTCCTGCTATTGGTCAAACTCTTGACGCTGTATATTGGTACTAAATGGCAAATGTAAGCACTACATTTCGAGGTACACCAAGTTTATCGACGACTGCGACGATATACAACCTCGCTATGCCTATTGCAAATACTGAATACGGTCAACTACTCGCAAACCATACGAAAAAATTAACAATCAGAAGCAGATTGAAATCCGAAATCAAATTAGCTTTTGTCTCCGGAAACACCGCCACCATATACCTCACCCTTGCTCCGTGTGCGGTCTTTTCAGAGGAGAATTTAGATTTAGAAGGTGTTACAATATATGCAAGCTCAAACGTGGCAGGGAACACTTTAGAGATTTTAGAGTGGACATAACAACGGAGGTTTAGATGATTAACTTAGATACTATTGATTCAAATTTTCACAGCGTTCTAATTAAAGACGCGGCCGGAGATACCCTTGCTATTGACGCTGCTGGTAAGATTGGCGCGATCGTAGAGGCAACTGACCTTGATATTCGTGATCTTGCTTTTGCAACCGATAGCGTTGACGTAACTGGTTCGGCTGTTTCAATCACCGGAGACGTAAACGTAACGCAAGGCACTGATCCTTGGATCGTTTCGGCAACAGATTTAGACATTCGTGATCTTACTCACGTTTCTGATTCTGTAAAGATTGGAGATGGCACCGAATTTTTGGCCATAAATCCTGATGGATCGATCAATGCTGCTTTCACCGAAGCGGGCTATGCTACTTGGCAGGTTACGAACGTATCCGTAACGACCACGGAAAGCACCGTATCGGCTCTGGCAAACCGCTTGAGAGTAGAGATTCAAAACCTTGGATCGAACGATATTTACATTCGTCAAGCAACTGGCGTAACGACTGCCAACGGATTGAAGATTCCAAAAGGTTCTTCTTATGAGCAGACCCTTGACGCAGGAGCAGCTATTTATATGGTTGCGGCATCAGGTTCTAGCGATGTAAGAATTGCTCAATATGCAGCTTAATGACCTAGAAATATCAGACGTAGAAAAGTGCCGAGCTTTGCGCTCGGTGCTTTCTCAATGCCAATTTCCAATTAAAGGTGAAGCCGTTATAAAAGTAGCTACGCTTTTGCAGTGGTTCAATACCTTGGACGTTCGCATCGAGAAGGCAGTTAAGTTATCTAAGGCAGAAAAATCTAAACCAATTAGGAAAGAGTTAAAATAGATGGCAATTTCTGATTTAGATTCAGCCGATGGGGTGCAGCAGGTATCACAGGCAACATCGCCTTGGGTAGTTTCACAATCATTTGATAAAGCTCAAACTGATGCGTTTGGAAGGCAGCGAGTAAATATTCCAAACATGATTACGTCTTTGCATTTTACGCAGAGTTCACATGATTTTTTGATGAACACAACCACAACAGGAACCGCCTCAGCTACATTCTCGCCAGCTGAGAGCGCACTAAGATTATCTGTAGGAACGGCTTCAGGTGATTCAGTTATTCGGCAAACGAAACGCTATGTAAAATACAATCCGGGAATTGGTTATGTTTTTACTTTTGCTTTAGCCGTAGGCGCAAAGAAAACAAACGTAAGAAAAGATTGGGGAGTTTTTGATAACCTCAATGGATTTTTCTTTCATCAGAGTGGAACGGCTCTGGCTATCGTTACAAGATCAAACGCGAGCGGATCGGCAGTTGATACGGTAGTAAATCAATCATCGTGGAACCTAGATAAACTCGATGGCACCGGAGCAAGCGGATTAACCTTAGATGAAACAAAGCACCAACTGTGGGTAATTGACCATATTTGGCATGGAGCTGGGCCTGTACGGTTTGGTGTGCATATCGGTGGTAAAATAATTTACGTTCACCAAGTTGTTTCTGGAAATACTTTGACACTACCATTCACAAGAAGCCCAGTGCTTCCTTTAAGAGTGGAGCTTACGAACACAGGAACGAGCGCAAGTACTACAAATTTTGACGTTGTTTGCATGACAGCGACCGCAGAGAACGGCGCATCAGATTTGGTTCCTTCGTATTCGTTTCACGCATCGAACGGATTAACCTCTAAAAGCGTTTCAACCTCTTATATTCCTCTTTTATCGATTCGCCCAAGAACTACACATAACACTATTGTGAATCGAACTCCTATTGTTCCAAACACTTACGATATTTTCACTAACGCCGCCTACTTGAATTTCAGAATTGTTTTAAATGCTACTCTCACAAACGCTAACTTTGCCGCCGTAAATACTTTTAGTGCAGTTGAATTTGATACCGCCGCCACCGCTTACACTGGCGGAACGGTAATTTCTGATGGATATACTACCAACACAACAAAGGGCAGCGTGAGAATCGCCGACACACTAGAGCAATTTCTTCTTGGTCTTAATATAGCAGGGAATACCGCAGATATTTTAACTATTGTGGCTGCTGCATCGGCAAACAATAACCCTACATACTCCGTAATTTCTTGGAGCGAATTCCAATGATTAAACTTAATTGGTCAGAGTTTAAGGTATTGATCGACAAAGCCCACATTCGTGCTAGATACATTGAATTTCCAGATGCGTATGAGATTTATGGATCAGACCAAGGATTAGTTTTTGACTGCCGAGTGGTTGATGGTGAAGATGATTTCACGGAGTTTGAAAATAGTTATAAAACAGCTATCGATGAGCAATTAGTTGGTTCTGTAACCACCGCCACAGAAGTGGATTACCTAGTTCTAAAGATGGCAAAGATGAAAGGCCAAGCTGATGCCAATGGAGATTTATCACTTTCCATGATGGTGCCAGGATCAATCGCTAACGTAGAGAGATACGCTGCTGGTGGTTATGCCTTTACGGATAATTACGCTTGGGACGATGCCATTACCAAAGTAGAAATTATTGATAAAGATGGTGTCACGGGTTATCCGGCAGGAACTATTTTAAAAACCTATCATGACGATGACGTTCCAACCGTAAATCAGGGATGGTATTTCTGGAAGTCCCATGGAACTGAGGGCGAATGCGAGATTGAACCTATCGGATGGTATGGTCAATTAAACGGAGAGTTGGAGCTCAAAGTTACTTTCAAAGTTGCAGCTAATGCTAAAGTTAAAGCCAATATCTGGTGGGGTAAAAAAGAATGATTGCTAAATTTCTAAAAGATCCAAGAGCTGGAGACATTGCGTTTTCCTATCCAGTGGCATTGGGATTCTATTCGCGAGCGGTGCGATTCTTTACAAAATCCAAGTGGTCGCATTGTTTTTTCCTTTCGGAAGATTATTTGGGACACCGCATGGTATTTGAGAGCGACCTCAAAGCTCAATTAGTTCCATTCGAGAAGGAATATCTCGAGGGGCAGGTTGACGCTTATAGAATTTACAGGCCAAAGAGAGCTAGAGGAAATCAGATTACAGATGCGTGTAAGTATTGCTTTTGGGTTACGGCCGGAGAGACTTACGGCTTTCTATCTATTCCTTGGTTTGCTTTAAGGGAAACGATTTATTGGATTACTGGTAAGAAATTATGGAAAAACTTCAGAACCGAGGGATCAATTTGCTCTGAAAGTCTATTGCTTTACATTCACGGGCTTGGAGAAGAATATTCGGAAGCAGTCAAACATTTGACGCGAGATGAAACTAGCCCAGAAGACATTTACAAAGTCGTTATGGCTCGGCCAGATTTGTTTGAATTTATCGGGGAAAGAACTGATACTAAATCGTAAGGAGAGTTTTGATGCTGCGTAATAATAGAATCATATTTTATCATGGTGCAGCTTACCAAGATTTCTCCGTCGCCCTATCCGATATCAACTCAGGGTCCAAGGTATTGAATTATGTTACAGCAGCGGACTACCTTTACCTTGGATCCGACTTTCCTTTTAACCACAGATACTTTGATATGTCGGTGTTTAACGCCGTAGCAGCCGATTTAACCGTGGAAATTTGGACGGGGTCACAGTGGGTTGAGGTGGTAGATATTCTCGACGAGACAGCCGTTGCAGGAGTCCCATTGGCCCAATCAGGGATCATTTCATGGCAGGTTGACTTGGATTTATCTAGTTGGTCGAGCGACGACACGGATAATATGTTGAATCAATCGGCATTTCCTGCAGGATTTCCTAAGATTTTCGGCCTCTATTGGTGCCGTATGTCATGGTCTGCGACACTTACAAACACCACGGCGATTCAAAACCTTGGGCATAAGTTCTCGGAAGACCCAGCACTAGAGAACGAATACCCCGAATTGGCTTCTACTGCGGTTAAAGCAGCATGGAAAACGGGAAAAACCAACTGGAAGGAACAGACCCTAAAGGCTGCGGAATACATTATTCAAGACCTCCGTGGAATGAAAGACATTATTACCTCGCCCTCTCAGATTCTTGATTGGAGACAATTTGAGAACGCATCGGTTCATAAAACCGCAGAGATTATTTTCCGTGGCTTTGGAGATGACTATAACGATCAAAGAATTGAGGCACATAAGGCCTACAAATCTTCCCTTTCGGTTGGGAAATTTAATGTTGATTTGGATAAAGACGCCAATCTATCCGACTATGAGAAAACCACTAACGTAAGGTTTGCTGAAAGATGAGCATAATTTCAACAGCTTATGACGCTTTATTGACGCGCGTTGAAACAGTTTTAGACATAGCTACAAATGGCCATACACGCTTGCCAAACCCTTATAAGCCCGAAGAGAATAACGAAAGGTTTTTGGTTAAGGGTTACGGTATCGTTATGGGTGCCGGCTCCAATACTCAGCGATTGGTAAATTGTAAATTCACGGTCAATCGTCAGATGGAAATAGTTCTTACACGCCAGTATTTCGCGCGTGAAGATGATGCGTCTGCAAAGGCGGATACCGAAAAAGCATTGTTTGAAGATCAGTATCTTTTAATAAATGATTTAGAGCAGGATATTTCTATAAACGGGCAAACAATGTACACTAGATGGGAGAGCGACAGCGGCATTGAATACGTATCGGCGAACACCGATAGATTTCTGATGCTAAGGACGATTTTCTCACTAGAGTATTTAGAGAGTTTTACTTAGGAGAAGTTATGGCAGAAAAAAATAGATCGTCAGTGATGGCTGTTGTTAAAGAAGTTACCGCAGGAACTCCTGTGGCCCCAACGCTCGGCAGCCAATACATTGCCTTACAAGAGGGTTTTTCTTTCGAGGGAACCTTTGACGAATTAGAGAACGCAGAAATTAAATCTTCCATCGGTGTAGCGAAGTCCATTCAGGGAACTGAGCGTCCTACCGCATCGTTTGACCACTACTTGAGACACTCCGGTGTTGAAGGTCAGGCACCCGGATTTGGCCCATGTATTGAGGCTGTATTGGGTGAGGTTAGCGCAAACGCAACCGAAAGATTGACTGCCGCAGCATCGACTGTTTCACTTCTTAAATTAGCCTCAGGTGGTTCTGATTTCGCTAGAGGTAAAGCAGTATTAGTGAAAGATGGAACCAACGGATACGCGATTCGTCCTGTTGATTCTGTTGCCGGAAACGATCTTACTTTAGGATTCGATTTAGCAGCAGCGCCAGCAGCCGGATTGGGCGTTGGGAAGTGCGTTAATTACGCTCCACTAGACGACGGGCATCCCACACTTTCGTTATGGTTGTACCGTGGCAATGGTGGAGCTCTCGAAATGGAAAGCGGTTGCCGTGGCGAAAGCATGAGCATGAGTTTTGAGGCCGGAGAATTGATTAACGCCTCGTTTGCTTTCCAAGGAACCAAGTATCATTACAATCCTATTATCATTGGCGCTACGGACATTTATCTAGATTTTACGGATGATGGTGGAACGTTTGCCGCCTCTGTGCCACAGGGCTTCTATAGATCGCCACATGAGCTTGCAACCGCACTTGCGGACGCGCTCAATGGAACGGCCACCACTGAAACTTATACCGTGGTATATCAAGACGTAGATGGTAAATTTAAGATTACCTCCACTTCCACTTTGCTTTCGCTCTTGTGGAACACTGGAGCAAATACTGCAAACTCGATCGGAGATAAGATCGGATTCAGCCTTGCCGCGGACGATACTGGTAATGCTGGCTCCGTAGGTTATACCTCTGACACGGCCATTACCCTGTCGAATAGCATTACCCCTGCGTACGATAACGCTGATCCTCAAGCGGCTAAGAACAACGAAGTATTTATCGGTGATGCTGATGATATTTCTTGCTTCTGCGCCTCGTCTGTAGAGATTACCGTTACGAACGAAGTTATTGACGCTGAGTGCGTATGCGCTGAGTCCGCGATTCAGGAAAAAGTATTCTCCAGAAGAACTGTTGAGGCGACGATTGTTGGATTGTTGGAGCGTTATGACGCAGACAAATTCAATAAATTCATCAACAACAGTGATGTGAAATTTCTCTACAACTTCGGGACAAAGTCTGGAAATAACTGGGTTGCTGGTAAGTGTGGATCCATTTATATGCCATCGGCTACTATTTCGGCGCACGTTCTAGGCGACAATAATGGCCTCGTTACTATGGAAATCACTGTAAAAGCCTACGTAGATTCTACGGGCGCAGGCGAATTCTATATTAACTTCCTCTAAGCCTACCTCATTGGGTTGCCTTCCTTTAAACGTAATGGTTTACTGAAGGGGAACCCATCTTTTTTAGGAGAAAAACCACAATGGAAATCGTATATACGCCTGCCGTTTGTAAGAAAGTTGAAGACCAAGAACCTACTTTTACCGGAACACTAAAGTTAAAGGTGCCAAATTTTGATGAAAGATATCAGTTCATTGAAGACGCTGGCCTAGACGTAGGTGATGACGGTGGGCTTCAAAAGAAGGGTGGAAACTTCGCAATCATTAGGAATTTAGTAAAAGCGTCGGAAAAGTTCTATATTTCTGTGGACTTGGCTAGGATTTCTGACGGGAAAAAATTTACTTCATTTCAAGAAATGACAATGGATTCCGATTGTGACGAAGTATTGATTGAAATTGCGAAGGAAATTCGTTCAGGATTTAAGCCTAGCCCAAAGTAGTATCCCAACTGAAGGCCCAGTGCGTTTGGTATATGAACAGGGTGAAAAGGGCTAACGAAACTTTTTCACTCGTTGACGAATACTTTATGCTTCAGAGATTAAAAAGATTGGGTTACACGAGAACGCTGGATAAATTGAATGTGTATAAAGCTCAATGTTTCGCTATAATTGAGTCTGAAGCCGACCGTATAAGGGAAGAAAGGGGTAATCGTGGCAAGGTCAACCGTTGAACTAGAGCTCGTCGCAGTTGTAAGCAAAGCGGCCAAGACGGTTGAAGATTTCACGAAGACGACTCAAAAATCCCTTTCCAGTATCAGCTTAAACACTACAATTTCTGCCATAAATGATGGCTTTGAGTTAGTTGGTAAGACTGCCGGCCGAGCCTTTGGAGCCATTTCATCTGTAATTTCTGATGCGGTTTCAGAGGCTGCTGAGGCCGAACAATCAATTACAAATCTCACCAACGCTTTGAGATTACAAAATGATTTTTCGCAACAGGCTATTGAAGATTTCAACGAATTTGCTGGTTCTCTGCAGGACATAAGCATTTTTTCTGACGACGCGGTAATCAATTCTCTCGCGCTTGCCAAACAATTTAGGGCGACAAATGAAGAAGCAAAGAAGGTTGTTTCCGTAGCAGCTGATCTTGCGGCTATTACTGGTACAGACCTAGATACCGCTACGCAAAAAGTGGCTCAGACCCTTAATGGATTCGTTGATAAGAGTTTAGCTAAAGCAATTCCAGAGCTAAAAAATCTATCGAAGGAAGCGTTGATTTCTGGCGCGGCCTTGGACGTAATTGGTCAAAGAGTTCAGGGATCTGCCGAACAGTTGGCCAATACTTTTACTGGTTCTTTGATTAAAGCTAAAAATTCCTTTAGTGATTTCCTAGAAACAATAGGCGGATTTATCACAAACAATCCGGTTATCATTCAGGGAATAAAAGCAATCAGCGATACGTTTAAAGAATTAAATCAAACATTCAAAAACAACGGCACACAAATCACAGCTTTAATTACAGATGGATTTATTTTCTTGATAGAGAGTATTCCAGCCGTAGTAAGCGCAATTCAATTTGTTGATAGGGTCGTTTCCACTACTGCTGTCGCTTTTTACACTCTTGGAAGAAGTATTGGAGCCGTAGCAGCCGCCGTCAAACTTTTGACAGAAGGTGATTTTGAAGGAATCAAGGAAATCAATAGGCTAGTTACTGAAGAAAATGCTGCGGCTTTCCAACAAAATAGGGATAGACTGAAGAATTTCTACGAACCTATTATTCAATCTGCGGATAAGCTCGCCAACAGAGTAAGAGAAATTTCTGAGAACGTGAAAAAAACTCCAGTTCCTACTGGTAAAAGTTTAACTGGCCCAGATCAAAGGGGCGATGCGTTTCAAAAAACCCCAGAACAGTTAAGAAAAGAAATTGAAGAAGCATCTAAGAATCCCATCAAAGCTATTTTAGATTTTGGATTTACGGGAAAAATCGACAATCAGGCTGGTATTGCCATTGGCGCGGGTCTTGTAAATGGTATTTTAAAGGGCGCAAAAGGCGCACAGGACTTCGTAGCATCAGCGTTGGGGGGATTGGCTGATACTTTACTTCCGGGAATTGGTGGAGTGGTTAGCGAGATTGTAGGCGTATTGGCGCAGGGGCCTGACAAGGTTAGAGAATTGATTCGCGGATTCGTGGACGCTTTACCAGAGGTAATTTCGGCCATAGTGCAGTCGGTACCCGTTTTAATCGAAGAATTATCAAATGCAATTCCCGTATTAGTGCAAAAATTGGTGGATCAGCTTCCGACTATCGTTCAGGCTTTGGCTGCTGCGATGCCTCAGGTGGCTATTTCTTTAGGCTTACAGATGCCTCGCGTTGCAATTTCCTTTGTGACATCACTAATCCAAAACATTCCGAACATTATTGCAGGTTTTGCCGAGGAGTTTTTAAAGATTCCGGGTCAATTTGTTGACGCTCTCCTAGATTTACTACCATTCGGATTGGGTGGTGGCGGAGACGGTGGCGGTGGGATCCCCATTATTGGTGATATTATTGGCGGTATTGGTGATTTTGTAGGTGGATTTTTCGCCGATGGTGGCCGAGTACCAGACCGTCCAGAATTCCGTGGAGATAAATTTCCTGCACGATTGGACGCCGGAGAACAGGTTTTATCTAGGGATTTGACCGATAAACTTGATTCATTTCTAAATAACGGCGGTGGTGGCCAACCCATTGAAATCAATTTGAATATTGGATTGCAACAATTCGCAAAGATTATGCTTGAGGCTGACCGCTTAGGGTATAGGGTGAGGGCTTAATGGCAAATTGCGTAGGAATCTGTAACGCAAACTATATCGATGTAGCAGCGAATATCTTTGAGGGTAGCGAAAATATCATTTATCCGGTTGAAAATGCTTTTGATCTTAATAAGAGAAAAAAAGTTTATCGAACTGGAGGGTATTGGGATTTACGCACAGTTGATACGACTATTGTTTTTCGTGAAAGCGTTGGGGTTGATTTAACCGCAACAGTAGTGGCTGCGGAATATAATAGCACATCGGATTTTCTAATAGCTATTGAGGCTGCTTTAGAGGCTGCTGGCGCGTCGAACTACTCTGTGACGGCCGGAGTGTCAGGAAAGGTAACTATCGCCTCAGACGGGGCGGGTGGCGGCGGTATATTACAGCTTATGTGGACGGATTCCGCCAGCGCGGACATGGCGGATATATTAGGTTTTGATACAGCATCAAACTCCACTGGTGCACTGAGTTACGTTGCCGATATTTTACGAATCCACACAAATGAACAGATTATTTTTGACTTGGGGTTTCCTTCTAATCCAAAGGCTTTCGTTGCCGTTGGCGAGAGGAATCTACCATTAAAGATTTCATCTGGCGCCGTAGTAAAGGTTCAGGGCAATCACACGAATAATTTCAGTAGTCCTGCGGTTGATTTAACCGTTGAATATGAAGATTTCGCACTAGCAACTTGGGACGTAGACGGATTGGGTGGAACAAACTCCTACAGATATTGGCGTTTTTACATCGAAGATAAATCAAATGTCCGACAGTATTTAGAGTTTAACGCTATGTATTTGGGAGATATGCACGAAGCTACGCGCGGGTGCGTGGTGTTTCCTTTAGAGACAAGCAAGATAGATAATTCTCAAATAATTTATTCTGAACATGGGCAAGTATTTTCCCGTGAGATCCCAAAGACTCAAAGCGTTAGATTGGGTTGGGAACTTTTAAGAAAAGAAGAAGTTGAAAGCCTAAATGAACATTGGGAAAACGTAGGTTTAACAGAGTCTTTTTTTGTGATTCTCGATTTACCAGAAGCCTTCACAACGCAAAAAGAAAAATCCGTGATGCTTGTGAAATTTGAATCTGAGATTTCTACTAGGCTTGTGTCTCCAAATAATTTTCAAATGGCTTGGCAGCTTAGGGAGCAACTATGAGTTGGAGAATGATTGGAAAGCCAATTCTTACTGCTGATTTACCAAACGCAGTGTTTCAAAGATTCAGGCACCCGACAAAACACGTTCTTGTTGCTGGGATTCAAGTTCCAATTCTTTTATACAATGATCCAGTTTTTACGAATTTGGAGCTCAGGATATATTCTGACAGCGCCTCATCTCCGAAAAAACTAATCGCCACTTCTACAAACGTGTGGACAAAAGCACAGCTTTTAGAGGTGCAGGATCACGCAATTAAATTCGTGGGATTCTCATTTGATGGAGTGTTCTTAAATTCCGCGGAATACTATCACTTAGTTTTATATCCAAACGGTTATACAGGAACTAATGCCAGTCATATTGCTTGGAAATCTACGTATCCTGATCCACAATACAGAACTGGATTAACACTTCAAGCCGCCAATGGAGACAATCATCCCCTTGAGTTTTCGATCATTGGGGAAACGATTGCCACAACGTAATGAGTTTTTCTGCGAACATAGAAAAAGCAGTTCAAAAGGTTACGAGCCTTTGTCGCATTCGACCAAGAATAAGAAAAACGGGATGGACAGCGAATGGCACTTATCCAGCGAGTGTTTATGAAATTGATTGGCCTGAAAGCACTGTTGTTGGAATTTATTTAAATGCTGGTGATTCGGCAACAGAGCAATCTTCTTTATCTGATTGTAATTCTACGCAGTATTCTTGGTATTATGATCGTTCATTGCAAAAACTTTATTTCAATCCTAGCGGTTCTGATAATCCAAACACTGGAATTACTGTAATAGAGTTTGATTGGTTAATAGCAAGTGAAACTCTTTCTTGGTACAGAAATCCAATAAATACAGCTTCAGGTGACGCTATTTGGAGCGGTGGTTTGGTAAAGCCAGCGATACCACAACAAGGTTCTTCAGATATAGCTTTCGGTTTTTTGCCAATACAAAACACTTCAATACAAATTGAGCTCACGGACGATTTGATTTTAGAATACGCGCATTCTTTTTCACTAAATAAAGCGCCCATTAAGATTTGGCAGTGTGTTGGTGATCTAGAAACTGGAAACATTTCAGAAGTTTTTATTGGTTCTTGTGCGAATTATTCAATACAAAATGCTGTTATTTCTATCGAAGTTTCAGACGCTTTAAGGGAATTGGAAGAAGTAGTTCAGATAAAAACTTTCAACTACACTGATTTTCCGCAGCTTGATCCTGATGCTTTAGGAAAAAATATCCGTCAAGTTTATGGAATGATAAAGAATTTCCAGCCAACTAATATAGATTTTGACTCCTCAAATACCCCTACTGGAAATAAAGAGTGGGTAATTTGTGAAGGTGACGTAGCTGATTTCGCTGATTACGAATCTTTAATAGATCATTTGTCTGGTTCAAACACGGCCACCACGACAAAAGTTGCAAGTGTTTTTGGTTTAGTTTCAGAAACGAAGATGGGTGCTTTGAATACTGGAGATCAGATTGTTATTTATGATAACGGAGTTCCAAAGTACACCTACGTTGTCAGCGTAGATTCTGGAACAAATATCATAACTCACGGAAATATCGGAGCAAGATCGCCTGTTGTTACTGACACGGTTGAACGTTCTTTTGTTGGTGCCGTTTGGATTACTACAAAGACCACATTTCCTAACGTAACTTCTACGGTTTATTTGAAATATAAAGATGATTTCGACGTTCAAAACTTCGCTAATGGAACTGTTGGAATTACATTGGTGGATTCATTTGACTTACAAAATTCTCAGCTCTATTGCCGTGTCTACGGGCCTAAAACGCTTCCTAAAAAGCTAGACGACACCACAGATTTTGGAGCAGTGTCTGAGTTTGGTAATTCTTTCTCAAATCCAGTGACTATTATTTGGGATATTTTAAGAAACAAACTTCGTTATTTTGATCAAAACTTTTTGCTAGATGAAGTCGAATGGAACGATTTGGCCACAAATTTTGATCGTCCTGTTGGTATATGCGTTCCTGATACTATTTCTGACGCAGCTACAACTTGGAAAGAAGTCATTCAAAGGCTTTTACAAACCGAGCTTTTAAAGATTCACAATAAAATTGACTCTGGATTAGTTAAGTTGATGATTTCGCAGACTAAGCCAATGTCATTGAGCGGCCCGAGTCCTTCTTCAAATGATTTAAGAGACGCTTCTTTTGATTATTCCTATAATGACCTTTATCAGTTTACGAACATTTACTTAAACGAGGGAGAGGGAACAAATAGCGATCAAGATTATTTGGTTCCTACTGTGATTCAATCAGAAATAGATAATGCGAAATACTTGCATCGTTCTGGAAAACAATTTGATTTTGACACCTTGTTTCAGTTTGAAGAAGACGCTCAAATAATTGCCGATAGGATTGGTTTTATTTTTGGTGAGCGCAGGGGAACGATGAACTTGTTCCTTCCTTTGGAGTACACGCTAAAAAATATCGATGATGGGTTTACGTTAAGCACGGATTATTTGCCAGGATTTGCTTTAAATGGTTCAATTAATTCTAGGGATTACGTTATACTCCAACACGCGAAATCTCCTAATGGCGTCACCTTTGTTTTAGACGATCAAAAGGGCATAGAAGATAACGCAGGAGATTGGTAAATGGGAAAAGCAAGACTTTACGAGTTTGTGACTGGAATAGAATCTAGCACACAGCCTGACGCGGGAACGCCAGTAAATCCAAATGATCTAGTGACGCTTTCAGCCATATCTGGTGGTGTGGGAACAGAAGTGCAAGAGGAACCTACCGGAGCAGTGAACGGAGCGAATACGGCCTTTACGTTAGCCAATACTCCAGTAAATAATGCTTCCGTAAAATTATATTTAAACGGTATCTTTTTAAGACAGGGAACGGACTATACCATTTCTGGAGCGAATTTAACCATGACCACGGCTCCAGCGACGGGTCAAATTTTAGATTGTGTTTATAGGTATTAGAGGAAATTTATGAAAAAAATCATCTTTTTATTGCTCTTAGTTTCAACAATCGTAGTAGCTGCACCTAAAATTCAGAACGAAGACATTAAATCTAACGCTGCGATTGACGCAACTAAGCTAATTGACGGTTCGGTTTCCAACACCGAATTAGGGTATATCAATACTCTTACGTCGAACGTTCAAACACAGATCAACGCCAAAGCAACTAACCCAATGACCACGGCTGAAGACTTAATCAAGGGCGGTGCTTCTGGTGCTCCAACGAGATTAGCTGTTGGTTTAAATGGTGAGTGTTTAACTATTTCTGGCGGTGTAGTTGGTTGGGGTGCTTGCGGAACTTCTTCTCCTCTTACTACCAAAGGCGACCTTTACACCTACGATACAGGAAATGCTAGGCTTGCTGTAGGCACAAACGGACAAGTTTTAACTGCCAATTCTGCTACTGCGACAGGTTTAGAATGGGCCACTCCTTCTACTGGTGGAGACTTCTCTTCCAATACGGCCACTTCCGTTGACGGTGAGGTTGTTTTATTCTCAGGGACTGGTGGAAAAACTGGTAAAAGAGCTACCGGAACAGGCGTAGCAAAACTTTCTTCTGGTGTTCTTTCCGCCTCTAACGTTGATCTAACCTCTGAAGTTACTGGAGTTCTACCGCTTGCAAATGGTGGAACAAATAAAAACGCTACGGCAGTGAATGGGGGAATTGTTTATTCTGACGCAGATTCCTTCGAGATTCTTGCAGCAGGTTCTTCTGGTCAATTCTTACAGTCTAACGGAGCGGCTGCCCCTTCTTGGGCTACTGCACCAAACGGTGATGCTATTCAAAAGGCGATCAACCAAACTGGCCACGGCTTAGCGGTTGGTGATGTAATCCGATACAACGGGACTGCTTACGTTGAGGCGCAAGCTAATTCTGATGCCAATGCCGAAGTAATAGGAATTGTTTCCGCTGTCGCTGATGCGAACAATTTCACTTTTGTATCAAATGGATTTGTATCTGGCCTTTCCGGTTTAACAGCAGGTGAAACTTATTTCCTTTCTCCTACAACTGCTGGAGCGATTACCACTACCGATCCTAGTGGTGCAGGACAAGTTTCAAAGCCCGTTTTCTTAGCGGTTTCAACCACTACTGGATATTTTATTCAATCCCGTGGTTATGTTGTTGGTGGAAACGGTGGAAGCGGTGGAGTTACAAATTGGGTTGCTTCTTCTGCTACGGTAAACTGCTCTAGTGCAGGAACCACTGAATTGTTTGAAAGAATGGAAGGTGATTCCCTTCGCATTAGAGGAACATTTTCTTGTACGACGGCTGGCGCTGGAACTCCTTCTATCAATATCGGTGGTGGAAGAACCTTTAACACTTCAAAGATGCAAACTATTGCTACGCCTAAACTTGGTGAATGGATAGCTTTAACTGGAGGTAACAACGCCATTTACAATCAAGTTCAAGAGGGGCATTTATTCTACGATCTTTCTGATAACGATGATGTATTTTATGCCACCAATAGAGCTTCAAAAAACTACACAAAGATTACTAACTTTGGCTCTATTTTTGGATCAACAAACACTGAGGCCATGAACGTGGACTTCTTGGTTCCTTTGAATTAACGGGGTGATTTATGATTAAAATTTTACTACTAGCGTTATCGGTAATCTTAGCAACGAATTCTTTTGCGGCAACGTCGAACATTCTGAACGTTGGCAATGCGGGGATGAATGGAACTGATGTTGCACTAACTTCTCAATTTACTTTCAGTGGATTGGGAACTGTTTCAAGCGATAACAAATACTGCCGAAGAGTAGGAGATAAGTTTGAGTGTGAAGGAACTGTGGTTCAAGGAACTGCTGCTGGAACTGCTTCGATTGATTTTTCTTCATACACTTTTCCTTCTGCAAAGATGGCTGGTGCCAATCAGGTAGTAGGTTACTGGTGGAGGGCTATTGATTCTGCAACGAATGATCTTTACGTTTCTGCTGGTAGGGCAGGGGTTATCTTCTATGATGGATCAGATACCAACTCTCTTTTCTTCGCCTATCAAACTTCTACTGGTGGATTGATTAAGATCACTGGAGGAGTGGTAAACAACACTAACACTATCGCCTATAAGTTTTCTGTTCCGATCACTGGATGGACAACGGGAGGAAATGGTTCAAGTTATCAAACAATCACGTTTACTGGATCTGCTGGATTTGGAACAAATACCATTGATGATGCTTCTTATTGCGCCAATGGAAATTTGCACGTTAAGGCTGTGATAAACGCAGGTACACCAGCGGCATCCTCTGCAACTCTCACAATTCCGTCTGGATATGAAATTGATTTCACGAAATTGCCGGCGGGTTCTAGCGTTGTTCAATTGGGTGACTACACTGGATTGTCTAGCACCACATATACAATGAACACTCTTGGTGTTACGGGAAAAATATACACAAACGGTTCCACAAATAACGTTTTGTATATGTCCTACCAGTGGGGAAGTTCTGCATTCACAACAGCGAATGGCAGTGACATCGTTGTTGGTGCTGGTGGAAAAGTTTCGTTGACCTTCGATTATCCATCGGTTGGTTGTAACTAGGAGGATTAGATGGAGTGGCAGGAAGTCGCATCTTATATTTTCGGATTTATGGGTGTTGCTATTGCAGGTTGGGTTGCCCGTTCCATAGATAAGATGCGAGATTCTGTCGAGCATTTAAATGTGCAAATTGCTGTTGTTATTTCTCGCACAGATAGCCATGAGCAGCGAATCTCAAAACTTGAGGACAAGGTTGAATAAAGAGACTTTAACTAAAGAGTTGAAGGAACTGATTGTCGTTCACCCGTTGATTTCTAATCAAGCAGGAGAGCAGCCAGATGGTAATCCCATTTTATATCTTGGTGATTTTATCTATGTTTGGCGCAGCCATTTTGATATTGAACCTTGGATAGAAGAATTAGTTATTCTTAACTATATTGAAGCCAAATTATCCAACGGCCGCATTTCCCGTGGCAAACACAAGGCGATGGACGATCAAGCGCACGATGATTTTATAGGCTTGGCTTACGCCGCTCAAGAAACTCAGAATGGTTGGATCTGTGACGAAATCGTAGAGCATGGGAAAAAGAATCTTTGGAACTACGAAGACCCCATTGAAATTAAATTTACATTCTCTAAGGCTGGTATAATTGAGTGGTTTAGGGATTTGCATTTTAGATTTCCAGGACAGACTCAGCATTATAAATTGTGTTCTGACAAGTATCGTGACCTTAATTGGTTTGATCGGTTTTGGTTTGCATTGAATTTTTTCTTATCGAAAAATGAGATACATGGAAGCGGCCACAAGATGGAGCTCCTAATGAGAAAAGCCTATTTAAATCAAACAAATAGATATTGGCTATGTGATTGGGCTTTGAAAATTTGGGAAAAAAAGATCCGTAAACTCTACAAGAATTTAACGGGAGACATAATGCAGGTGTATTTTGACCGTGACGACAAGTTACAGGGTCAGCCTAAGCATGTGTACGCGCGATGGATGCAGGGCAGATTATAAATTGCCAGAATCACTGGGGCGCAATAATTGCTGCTTTATGGTTTTGTCATTCTGTGTTTGAATACTGGATAGGGAAAACTACAAAACTAAAAGCTGCGAGTACGTTGGAGTTGGTGTTTTCTTTCGTTATAATGTTTGGATTGTTTTTATTAAGGAGAAACAAAGATGCAAAAAGTAATGGTTCAAATGGAAGTTCCTAAAGAGTGTAAAGAAGTTGTAGATTTGGTGGCCGCTATCCTAACGGATATTAAAATGAAGAAAAGTTTGGCTGAAGTTGCTTCTGGCAATCTTCCCAAATTGTTCGTAGCTGTAGAAGGCTTTGATCAATTGGGTGCGGAATTTATGTCTGACGGTCAAGACGAAGTTGCTGGATACCTTGTTCAGCAAATGATGGCTGCTTTCAAAGCTGCTCCCGTAGTAGCTCCTGCGCCAGCACCAGTAGCGTAAATAAAATGAAAACCACCGTATTCGGCCTAGCCTTGCTGGGCCTTTTTTCCTGCGCCAGTTTAGTAGATCAAAGAATCAATCCAGATATTATTTATCGCCGCGACATTGAGGTTACAATCAATGGAAAAACCTTTTATGGAACGGGCGTAGCCAATCGAGCAGATAAATATGAAATGACAATTAAGGCGCGTGGCGTTATCAATATGCTCACGATTTCAACCTGTCACAGAGAGCACCAGTTTGAGTTTAAAGACCCTTCTTTTTTCCAAAAGGGAAACGTCGTTACTTGGACTTATGTACCTGTAAAAGGAATTGAGGACGTTAAGGGATGCATGATGGAGATCGGTGCCTTTGAAAAGAACAAAGGTCGCCACGGTTGGGCAGCTATTGATTTCAATAATGGATTCGAGTCTGTGCCGGCCACCTTGATGTGTGACGGTCAGATCAGAAATGTTGGGGCCGTTTCTATCTGTCAGGCTAAATATGGATTGGTGCAGAAAATTGTATTCGATCGCCGCATGAAAGTAGCTCCAGACAGGGATGAATGTAAGATTCTACGCACTTTGGATGAAAAAACTTACACGTTCCAAATGCCTGACGCGGAGTGTACTTATTATTTTGGCGATGAGAATGGCAAATTCCACAGGCTGACGCTTATCGGCTATCAGTCAATTCTAGTGAGGGAAAACTAATGGTAGGAACAATCATCAGCGTTTTATTCCCCATTTTTGAGTGGTTTTTAAGAAAGTATTCTAAGGACGAACAGTCGAAGCGTGACTATATTGCTTTCCTAGAAATCATGTCCCGTAAGGGGATCCAAAGCGCAAGCAATAGATTGGCCGCTCAAGAGCAGATCGACGCAGTAAAAGATTTATGGAAAAAGGAGAAGGAAAAACAATGATTAAGTTTGCAATAAACACCGGAACCACCGTTTCACTTTCAAAGATTAAACCGTTTCAGCATGAAATGAAGACCATGAGCCAAGAGAATTACATTCGCTTGCGCCGTGAGATTGAGGAGACAGGATTTTCATTTGCTCCGCACGTTTGGTTTGATGGAAAAGATTATAACTGCCTTGATGGTCACCAGCGCGTCGAGTGCTTAAAGCGAATTATCAAAGATCAGATGATTGATGATATTGAAGTTCCAGTTGTTCTTGTGGAAGCAAAAGATTATTTCGAGGCCAAGAGAAAATGCCTTGCGGCCGCTTCTCAATACGGAACATTTAACGCTGAGAACCTAGTAAAGATGCTTTCAGAAGTTAAAATGACCCCAATCGAGGCTTCAAATCACTTTCATTTTCCAGAGATTAACTTTGATAATTTGATGAAGAGTGTTGCTAAGACTGAGACAGATGATCCAGAAGAAAGCAGATATTCTGAAGAAGGCTTGGAAGCTTATAAGAGCGCGGCTATCAAGCAGATTATTATGTATTTTGGAGCAGAAGAATACGAAGAAATTATGAGAAAATGCTCTGAATTGATGCAAGAAAATAACCTAGAAAGTATTTCTGAACTATTCGTAAAGGTTATCAATGAAGCACATAGAGGTTAGTTCCCATCCGATTGATGAAAAAGAACTGAATAAAGTTTCGGCTAAGTTTTCTGACACTAAGACTTTGATTGATTCGCCTTGCGTTTTAACCAAAGATGGAAAGCCAATTATTATTTATTCTGAACTGGATAATTTAAAAGAGATTGAATGGGCGGTTAAAACAATTAAATACATGACCGACACTAGAACGGATGGCCTCAAAACTACTTCAAGGATTTTTGGTTTCAAGCCTAGAAATCCATTGCGAACTAATTTCTGTTCTATCACTTCAATGGCTACTGAGTTCCCAGCTCAACACAAAATTATCTGCGACACTGGCGTAAGAATTGCGGAAATATACAAACAGTTCGGGCCAGAAAAATACCAAGATCAGCTTGATCACGTTAAAACTAACGTAAAAAGTGATTGGATAATTCCCAAAACTCCGTTCACATCAGGCGTAGTAAATAAAAATAACCCTTTAAACTACCACTTCGATTCTGGAAATTTTGAAGGCTATTGGTCTTGTATGGTTGTCCTACGGGATGGTGTTCAGGGTGGTATGCTTTCTGTTCCAGAGTTTGATTTAAAAATAGATTTGAAAAATGGAGCTCTATTATTTTTTGATGGTCAGTCTTTGCTACACGGTGTTACTCCAATTCAAAAATTGAGAGATGATGGATACCGTTATTCAGTGGTCTATTATTCTTTGAAGCAAATGTGTAAATGCGGTACGCCAAAAGAAGAGCTTGATTACGTTCGTAGGTCTAAGACAAAAATCCAAATGGAGCGCGTGTGAAAAACATTATCATACCCTCATACGGGCGGGCCGATACAATCAGAACGCACAAGTATTTAGAGGCCAGTGGGATATTTAACTACAAGATAGCCTTACACACAGAAGATTGCCGTAAAGAGTACCTTAAAAACGCGACGATTCGGCCTGAGACGTTATTTGTCTCTGGTCTACCCAAGGGTATTACCCGCCAAAGAAATTGGGCAATGGACAACCTCGTTCCTAAAAATGAGTGGTTCATTTTCATGGATGATAACATCAGAACCATAGAATCAGTTGGCGACGAGTGGTACTACGAATCAAAAATTGCTGACAAAGATAATCCCGTTTGGCGAGAAAGATTTAAAGTTGATTGTCCGGCCGATAAGTTCTTTAAAAAATGCGAAGGCCAAATAAAGATGGCTGAAAAACTTAACGTTCATCACAGTGGATTCGCCACTGTTGATAACTATTTTTTCAGAATTAAAAAGTGGAGATTCGTAGGATACGTTATTTCCAAAGTCGTTCTAATCAAAAATAGCGGCCTCCGGTATGATGAGAACTGTAAAGGAATGGGCGATTACGGTTTCACGGCAGAAAATTTACTGCGTCACGGGCAGGTTTTAATCAATAATTTTATCTATCCAATTTCTGGGCATTACGAATCTGGGGGTATTGGAACTTATGAACAAAGGCTTCCGTGGAAGATCCAAGATTGTAAATATCTGATGGAAAAATATCCGGGATTATTTCGTCAACCCAATAAATCAACCGCCGATCAGCAGGGGGAGCTCCAAGTAAGATTCACAAATCCAGAGCAGGTGGCCGTTTGGAGGGGTAAGTTATTGGCCCAAGAAGCTGCAAAAAAACCCGACCAAGAGTTACCAAGGTCGGGCTAAATTATCTAGAAAGACAGGATTCGCACTTAGCAAATTCGTCTTCAATGTGAACTGTTTCTTCTAGGATATCGTTGTTGCAAACATCGCAAATGATATCGTCTTCCGGATCACTGAAAATCACAGTGTCAGGAAAGAGCCAGTTGATTTCCTGAAGGCGAGAAATCTCTTCCCGTCGTTCATTCAAAAACTGCTCCCTTGAGATTGAACGTTTCATCAGTCACAACTCGCGTTTGAACGCACTTCGGTTTCGTAAATGATGCTCTCATCAACGAAAGAGTGCTTTGTTTCACAAATTGAACTGGAACCGTATCCTCCGGATGGGAAAACTCTCTCAACAATTTCTTCAATCTCAGTTTTTGAGAGCTCCAAATAGGTCACGATCTTCCATACAATTTGGGAGGAAGGGCCGTAGCCGTTCCTCCCGATCATGTCGATACTTACCACTTTGCCAGTGCTAGTGGTGATTTGTTCATAGCGCATTGACTTCATCCCTCGTGTTAGCCAAAGCCTCGATAGCTTTGAGAATTTGAGAAGTATCCATCGTTTGCATTTTGACAACCTTCTCGTGGAAGGACTTCAGGTTTTGAAGTGCCCTGAGAATCTTGTCTTTATCCTCTTGGTCAACCGTTGAAAGGTTCGACAAGTAACGAGCCATTGGCCCAACGCCAATACAGCTCAAAAGCCTGTCGCCGAAATGTGAAACAACTGTTTCAATGTCCATTTCTTCTAACAAGGTTTCAGCTTCCATTTGATTTACCACTTCGCTGGCCCCAATCTCGCAAAGGATTTTGTCGGCACCGTAGTGTTCAATGGCGTCCTCTACTAGTATTGCGTCAAGTGCTTCGCTGATTTCGATTTCTACTTCTGTTGTGAATGTACTTCTGTATCTCATTGTTTTAACTCCTGTTTTAATTTCGTTTTAGTTAGCAAAGTGCATCGCGGAACTGATAGTTCACAATGTTTCCACGATTTCCACTGTTTAGTTTGTAAGCCAGTTTTTCCCAACGGTCTTGAACCGCGTCAAGCTTTCCCTGCAATGTTTGGGCTCGCTTTTCGCACTTCTTGATTCTCGCCATCAGTTTGTTCATTCGGGCTTCGCTCATTTGCTTTGGCTCCCGTGGCTTTCTCACCTTTTGAACGGTTTCGGTTTCATGTTGTGGTTTCATTTTCTTCTTTCCTTTCGTTTTTGGCGGAACCTTTTGAATTGTTCCTCCTTGGTTGATGTATTGTTCGACTGTTTGTGTTGTCATTTTTAACTCCTGTTTTTTGTTTAGATTTCACGAACATAGAAAGTGTGCCGTTCACTTTTGACTTTGAAAAGGAAGTTTTCCTGAAATTCAAAGCGTCAAAAAATTGGCCGTTTTTGGGGGGGATTTTGGTGAATTTTGAAACCACGTTTCAGGCTTCCTAAAAGGCCGTATAGACCGTTTTCAAGAGGGGAAATGGGCCTTGCCATGAGCTAAAAAAACAACTCGGCGCGTCTCATATTGGCAACTCGGCGCGTTGCTGAAAATTGGTAAAAACTCACCCCAAACAAAGCCTTGAAACAGTTCGTCAACTTCTTGACGATTCACCCCGTCTTTTCAAAAACAATTTTCCAGCGTTTAATTTTTATGCCGTGATTGCGTTTGTGAAAATTCAATGTCAGTATTTTTGTGTTCTCGCTACGCGAGCACGGCCCTTTCACGGGGGAGTAAAATCCCCTCGTGAATTGTATTCAAGCAATTTGAATTACAAAGGGGCAAAGATGGAAATAAAAATAAGAAATTGGCAAAAATATAACGGGCGAAGGGACGTCAAAGCGTGCACTTGGTTCCGAGTAAATCACGATTTATTCGATGGAATTGAAATGTACGGTTCAAGTCATACGGAATTTTGCGTTTGGCTTTATCTACTTTGTTGCGCTTCAAAGGCTTCAAATGACGCGTTCGCTGTTAATTTCAGGCACGTTCAGGCTATTTTGGGCATAGAAGAGTCTGAGTTCAAGAGCGTCATAAATAAACTTGTGGAATTACAATACGTTCTAGTTTTAGAAACGGGTACGACACGTGAACGTCACGCGGACGTGACGCAAACGTCACGCCACGAACGAACGAACGAACGAACGAACATAGAAGAGGAAAAAAAACCTCTCCCCGTTTTGGCTCAAATCTGGAACCAACACAAAGCGTCTATTCAACCGGAAGTCAAATCTTGTTCCAAAACACGGAGACGAAACGCAGAGCTCCGGATAAAGGAACATACCGTAGCGGAATGGGAGCAGTGTGTTAGGATAATTGCTTCTACAGATTTTTGCTTGGGGAAAAACGACCGCGCTTGGATAGCGAATTTTGATTTCCTTATCAGGGAATCCACTTTCGAGAAAGTCATGGAGGGTAAATACGGGAAGGCCACGGTCAAGTTAAAAACCGCGCAGGAACAAGAGTACGAAAAAGAAATGCAAAGAATCAGGAGTTTAGAAAATGGAACAAATTGAATACAAACCACTAATCGCAGAAATCAACGCGATGCTGAATCACGACATCGCGCATCCGGAGGCCAATATCTCGAGCTTTCCAGACGCGTTTGAACGTGTGGGCCAGAAAAAGGTGGCCAAGGGGATTAACATTCCCGGATGGGATCACTTCAACAGGCACATAGCTGGCTTACGGCCGCACGAATTCACAATTCTATGTGGCCCAACGGGAGCGGGAAAAACTACGCTCCTAGCGAATCTGTACGCTTCTCTCATGGCCGTTCAGGTGCCAACCTTTGCGGCCCCTGTCGAGGTTGGTGAGGACTCCTTCACACGGAAAGTAATTTCTATCATTGCCGGCGTACACCCTGCGGCAATTCCGGGAGATTATCAGAAAATTAAGGAAAAACACGCTCCACTGTTTTTCTCAAACGAGATGATGCTTATTTCCAAGTATCAGTCACGCGTGAACCATAAAATCCTATTGGCCGACATTCTTCACTCTTACCGGACTAGGGGAACAAAGGTTTGCCTGATTGACAATCTCAACTTCATGCTTGAGCCATCACAGCAGGAAAATATGAACGTTCAATACGACAAAGTAATTCACGATTGGGTCGTATTTCATAAGCACGTTCCCGTTCATTCCATTATGGTCATGCACCCAAAGAAGACCGATAACATGAGGGTGGAAAACGAGGGCGATATCAAAGGCTCAAGTACGGCCATACAAGAGGCGCAAAATGTGCTTCTGTTTAACAGGCTTGACGACAAACGAACCGCGCCAGAGGGAAAGGAGCATTTTTGGTGCCGTGAAATCAAGATAGCAAAATGTAGAGAAAATGGGAGATCGTGGGGGAAGACAATCGTGTATTCCTTGGACGCGAAATCCGAAAAATATAATGAGGAGTTAACACTATGAGACTGAAAGACGCAGCTAGATCGATGATCCATCAACATTTGCGGGCCTTATCCGAGAAGGAAAAATCCCTCCGCGATGGAAAAGCCTATTGGGAAAAATGTTTGGAACAGATGAAACGAGAAAAAACAGGCAAGGAGGGTTTGTGCCAAATAATGATTGAGTTTCACACGGACGAGTTAAACAAAGTCGAAGAAATGAAAGAAAAAGCGCAGCAAGTGTCTAGCGACTTTTTCCAACAAATAGCAGTTCTAAATATCGCAAACTCAGAGGTTCAAAATGGCAACAGTTGAAATAAGTAGCACAAGTGAAATTGATGTAGAAAAACAGATTAGGAAACTAGAGAAAATGGGTTTTACTGTGAAAGAAATATCTACGACAAGCAAAGTCGAAGATTGTTCAAATTCAGTAGAAATTATTTACAGAGCCGTTTTGCACAGCGATGTAAATTTTGTAGAAAATGGTCTGGAATAAATTACAAAAACGTAGAATCATTCAACAAACAGGAGTTAAAAATGTTAAAACAAGGTTATTTCAAAACACAACAAACGCACGCGCTCGGATCAATGGATTATTATTCTTGGTCAAAGCTGAACAAAATACTTAAATCGCCAAGAGCGTTTTACGAACATTACAAAGAGCAAAAAGTATTTGAACCTTCCAAGGAAATGGAGCTCGGAAATCTAATTCACGCTGCGATTTTAGAGCCAAAGAAATTCCGTGATAATTTTGTTATTCAGCCTGACTTTGGGCCAATGCAATCTTCTAGGAATAGGGCCAATCGTGACGAGTGGAAAAAAACCCAAATACAGGAAGGTCGATTGATCGTTGACGAAGACAACATGGAGAAAATTGTTAAGATCGTTGACAGAGTTCTAGAACACGATACGGCTAAAAATATCCTGACAGGTGGGAGGGCAGAAGGATGGGCCTACGCGAAGGATGAGGAGTTCGGTCGTTGGATTTTAGGAAGACCCGATTTCTTGGATAACAATCTTGTAACTGTAGAAATCAAAACCACCTCCAAAGCTATCGACAGAAGATCTTGGGCAAGACAGGTTTTCAACATGGGGTATCACGGGCAATTGGCTTTAAATTGTCGAGCGGTTTCGATCATTGAAGGGTTAAAAGATTATCGCAAAGCCTGCTGGATTGTGGTGCAAACCGTAGAACCTTTTGACGTAGCGGTTTACACAGCGTCAGAAAATATCATGCTCGCAGGTGAGGCGATGGCGAAAGCAGGTATGACGCGAATGAACCATTTCCTAGAGCTAGATCCAGAAATGAAAAATAAAAAATTATGGTCTCCCGGAATTCAACCGGAAGGAAAAGCCGAGGAGGTAGAATTTGAACCTTGGATGGTTCAGGATGAAATTTACAACGAAATAAATCAGTGATAGAAAATTAAACAAGGAGTTAACTATGTCTAATATCGTACAAAAAACCAAAGTAGATCCATTATCCCAAGTAAGAACAGAAATCGTTAAAATGGAGGAGCAGTTCAAACTTGCACTTCCACCGCAAATTGACCCTGCCAGATTCACAAGAATCGTTTTAACGGCAATTCAACAGAATAGAGATATTCTATTAGCTGACAGGCACACGCTGTGGAATTCCTGCATGAAAGCGGCCGCAGACGGTTTGTTACCCGATGGCAGGGAGGCTGCCCTCGTAACCTACAAGATTAAAGGAAATCCCGTAGTTCAATACCTGCCAATGATTTCTGGAATCTTAAAAAAGGTTAGAAATTCTGGTGAATTAGCCTCTATCGCTTCTCACATCATTTATGAAAAAGACGAGTTTAAGTTTTGGGTAGATGAATTAGGGGAACACGTTTCACACAATCCTAATTTATTTGCCGATGATAGAGGCGAAAGACTCGGTGCGTACGCCGTGGCAAGAACAAAAGATGGTTTCACATACATAGAGGTTATGAATGAATCGCAAATAGACGCTGTAAGGAACGTTTCAAAGGCGAAAGATTTTGGCCCGTGGAGTGGCCCTTTCGCTGACGAAATGAGGCGTAAAACAGTTCTCAGGAGGTTATCGAAGCGTTTACCAATGAGCTCTGATCTTGAGCAGGTGATAAATCGCGATGATGATTTCTACGATTTCACTCCGACAGACCCAAAGGAATCTGGATTGGCTGCGGAATTAAATAAGAACAAAGCAAAAAGCATTGAAGGCGACAAAATCGAATCATTAGAGGACTTGAGTGAAAAACAGGAAGAACCGATTGAATGTGAAGTCGAATCCATGCCTGATATGCCAATCAAAAAACACCGATCCATGCCACATACGGACGTTCAAGGTAACTCAGTGTGACGAAGATTGGAATATGATACCAATGTGCCGCTCCCATCATACCGAACAACACGCGATAGGTTGGGAGCGGTTTATAAACAAATACCAAACCGTAGAGAGAGAATTAAAATCTAAGGGATGGAGCTGGGAAAAAGTTTTTGGAAAATTCGTTTTATTCAATGAAAGGTTCAATGAAAAATGAAGTTTAACGGAATAGAAGAAGATAGTTCTGGAAAAAAAAGATTATATTGGGACGCTTGTGGTTGCTGTCAATGGTCAACAATGATTTCTGAAACAGATATCAATGATTTGATTTCGGCCAGAAACGAATCAGATGAATGGACAAAAATAATCGACAATGAAATTAAAAAGAGGGAAAACAAATGAAATTTTTATTTATATTATTATTCATTCTTTCGGCGTGTGGAACAACAAAAAGTTATTTCAAAGAGTGTGAGAAAATTGAAAACGGGTGGATTTGTGAATAGGGCAAATATATTTACATTGGGATTTTTGATTGGCCTTGTAGTTTGTAACGCTATTTGGTTTTTTTCTATTGATCTTCACATTCAGAAATTTTCAAACCAAAAATTCTTTGAGTGCGTAGATTCGGTAAAGATACCAGTAGGCGAATGCTCTAGGCTTTTTAAGGGGGAGAAATGAGTAAGTTTCCTCCAAGAGTTTGGCTTCCAGAAAGTGCTATAACCGCATTTAAAAATAGAATGGGAATGCTAGATCAAAAGCATTTTATTAGCGTAGAAGAACACCAAGCGATCATCTCCGATCTAGAATCTCGATTAAAGATCGCTACGGAGGCTTTGGAGAAAATTCATAAGTATTTGCCAAGCGATTTTGTATTGACTACCGATGATTGGAACATGGTTAAACAAGCATTAAAAATAAAAGGGGAAATGAAATGAAACCAGAGTGGCGTGAGTATTTAAAGCGAGGGATTCCAAGTGAGTTGGTTGCGTTATCTTTTAATCCTAAAGATATTGGGTTTTATAATGCGCAATTTAAAGAATCGACAAGAATAGATTTATGTAGAGAATTTTACACCACTCTATTCGTAGAGCTAGCAAGATTCGAGAGCGGGTTCAATCCCAAAGCTACCTACAAAGAATCGTTCAAAGATTCTAAGGGCAAGAATGTTATCTCCACTGGCTTGTTTCAAGTATCGGTAGAAAGTTTACGTGGTTATGGCGTGAAGGTAACTCAAGAGGAACTATTCGATCCATATAAAAACATCGATGCAATGCTCGCTATCGCCAAGAAATGGATAGTTCAGGATGGAGTGATTGCGAGCGATAAAGCACCATGGCGGGGAATGGCCAGATATTTTTCGCCTTTTCGAGATTCCAAGAAAAAGGAAACAATAGCAAAAGCAACAAGGAAGGTTGGAGTGATGGAAACAGTTAGCATTTACGATAGATTCTACGAAACAGCTAAGAAGGAAATGGGGATTACTGAGCTATCAGGGCCAAAGCAAAACAAAAGAATTTTAGAATATCATCAGGCCACTTCTCTAAAGGCCACACAAGAAGAAACTCCATGGTGTTCAAGTTTTGCAAACTGGGTAGTAAAGCAATGCGGAGTAGAGGGAACAAATTCTGCTGCTGCACGATCTTGGATGAAATGGGGCAAGTCAATGGCTAAGCCAGCAAAAGGCTGCATCGTAGTATTTACGAGAACAGGCGGGGGCCATGTTGGTTTCTACCATTCAGAGGATAAAAATTTTATTTACGTTCTTGGCGGTAATCAAAACAATAGCGTGAATATCAGTGCTTATGCAAAATCTAGGTTGCTGGGATACAGAGGGGTTTAATTTAATGATTGGCGTAGCTCAGTTGGTAGAGCGGAAGCACAACTATGATGGGTAAATGGCCCGAAAAACCAGTTGTGATGGTCGCCGCAGGTTCGATTCCTGCCGCCTTTCACCTTTAGGAGTTTTATGAAAACAATCAATGCACTTGCTAAACACATCGCAAAATTAGAGGGAAAGAAATCTCAGGCGAGGATAGGGGATATAAAAGAGATTCTGTCGCTGCTGAGTGATCTTGTTTTTCAGGATAGATATAACTTTACAAACAAGCATCTCTACGGAGTTATATTCCGGAACGGTGAGCGCAGAGCGAAGAGGAAGAAGAAATGAGCCAATCTCACTACCTAACTTGCATTGACGATAACTGCGAACAATTTGCTTGCGTTGCGAGAAGAGACTACGAGAGTAAAATTACAGAGCTAGAGCGGAAGCTAAAGGTGGCCGCACAAGCGATTAAAGATTTTCCAACTGGCCACAATCATTGGGATAGCGAAGGAACTCATGGTCAGAATTGTTCCATTTGCATGGCTCAATACAAACACAAGAGAGAAGCACTCGCAGAAATCGAGGGAACGAAATGAGCAAGAGAGACGAATTGGCTGTGTCTGTACTACTTGAAATTGATCCACACACATTTGGATATGCTGCTGGTGGAAAAGAAATAAACGCCATCACTGGTCACTACCGTGAGGCATTTAACGCAGGTTGGGATTCATGCCTAAAGCACGATGAGAGCGTGAAGGAGTTGGTTGAGGCTTTGGAGAAATTAAAAGATAACGCCGTTGGAGAAGGATGCATGATTTCTTATCCAGCAAGAGAAGTACTATCCAAATTCAGAGAAAAGGTGGGGGAGTAGATGAGTTTTTTAGCAATAATCAGCTTAATGTTTGGGATTTTTATTTGGGCGTGTGGAAACTCTTTAAGAGATGATAACGAACCCGTTGCGCTATTTTTTAATTTTGTGGGCATAGCTATTTTTGTTGCCGCATTACGATGGGGGATTTAATGGACGACGTAGCTAGCACATGGAAAAATGAGAAAGATAGATTGAAAGAAGTTAGAAGGATGAAAGTCGCAACATTTAAAAGCGATGTGAGAATGTTTTTATTTAAGTGCTTTTGGCGAACGCTTCACTTCACAATGTTAGCTAGGCCGTATTCTGTTTTTATGTGTTCAAACGGTTGGTATCGGAAATTCCCAGACGGTAGGTGCCAATGGTGCGGAAAGGTTCACAAATGAATAAAATTTATGTGATCGAAGGCCTAACCGGAGAAATCTTTGGCTACTGCCGCAAGCCTCTAATCAAGGCGGGTTTTCAAATTTCGTGGTTCCCATGGTGGTGGCCAAACATTCAGATACCAGACGGTGCAATTTTGATATCGCACAGTTTGGGGGCTGGAAGAGCTATCCGATTAGTAAATGAGGGGAAGGTAAAGCCTAAACTGCTGATAACGATTGATCCGAGGTTGGAGCCGAAGGATAAGTTTTGGATTAACCAAGATGTTTTACTTTTTGGAACACTTGCGATGAACTTCTATCAGACAGGTTTTATGAGGGGATTTCATGTTTATGGAGCAGCAAATTACCAGATCAATTTCTACCGCCACACGGCTCTCCCTCAGTACATGGGCATCAGAGAAACGATAAGGAAGTATTTGTGAAAATTTTAGCCGGAATACCAATGCCTATTTCTAGCAATCAGCAATACGCCGCTAGAATGATAAAGGATAAAAGAACTGGGAAAATGTACGCGAGAATCTGCCCTACGAATGAATTAGATTCTTACAAAGATCAATTCTATCAGTGGGCCTTATTAAATAAATACACTATTCATCAGGTGGCGGTTTATCTAAAAGAATCAATGTTAAAGGGCTATAAGCCTTATCTAAAATTGTACGCGTGTTTCAACCACAAAGAGATTTATACCCTAAAAGGGGATCCAAAATACTTAGACGCAACAAATAGAGTTAAAGCAATTCACGATCTCTTGGCGGAAGTTTTGCAAATTGATGATAAAGAATTTTATGGTTCTTCTGTTGAAAAGATTGACGCAGGAGAAAAAGAAAGTTTTTGTGCCGTTTGGTTTGATATTATTAAGCCAAGGGGAGTGGAAGAAGTTTCAAAAGAATTAAATAATTATGTTGTCATGGCCCAAAAACAAGAATAGAAATAAATTAACTAACGGCGCAATGGGTTTCAAACAGTTAACTCCTGTCCCATTGTCGCCTCTTTTTTTATGATCAAGTGTAAATTAAAAAGAATTAAATCAAATCACAACGAAATGGGAACCGATGAAATATCCGGTTACACTACTCGGCTACCAATTTTAAGCGAGCCATTCACTATTTTCAGGCGGGAGATAAACGCCGCAGGTGGTTTGAATTATTACAGAACCACGAAAGTATTAAAAATTGATACACTGAAAAATGTCTATACCTTCACAACACGCAACTCTGTATATGAATTGACGATTTCCGTCGAGAAGGAATCCTAGTTTATACTCTAGGAATGAAAGACGACGATTCACTTTGCGGCGGCAATAGGTGCGATGAAAAAAAACGCATAAGAAAAAAACGCAAAAATATATTTGCCAAAGTCAGAAAATGACTCACTATGTAATTTATGAACCACGGATGGTTGATAATTGCTGCTTGTTCATTATTTTGTAAGGCGCACTTATACGAGGATGGCTTTCCATCGGAAGATAAAAAATCCTGCAAATGTATAACGACGGTTACTTTTCAAGAACCCGCGCCAATAGAAATCACTCTTAGATTAAAAACAGAAAAAATTGAAGAGGAAGAAGAATGAGAAGACTAGGATTTGTCTTCGGAGATATTCACTTTCCCTTTCATCATAAGATTATTCTGGCCTGTGCGCTGTATATCTGTATACGAAAACAACCGAAATACATTGTGCAGGTTGGCGATCTTAACGACTATTATTCCGCGGCGAAATTCCCAAGAAGCCACAACATACTCACACCAAGACAGGAGAGAGACTTATCCCGTGGCCTAGGCGAACGCTTTTGGGGTCTGTTGAATAAATACTGCCCCAAGGCTGAGAAGTACCAGATTCTAGGAAACCACTGCGTACGGCCCGTTAAACGCGTAATGGAACGTGCGCCAGAATTTGAAGATGATATGGTTCGCGCACTTCAAGAGCTTTACACGTTCGATGGAGTTAAAACTATTTTCGACACGCGAGAAGAACTCATAATTGATGACGTATGGTTCCACCACGGGCATTTATCGCAGCTTGGAGCCCACGCAGCCTTCAATCATAACAATACGGTCGTGGGTCACACACATAGAGCAGGAATAGTTTATCACGCGCTGAACGGCCACTTGCAGAAGCAGATATGGGAGGCCAACGCAGGTTACTTGGCGGATCCCTTTTCAAAGGGACTCAGTTACACGGCGCAGAAGAAAGCAACAAAATGGACGCACTCATGTTTGGAAATAGATATGCTTGGCCCGAAGGTAATACAGCTTTATCCCGCAATGGCAATGTTAAATGATCCGTTATTCAAGGAATGTATTTTCGAGTAAGTTGACGTTCAGTTCTCGAAATGTCACATTGAATAAGTAGGTTCGGGTCGAAAAAATCACGTAAAAAGCACCGAAATTACATAAAATCAGCCAACCAAGGAGCAAAATGGAACATTATAAAGGGCAATTTTTACCTTTTTTGGTTCCGTAAATCATGCCAAGAGAGAAGACCAAGTTCAAAGAAGAGTATTGCAAAATGCTAATCGAACACATGGCTCAGGGGTATTCCTTCCGTAGCTTTGCCGCCGTGTGTAAGGTTCACCCAACGGTTCTATTTGATTGGGCCAAGAGTAAAAAGAAATTCAAAGTAGCGAAGGAACAGGGCGAAGCCGAATCACAGAAACTTTATGAAACATTGCTGCTTGCCGCGATGCAGGGTCAGCTCAAGCAGGTGAAAAAAGAAAAAGTAATTAAACGCACTCTGTTAGATGAGAACGGAAACCCAACAGAAGACAAAGCAAAAATACAAGAAGAGACAATCGAACGGGAATACGGGCAATCATCTTTTCGGGAGGCCAGTTGGATTTTCATAATGAAATCAAGGTTCGGCTATACTGATTTCGTAGCCGCAGGTCCCGGAGGTGCGCAACTTCCACAAGATCCAGATTCCACGGCTAAGGTCTTCCAGCTCAAATATAATCCAATTGATAAGCCTTACGTTGTGAAAGATAAAGAAGATGACACAGGTAGTTAAGTGGCGAGAGGAGCTACCTCAATACACAGGCTCCACTCCATCCTTCTCAGAGTTCGACCCTAGATACATTCCTTGGCAAATGAACGTCATAAACGACATGGAAAAAGCCGACTACACCAAGGGAGTCCACGAATTCATGCTTTCCGGTGCCGTGGGGTCAGCCAAGTCAATTTTAATGGCACATCAGATTGTGAAACACTGCGTTTATTATCCGAGGGCAAGACTTGCCATAGCGCGTAAGGCGATGCCAGATTTAAAAGACACCCTATTCCGTAAGATATTCGACCACTTAGGCGATGACTTCACAGATGGGGAGGACATTAGGCTTATCGAAAACAGGGGAATGATAAAATTCAAAAACGGTTCTGAAATCATTTCAAGGTCTTGGGCCGATAGGAAATCCTTTAAAGTACGATCTCTCGAGCTTTCTTCTGCAGCAATCGAAGAGGTCACAGAGAACGATGATATTGATAAAAGAGCAGTAGAAGAATTGATCATGCGGACTGGGCGACTTCCGCACGTTCCAGAGTCTTGGGTAATGGTCGCCACAAACCCCGACTCGCCTTCGCATTGGGCCTACAAGCGGTGGATAGACACGAAAGACCCATTGCGCCACGTTTACTACTCCATCACTACGGACAATCCATTTCTTCCCAAAGCCTATGTGAATAAATTATTGGGCGATTTGGATCCAAAGATGGCTGCTCGAATGGTTTACGGCCGTTGGCTCGACATTCAGGGCGAGACGATCTATCACCAATACGACTCAAACGTTCACGAATTGCTTTGGCAATACAAGATAGACGAATCTCAGCCAATCCATTTTTCTTGGGACTTCAACATAGGTGCCGGCAAGCCTCTCTCGGTAATCTTCTATCAAATAATTGACGGAGTGTTTCATTTCTTTGATGAGGTAGTTATTGAAGGGGCCAGAACAGAATCCAACTTAGAGGAAGCGGCCAACAAAGGGCTATTTGAATTGTCTTCGGAATACATTTGCCACGGTGACGCCACGGGAACTAGGCGAGACACAAGATCAAACCTTTCAGACTACGAAATTATTGATAACTTTATGCGCCGATATACTCAAAAAAATGGCACAACACTACGTTACAAAAGAGAAATCCCAACCGTAAACCCGCCAATCAGAACACGCCACAACGTAATGAACAGGTACTTGAAGAACGCATTGGGAGAAGTAAAAATATTCGTGTATCCTAAATGCAAGGTATTTCGTGAAGGTATGAAATTGACAAAACTTAGGCGTGGAGCAGAGTATCAAGAAGATGATTCTAAATTCTACCAACACATTACTACGGCTGCTGGCTATGGCGTTTGCTGGCACGATATGATTATAAATAGAAAAAAATCTGGAGCGAGGGAATCATGAGCCTACGAGATGACGCGGAAAAAATTGCTAAAATCTTTGAAGGCATTGAACCAACTCTCTATTGTAATTTCAAACTGTTGGACATTTATGAGGGCAATTTACTTCCCTACGTTAAGGAAGATTTAAAAAGCCAGCTATCCGAACGAGCCTACAAGATTGCGGAAAAAAGAATTCCTCCAATCAACCTATTGAAAAGGCTTATCGACAAACTATCCACAATTTATTCCAAAGCACCGGAGCGTGAGGTTTACGGAACAGAGCAGGACGGAGAGTTGTGGGATTGGTACATCGATATGTTCGACCTGAACGTAGAGATGCAGATTGCGAATGAGTATTTCAATATGCACAAAGCCTGTGCACTGGAGCCATATCTTGACGCAGAGTTTAAGCCAAGGCTAAGACCAATTCCATTTGATAGATTCTTTGTTTGCTCTGACGATATGCAGAATCCTTTAAACCCAACGCATTTTATTAAAGTGATGGGAAAGACCGTAGTGGAATATACGGACGGAAAGAAAACTAATTCTGAAATCGTTACGATTCTCCACTGTTACACAGACAAAGAATTTCTGATCATAGACAACAAAGGCCGCGTTCGTGAAGAAATGATGCGTAAATATGAAACCGATGGAATCAATCCTTACGGAAAAATCCCATTCGTTTACATGAACAGGTCAAAGACTCGAGTAAATCCTCAAGGCGATACGGACTTGATGGCAATGACTACGCTTATTCCTATTCTTATAACTGATATTAACTATGCCTTAATGTTTCAGTCCTTCTCGGTTATCTACACGATTGACGTTGATGATGAAAAATTAGTTTTGAATCCGAACACCGTTATCTCCATGAAATCCGATCCTACTTCTGGAACAAAGCCAGAGGTTGGAAGTATTAAGCCTGACGTTGATAGCGATAAAGCATTCGCAGCCGTTCAAGAGCAATTGGCCTTATGGCTACAGAGCCGAAATATCCGTCCCGGAGCTACGGGTCAAGTGTCTGGTGATAACATGGCATCGGGTATTTCTAAAATGGTGGACGAGATGGACACCACCAACGAGAGAAAGAAAACAATTCCTTTCTTTAAATCCGCGGAATACGACCTATTTAAATTGATTAAGAACTATATGCACCCAGTCTTTATTATGAACCCATCATTTGAAAAGAGAGTTCCTTTCACTCAGGATGCGGTTCTTTCCTGTGAGTTCCATGAGCAGGAATATCAAAAGAGCAGGCGCGAAATGCTTGAGGAAGTTGAAATCGAATTAAAGAATGGATTAGTTTCTCAGCAGACTGCCATCGAGAGAGTGAATCCAGAGTGGACTGACGAACAAGTAAATGAAGAAATTGTTAAGATTCAATCCGGATTTACAGTAGAAGTCATTGAACCGAATGAGACTTATGTAACTGCGGAGCAGACAAGTGCCGAAGAAACCGACTGAATTTGAATTAAGCCTAAAAGGTTTTACCGTCGAGGAGAGGGAAGCCATCGCCGTTGAGGTGATTGATAGGATTAAAGAAAGAACGCAGGACGGAAAAGATAAGTTCGGCCGGCAATTCAAATCCTATAAAACAAAAGATTATGCAAAGTTTAAATCCTCTGTGGGCGCGAGCTCCAAGGTGGACCTCACCCTTTCAGGGGATATGTTAGACAGCATCGAAATCATCGCTAATAAGGCTGGCAAGGTCGTAATAGGTTATTCTGAAGGGAATCCTGAGCGTGGGAAAGCCGAGGGAAATATCCTTGGCACTTATGGTCAACAAAAACAAACCGCACCAAAGAGAGATTTCTTAGGCCTAACAAAACGTGAGCTGGATCAGATTCTCAAAAAATACGAGAAAGATGAGAACAGAGCAGAAAAAGTTCTTATGAAAGTGGAAGACAGTGATCTTTTATCCGGCGCAGTAAAAATAGAAGAGCCTGAAGATGGCGAGTAAAGTAAATACCAAGAAGTTTGAAACGTATATGGCAAAACTTTTCGAGGAGTTTGGATCTACTAAGACACTTCGAGAGGTTGGGGAATACGCAGCCGACCGCATCGCAAAGCGCACCAGATTGGGCAAGGGAGTCGATCAGGAAGGTGGTGAGCCATTTCCCCTTAAACCTTTATCAGAAGGATATGTGAAGGGCCGCAGGAGGCGTAGAGATGGTTTAGACACCACTACGTCACCGAAAAAATCCAACCTAACCTACACAGGTCAAATGCTTAGAGCGTTGCAGGTTTTACGCGTATTGCCGTATCAGGTAATTATAGGAGTAAAAAGCACGAAAAGAGCTGGATCCGATCTAAA
>JACCDX011387620.1_pt1 | contig 39127 bp, 21 predicted proteins | sample 7449681 | NCBI WGS metagenome assembly JACCDX01 (sample SAMN15323450, study PRJNA562643) | freshwater metagenome | isolation source: river surface water | place: USA:Blue River Watershed | collected 2017-08-18
CTAACAAGGTGGCAAGTGCGAGCGCATCTGAATTGCCATCACGTTTTACTGGAAACTTGGGGATAATTTCACGCCCTGTTTCAATCACCAGTTTCTTCAACCCTTTGCGAATCGGGTCCAACACATGTAAGAAGAATTGTTTGTAGACATTCAACGTACTTATTGCTTTTCCGTCACGAATAATAGTTCTAAAAAGGGTATCTACTATTGTCAATTGTGGTTGAAACATAGAAGAATTAAATACGGTGTTTAGCGAGAAGCCAGTACCAGCCCCTGCGCCCGCCCCACTCCCGCCCTCTGCTGTAACTAAATTCAAATAGGGAAAGTTATTCGTTCGAACTGAAGCAATTCTGTTCTTAAGCGAAGTTATTTTTTGAAGTACACCGTTCTTTACAGAAGGCTTCCCTAATTCGGCTATCAGCGAATCAATTTCTGAAATATCTGTATCAACAAGTGGAACGAGCGATTCAAGTAAGAGTAGTAGTGTAAGAATTCCAAAAACTGTGATGTCACGAGACCTTATGACCTCCTTAATAAAGTTAGTTTTTTTTTCATACTCATCCTTTGCTGTACGAATTTCTTCCAGGTATCGTTCTAAATCCGCACGCGCTGCCTTACGCCCATCCTCATCCATATCCTCATCCTCACCGCTTTTCTCGTTTTCAAAGTAAAGAATCCAGCCTACACTTGCGTCTCCCTTGGTGAGTCTCATAGGAGGCAGTGTAAAGAACACATTCGCACCAATCAGAATAGAATATGCGAGAAGAATTTGGTCGTGTGTCATAACTCCAAACGCAGTGTCAACTTCCATATCTCGTATTGATACGGAAACCGCCCCCTCTCCAGAACCCGCACCCGCACCAGAAGCAGAACCAGAACCAGAGGGAGTTAAGTATTTAGTAATATGAGGTGATATTCCATTGCCTGGATACGTACTTGCGGCTGGAGGTTTGCGAATTTCATTTATTAATCTATACTTTCTTTCCTTGTCAAGGAGGGACAACGCCTGGCACCAATCTCCAGCACGTTTTGACAGAAGCGGCAGAAGATATTGACGAATTTTCATGGGGTCCGTCGTGCCAAAACTCTGGACGTACTTTGTCAAGGCGAGAATCTCCGCCCGCCCAATTTCACTCTCACTGCTGAGGTCATCGATAGTAACTGTTTGAGGATTCGCGACTCCAGGATTGAGCGTGAAAACCCCCTTCACTTTATTATCTATTGAACGTGATGTTAGAAAGGGAACCTCACTGAAAAAATTCCCATTTTGTGTTTCTGAAGAAAAGGCAGGAAAACTGCTGGAGGGCCCTTCATCCCTGTATTCTTCCAGTCTTACATTCGTTACCGTGTATTGTTTGAAATAACGACCTTTTCGAGCAGAGTCTGCGTCATTCTCCAAGTTCTCCAGAATGCGAAAGGTGTAGGGTTTGTTGTAATTAGCATTTCCAAAAATAGAATTAAATGTATCCTCATCCATCATAGGCACATCCTCATCGTCAACTTCTCCATTTGCCACTTTCGCCAATGCAGTGATAGGAAGAAAACTCGCATCAATCACAAACCCAAACTTGTCCTTTCCTGTCAACGCCTCAAAGAGTGTGCCAAACGGTGTAAACTGTCTTCCCTCTTCAAACCCTACCTTGTAAGGCATCGCAGTGATTTTGTAGTTGCGAATGTGGATTGGACCTGTACCATCGTCTGAATTCGGAATGGTAAACGGAATGCCCTCTCCCAATACGTAAGGTGTATAGATATCTCCAAAGGGTCGTTCTTTGAGTTTTCTCTTAATTGTTGTAAAATTAATGTTGTAGTTCTTCAAGACCATCTCTTCCGCTTTCCAGATTTGGTCTGTGTCAATGGCAGCCGCGTCCCGTGGCAAGATACTAGGCATCTTCTCCGCAAGTTCTTCGTACAAACTCCAATTGCCTATATTTTTCGAGCCATACCGCGGATTACCGCTTTTTGCGTCTATTTTTCTCGGAATCTGACTGCGAATCTTCGCCATGGTTGTCAGGTATTTCTTGCTGCCCGCTTTGTTATCAAGTGGTATAGCATTCAAAAGCTTATTCACATAACTCTTTCCGAAATCATGGTGAAAATCACTAAGTGCGAGCAAATAGAAGTGTTTTATCACCTGTATACGTTGGTCTAGTGTGAGGCCAATTTCAAGAGGAAAGGTGCCTCCTGGAACACCAATTGTAGGATTCTCTATTATATTTGCTATAGCAGCAGCGGCACCTGCCCCAGCTCCTGCGCCAGCTCCAGACATCTCCTTTTCTCTGCGATTTTAATCTCCAGAAAATCTCACGCCAATATCTTCTCCCACGCCCGCTGGACGTCAGCGTTGTACGGAGAATGACGCCAGGCGAGTGCGCGAGCATGGGCCTTGTAGATTTCCAGCTGCTCTCCGTGGTTGCGCCGAACAATGTCAAACACATCGCACCCCGCATTCAGATTGGACCCAGGGTAATAATAACCGTAGGCCTCCCAACTCTTCGCATTGTGGAGAACAGGAAACCCCGTCCACAACAACTCCATCACCATGTAATTGAATTCGTTGTTTATCTGATGACAGATAAACGTCGCATTCGGATAGGTCTTCAGCGTCGTCACCATATCCTTGCGGTCCGCCATCACCACTTTTCCATCCTTCACCAAATCCAGCGTATCATAGACATTGTCCTTGAAATACGGGATTTGTAAGATGCGAGGCCCATTCACCACGACCACTTTTCCATTCCACTGACGGCCTCCGCGGCGATACCAGCGTTCCATCATGAGAAGAGGCACAATCGCACTCTTCTGAAAACTGATGTTCGGCTCCGTGATGACAACAACTTCTGCCTCTCCAGGCAGCGTCGGCCGCCACTGGATGTGACGCCGCCCATCATCCGTGATGAACGACGGGTCCCAGACATACGGCCCAATCTGCGACTCAGGAGCGGACAAGGCGACGTGATTCAGAGAATTCGCATACTGGTCGTGCTGGGCGTAGTGCGGAGACACCCAGACCTTGTCAACTTCTCCCACCACATGGTGTGCGAAATTCATATCGGGATAGAAAATCGGTGTCTCAATGTCTATATTCAAGATATTCCCCAAATACAGCTTACAAATCTTGGACCCAATCATCTTCAAGAACTTCCGCACCGCAGGGTCGATACTCATTCCAATCTCAATGTACGCATAGACGGGAATCGGCTGCTTGAGAAGTTCCTCCGCGCAGACGACGCGACACACACGGAGCTGCTCTGGCACCCGCTCCAGATTCTTGGGCCGCTCATTCACAATCAGAAGAGGAGTCCAGCCCATCGCCGCAAACATCCGATACAGAAGCACGACGTTCTGAAAAAGGCCATTCGCAAAGATGTTGTCTTCCGTGATGTTCGCAGTCGCGAGAAGAATCACTTTCCGATGGAGGAGCGGCACCACACGCCGAATGTCTGTGAGAGGTTTCACGTTGGCCGCGGGTTCTTGACCCAATCGCGTCATACCCGGAAGTTCTTCTGCGTGTACGTTCGCCATTTCTATCTGAGGAAAGAAAGAACCTTTCTAAGTGGTATACGCAGAAGTCTGTGATTTTCCGCCCTGTTAGACAGAGTGGTGGTCCCATGTCAAATACACGGGGATTTCTGAAAGGTGATAGATTGGGTTTTCAACAGGGCGGGCAGGAAATTCTGATTGGTGTAGATACCGCAGGATTTTCCACGCTTGTCTTTGGAAACTCGCAGATGTTTACTTCCAACACAATAAACTATGGAAATGCGGCGTTTCTGTTCGACTTCGGTCTCAAGCGCCTCGCTATTGGTGGACTCTCCTCTGCGACAACCGCAATTGATGTGAGTGGCTCGCTCAATGTCAGTGGAAACGTAACAGGGAATGGAGTCGGATTTGTAACAGATTTAAATCTTCAGAGCACAACGAAGGGGTTGGGGCAGATTTATTTGAGTACACTTGGGACTGCTGTTCTCCAATCCCAATTAACCTCCAGCATCCAAGGCCTCGGTACACTTGGGTACATCTCTACACCCTCTTTACTCTCGAGCCTACGAGGCTTAGGTACACTTGGGTATATTTCTACAAGCTCATTGACTTCAAGCATCCAGGGCCTCGGCACAGTCGGCTTTGTGTCTTCACTTTCTCTTACGTCCACTCTCCAGGGTCTTGGCACAGTCGGATATGCCTCTACAACCTATGTAACGGGACAAATTTCCTCTTTTTCGACGAGTTTGGGAAGAGTGTCAGGTGGCGGTGGCCTGGCTTCGCTTCCCAGCACGATTTCCACCTTTTCTCTCTTGACGAGCTCCATCCAAGCGTCTACAATTCAGTCAATCCTTCTGAGTTCACAGAGTCTGTTTGTCTCCTCTCTCTATACGGCCACGAGTCAAGCGAATCCCATGTTTATCACCTTCTAAGATAGATGGCGACGGTTGGCAATAGGCCGTTTTTTACACCCAACCAGATTTCAGGATGTCAACTCTGGTTGGATGCTGCTGACCCTGCTGGAAATGGGTCTCAACCTGCGAATGGAGCTGGCATTTCGACATGGAAAGATAAATCATCCAACGGATTTTCTGGTACAGCAGTGAATTCTCCAACCTTTCAAAGAGATGTCCTAAATGGACTCCCTGTAATTCGATTCAATGGAACGAACCAATACATTAATTTTGGAAATGTTTTAAATCTTGGGACGAATGGATTGAGTCTATTTTTTCTAACAAAGTGTACCAGCAACTCAGGTCAGGTAGGTATGGTAGGAAAGACTTCGTTTAGAGGACTCCAGGGTCGCTGGGGTATATATTATGATACTGTATCAAGCGGTCCAAATGGGGTAGGGGTTAATAATTTTGTTGATGATACAAATCAAGCTCTAGCAGGTATTGTTGTAAATCCAAACTTACAATATAATATCTTTACTGGTGTAAATAATAGAACTTCTACCAATATTCTTTATAGGAATGGCAGTTTTGGCATGCAACAAACCTTTTCCGCGACTCCTACTAATCTTAGTATTGGTGATAGTTTATTTGTTGGAACCTATGGAGATGGAACAGGCACATCACCGCAAGCTGGATTCTATTTAAATGGAGATATTGCGGAAGTCATAGTCTATTTTTCTGCGTTGTCAACAGCCCAGCGACAGCAAGTCGAAGGTTATCTCGCCTGGAAATGGGGTCTCCAGTGGGCCCTTCCTACAACCCATCCCTACAAATCCTCTCCTATCGCTCCTCTTCTGAACCCTTTACCGTATACAGATTGGACTCCACTCCAGATTTCAAACTGTTCTCTTTGGCTCGATGCTGCTGATACCTCCACTGTATTGACAAACGCAAACGGCGTGTATCAGTGGACGGATAAAAGTGGTGCAAATAAAAATGCGGTTCAGACGACCACTGGTAGATATCCCTCGTATACGCAAAAAATCAACGGAAATCGTGTGATAACAATGTCAAGTTCAGGCACATCAATGTATGTTTCTAATTTTACAATGAATATACCTCCCACAGTACTAGTTGTGTTTCAAAGATTTGGCAATGGAGGTGCTTATCCACAAATGTTTATCGAGCACGGTGCGGATGTGAATGGTAACCCAGGATTTTATATTAGCTCTGGAAATTGGGATGCCTTTTCTGTTCGTACTTCAACAGCATGGCAGCAATTTCGTGATACAAATCTCCCAACAGAAGGAAGTGGATATACAAACGCATTTAACGCAGTGGGAAGTACTTTCATATATGCGGGCCAATTACAACCGAATCTTTGGCGTCTGAATGGATCAGCTAGAACTACAACCACAACTGTAAATAGCGGAACTGTAAGTGGCTCTTTGACAACCCAACTCAACATTGGCTCACGAAATCAAGCGTCTCTTTTTTCAGATGTGTACTTTTGCGAAATATTGTTTTTCAATGGAAATATTCCTCTGGCGAGCATCCAGCAAGCAGAAGGCTACCTCGCCTGGAAATGGGGGCTCCAAGGAAATCTTCCATCAGACCATCCCTACAAAAATTCACCCGTTCCACTTGTTCTGACTGCGCCGACAATTGCTCCACGAGTTTTACAAAATTCATCACTTTTTTCATTCCAACCGATACAGATTTCTGGCTGCCAAGTCTGGCTCGATGCTGCGGACCCAAATGGAAATGGTACATCGCTCGCAAATGGTGCGAGTGTTTCAACGTGGGTTGACAAATCTGGAAATGGAAGAAATGCTGTAGGAAATCTCGGAACAGGAACCTATTCAACAACAGGATTCAACTCACGACCAACAGTTCAGATTACAGCATCGGGAAACATGGCAAGCCCAATTCCAGCGGGTAGCTTTTCGAGTGGAATAGTTGTATTTGTTATATTTCAAAAAACAGGAGCGAACAATTCTGTTGATACTATTGTTACAAGAACAGCACCAAATTCAATCCCTTCTCCCTTTGATATCTATACTGGGTTTTTAGTTGCGAATCGTACATATCGGCTTGTTGGAAATGGTACAGATTATAGACAAGCTACAGAAGATACAAGTGTTGTTTCAAGGCGTACTTCTCCAACAATATGGTCTGTAGCTATTTTTTCTACATCGCCATCAAACTGGAGTGAAACAGTTGATGGAACATCAACATCCTATTCAATCACACAATCCACTGTAGGAACTGGAAATTATGGAGATAATGCTACATTTTTATATATAGGAACTCGCGGAGATAACTTTACGAAAATGACGGGCAATATTTCTGAAATCATTGCATACAATGCTTCCTCATTTTCAACCGCCCAACGCCAGCAAGTAGAGGGCTATCTCGCATGGAAATGGGGTCTCCAAGCAAACCTCCCATCCACGCATCCGTTTAAAAGTGCCCCACCTACAATGGGAAGCTTTCCTGCTCCCGCGCGCTCTCTCGGTGTGCTCGGTCAGTGGCAACCTACACAGTTTTCTGGGTGTCAAATCTGGATAGATGCTGCTGATAGTTCTACAGTTACACTATCAGGTGGAACAGTAGCTTCTGTAGTTGATAAATCTGCGAATAGACTAACACTTACTGGTGGTTCTAGTTTCACATACAATACAACACGTTTTCAAGGCAGATATCCATCTTTTTTTAATAATTCTGCTGCGTCTGATGCCAAAATTGGATCCAATGCCAGTTTTAATTTAAGCCAACCTATGACAATTTTTGTAACAGGCGTTATGAATACAGGTGTAGAGGATAATGATATGATTTTTGATGGAAATATTAATCGTATTAGTATTTATAATAGAACAGCAAATTTTTTTGCAAATCCGAGTCAGCTTTCACAGGGTTTCCCTTACTTAACTTCCCCATATATTGTTTGCGGTTTTGCCAATACAACAAGCTCATCTCTTTTCCTCAATAGTACAACACTTCTCTCGGGTCCAATAGGAAATTCAGCACTAACAAGTATTGTAGTGGGGAATCGTCAAAACGGAAATGGTTCTCCCTATAAAGGGCATCTTTGTGAGTTTATTATTTATCAGGGTTTATTAACAACCGCCCAACGACAGCAAGTCGAGGGCTACCTCGCCTGGAAATGGGGTCTCCAGGCGAATCTCCCAGCCACGCACCCGTTCAAACTGTGGCCGCCACCCCCGTAAGAAGCCCCTCCCTCTGAATAGAGAGAAGCGATGGCTTCTGTATTCATCAGCAGTACAGCGCAGGTTGTCATCATAGACAGCCGCACCCGCTCAGGCACAATCACACTTCCGCCCGTCAACTCAATACCGTATCGTGTTTTAACCTTTAAAGACCAATACGGCAGCTTCTCAAACAGCACACTCACTCTTTCCACGCAGACTGGCGAGTCCTTCGACGATGGAACGACGAGCAAAACCTTTAGCGACTCTTTCACATACATTACTGTCTACGCGACACCCTCTAGATGGATGGTGCTAACCGCAACACAGACTCCCCAACAAACGATTTCATCCTTGACGGTCAATCAACTCACCTTTGGCACAGGCGCAGGCTGGGTCCAATTCGGCCCCCTTCAAGCGTCCATCGTGAGCTCCATCCAGACAAATACGAACACAGAATACGCAAACAACATTCTTCTTGGAAACATCGCCACAATGAACTCTCTCCAATACTGGGGTACGGTCGGCAACTACAACAACACGGTCCTCGCAGAAATCTCCACAGGCGGTGGCTCCGAAGAGTTTCTGATTTTCAAAGGGTCTACGTCCACGGACCGTGTCCGCATTCAGACGACTGGAACCTTCGCAGTAGAGACAGGTGTCTCCGCTCGAGTCTGGAATAGCAACACCACCGCAACCCTCTCCAACGCAACCCCCGCACTTCTCATCAACACCCTCTCCAATGTTGGCATTCAGACAGCAAATCCGACCTTTACTCTGGATGTCACGGGTACAAGTCGGTTCACGACTTCTGTAAGCACTGCGAATCTGTACGCGGGCGCAATTTATGGCGGAGTCTTTTTTGCCTGAGTAGAGAAGATGTCGTTTTCAACAGTGACAATTCCAGCGGGTGTCACAATAGTACCTGTTGACACCCGAACAATATCAAAAATCTTGAATCTGCCTACCGTCAGTACAAATATGGGCCGTTTCCTCCACATCAAGGATTTTTACGGTACATCTTCAAACAGTACTATTACAATAAGCACGACAGGGACTGATTTAATTGATGATGTGAATACGAGATACACATTTTCAAATGCGTGGGGTTCCTTTTCTCTTTTGTCCGATGGCATTCGCTCCTGGCGTCTTTTAGGACTGTATGATGGTGTATTCTCTGCAATTGGAACATTTTTACCAACGCAACTTTCAGGACTGAATCTCTGGTTAGATGCCGCAGATACCTCTATCTTTACATTTAGTTCTGGGAGCAACATTAGCCAAGCAAGAGATAAATCTGGAAAAAATTACACGTTTACGCAAGGAGGTACTGCCTCTCGACTAACACTTACGCAGAACAATGGCTATAATACAATCTACATTAACAGCGACGGAGGAACAAATGCGTGGATGTTAAGCAGTGTTCCTCTGCCAACAAACCTCACAATTCTTCAAGTTATCACGCCACTTTCCTATAGTGGTGGAGGCACCTGGCAATTTTTCTGGAGCTGGGCCTATTCTACAAATGGAAATTATTTGGCAGGCTTTCGGTCTCAGAACTCAGGCACAAATTTTGAACCCTATATTACGTGGTATGGAAACAATGGAAATTCACTCGGTGTAACATACGGAACTACCTATTTGAGTTTTGTTGAATTCACAAACAACGGTGCGAGTGTTCGCCAATCCATTAATGGGAATTTGACACCCACCTCAGGAACATTGGCATCCTATACGTTAACACCCACCACATTTATTTTGGGCGGAGATGGACCCTCGAATCCAAATGTATATTCACGATTTTATATTTCTGAAATGATTATGCTTTCAAATGTCCTAACGGTTTCACAGAGACAACAACTGGAAGGCTATCTGGCCTGGAAGTGGGGTCTCCAAGGAAGTCTTCCTACAGCACATCCGTACAAAAACAGCGCGCCTTAATGATATCTAGAAGAAGAGATGACCTCTTCGGTCACAGTTGCCAGCTTTTCTCCATCGAGTATCGCAAACTGCGTACAGTGGCTTGACGCCACGGACATTGGTACACTCTTTCAGAATTCCGCAGGAACAACTCCAGTGACAGCGGCGGGCCAATCGGTTGCTTTCTGGAGAGATAAATCAGGTTCCAACAATTCAGTCTTTCAGTTTTCCACAATTCCTGTCCCGACCTATTCCAATGTTCTCATTGGAAATCAACCAGGCTTGGATTTTACTAATTCTTCTCACTTACGGTCGGCAAATTTTCAGAACTCCTCCAACATTACCGCATATGTTGTTGGAATGGTGAAAAACACCATTCAAGGCTGGGGTGTCTTCTGGGGCCATCATACCACATCAGACCACGATAATTACATTTCGTTCCGAAACACTTCAGGTCAGGCAGTCATCAATTGGCACACGGCCAATGATAATTCTGTTATGCAGATGAATTATGTTCTGGACTCTCCTGTTATCTATTACGGCATCATGTCAAATCGCTTCAATACCTTCTTTTCGCAGACAACAACGCAAGGAACTGCGACAGTGAGTGGAAATGTTGGGGGGACAATTCTCTCCGCATCAATTCCTACTTTCGTCGGCCAGAGTGAACTTCAAACGGAGGCAATTCGCTCCTATATTTCTGAAATTATTTATTACCAGCGTGTCCTTACAACCTTCGAGCAGCAGCAAGTCCAAGCCTACTTAGCCTGGAAATACAATCTTCAAACCTTTCTGCCGACTACAAACCCCTATAGGATAACACCATTTTTAGCGATAACAGAGACAATTCCCCGCAATATTCCTGCGAACTCCTTTCTTCTTCCTATTAACACGTATTCCACGCTCAAAACGTTCAACCTTCCCGTTGTGAGTACGAATCCAGGTCGTTTGTTGATTCTGAAAGACCATCTTGGATATGCGGGTGCTAACATCATTCGCCTGAGTACACTTGGACTGGACCGCATAGAGCGCAGCAATGTAAGTTCAATGACGCTGTCAAACGCATACGGTGCGTGGACGTTTACGAACGATGGCCGAACGAATTGGTTCGTAACGAATGTATACGCGAACACATTTTCAATCATGACACCAATTCCAGTCATCACCTATTCAAACTTCCTCTGGACGCAATTCCGCAACATGACATCGTCGTCTCCTTCTGTTGCAGCAGGAGGTGCGGGATGGGGAAATGCGATTGGCACAGCAGGTGCCTACAATCCCATCAATTTCCAAGACGGTGACTCTCGCGCAGGTCAATCTGATTTTGTAGGTATTGTTTGCAAAGGATATTTCTATTCTTCAAGCAATACAACCGTCCAATTCCGAATGATAATTGACGACGGTGGTGTTGTCTTTTATAATAATGTAAATGTATTACAATCATGGATTCTTCAAGGAGACACGACATACACTTCAGGTTCTTTATCTGTAACGGCAGGCTATACGCCTTTCCAGTTTAATTTCTTTGAATGGGGTGGTGGTATGACGTGTGAATTGTATTACAGCATTGCGGGGGGTGCTTATCAGTCGGATGGAACTGGTCGGTTTTTCCACAACGCAACAAGTAAGACCTATCCTTAGAGATGTCGGCAGTTTTTCCGCCAGCGACGGTTACAAATCTTCTGATAAATACAAGGACGACATCAAAAATAGTCTATTTACCAGCCGTTTCGACACTTGCTCTTGGAAAGATGTATTTTATAAAAGATATTTGTGGAAATGCTGCAAATTCTTCCATTTTTATCTCTACGACGGGCCTTGATACGATTGAAAATCAATTCCGACCATCCACTCTCTATGGCCTCATGTCAACAAATTTCCAATCCATTCTCCTTGCGTCCGATGGACTTCTAAACTGGATGGTTCTTCAGAATTACAATACAAATTCTGTGCCACGAAATGCTGGATTTGATCCAAGAACTATTACTGGTTTACAATTGTGGCTGGACGCAGCCGATACGTCCTCTTCATCAATGACGGTTAGTGGAACAACAATTACACAGTGGAGAGACAAGTCGGGCAATGGAAATCATACAACGGGGGGAAGTGGCTCAGTCTCACTTCTACCCAACGCAGTAAACGGTCTTCCTGTAGCCTCCTTTACAAATACCTTTTTCTCAGGAGCTGTTCCAAGTTTTACTGGAACACAACTCCAGTGTTTTGCCGTCGCAATGATGAATTCCTCTTCAACTGCGTATGGACGTATTTTTTCCCTGGGTCGACCTGGCGTCCATGATTTTAACGATACAACTACAACATTTATTTTTGCTCGCAATAACTTTAGCTCACAACTCATGATTGGAAGAAACAGTTCCTATCTTGCTATAAATACACCAGGATACCTCATACCCTATTTAGTTCAAGGAGGCCACAATGGGTCTACCGAATTTATTGGAGTGAATGGAACTCTCTCTCCAGCAACTCAGAATACAGGTGTCGGCTCAGGGTTTAATATTAACGCATATGGTGTTGGAACAAATGTAAATACGGGAGACACGGGTGGATATTGGTACGGATACATTGCGGAAGTTATTTATTACACAGGCCTGTTGACAACATTGCAACGACAGCAGGTGGAAGGGTATCTGGCGTGGAAATGGGGTCTCCAAGGAAATCTCCCCGCGGGCCATCCGTTTGTAACTTCACCTCCTTTATAAATAGAATGGGTATTACTGCTGGACCCACATATGTAACAGACCAAGGGTTTGAAGTCGCCCCTGTCTATTTGAGTTTGAATTCGTACCGCTTCCAACGCCTCTCCGATGGGAAGTTTCAGTGCGTCTTCGGTATCCAGGGATTCAAGAGTCGTGAGGACAAGGTCGCAGGTCGCGCTCCTCTGAATTTGCCCGCCTATCTCAGTGTCGCGGAATCCTTCCTCGGCATTCTGGATTTCTACAGAAAAAGTATCTTCGCACACGGATACGATGCAGCAAAGAGGCGCTGGCAAGATGCGGGATATGTCGTGGAGGACATTCATGAAGAGGGACAGATTGAGAATTTTGAATACATCTACAACGCCACGGGATGGGACGTGGATGGATTTAATCCTCAAGGCTATGATGCGGAAGGATACGACCGCACAGGCTTCAACGCCCAAGGCTATGACCGCGACGGATACGATCGCCAGGGATATACCATAGATGGATACGACCGTGGCGGCTATGACCGAGACGGATTCACCGCAGAAGGCTATGACCGCTACGGATACGACCGCGAAGGCTACGACCGCGACGGATATGACCGCACAGGATACGACAAGGATGGCTACGACCGGTCAGGATACAACGCGGAGGGACTGGATAGAGATGGAAACCCTCGCCCTACCATTGACGCAAGTGGGTCTACAGTGACAGACCTCAGTGGTTCTGGCTTGACAGACCTCAGCGGCTCGCAGCCGCCGCCTCCAAGCGCAGAACCCTCTCCTGAAGCTCCTTGATGCTCTCCACCAGAATCGGAATAATCTTGTGATAGGCGACACTCAATTTCGCACTCGTCTCCTCGCGGCCCACTACGGCCTCGGGTACAATTTCTTGGAGCTCCTGCGCGAGAAACCCAATGTCGTTGCTACTCAAATCGCGCCATGTAAACCGCACTCCGCGAATGCTCGACAGAATCTCCATCGGCCTCTCAATAGCGTGAACGTCCGTTTTGAATCGTCTATCGGACAACGTCAGGAAATCAAAGGCACTCACACGTCCTGTAAATGCTCCCTCTCCCACAACATCCAGCGCAACAGAAGGATTGCTCGTACCGATGCCGAGATAGCCTGTATTCGTCAGGCAAGCGAGTTCACCCCCCGTCCCTTGAAAGACAATTCTGTCCGCCGTTGCGAGAGTGCTCGGATATCCCCACGTCCCATCTCCCGCGTTGTTGAGACAGACAAAACTCCGTCCTGGAAACGCGTTGGATTGAATCTGGAGAGTCGCAACACTGCTGAGAATGAAATTGGACCCCTCAAAGGTGACGTTCGTGTTGCTCTGAAACGATAAGATATTGGAACCATTAATGTTAAATCCAATAACAGTTGCGTTGCTCGTTGTCGCGTTCGCAACTGTTATACTCGTGCTCCCCGCGTTGATGACGGTTCCTCCTCCAGCCCCACCTGTAAAGAGAACGCCATTGGAATACAACGCACTGTTACACAAATTCAAATCCGCATAGACTTGAATGGGAGTTGTGTTGAAATTGGAGATGCTATTCACATTAATACGCTTTAAATCATAGTTCACCATCTCTTGGATGTTCGCGACGGAGTTGCTGAGAATGTCAATGGGGGACAGGCCAGAGGCAGCGGTCACTACATTTTGGAGTTCGACGATATTCAAAATGTAATTGCTCGCATTCAATTGAGGATTTAGGCTCATCTCCCTCTTTTCTACACGCGTATGCGAAAAGAAGCAAAAAAACCGAATCTCTTTTGTGTAATAGAGTACCAATGCCAACTATCTTTGAAACATACAATGTTGATTCAAACACTTCAATGGTATTGCTAAATACGACAAATTTACCGAATAACAATGACATAGTTGTCTTGCTTTCCAACACAAACCTTCCCGGACGTATTATTTCTGTCCGTGATACGACAGGAAATTTGTCAACAACAAAACGTGTGGTTGTCAGCACCATTGGCGGTGTCACCTTCTTGGACGGAGCCAGCAGTGTAACTCTCAATCAACCGTTTGCTTTCGTCACTGTCGCGAATCGCGACCCGAGCACTTGGGTTCTCACCAACACCTTCGCGTTCCCTGCGGAGAAAAGTGCGGCCTCTGTGGAAAGTGTGAGTGCGAAATATATTATTGCGAGTACAATCCAGGCTCAGAATGTCTTTTCCACTACATCCATGACGATTAGTTCACTCAATGTTGAAAACGTCGTAACCACGAATGACTTGGCGGGCAGAGGAAATCTGTATCTCAATGTGAGTTCCGTCAGCTTTCCGTCTCGCGGAAATGCGGCGATTCGCGGTGTTCTCTGGGCGGGAAGCACCATCTCCACAGGTGCGGATTTGTTTGTTGGAAGCAACATTAGCACTCTCAAGTCCATCGCCGTCGGCGCGAATGCGTTCATCAGTGGGAATCTCACCGTTCTCAACAGCTCCATCCTCCAAGGACCTCTCCACGTGAACGGAAATACAACCGTCTCTTCGCTCAGCTCCATCGGAAGAATCGGACTCGGCTCCCATGTCCTCATGTCTCAGTGGAATCTCCAGGCGAGTTCCATCAATACCTTTGGTATAACAGCCTCCAATTCCATCACAACCACCAGCTTCGTGACAAGCAATGCGACAACGTCAAATCTCACTGTTCTGGGGCCTACTATTACCATGGGTGCCGATGTACTCGTACCCAGCAACCAGGTGCGAGCGGCGTCTACTCTCGCCACAAACGTTGTGGCCTCCAATGTGATGCGCGCGGAGAGCACTGTGACAAGCACTCTGCTCGTCTACAGCCAAACAAACATGTCCTCCCTCTCCACAACAGGGGACGTCGCAATTGGTGGTGACTTGTTTCTACAACGCTCACGCCTTTTCGGACTTGACTTTACTGGAAGCACTCTCACAATGTCAAATACGATAACCGCAACCAGCACCGTGACAAGCAATCTGTTTGTCATGAATTCGATGGTCGTCTCAACAAGCATCAGCACTCTCGCTGGCACGGTTGGATTCGGCAACAATGTTGTGATGGGCGGATACACTCTTACTGCGGGCAATGTGAATACATCCACACTCACCGCCTCCAACGCCATCACTACAAGCACTCTGAATGCGAACTCCACGTTCGGTCTCTCTCTTACACTCGCCTCCACAACAAATCTCACGGGACGCACAATCTCCACCATCCGCTACGAAGGAGGGCAAGCTGCCATCAGTTCCATCGCGGGTGATGGGTCTCTTCTCTTCAATCTCGCAGCAGTCTCGTCTCTCTCGCTCCAGAGTACAATCGTTGGCCTCGGACAGATTTACACGAGCGCGGCGGGAGCAGGTGTGAATCAGACACAACTCGTGAGTACCAACATTGGCCTCGGTACATTCGGATATATTTCGTCTGCCGCTGCGATTTCAGGCTCGTTTATTACGCCTGGCAATATGGAAACCGGTCTCAGCACGCAGCAGCTCTACGTGTCCGATATCACTCTCTCCAACGCAATCACCGCAACCTATACGTCTGGAACACCCCCTAACCCTGTCGCCCTCTTTGATGCGGTAGGAGGTGGCTCCGTCTATATGAAAATGCGCTCAGGTGCCGCAAATGAGCTCTTCTATGGTGTTGACGGCACAGGCAATGCGGTCATTTACAGTCAGTGGCCTGGACTCCAGCTCCAGCCTCTCAACATGTATGGCAGTCTCATCACAGCAAACACTGCCGAGTTCCAGGTAACCGCAGGAGGCCCGAATACGAACCCACTCACACAAATCAAGAACACGTATGTGAGCTCCTATCAACTCTATGCGTCGAGTGCGACCTTCACGAAAGTCATCGCCGATGGCTCTCTCCTCTCCAATCTCCCTCTTTCTACCGTCGCGACCTTCACCAGCAACACCGCCAGCGGTGTCTCCTCTCTCCACGGAGTTGTGAGCTCAGGACTCTCCACTGTTGCCCTCTTCACGAGTAACACGTCCAATTTCTTCCAGCCTCTCACTGCTACAAATATCTCGTCTGGATTCTCCACCCTCGCACTCTTCACGAGCAACACTGCGCTGGGCGTCTCCTCCCTCCACGGAGTTGTGAGTTCAGGCCTCTCCACAGTCGCACTCTTCACGAGCAATACTGCTCTCGGTGTCTCCTCCCTCTTCGGTGTTGTAAGCACAGGACAAAGTACAATCGCCCTCTTCACCAGCAACACAGCACGCGGTGTCTCGTCACTCCACGGAGTTGTGAGTTCGGGTCTCTCCACAGTCGCACTCTTCACGAGCAACACTGCGCTTGGTGTTTCCTCCCTCCACGGAGTCGTGAGTTCGGGTCTCTCCACTGTATCCCTCTTCACCAGCAACACTGCGCTTGGTGTCTCCTCCCTCCACGGAGTCGTGAGTTCGGGCCTCTCCACCGTCGCCCTCTTCACAAGCAACACGGCCCTCGGTGTCTCCTCGCTCCACGGAGTTGTGAGCTCAGGACTTTCGACTGTCGCTCTTTTCACGAGCAACACAGCCCTCGGAATCTCCTCTCTTCACGGGATTGTCAGCACGGGCCTTTCAACAGTTGCGACAGGTGCGGGAGGCTACGTCTCAACCCTCTCCTCTGCGATTGGCACGCAAACTATCACATCCAACTTGATAGCGTCCACAATTCGCTCTATCCAAATCCAGCCTGCCGCATCCAACCAGTGGGTGGCCGTCGGTTCCAACTCAGGCGGCGGTGGCACGAACATCCTCTACAGTTTGAATGGTGTGTCGTGGGTCGGCGGAACAACAAACAATTTCAGTGCCTGCGGCAATGCGGTCGCCTACGGAAACGGCCTCTGGGTTGCAGTCGGTCGCGATTCTACTGCGAACAACACCATCAAGTACAGTGTAGACGGCATCACGTGGTCTAACATCACGGGCGGTGGTGGAGGATTCAGCACAGAAGGCTTTGATGTCAAATGGAACGGAAGAATCTGGGTGGCGGTCGGCAATGATTCCACGCAGAACAATACTATCAAATACAGCTTGAACGGCATCACATGGTCGAACAGCTCAGGCAATGGATTCGCAGGCGGACAGGGAACCGGTGTCGCCTGGAATGGGCGTATGTGGGTTGCGGGTGGTATTGGTACAACAACACAGAACTGGCTCAAGTACAGCTTTGATGGTATCACGTGGTCCAATGCGAACTCAATCCAGGACGGTGGAAATCTCTCTGCGGCAGGATTCCAGGGTCGCTGGGATGGAAAGCAGTGGGTCTGGGCGGCTGCGGCAACGGGTGGAACAACGCACACAGACCACTTCAAATGGTCGACGGATGGCTCCAACTGGTTCAGTGGAGGAGCGACGTCCATTGGCACCAATTACTGGAACGTGAACTACAATGGATTTATCTACGTTTATCCTGGCTGGGGCACAACGCAGAACAACTGTGTTGCGTATTCTACTGCGCCCCTTTCCAATCTCTCCTTTGTGAATACCAACTTCACTGCGAGTATCGCACTCTACCAAGGGGCCCTCTGGAACGGATACTACTGGGTGATGGGTGGTCGTGTCAGTCTCACGACCCAGAGCAATGCGACTCTGGAAATCTCCGCGGACGGCATCACGTGGACGAATACAACGGGTGTCGGATTCACCAGTGAAGCCCGTGGCCTCGCCTACACTTCCAATCTTCCTGTGTATAGACAAACCAACTTGGATATTCTGGAACAAAACATCCCTATGTCAATCACAAGCACGAATCAATTTCTCTTCGCCCAATCTTCTATGGTGATTAACAACACTCTCCGTGTTGACGCCCTCGGTCGTGTCGGCATTAATTCCAACATTCCCCAGTACTCTCTGGATGTCAATGGCACAGTCTTCCTCTCCACCACGCAGACGACTCTGGTTTCCACACGCCAGGTCCTCCTCTCCTCGCTGGGTGTGAATTGCAACGCGCCGCAATATCCGTTTGATGCGAATGGCATAGTGAAGACAAACGGGTATTTCCTCGGGGACAGCACGGACAATCTGATTGCGAATGGTATTCATGAACTCTTGCTTGCGGACGGACAGAATTTCGGGCAACGAATTTCCACGGGCATCTATTTTTCCAAAGGTACAAACAACAACTTTAGCGGTTTGAACTTCCTCACGACGTCCAATCTGACAACCGTGAGTTCTCTCACGATGGCGGCGGCCTCAGGGTTCGTGGGTATCATGAACTGCAATTCTCCTCAGAGTGCGTTGGACGTGAACGGACAGGTTGGCGCAAAGGAGTTTAATCTTCGCACAGGAAACACAGGAACATTCTACATAAGCACGAACTACAACAGCTATCCTCTTGTGAATATTCTGGGAGGAAACAGCAGAGGATTTGTGTATGCGGCGTACAATACAGGTCGTGCTCTCGGACAAGGCGGCGACGGTGTGAATTTCAGCTACAATTACTACAACAATGACGCTGGTTCTGATGTGATTCCAAACGGCGCAGGACAGACTTCCGTGATTCGCGTAGGATACGGCCAAATCCTCTTCGGTACAAGCACGGTGGGCGCACAGCCTCAATTCCGCGCCATGTTCGACCAGAATGGCAATTTCGGAATCAACTGCAATGCGCCCACAAATCGCCTTGATGTGAACGGCACCGCGTTTCTGTCTACAACGCAAACAACACTCCTCTCCACACAGCGTATCTTCACATCCTCCATTGGAGTGAATTGCAACGCCCCTGCCTTTACGCTGGATGTCAATGGACGCGCTCAGTTTTCTACTGCCCTCACAAGTGTAGGCTCCACTCTCAGCCTCTATGCGTCGTCCATGTCCTTTGTGAATATCACACCTGCTGCGCCAAATCTGTGGGTTGCGATAGGATATGACTCTACTGCCAGTCGCTCAATTCGCTATAGCACAGACGGTATCGCATGGACTCTTGCGAACAATTCCTTTACGAGCTTAGGAAACGGAGTTGCGTGGAATGGATACATGTGGGTCGCAGTGGGTCAGGATTCCACGCAGAACAACACAATCAAATACAGCTACGACGGTATCAATTGGTCGAACAGTGCTGGAACTGGATTTACGAGTCGCGGGTTCACTGTTGCCTGGAATGGACGGATGTGGGTCGCAGTGGGCCAGGATTCCACGCAGAACAATACTATCAAATACAGTTTGGATGGAATTACATGGTCTAACTCTGCTGGAACTGGCTTTACGAGTTATGGATACGGAGTTGGGTGGAATGGACGGATGTGGGTCGCGGGTGGTGCGGATTCCACTGCGGCCAATACAATCAAATACAGTTACAATGGCATCAATTGGTCCAATTCGGCCACTGGCGGATTTACAACAGAAGGCCACGTTCCTGTGTGGAATGGGCGCATGTGGGTCATAGGTGGGTCTGATTCAACAGCAGCGAATCGTATCAAGTACAGCTATGATGGAATCAACTGGTCCAACTCGGTCGGTGGTGATACATTCAGTCAATCCGCAGGAGGATATGCGCCTGCGTGGAATGGCGACTTGTGGCTCATTGGCGGCTATAATAACACACTCAGCAACGGAGTCATCAAGTGGAGTCGCGACGGTATCACATGGTCCAATGTGACGTCGTTGGCGGTTTCGGACGGATGCCTCAACATTGCGTGGAATGGTCGCCAATGGGTTGCGGCGTGCGACTCAATTCCTAATGGCACAAGTGGCCTTGTCTACAGTACAGATGGACTCAACTGGACGGCGGGTACAGGGCAATTCTCCTTCCACGCATACGGCGTAGGATATTCATCCAACGTGGTACCTTCCTATTCACAGGCAAACCTGGATATCCTTCCTCAAAACATTGATTATACCCTCCGCTCGACAAACGCAATCTTTTTAGCTCCCTCCTCTCTTGTTCTGAATGACACGCTGCGTGTTGACGTCCAGTGGCTCCGCGTAGGTGTCAACTCCAACACGCCTCAATATGACTTGGATGTGAATGGACGCATGCGGAGCCGCATTATTATTTCCAATGTGACAGGAACCAGTCTGACAAGTGCGACAAGTCCACCCATCAGTGCCGCCACTTTCGGTATCTACTACAATCTGACAAACAGCGGGTTCAATGCGCTGACAGTACCGACCCTCTCAACTGGCGACGCAGGTTCTTTCTGGCTTCTCCGAAACAACACCACGTCTGCCCTCTCCATTACCGTGACGGGCGCAGTCTCAGGCATCCCCCCGAGCCCCCTCTCCATTTCTGCGTCCAACAGTGCAATCGTGAGTTGGGATGGCTCAGCGTTCGTGATGTTCTAAGGGTTTTCTCCAGGTAGAGGAGAGAAGGAATGTATGCTGCAGGAACTGCGACGAAAAGTAGGTCAGCCTTCACTCCTCTGAATTTGCCAGGATGCGCTCTGTGGTTAGATGCGGCGGATTCAAGTTCACTTGGGCTCAGTGGTTCGAGTCTTACTTCTATTCGTGATAAGAGTCCGTGGTCCAACACCATTTCAGTACAAGGAGGCACATACAGTGCGACGTCTATGAACGGCAATCCAGGAATTCAAAGTCCAATTCTGAATGGGACTTTGACATTCGGTCTATCAACTATGATTCACACGAGCTTTTGTGTAACAAATATATTGGGGGGCGGGGCAGGTTCCTCTCCCTTCCCTTTTTACGAATTTAACAGTGTCGCAAACGGTTCCAGCAACAATCGCTTGAGTATTTTGGAATATGATGTGATTGGAAATTTCATGCGTGAAGCACGGTATGTTGGCGCTGGTGTGAGGACAAGTTCAATGTCCCCGTGGACTCTCTATCCTTTTATTTGGACGGCGAGGCATACAGGTGCTGCGGCAGGACTTGTCACTGCCCGCGATGGTGGTTCTGCGGTGGGAGCACCTGGAGGCACTGGTTCTGTCACTACGAGCAATGCTCTCTATTTTAATGTAGGCACCTCGGGCTGGCAAGGAGGAAACGTGACCTCGTGGAATGGACGTATGTCTGAAATTATTACATACAATCGTATTTTGACAACGGCCGAAATTCAGTTGGTCGAAGGGTATCTTGCTTGGAAATGGGGTGTAACCTCGAATGTAATTTCAACACATCCCTATTACACATGGCGCCCTTTTCTTCGTGCGTTTACTCCCTGCGATGTAACGACTCTACCAACCCTCTGGTTCGACGCTGCGAATCTTGGAACCATGGCCTCCAATACCTCTAATCTTACGACATGGTCCAACCTCGGAGTCTATAGTTGCAATGCGGTCTCAAACGTAGCGGGTTCCAACACTATCCGCACAGGAGTTAACACACAGAATAGATTAAATGTCGCATCAGTTCCAGCCAACGGGCACATGACAATTCCTGCGACGATTTTTACAAATCAAGCACGCAGTTTCTTCACATCGTTCAAGGTCACAACCGCAATTGGGTCTGGCTCTGAATTTCAGTGGTTTGCTTCCTCCAATACAATGAGTGGCGGAGGAATGGTCGCAACGCTCTACAATGTTTCTCCTGGTGGAACCTATCGGTATGCCTTACACAGATTAGGAACAGGTGACCTCATTAGTTACGATACGACCACAGACCCCCTGAATAATTTTTACCAGATTGCTCTTGTGAACGATGGTACTGCGACTTCAAACAATGTGGGAACGTGGAACGGCTCAACTATGGGACTCACTGCAAACTCTCTCGCAAATTATGTATTGAATGAACCTTATTCAATCGCCTTTTATACACGAACCACCACATTTGATATAGGAGATATGATACTCTACAATGTGACATTAAGTTCAAGTGACCGTCAACGTGTGGAAGGATATTTGGCTTGGAAATGGGGAATTACATCTCTCATGCCAGCGGCACACCCTTACAGATATGTTATGCCAATGTCTCCTGCTTTCAATCCTCGTGTCCTTTCCAATTGTCTTTTCTGGTTTGATGCGGCAGACCTGGGAACCATTGCGAGCAACACCTCCAATGTCACCACGTGGTCCAACAAAGGCATTTATCCTGCGAATGCAGAATCCAATGCTTCATTCACCACAGGGCGCACAGGTATTAACACCATTAACAGTCTCAATGTTGTAAATTTTCCAGCAGGTGCTTCGCTTCTCTTTCCAAATATTTCAACAGGAAAACAGACACGGTCTGTCTTTGTAGTGACGCGGAATTTGACACAACTCGTAAGTGGAGTGTTCCAAGGATTTCTCAATGCGGCTGCTGGATATGCCGCATGGCAAGATTTCTACTTGACGTACGACAATGGCACATCTCAATATGTCATCGTGTTTGGAAGAAATGCAGGAGATGCAAATGCGGGAGCGATTTTCCCAAATCCTGTATCCAACCCCTTGAATGTAGTCAACATGTATGGGATTGTTCTTAGTACAAGTCTATCTTCCAATATCGCTACTCAGAATGGTTCAACAATGACAACACAGCTCAATCAGGCCTGCGGAACTACTACGTTTACAACGACAAGCGGAAATGCAGTCCTTGCAACTGCGGCATACAACACCGCTCAGGATATGGCAGAGTACATTCAGTTCGACTACGAACTGGAGCCGAGTGACCGCTATCGTGTGGAAGGGTATTTGGCCTGGAAATGGGGATTGGCATCCTCTTTGCCAGCCTTTCATCCGTTCAAAAAAGTATCCCCTTAGACACTGCGAGATACATGAAGTGTAATCGTACCCGCAGAGTGACTAATCGTCAATTCAAGTCCAGGCATCTTGGCTTGAAGTGTCGCTAAACGCTCGGAGATTGTCTTTTCCAAAAGATACTCTACATACTGAGTGAGGCCTCGTGCGACTCCATCACTGCAAGTGACAGGGGGAGTAATAGAGAGAGATTGCAAACTGTAAATGGTTGGGAATCCGAGGCTCGCCCATTCAAAGAGTTTCGGACGCAAATCATCTCCATTCGGATTGAAAAAAGTTGCAACTATACTCTTGTCCTCTGCCTCTTTCTGCGTGACAGCGGAACGAGACTCCAACAGCTCTTCCAGACTCACGATATACGGTTTCGGAGGCGGAGGCACAAACGTGTAGGCCGAGGTGATTGTAGAGGTTTGCGGTGTGCCTGAAAGGTCGGTCATTCTTCTCTACAGACAAGAAAAATAGGCCTAAGTAAAACCGAGACAAAGGGATAGAAATGGCGGCGCCTCTGCCAACGGGTAAACTTTATTACAGACCCTACATATCAGATTCGGAATCGGACTCGGGCTCAGGCTCTGATACGGAATCCACAGACTCCTGGTCGACGGGAACAGACTCTACCGTGTCTGCGCCGACCAACAGAGGACCGGATTACAGGCAATTCGCATCCGACCTCCAACTTCGGAACGCCGCAGGGCCGAACTTTCCTACAGAGTCTGACAAACTCGAGTACGAAGACCTCGGTACTGCGGGGCCGTATCCTACTCAAAAAGATGCTTCCGGTATCACAGTGCCAAAAACCGAAAGTTCCAAGACAACAATTACGAGCATCGTGATGCTTGACAGTCGGAATCGCGATACACAAGTGTATCCTCAACCGACCGCTCTTCAACTCCGCCTCCCGCGAACCTACAAAAACGTCACGAATTTCCAAATCGTCCAAATTAAATTGCTGAGTTCCTTCCTCTACTTTCGCGAAGACAAGAACAATCTGACAATTACAATCCACGAGGCGGGTCGGTACCTGAGTAATGGAGACAAGAATATCATCGCCAATTCCATCCGTCCTGGCACATACAACATCCAGGGACTCATCAATGAACTCACTCTCCAATTGAATCGCACACCCATTTTTTACGACTACACAAACGGATTCACGGATTTCGCCCCACTCTTCGCATCAACTGGCGACTACTCTCTCAACTTCAACCAACCTGGAGACAACTATTACGACGCCCTCAACAATGTTTTCATCAACAATCCTACGATGACGCAAATTATCCAGAAATATTTCCAGACAACCACTGCGGGCCTCACCAGCTACACGCTCGACCAGCTCAAAGTCGCCTATTATTATCCTGTTCTGAAAGAGTGCCTATTAGACCCCAACTACGTGGATTTCATTGAGCTCACTGTCGTAAACAACATTGGATTTCTTCTTCCTGAGGAAACCGTGCGGAGTCGTATTCTTTATACATTCCAGGGTCTCAATGACCCCATCGTCCAAGAAGTCATCAACAACAACGTGACGGATTTGGACGAATATCGTGTGAAGCACACATTCCGCTTTGGACTCATTAACAAATACGTGATTAGTTATGCGACCAACAACAATCGCATCACAATCAACACGAGCCAGCTGAATACGAGTCTTGTCACTCTCCTCACCACGAAATTCAATCAGTATCTCGCAGAACAGCTGATTCGCTACAATCTCTCGCTCGCCCAATACAATGCGCTGTCTCTCACAAACGCCGCTCTTCTCGCAATCTTGACCGATGAGTACTATTATCTTCAGCGCATGTTTGCCATCTATTTTGGCGTGAACTTCAACTCGTATTCTCTCCCGTATTTCACGGACGTCTACAACCAAATTCCTCTCCAGAATGGCACAAGCAGCTCAGGAGTGAGTAGCAACTACGACGCAAATGTGATTGCGAAGAATATTTCACCGCAATCCATGAATGAACTCAGCAGTTTCCGTACTCCTCCTACCTATTACTGGCCGCGTCTCACGGCCCTCCCCAATTCCACCGTCTCCACTTTTTTCAATCTGAATAGCAAGGCCGCCCCCTCCTCCGTCGCAGAGTACAGTCACCCTTACAATCTTCTGACAGATGCGGCAGACTATGTGCGCCCCTTCATTGATGCGAGTGGAATCATCTACCAAAATCGCCTCTACAAATCCGCGAATCTTATCACGGATATCAACCCCACCGAGTACACTGTCTTCAAGTTCCGCTCGAACGTTCGGCAGACTCTGCGTGTAACAGCTCTTCCTCGTCCTACGAAATACAGATATCCAGCCTACAATGCCGCCACATACGACGCCAGTCATGTGAAGATTTTTGACAATAGCTACGCCTATATACAAAACGCGCAGAACTCCAACATGGATGTCACAGCAACCTTTGCGACCTCAAATCTCATCACAATTCCTGGGTTCAATTCCAACTCTTCCAATTTCGGAATTCAGTATTCTGCGGCGTACGCTCTCTGGACGAGCAATGTGACTCTCAACATCCAGAACAATCGCACCTTTTTCACCTTTTACACGCCCCAACCTCCAGGAGCCTCTCCCACGGATACGTGCCGTTACACCATGACCGTCCAAGTCGCAAACATTCCGCAGACGCAGGCATTCCCCTCTCCTATCCGCATGTATCTGTACCACGACCGTGGAGCCTTCATGGCCGACATTTCGGATGTCCGAAACGAAAAGGCGATTCACTACAAACAAATGGATATGTTTACCTCGAATACCACCATTGGCTCCATCACATTTAGCGCCTATTCCAAGCAGCAATATTATGTGATGGTGCGCTCTCAGACCACCACGTTTACCAGCATGGATATTCGCGTGATTCCATCGTTCCTCTATGGCACATCCTACACCACCCTCTCCACATCTGTCACAAACTTTGACCCTCTCGCAGACCCCTTCTCCGTCTCAAGTCTCACGAACTACAATTACGCAAGTGTCGCGGATTCCAACTTCCTGAGACTCCCTACCACGAGCAATCTCTGGTCCACACGCGAAGGCGTGGATTCCAATCTCGCAATCTATTCCAATGTCTACGTGCCAATGGGCTACGACGTCAGTGGCGTGTCAACAGACTTGACAGACTATGTCGGATTCAATACCGCAACCTCAAACAACGCCTATCCTCTCGCCACAACCCGCATTGACCCCATCACAGGGTATCTGTTCCAAGTCGGCACAGGCTACAATTCGAATGCGCAGAAGTATATTTCTGTGGGAACTGGAAATACACTTCTCACATCCAATGCGTTGGCCGTCTACACCGCAAAGACAGTGCCCCAGAGACAGACTGCGATTACCCACTGGTACAGTCAGGTTTTCATTCCGAATACCGCCAATCAACCCTTCACCTTCTCCAATGACATCTCCGTCGTCTATGAAACAGACTTCTTCGGACAAGTTTCCACCATCTACAGTTTTCCCTACACACACGATTTGGTGTATCCTGGCATCTATTCTCAAGATATTGGACCTCGCACCACTTCGGAATTGGTCGGATACAAGTTCTACAATTCGGGCCTCGCCCTCGGAAACGGTGTGGTAGGTGTCTCTCTCATTCCAGACGACGGTGTCTGGGACGTGAACCGAATCATGCTCCGCAGTGCGTGGGTGAATCCGTCGGCGGACACCAATCGACAGATAAAATACCTCGGCATCTACAACGCATCCTATCTCAACACACTCACAGGAGAACAAGTGAAACTCTCCAACGCACTCATGGTGTTTGAGCTCAGTACCGCAATCACGTATGACGCGGCGGCAAAGAACTTCGGATTTGACCCCATCCCTGGCACGTATTATGAATGGATAAAGAGTTCAACCGTCGTCCCTGCGTCCAATGCGTACCTGTATGGATTCGCCCAGACTCCCAGTCAGCTTCTGACGGACAGCAATTCCTATTATTCCATTGTACCGTTCACAAGTGACAGCAATATAACCACGTACAGCTACTTGTCTGGGTCTCTCGTCCCGTATCCGTTCTACTCCGACGCATCCGCATCCCTCTTCTATCTGGATGGAACCTCAACTCCCACTTCCCAGTACGTGATTCTTCCGAAGACGAAGTCAAATCCCATCAGCAATCTCGGCCCTCCTGCGGGATTCGACGAATCGCAATCCAAATACGAACAATCCATCCCTCTTCAAAATTCCATGCTCCAATATCTCCAACCCCCTCTTCTCATTAACCTTTCCAACGCCCTCAAATCGTTCGGACCGTCTCTGTTCCAGAATATCAAAGGAGCTCCCGTGTTTGCGAGCCCGTGTATGCGCGTACCAAACTATGGTCTGTTTCCGATTGGCTCAGCACTGAATCTCTATCGCTACGAATACAACGCCACAAGTCACACGTTCTCTCTGGAAAACAGCTTCACTCCTGACATTTTCTTCACGAATCTCTCCAATTCCCAGCTCGTTGCGATGAGTGGAAACAATTCAGAATTTGCGTTCCTGGGCCTCGGCGCAGTTGACATCTCTGGATACGCCTACACTCTTCAGATTGAAACCTACAATGTCAGCACACAGACCCTCCAAGTTCGCGATGTTATTACCAGCAACGAAGGCCTCTACCCGATTCCACCAGGCTACGAGATTATCGACGTCGACAGTTTCAACTACAATGACATTGGAGGATTCACTTATACAATCCGATACGGGCAATGGGACACAATTACCGACACGTACATAAACATACAGCAAGTCGGCCAAGCGAAAGCATCAAGCATCCGCGACACAACAACTCCTCTCCTCTCCATTGATTTCTCAATTCTCGGTGGGGTCCAAGGCATCACTCCTTCTCTCAAAATCCTCCAAGCTCCTCGCGAACAATATGGGCGGTTCTACATTGCGGCCAAGACACGCTTCGCGACAGCAGCAGATGCGGGCATGGGGCCTGTTCCGACCTATCAGCAGCCGACGAATCTGAAATACACGGTGCGCGAATTCGTCGCAAATGACGTGGTTTACAATACAGACAATACCCCTTACAAGAACAACGGCCTTTTCTTTGTGGACCCTCTTACAGTCTACGATGCGACCGTGGTGGACCCGTTTGTGGTGTTCTTCGAGCAATTGATTGGAGCTCCCTCTGTCTACTATCAATCCACGAACGTGAATTTCTGTTCGGTGACGCGTCTCAATCTTACAAAAGACAACAACACAGACCCTGCCGCCTTTGCGGATTTCACCATCGTTCAGAATCCGTATGAGAGCATGCTCTTTACATCGTACAATATGTACGATATGTCAAACAATGGCGGTACGCCCTCCAAGACATTCTACCAATTCTATGAATCCCGCACCGCTGGAATCCCTTTCCAGAGCAATCTCGTCTACAACCCTGGATACCAAGTCATCAAATCCACCGAGGGCTCCAATCTCCAACCCTATGAGATACAGGGAGGTGGCGGCGGCTCGTTCTGGACGTTCTTCAATGAAAAGAATCGTATCACAGCCAGCAATACAGTCGCCGAACTCAATCTCACCTATGATTCCATTTGGGGCAATCGCGGAGATTCACTGGACTTTCCGATTAATATTTCCAATGCGTACCAAATCTTCTATCCGACCCAGCGGATTGTTATGACAAAAGTGGCTCGCAGCTATGACCCTATCACGGATATCAGCGGACTGACGTACCCCGAGTTTCCCCACACGCAAATGTTTGTATATGACACTCTGGAGAAATACCAGGCGGACCTCTCAGGCAACAAATGGGGGCTGGAGTCGCCCAGCAATTATCTCGTCTCAGATACGACATTCTCAGGCTACTATTTCAATGCTGCGACCCTCGATGTACCCCTCTTTTCCAATGTGAACTCCTACTATCTCGCACTCCGCAATTACTCGCCGACGGAAAAGAGTCAAGTGATGATGCGGTTCAGCCTTCCCAATCAGTACGATTACGGATACTTGCGATTTATCGACGTATCAAATGAGATTGTCTTGGCCTCCACGACGAAGACCCTTTTTAACTCGAACTTCGCAAACTCGCTTGACTCGTTCAACAGCAATTTCATTTTCGGCTCCAACGGACGTGTCTTTGGTTCCAATTTGCTGACAGGGTTCGCGGGCTCCAACTTATCCAACGTCGCAGGATTCGGCGATTTCCTCAATCGTTTCATCTCTCTCTATGCGATTTACAACAGCAACGTCCAAGTCCTCTCTACGATTAACACGACCGTCCAGAGCAACATTCAAAATTTCATCAAAACCGACCTCGCCAACATTATTCCGATTTCTGCGCTCAATCGACAGAGATACACCGACCCGATTATTTATTCTATTCTGTGGGAGAGCTCACTGTTGCCTCAGTACAAAAAGGCAGAGGATGAATGGGGGCTCGGATGGAATCTCGGCTATGACAAACGTGATACCACCTACGATACAACCCACGTCGCCGAAAGTTTCTACAAGATTTTGGATGATTTCATCAATCTGAGACTGAGCCCTGAATATGACATGAACCGTATGGATACGGGTGCGAAGGAGAATCTCCAGTTGACGCAGGAAACGACAGGCACGGTGAAAGCGTATTATGCGAAGCTGCTTCTCGCGAATTTTGGCTCCTACGCCCAGACGCTCATCAGCAATCCTCTCATCTTCCAGATTCCCATTCCGAAAATAGACAAGCTCACATTCTTGTGGCAGGACACTCTCGGTCAGACAATTAATAATAATGACTGTGAATGGAATATGGTTATCCAAGTGGTGGAGCAGATGGATACTGTGAAACCTGCCGCGCCTCCTGTCGTTGTTCCTGGTCTTGTCCCTGTGGAGAAGCCTTCCGCAGGCAAATAAGAGTTCTGAATAGATGTCGCTTGTTGGCTCAGTCGTCTATGGTTCCTGGAGAGACGGCTCGGATGTTTTTAAAGATAAAAAAGGGTATTACGTGGTCCATCTTGACACGAAAGAAGATAAATTCTACAAACGCTATTTGAAGGGATTCAAGGTCCAGTTCGTTCATAGGAGAAAGACAAGGAAAGCGAAAAAGGCAGGAGGAAAGAAAACACGGAAAACCTCGCCCGCATAGATAGAATGGAAGCAGTTCCGCCCAGAAATTATCCCAGAACTCTCGGAACCCCCGTCCAACCGTATCCGTTCGGAAATGCCGCGGCTCCTGACACGATGTTCCCTCCTGTCTGTCTGAAGTACCATTGGGACCCTACCGCTATCCTCCGACACACACTTCCTGAGACGACTGTTCCTCTTCCCATGGACCCTCGCCCCTGGACTCGAATCTGTATGGAGTACACGTCTGCGGGCACCAACGAAGAGGCCCCTCCTGTTCCAGAGTCTGTCGCACTCCCTTCTGGAGGACAATTCTATCCTCCTACACGCTACCTCTCCGCCATTGACAACGAATCCAAACTCCGTGGTCTGGACCGCCCTCTCGGCACATGTGAGGCCGACCAGTATGAGCCGAATCCTCGCGGAGACTTATTCAACATGCGCGCAGTTCTTCCTGACCGCACGCAGCCTGACAGCCGCTTTGTCTCAGAGCTCTCATTCCCCCAGGCTCTTCTGCGCGCGGGCCCCTATCCGTGCCGTGCCGCCGCGGATGCGGAGAATCTGTCGCGTTCTGGAAAACTTTTCAACAACGCAACGAAACAGGACAAATACAACCAGCCCTTTCCTACGAAGAAATTGTCTGGGCCTGCGTAAGAATAGTGGCCGCCTTGGAGTCCCACTTCGGAGGAAGTTTCACTGTATAAAAGACTCCTTCCAACGGAAGAAACACTCCTACAGAGGTCAATGCCGCCTCTGAAAACCATCCCACCATCGCCAGGTGAAGAATGTCTTGTGTTTCAAGACGCTCTTTCTCGGCCGAGGAACCGAGCTTCCAAACTGTACCTTCTGTATGCAAATCCACCGTCTCGTGATACAAATCCTTGTATTCAATCTGCTGATTGATTCCGAGAATCGCTTTCGTGCTGAGCCACTCATTCAGGCGCGTCTCCAGGCACTCCAAATACGCATGAAGGTCATCATCCGCCAACTTCGTACTCATGGTCGTCGCACGATAGAGTGCGGCATTCCGTCCTTCCGTCACGAGTCCCATCGCACCCAGTTTCCAGATATCCACCAGACACTCTTTCCACGGCACCGCGGCGTTCACCACGCGGCGCCAACTCCGCAGAACATCCGCACGCCATTCCGTGGGAACCACGTAGCGAGAAGGAGCCATGCGGAATTCGTCGAGAGAATAGGCGTCAAACCGAATGCAGCGGAGCTGCCCGCGAATCTTTGCGACAATGCTGGTGGCTCGCACAATCTGTTTGGGTTCCCACGCCAACCCTTTTCGTGCCGCCCACGACTCAATCATATGATATTCAATAGAAGGGGGACACTTCTGAACTTCTTCTCCACCCAGATGCTCGGCCACACACTCATTAAGCTCCTGTTTCCACTGGGCCCAGAATTCCTTGTCTTCTGCGAAAATCCTCAATGTAAACAACATATTCTCCACCGTCGTTTCTCGGAACGGAACGCCCGTTGTACTCGCAATGTGACGCAGAATCCAGATTCGCAGAAATCTCTGGAAATCCGCCGCCTGCTCGCCCACCGCCCACGGCGGCAATTTCCAGACTTCTCCAGGCTTGAAAATATGTTCCGAGGAAACATTCTCACGAGACAACCATGACAAATATCCTGACTCGCGGAGCACATGAAGAGAGTCGCCGTCCAGGGACCCAAGTACATCCTTGAGACGCTTCTTTCCCTCGTGAAGTTCCTGTGTGCTGAGACAGTAGCGGGCGAGACCGTGATACGTGAGAAGAGTATTGGGAATTTCACGCACAAATCGCGAGAGACACCGTTCGTCTTTGGTATAGCTGAAATGAAGGTGCTCGCGGGCTCGCGTGACCCCCACATAGAAAAGACGCCGCTCACAGACAATATCCTCGGGTTTCTTGGACGACGGAAACATATCATCACTGCAGTTTATCAAATACACCACATCCCACTCCAGTCCTTTCGATGCGTGGAGAGTCACCAAGTCTATGGTCGTAGAGCGGGAGTCGCCTGCCTCCTCGTTGATTCCAATGTCGCGAAGACGGCAGCGGAATCCCGCTTGGACCATCTCCTCTTCCACGCGATAGAGGTCCGAATTGGTGCGACTTATAATCGCAATTGTCTGGTCCTTCTTCACATCGAGTGTGTCTTGGATATGGCGAAGAAGCCATTTCGTTTCATCTTGGACTCTGTAGAAAAACCGCACATGAGGCTTCTCACCGCCCTTCTTCTCCGCAATCATACACCCTTTCCACTCCAGCGTCGGAATTCGCGTCATTGTCGCATTTGCCGCACGAATAATCGCTTCTCTGGAACGATAATTGCGACGAAGCTGGTCGTCCACCAAACCTCGCACATGCCGATTGAGCTCCAAGATATATTTCACGTGACTCCCTCTCCATGTGTAGATATTCTGACAGTCGTCTCCCACAATAATGAGACGGGCTCCAGGATGGACGAGGCGTTGAATCATTCTCCACTGTGATTCGTTGATGTCTTGAAACTCGTCTACGACGACGTAGCGGAGTTGTCCTACCCATTTTCGTCCCTGGTTTGTAATCAACCACTCCTCTCCCATTTTTACGAGTTCATCAATGAAATACAGCTTCTTGAGATTTTCAGGAGAATACTGATGGAGAAGAGCGCGGGAGAGACCGTGAAAGGTGCCGACCCACAGTTTGGTGGGCCCAATGAGACTTTCAATGCGATGCCGCATTTGGACGGCCGCATTTCGTGAAAAGGTCATGAGAACGATGCGTTCAGGGGCGACTTTTTCGTGTTCTATAAGATATGCGATGCGCGCGGTGAGAGTTGTCGTCTTTCCAGAGCCCGCACTGGCAATAATGCGTTGATGGACGTCTGCGGGCCGTTGGATGGCCGCAGCCTGCTCTTCATTGACGCGAATGGATTGTCGAGAGAAATGAAACATAGGGGCCTGGTGTGGTTCCCTCCTAAACACTTCATCGTACACAATTCTTAGATGGCAGATGCTGTAGACGCCGTGCGCGCCCTTTTCAAAGGTTCACCGACTAATTCGTGGGATGCCATTCTTCGCCAGCTTTTGTTCTGGTCGGCCCGTCGTTTCTGCGTGGACCACCTGTTGGAGTCCAATTCCACGATAGCGGAGCCACTTGACCTCTCAGGGTCGAAGCCAATCAACCCCGCGGAGCTGTGGGAGACGCATTTTGACTTGATGGAGGAATTCGCACCTCCTGCCTTTTTTCCTTATTTGCGCGAGTGGCTGTCTCCCGAACATTTTCAGAGCCTCAGCAAGTCGTACGAAATTGACCTCGCACTTCGAAATCTGGTGGTCGCACTCGACACGGCCGTCTTTGCCGAATCCGAAGAGGAACAGGAGGTGATATCGTCTCTTCTGGACGACGAACTTCCAGTCCTCTTTGAGAACTGGCTGGGGATTTCTTTCGCACCGCTCCACTTCTTTCCGACAGTGGAGGAATCGGATGAAGACATTGGGCCTGCGAAACTCCATTCCATTCTTCTGTTGATGAAAGTCTACAAACCTGATATTCGCAAACGTCGGACAGCCCGCGTCTTGAGTGGGACTCTCAAGGCCCATTTGAGAAAAACTCGTCGCAACAAGCAGAAAGATGGGCGGCAAGTTTCAGTACCACTCGGTCCAAAGAGGGATAACAATGACACCCGAGGGGGAGACGGAGAAACTCATGGAAGTGGAGGTGAAGAACGGAAAGGGAGTGAAGCGAGTGACGATGAAGACCAACGGAAAAGTGAAGACAAACACGATGAAGTTGAAGAAGGGGGAAATTAAGAACATTCAGGCGGGCAAGTTTATGCCTGGTCTTTTCAAGCCGTGTTTTTCGAACTTGAAGTGTACGCGTCCAAACGGAGGTCGCAGAAAAACCCACAAACAAAAGAGCGGCAACTGAATGATTGAAATTGTATTTGTCCTTGTATTTCTATTTGTAGTCCTGGTATTCTTCTACAAACAGACAGCCTCAGAGTTCCATATTCTTCAAATCGAGCAAGACAAGCTTGAGACACTTCCCGACCTTTTAACGGAACGAAATCCGATTGTGATTCGAGGTCTGGGGGAGCCGAAACTTCTGACTCCTGAGATTTTGAAATCCAACGCTCGTCTCGGCGGAGCGGTGGAGCAGTATTTACAGCCGTCCACACCGTCCTCTCCCCGCGACACTCCCGCAGAGTTGCGCTCTTTTCTGGCGAGCGAATCAGGCCTCCAGGTCTGGGCGGAGCACATGTGGTATCCGAAGCTGACAGAAGAGCTGTGGTATTCCTTCTGCCTCACGATGGATGCGGAGGTGTACGTCTCCTCCTTCGGCCTTCGCAAAACCGTTGCGGATTTTACACTCTATTATCCGACAAGTGGAGAATTTGTCTGTTCCATCATGATGAATAGTGCGTTGAAGTTTCTTCCTGCGACGTGGGAGGGGCGCTTCATGAGTGACTTGACTCCCGCAGACTGCCCTCTTCTCCATGAGGTCCAGTATATAGATGTGATACTACGCCCAGGTCACATGTTGATTCTTCCACCGCATTGGCTGGTGACTCTCAGAGCGAAAGATGGAACTGTGCCGATTTGTGGAGTGATTGAGGTCCACACACCCTTGTCGAAATTGGCAAAGGCATTGGAATAAGGCGGGGTATGAAAATTGATGTGCCGTTGAATGGTAGTATACGTACAAGTATGACGGAGTCTTCTACGGACCTGGAGGATTTGGAGACGACGACTGCGGAGACTCTGTGCGAGGCACTTCGCACGCAGATGGCAGAGTTGGCTGAAGTGTCTGAGACAGTTGATACGCAGGTTCGCCGAATTCTGCGGAAGGTGAAGCATGCGGAAAAGACGGAGATACTCAAGCTGACACCGAAGCCGCAGACAAAGGAATGGCTTGAAAGCCACGGATGGACGGAGGCGTCGATTGAGCTGGACCAGTTTCTCTCCCTCTTCTACAGTGCCGCAACGGCGCTGGATATTGAAAATCAATCTCTTCATTTGGAAAAGGCAGAGGCTGATTTGTTTCATGTATCCTCCCCTGTGAGTGTGTATGCGTTGCTGCGGAATCTCCCTCTTGTGTTTGTGTAGGACCCACCCCCTAAAATTGGCGTCGTGATTTCCCTTTTTTAACGCAAAAGACGATGACAGAAGACACACTCTCACCCGAGCAGAAAGAAGCGTATGATGCGATTCTGGAAGGAAAGAGTGTCTTTCTGACGGGTCCAGGAGGGACAGGCAAGTCGTATTTGCTCGGCCTTCTCGCAAAGGACATTCCGCAGCGCACAGGAAAGGTAGTCGGCATCACTGCGCTCACAGGATGTGCGGCTCTTCTGATTGGCAACGGAGCAAAGACGCTCCACAGTTGGGCGGGTGTCGGCCTCGGCAAGAATAGCGCAGAGGTCCATGCGACCAGCATTCGTAAAATGACTCCTCTCGCCCAGCGATGGAGAAAGACGTCTGTGCTTGTAATTGACGAGGTGAGTATGTTGACGCCTGAGTTCCTGGAACTTCTGGAAGAGGTTGCTCGGATTGTGCGACGAAATGAGCGTCCATTCGGCGGTCTTCAGATTGTCTTCGTCGGTGATTTCCTCCAGCTTCCGCCGGTTTCCAAGAATGGAGAGATTCGCTTTGCGTTTGAGAGCCCTGTGTGGAATCGCGTTGTTGAGAAGACCGTGAAGTTGCGTCGGATTTTCCGCCAGAAGGACAATAGCTTTCAGGAAGTTCTAGAAGAGGCTCGTATGGGCGAATTGTCGGATGCGAGTGTCAAGCTTCTTCAGACGCGGATGGACCTTCCCTATGAGTCCAATCCGATTCAGCCGACGATGCTCTTTACACGCAAAGCCGATGTAGAGAGCATTAACAAGTCGAATCTGGAGAGTCTGCCAGGGCAAGTGTATACGTATACTGCTCGGACGCTTCCTTCAGGCCACCCTGTCTCAGAAATCACACGGGTAGTGGAAAAGATGGATAAGGAGGCTCCGTATGTGTCGTCTCTTCATCTCAAAAAAGGAGCTCAGGTCATGCTTCTTAAGAATCTGGACCAGGAGTTGGGCCTTGTGAATGGGAGTCGCGGGGTAGTGGTGGACTTCAAAGAAGCACCATCCAACATTCCCATTGTGGAATTTCTGAACGGCCATCGGTGCGAGATTCTCCACGAGATATGGACGTCTGAGAACGACCCCCCCATTGAACGTCAGCAGATTCCTCTTCGTTTGGCATATGCTCTCACGATTCACAAGGCCCAGGGAGCGACGCTGGATTGTGCGTTGATTGACATTGGGCCGAGTACCTTTGAATACGGACAGGCGTATGTGGCTCTCAGTCGCGTGAAGAATCTGGAGAGCCTCTATGTGTTTGATGTCTGGAAGAACGCCTTCAAAGCTCATCCCACCGTGAAGCAGTTCTATTTGAACGGCGTCTATCGAGAGGCACTGAGGCCTGAGACTCCGCTGCCGCCTCTCCCCACAGCGAAACGCACAACCCCGCCGAAGCCGAAGTCTCTCTCGGGAAAGAAGGCAGAATACGCCTTTGCGGAGGACGATGGAGAAGAGACGGCAGCCGCTCCACAGCAGCAAGCGTCTCTTACGAAATATTGGGGTGTTCCGAAGAAGTCGGGCGGCACTTAGTAATTGTCGCAATATCGTCCACACTTCGAACATTGATACACACCCGCCATGTTTGATTTACCAGTCCCTTTCATGTCGTGATTCCCCCCTTGCGTGCTGTGACATTTCTGATAGATAAATTTTTTACACTGAGGATTGGCTCCACCACGTGTTTTCCGTGTTCCTTTGCGAGCCTTGCGCTGTTGCTTCCGCGTGCGTTTCTGGACCATTCTAGTGAGCTATGAGAAATTCCTCAAGAAAAGGCCAGAACTTCTCATCGACATTGAACGAGCAATCAAGACTAAACTGGGCCTCAGGCCGCACACAGTAGGTTGTGAGGTCGATTCCCAGAAATCCAGCAAAATAGGGAAAGATTCCCACTCTTCGCTCATTCGTAGAGAAAACTTCCAGGACCCGCGTGCCTGGCTTGGACCAGAAAAGGTGTGTGAGTCCAGAGCCGTGTGTGCTTATGACAGTGTCAACCTTCTGAAACAGCTGAATTTGCTCTTTCAAGCTCATCTCTTCCAGATACACTACACCGCCAAAGTTCAAGTCCTCTCGCGACTCCAGGGTAAACTCCAATCGTGTGAGAGTCTGAGGGAGAAAACTGCGATTTTCTTTTCTGGCGAGGACAACCGTGTAGGGTTTCTGCGGACGCGGAGGGAGCTCCAGGGAGAGACCCATGGAGGTGGCGAATCTGCGTCTGGCAACATCCATCCATCCGCGAATCTGGTCTGCGGAGGCCTCGGGTTCCAAGGCGAATCGGTCAGGATAATTGGAGGCGTGATTGTGAATGCACCGTTGGTTATCGATGTTTCCTCCGAGAACGAGGGTCTTGAATCTGTAGTAACGGTATTCCGCACCCTTTTCAAAGAGAATCGGGTGGTCGGAAAAGCACTTGTGAAGATGGCGCATCTCCCCTCTGTATTCGCCCTTTGTGAAATCAATCTTTCGTCTCAGATAGTCTTCCATGTCTTTGGCAGAGGTGTGCCGTTGCTCGTCTGTATCATCGTGGACCAGGAACAGATTGTCAGACAGCAAAAAGAGGCGAAAGTCTCGTGCCAACAAAGCAGAGCTATCAACCTCATCCAAAATACTCAGAAGAGGAATGGCAAAATCAATGTAGGCGTGACCGAAGCAGTAATGGAGATAGCTCGTCATGTAGGTGGGCCGATTCACATCAAAGAGGTCTGCGGGGAAGGGCTTGGTGGTCGGGAGGCCTGGCTCACAGCTTGCGGTGGTGGGAGAACATAAAAAACTAAGACTATAGACCGCATCTGAATTGGTGTAAAGGGTTCGTGTGTGGGTGTCATACACCGCATTTTGAAGGACAACGGGCGTTGACCGACTCATACTTAGACATATACTAAATTTGAAGCCCCCTGGCCGCGAGTTGCCATCCACCGCAAAATGAATGTTTCTTTCTCAGTTCAAAATACGATTCTCCCCCGGATGGAAACGGCCCAGGCATCGGCAGCAACTTCCACTCCCGCAGATTCCGCACCACAGCAGCGTGCTGTCTCTCGAGGCCGCAAGGCGAAGACTCCTGTAGGTTCTCCCAACAAGATTCCTCGCAAGGCTTCCATTCATGCCGAACCACCGCCTCTGACGCTGGAGCCGTCAGCTGAGGCTTCCACAACCCCTGTTCCTCCTGAACCTGCCGCAAAAGCAAACACAAAGGCAGGTTCAAAGAATCCTACGCCAGTTCACGCGCCGACCAAGGAGCCGACAGAGGAGACTGCGCCTGTGACTCTTGAGCCGCCCAAGCCTGAGCCTCTTCTGTCAGACGCAGAGGACCGCCTTGTGCTCTTCCCCATCAAGCACACGGACATCTGGGCCCGCTGCAAGCAGCAGCAGTCTGTCATTTGGTTGGCCGAGGAGATTGACCTCAGCAAGGACATGAAGGACTGGGAGAAGTTGACGGACAATGAGCGGTATTTCATCAAGAACATCCTCGGCTTCTTTGCGGGGTCCGATGGCTTGGTGATGGAGAATCTGGCGACACGGTTTAGTCGCGAGGTGATGTGGCCTGAGGCTCGGTACTTCTATGCGAACCAGACGTACATGGAGGCGGTCCACTCCGAGACCTACAGTCTTCTCATTGACTCTTACGTAACAGACAAGGAGGAGAAGGCGAAAATTCTGAATGCCATTGACACGATTCCGTGTGTGAAGAAGAAGGCTGATTGGGCTCTGTCGTGGATTGAGAGCACCGAGGCCGATTTCGCGACTCGCCTTGTGGGATTCGCAGCAGTGGAGGGCATCTTCTTTAGTGGGTCGTTCTGCGCCATCTTCTGGATGAAGGAGAGGGGTCTGCTTCCTGGACTGACGCTCAGCAACGAGTTCATCGCGCGGGATGAGGGTCTTCACATGGAGTTCGCGTGCCTTCTGTATAGCAAAATCGTGAACCGCTTGCCGAAGCAGAAGCTTCAGAAGCTCATTCGCGAGGCAGTGAAGATTGAGAAGAATTTCATCACCAAGTCTCTTCCCTGCGAGCTCATTGGCATGAATGCGAAGCTGATGGCCCAGTACATTGAGTTCGTGGCCGACCGCCTGTGTATCATGCTCGGCTATCCGAAGATTTACTGCTCCAGCAACCCGTTCCCTTTCATGGAGCGTCTCAGCCTGGAGAACAAGGACAATTTCTTTGAGAA
>JACCDX011844600.1_pt1 | contig 39127 bp, 35 predicted proteins | sample 7449681 | NCBI WGS metagenome assembly JACCDX01 (sample SAMN15323450, study PRJNA562643) | freshwater metagenome | isolation source: river surface water | place: USA:Blue River Watershed | collected 2017-08-18
TCATCACTTACTAATAAAATATCATTTGGATCTACTCTACGGATTGTTTTCTCGCCTTCCTCGTCTTCAATTGCTATCCCACGAGACCAGCGACCGTGTGCTATCATAATATATTGGCCTACTTCAATATCTCTAATTCCGTCTCCGACTGCATAGACTTGCGCCCATCTTGGTCGGATACCTTGACTTTTCATATCATCGTCTAGTAGAATAAGACCACCTCTACTTAGACGTTCTTTAAACTCCATTCCATGAACTAGAATGGTACCTTTAGTAGCCTTAAACTTTTCTCTACTAATTGTAGCGTGTGTTGCGTGTATTTGATTTGCCATTATTACTCTGCGTTTGGATCAAAAAATTCCGGTGCTTCGCTTGCCGGCTTAACTTTAATCTTTTTCTTCATTTCTTCGGCTCTAGCTGCTTCTAATGCTTTAGCTGCCTCAATTGCCTTGATTGCTTCAATTTCGCTGTCTTCAGCCTCAGTATCTAGAAATTCAAGTTCTTCTTCGGTCAATTCAACTTTAGTTTCAGGTGCCGGAGTAGTTTCAATTGGAGTAAAGCTATCTACTTGCTTTCTCTTAACGATATTAGCTGCACGATTGCTTACTGTGCGCTGATACTTCTCTCCAACCTTCTTAGTGACTGGAAGAATAATTCTTCCTTGACCATCAATAGTATCGCCACGAGCATTTACGCTCATGTTTCCTACTGCACGGGTACGTTCATTCTTTGCAGCTAATTGGGACATGTCAACGACTTTTCCCTGTGCTGTTCTATACTTTGCCATAACTGACTCCTTTCTACTATTTATATATCTAAATAGCTGACTATTTTAAAAATTCATCAATCTCTAGTCCATAGTATAACGAATTAATCTTATGGACTCCTATCAAGAATAGAACAAAGCTAGAAACACTAGAGCCTCTGCCTACTCCCCAAACGATGTTGTTATTTCTCATAGTATCAACAAGATACTTCAAGTACTTCAACAGAATGAACATATCTCTTTCTTGATATAGGAGAAGTTCTTGTCCTGCCCTCTGTATTTCTTCTTCGTGCTGACACTGATCTAATACATACTTTGCGATATCAAGATTTTTGTATTCATCAGGCATATGCCAGTTATTTTGATTCATTATATCAAAGGCTTCAACTGGTATATCAGATGAAATATATTTCACTATCTTTGGAACAGTGTCAATATTCAAGTCTTGATCAAATGGTATATTACTATCCGACAATATTGGTCTAGTAAAAACCAAATCAGGATTTGCAAGATATAGCTCTACTAAATCTTTTTCAGAATATATAATTTGACCGTATTTGTCTTTTAGCATAATGACATTATTACATAGATGCTGTAAAAAAGCAAGTTAATTTTTAGCCATATCTCGCCAGGATAGACCCAAATTGATCCAATCATCAGTGAATAACTTGATAACCTTGCTCTGATCACAAATCTCGTAGTCGCGGCTATTCATTGCTACACACGAGCTATTCCACCAATATTTTCCGCTGAATGCACTTTCTGCTACTTCTGATACTATATTGAATCGCACACCGTCACTTAGCGATGAACCAATAACTAAATCTGTAATCTTAAGTCTATTTTCGGCTATGCTGTTTAGCTTGAGCAGCAAAACCATTGCTAATATTTGATCGTAAGGTTCTTCGGGTAACTCACATACCCGTAAATCTACGCTTTGATACTGCCTAATTACATCTTGTTTACTTGAACTTACTAGCACAGAATTTTGGACAACCTCATGCAAAAAATAAATTATGCGATCCATTGCAATATTCTGTTCTTTTATTGAATCAGTTTCCACTAACATAGACATAGTTATATCATAGACGCCTATGTGGAACTGGTCTTCAAAGTACAATCCTGTTTGAAAGCAGAAATCACGTTCAATCCTAGTGTTATTCATGCCGGTCTATCACTTTGAATGTTGATTTGGTTGTTTAGCTTTTGTTTAGCAAATACCTCATCCATTTTCTTGAAGTATTGTGTTCTATGACTTTCTAATACCATTTGAAGTTGATGAATTAACGGGCCGTTCTGTGTTCTATAAGCGAAGGTTAGCTTATTCATCAAATTAGACATAGCATCTTGAATTTCTTCAATTGATTTGTCTTCTAAATCTTTGCTGCTTAAGAAAGGGTGTTCCACGATATTACCAGGTATCTAGTTCAATACGTTTCCAAATATCAGTACCTACAATAGCTGTAGCTGCGATGTTAGCATTAGCTTTAGTGCCTACCTCAAATTCAGTGCCGGCAGTTCCTGCTACTCGTGTAGCACTGATTGTAACATTAGTGCTTGGTCCCACTGCAATAGTTTTGATATAATATACACTGTTGGCTACAAGATTCGTATTTGCGGTATCTACGTTTCCTGTAAAGATAATTGGTGCGTCTTCAACTAAGTTAGTAGTGTTGTTAAGCTGAATAATGTTACCTGAGTTGAATGTGTTACCAACTACTTTGGAATACAGGGTTGAGTCAAAGTCTCCTGTGCAAACATATACGTAGTTAGCATCAACTGACACAGTTCCTGCAACATCACCGGGTAAGCCAGTTGGGGGAGGAGTACGAGTAATGATTTGTGTAGACTGATAAGGTCTATTTGTTGGGGTTACATTGATCGTGTTGCCGCAATCTAATGAAGTGAAGGTAAACTCTATAACTTCTGTGTTAGCTGGAGCGGTGATAGTGGCAGTGTTGCCAATCATAGTATAATTTTCAAGCAGTGTGGTGCCGAAATTATTGTTTGATGAAACTACTTGACTTGGCAATGAAATAACTGCGTCGGCATTGGCTACTGCTAATCTTAATGTAACTGAGCTTTCGGTATTAGTTGGAGCCCAGCTTCCGAACTGTAATGTCACATTACCAGTCACCGTACCATAATGAACATCTGCTTTGTTAACGTCAACGAGCACAGTTCCGGCAAGAGCATTACCTAAGTTGAAAGTTGTTCCTCTAAATCCTCTAGTAGAACAGTTGCTAATTTGTGCATTAGCCATATCGTTGTTGAGAACTGAGTTATCCAGTGCAGCCTTCAGAACAACTTTGGTCTGTAAGTCGGTGATTTCAGTTCCCGCAGTGTTTAGATTAGTTCTAATTTGCCCAAAATTATCTCTAAAGCCCTGAGAGCTATTATTTTGCCCCGGGACAGGATAGTTTACATTGATTCCGTTAGTGTTGATTTGTGACACTGTGTTAAATTCCTATTAATATAATCTATTTATCGTGGGTATTGAGTCTCGTTAGGTAAAATTGTCTGACGAGGGAACAACACATAAAAGTCTTTACTGTCTGCTGGATCAGGTACGGGTGACCCGCTTGGTAGTGAAGTCCACGCAGGCGGCGATAGATTATTGTCATAGTTGTAAGTATTTTTCTTTTCAACTGTAAATCTATCAATCTTGAAATCAATTTGATTAAGTGTTTGTATCTGTCCTACTGGATTCTTCCAATTGGTCTCTATGTTATTTTTGATTGTTTCTGAGAATCCGGGCTTAGTATAGCATATTACCCAAGCTGGAGTAAATCCTAATGTGTTGCCATCTAGTTGCTGACTTGTCATCCATAATGGCAAGATATTAGTGTTATTCACTGTACCTAGTACATCCTCTACTTGCTCTCTCATATTATCTAAACTGTTTGGATATAGCAGTCTTGCGTATCCTGGAGTTAAGCTTGTGTAGAAATCTACTTGATCATTCTGTCCAATATAGCTCGTATAGATATCAGTTACGCTAGTGTACCATGGACCCTGATTTAGCGGAATAAATCTAGGCCAAAAGATTTCTTTACTTACACTTACATTTTGTGGATTCACAAGATTGTCAATTACTGAGCTATATACAACTTCGTAAATGATCTCTCCTGTTTCTTCGTCTCTAGCAACAGCCGTCTTTATCTCACCTAAGGTCAACTGTCTCCAATAGTGATTTATAGTAACAGCCGCAACATATTCATTGAAGCTACTAGCATTTATACCAAATGCGTGTTCATAGATGACATTAGTAGCTTTACCAAAGTTACTATCTTGTGGTCTATAGATCATTTCATTAGGAATCAATGACTCATTATCCAACAATGTTGCTAACAAGTCTCTATCAGCAATACCCGGTGTACACTTAATGTAAATGTTATCTAACGGGTACGGGAACAATTGCTGCACAGATACAGTAAATGTTCTATCACTATTGACAATAGGGAAATTAGGAGAAGACGCCTTCACCGTAAACGTAAATTCACTAATAGCATCCGCGCCTACTAAAAACTCATTGGGTTGGAAAGCAAACGTTCCTGCTAGTTCACCCGTACTGAGTAATGACACGTTTGGGGGAAGAGTGCCTGATACAAGAGAATATTGTAACGGTACGTCACTAGTAGCAATTATGCTTAGTGTGCTGTCTGTTCCGTCAAACACTGTTCCTAAATCAGAAGGAGTTAGCCAAACTATTTCACCATCAACACTATTTCTAATTATGAATGAGAAGTTAAAAGATGGAGTTGTGATACTAGGATTATTACGTTTGCGCACTGCTACTGAGAACGTAAACTGATTTATATTGTCAGGAGAAATCATTGGATTTCCAGTTACCCATCCTGTAGTAGAATCGCCTACCAATCCCAATGGTAAGTTAGCAAATACGTATTCAATTTCGTTATTGTCAAAGTCTTTCCCTAAGATTTGAAAAGCAAACTTGTCATCACTATTGAATCTTCCGATATTGGCTAACTGCGTTGGTGCATAAGTTTCTCCGCGACTGTTTGGCGGAAATAGATAAAATCTATAATCAATATCGTTTACTAGAATGTCATACGTTAGTGGTCTTGTATTCAAGATAGTAGGTGCTCTAGTATTGAATGGTCTGCCTGGTCCACCAATTGACGGCGAAGCATTTTGGTTGATGATAACGATTGAATAATTTTCAAGTGCTTCACCAAACGGAGTGATTAACTTCAGTGTAAAATCGTAAGTTTGTATAGTAGGTTGACCTACTGAGATATTGGGCAAAAATGCAAGCATGAACCCTGCATCGTTGGTTAACTCGTATAATGGACCATTGACTGTAGTAGAGATTGTAAATGTAGTGCTATCTATTATCTCTCTAACATAATAAGTTTGATCGGCTGTGACTCCGCCAAAAACGTCACCACTGAACACGATCGGGCGGCCAGGACGAAATCCAAGCGTACTTGACGCAATCATAGTATTATCTATGATTGCTAGTACCGAAGCATTTACTGAACCTAAGCTGACATTAACTACAGGTGGATTGGGATAGCCTCTGATCAATCCAAATTCATTAATTTCTAACCCCGGTGGAAGTCTACCCTGCACTAGATTGACAATTGCAGTAGTGTTGGGAATAGGAAGTGAGTATTCTATAGGGTATTCTACCCACAAACTATCAAACGAAGTCAACAAAGTTCCTGAAGGAGTAGTAAACTCGGGAGCATCAACCCCTGACATGATAATAGAAAACGTTCTATCTCTCAAGTTTTGATTATTGTCTGTTACTCTGACAGTAAAGGTATACGTTGTGTTTGTAATTTCTGGCTGCGTGTTGCCTAAAATTAATCCAACATTGTTTATTGAAACACCCGCCGGTAATTCACCGCTTATTAATTGATAAGTTAGACTTGTTGCCGGCGGTACAGGAAATGCAGATAACTGAAATCGTACAGTTGACCCTGAAGCAAAAGCTCCTATGTTTCCTGCAGGTGTGTTCCAAATGGGCTGTGCCATGTTAATCCTTTATCTACCTTGACCTCTATACTTTTTAAAATTGCGGCGCTTGTGCTTATTCATGGTAGAAAATTTGATCTTTCCTAAACCAATTGTAGTTCCTCCCTTGTGATTGTCAGAAAAACTAATCTTTCCGCCTTTGTTTGAGCTAGATGTTGATTTTACTTTTGCCATTATATTACCTTTCTATATTAAGCATAAGTTGCACCGACTGTATACCAGTCAGTTGTATTAGGTGCTACATACTGTAGTGTTGCCCCGGCTGTGTGAGTGAATGCAGCGTTTGTTGCTCCGCCATTGATATCTCCGCCGCTGTGAGGATAAACTAATAATGCGTTAGCACTTGTATTGATGATAGTAATCGCCATACCCGCCACCGCAGTTGGAAGTATAATACCGTTACCCAAGAGAGCGGTACTGACCACGTTCATTTCTTTAGTGATAGCGGTTGCGGTACCCTGATTAATACCCAAAGCAATGATTCCGGTTGCAACAGAGCGAATGTTATACCCGGTGACATTGATGTTTGCTTGTGCAGTGATATTACCTGATACTGTCAAGCTGGTAAGTGTACCAGTTGAGGTGATATTTGGTTGTGCTGCTGTTGTTACAGTACCTGCGGTGGTTGCTGTTGTAGCACTCGGTACAGTACCGGTTACATTTGCACCAGTAATTGAACTTAGACCTGAGCCATTACCAAAATGATTACCTGTCAAGTTGGCGCCTGAAATATTACCAGTTACGGAAAGTGAAGTTAGAGTACCGACTGAAGTGATGTTGGGTTGAGCCGCGGTTGTTACAGTGCCGGCAGTAGTTGCGCTAGTGGCTGAACCACTAAGTGTTGCGGTAATAGTACCTGCACTAAAGTTACCGCTAGCGTCTCTAGCAACTACCTTACTTGCGGTGTTTGCTGAGGTAGCATCAACTGCGGCTGTTACTGCTGTACCACCATTGAAGCTTGTTCCAGTTAAGAATGAACCTAGAGTCAATGTTTGTGTAGTGTTAGCAGTGATAGTGCCAGAACCACCTAAAGAAATAGCAGTACCGTTAACGGTTAATGAGCTATTAGCGAGTCTTGCTTGAGCCAATGTGCCACTTGAAATATTGCTTGCATTAAGTGCAGTTAGAGCAGCACCGTTACCGCTTACAGTTGTAAATATAGCGTTATTTGCAGCGATATTAGCATTAGCATCACGAGCCACGATCTTACTTGCGGTAGCTGCTTCTGTTGCGTCTACCGCCCATGTTGTGGCAGTACCTCCGTTGAAGTCACTACCCGTTAGATACGTACCGCGAGTTAATGTCTGTGTAGTGTTAGCAGTAATCGTGCCAGAACTACCCAATGAGATAGCTGTACCATTAACTGTCAACGAACTGTTGGCGAGTCTTGCTTGAGCAAGAGTACCACTTGAAATATTGCTTGCATTAAGTGTAGTCAATGAGGCGCCGCTGCCACTAAATGTTGTTGCAGTAATCACATTACCTGCAAAGCTTGCATTTGCATCACGAGCTACAACTTTACTTGCGGTAGCTGCGTCTGTAGCGTCAACTGACCACGTTACCGCAGTACCGCCGTTAAAGCTTCCACCTGTAATATAAGAACCATTGCTATGTGCTTGAGTAGTATTAGCAGTAATTGTTCCAGAACTTCCGAGTGTGATACTGGTACCATTAACAGTTAATGATGCATTGGCAAGTCGTGCTTGAGCCAATGTGCCACTTGAAATATTACTTGCGTTTAATGTTGTTAAGTTAGCACCGCTACCTGCAAAGACGCCGGTATTAGCAGTGAATGATACCGCAGTGATAGTGTTATTAACGCCCAATGATGTTAGTGTGCCTACAGACGTAATATTTGGTTGGGCATTAGTTGTTACTGTACCTGCTGTAGTAGCACTCGTTGCGCTAGGTACCGTACCAGTAACATTTGCTCCGTTTAGATTTGTTAAGCTGGCGCCATTACCGGAGAATAGATTGGCAGTGATAGTACCTGCTGCTACCGTAATATTAGCAGCACTTAGATTGCCGTTAACGAGTAGACCAGTTAACGTACCAACTGATGTAATATTGGGTTGAGCGTTGGTTGTTACTGTACCCGCTGTTGTTGCGCTTGTCGCCGTTGTTGCACTTGCTGCACTGCCAGTAACACTGATATCGTAAGTGCCGGTTAATCTACCAGATGCCAAAGTTCCTGTAGAAATGTTACTTGCATTAAGTGCAGATAACCCACTACCATTACCTGTAAACACTCCGGTATTAGCAGTAAATGCTACAGCAGTAATAGTGTTATTCACGTTTAATGTAGTAAGAGTGCCTACACTAGTAATATTTGGTTGTGCGTTAGTTCTTAATGTACCTGTAAAGAAGTTAGAAATAACGTTGTTTGAACCACTAATATTTCCTACTGACAAGTTTCCGCCCAATGTCAACACATTTGAAGTCTTGTTGAATGTTAGAGCGTTGCTACCTGCATAGATTGATCCGCCATCATTGAAAATGACTTGTGTATTTGACCCTTGAGCTGGAACAAGAGTTGCAGTGTCCCAAGCTAAGTTACCTGCACCGTCTGTTCTTAGGAATGCATTGGCAACACCGCCAGTAATAATTACATTGCTGTTAGGGCCTAAGTTACTAGTACCGTTAACATTTAGACCTGTTAGCGTACCTAAACTTGTAATATTTGTTTGAGCAGCAGTAGTTAAGTTGCCCGCAATTGATGTAGCTGAAATATTACCGGCTGATAGATTACCGGAAACATTTGCGGTACCATTAATATTCGCACCAGTTGCAGTTACCACTAATACATTTGCAGTGCCTGAAACGGTTACTCTTACGTTGCTATTAGCGTCTACTCTTACTTCTGAGTTGCCACTTTCAATAAACGAGCCGGCGCCCACTGCGATATTTGTCAATAAACTACCATCACCGATGAAGAAGTTAGCTCTTGCAGCATTGCCTAAGTTAGCATTACCTGAAGATAGATTTCCAGAAACGGATAGCGATGATAGAGTACCTACTGAAGTGATATTTGGTTGAGCAGCAGTTGTTACAGTACCTGCTGTGGTAGCACTAGCGACTGCCCCTGAAACATTACCACCCGGAATGTTTGTTAGTCCAGCAGCATTACCGGTAAACACACCTGTATTAGCGGTGATATTTGCAGCAGTAATATTACCATTTACTCCGAGACCAGTCAATGTGCCAACACTTGTTACGTTTGGTTGAGCAGCAGTAGTTAGTGTGCCAGCGAGCAGTGATGCTCCGATTGTTCCAGAGTTAGCATAAACATTACCGGCAGTTACGTTGCCTGTTACGGCAGCACTTGATAATGTACCGACGCTTGTGATGTTGGGCTGAGCCGCAGTAGTTAACGTACCAGCGAGTAGTGATGCACCGACCGTACCGGAGTTAGCGTAAACGTTACCGGAAGTGACATTACCTGTTACTGACAACGATGACAACGTACCAACACTAGTAATGTTTGGTTGCGCTGCGGTTGTTACAGTACCTGCTGTTGTAGCAGCACCGCTTAGTGCACCAACAAACGTAGTTGCATATAGTGCGCCATTGCTTGTATTAGCTACAAACGCTGCATTTGCAGTTTCACTAATATTTCCAGTCACTGCGTTACCTAGTACTAGGAACGCATTACCAGAAGTTTGTGTAGTGACATTGATGGTATTAGCAAGAGTTGCAGTAGTAGCATTAGCAACAGTACCGGTGACATTAGCACCTGCGATTGCACTTAATCCACTACCGTTACCGGTAAATACACCTGTGTTAGCAGTGATATTTGCAGCAGTAATATTTCCGTTTACACCTAATCCTGTCAATGTACCTACTGATGTGATATTAGGTTGTGCTGCCGTTGTTACAGTACCGGCAGTTGTAGCACTATCAACGCTAATTGAATAGCTACCGGTCAGTCTAGCACTAGGCACTGTGCCCGTTGAAAGATTGCTAGCATTAAGTGCCGATAGTCCACTACCGTTACCTGTAATTACGCCAGTATTTGCAGTAATGTTGGCAGCAGTAATATTTCCGCTTACACCAAGATTCGTTAACGTACCGACTCCAGTTATATTGGGTTGTGAAGCAGTTGTTAGTGTACCAGTTAGTAAGCTTGCACCGATTGTACCTGAGTTAGCGTAGACATTACCAGCAGTTATATTGGCTGTTACTGCTAGAGAACTTAATGTACCAACACTGGTAATGTTGGGCTGGGCAGCAGTTGTTACGGTACCAGCAGTGGTTGCCGAACCTGCTGTTCCTGCTGTAGCAACATTCAAGTTCGCTACTTGAGTAGTAGATGTAACGACTAATGGAGCAGTGCCGGTTGCAACATTACTGATCAATTGAGGTGCTGTTACGTTAGCACTTGCTAGTACTTGTGCAGTTCCTAAGTTGCCAACGTTGGCATTGCCTGACACACCTAACGTACCGGTGACATTTGCTCCAGTTGATGTAGCAGTAATTCTAGCAGTTCCAGAAACCGCAGTAGTAACGTTACCGGTAGCTCCTGTAATAGTAATATTGCTGGTTCCGCCGTTTGCCAATCTACCTATCAGATTACCAGCAGATAGATTTCCAGTAACATCTAGGGTTCCTGCAATGTTTGCACCGGTCGCGGTTACTGTCATTGTAGGGTTACCGGCTATAACAACATTTAGATTACCATTAGTAGTGCTAATGTTAGCATAGCTTGTGCCATTTAGAATTCGTGTATTTGCAACTGCGCTAACATTAGTAAGATTGCTACCGTCACCGTATAGGAAGTTAGCATTTACAATGTTGGCATTTACGTTTGCAGTGATATTGGCATTTGCAGCAGTAATTAATGCGGTAGCGTTAACATTCCCCGCATTAACATTTGCAGAAACATTCGCATTTCCAGTAACACTCAATAACCCTACTACATTGGCACCGGAAGCAACATTCAATGTGTTAGCGACCAAACTATTTGATGTAATAGTGTTTGATGAAGTTACGTTTCCTGTAAAGTTAGCTGCTACGCCGTTGAGTTGTGTACTGACATTGACATTTGGGGCAGTCAACGTTCCAGAAAGTGTTATGTTGGCAATACCAGTTACACTTTGCGGAAGATTAATGAAGATGGGAACAGTACCCTGATTGATTACTGCTAGTGATGCTGGCGAAGCGTTTGATCCGGTTGATAGGTCTAGGGTTGTACTTTGAATTCTGACTTGGGCAATATTAGCACTGACAATAACGTTTCCAGTAGGAGAGTTAACAGTCGTGCCTACGCCGGCAGTTCTATTTACCGAGATAACTGCTTGTTCTTGTAAACCAGAAAATAATTCTGAGAAATTTTCCTGTACCTTTTGGAATGCGGTTCTGATTGCATCTGCATTTGGATCGTCAGGAAAACTACCAAAATCTATATTGCGCTGAGCCATGAATTGAAATCCTATTAATAGTCTAAGAGTATTTATCGTTTTAGATACATTTACAATATCCAAAAAAATAGCCGGGAACTAGCCCGGCTATTTCTGCATAATGTTAAGTATAAGTTCTTATGCTTATTTGATTCCTGCAAGCTTTACCCAGTCATCAACTGAGTCACTTACAGTACCCTGATGATCGTGCATTCTTTCGTTTTGACCAGCGATAACAGGAACAGTAGTTTGACCAGTTGACTTAGGCTTGTTAAGACCACCGGCGATAATTTTAGTCATGAAGTCAATGTCTGCTTCAAAACTAGCGTCGGTACCCTTCTTGCCTGCTTCGTTTGCCCACTCGTCAATCTTTTCTTTCTTGTCCTTTTTGTCATCGTATTCAATGTCTTTAGTGACTTTCTCACCAGCCTTCTCAGCCTTCTCGTCTTCCTCTTCGGTACTTTCTTTGGATTCTTTTACTTCTTCTTCCTCAGCGTCATCAAAGTCCTTGTCATCCTTCTCATCGTGTTTAGGATGCTTTGGCTTGTCGCCAGAACCTTCGGCAAGCTTAGTTAAACGCTCTAAGATAGAAGCAAATGATTCATTCATTTCTTCTTCTTTTTCGCCGGCTAGTGCAGCATCTTCCTTAGCTTCAGCATCTTCGTCGGCTGAAGTTTCTGCTTCGTCTGAATCAGGAGCGTTATCTTCTGAGACTTCAAATTCCATTTGGTCTTCTGATTCTACTTCTTCAACCTTTTCTTTATCGCATCCGCACTGTGCTTCCATCATGCCGCATTCGTTGCAAGTTTCTTCGTGAGTGTGGTCATGATCGTGGTCGTGATCGTGGTTGCCATAAAGCTGTTCTTCATCACCTTCTTCGTCTTCATAATCATCGGAGCCGCCTGCCTGAATTCCTGACAATTTCTGCATGAGACCCATGATACCGTCATTTCCGTCAACTACTTCTACGTCAACACCGCCTGCGCCAACTTCATCTGGTTCGCCGTGAGCAGGTTGTACTGACATTGCACTTGAATGTGTATCTGCGTTGTCATCACCGAAGAGACCAAGTCCTGCGTTCTTCACAAATGCTAGGAGATGTTCTGCTTCTGCATCTTGTGCAGTGATAGTTACTGAGTCAGGTGAATTCTGTTGACCCTTTGAGATTGAAACTGAAAGACCTTCATGCAAGTCTTCGCTCTCATTAAGTAGTGCGTTAAGCTGCTGATCAAGTGATTCAAATGCATACTCGTTTACTTTAGCATCGTAGCTAGTACGATCGGTAAAAGTCTTTCCACCTACTGAGAACTTGCCACCCTTTGGAGTCTTAGCAAGAGCAGCAGTAAATGCATTGCCTTCTTCCATTTCGTCTTCCATAGTAGGCATTGCTGCGCTTGCCATACCAGGAACTGTTGCTGGCATTGCAGTTTCATACACGCCTTGACCGTAGCACTCATCTAGACCTTCTTTGTAGCCCTCGTGATATGCCTTCATTTCTTCTAGGTCTTCGTATCTCTTGCCAGAGTGTGCATGACCTCTTAGACCGTGTGATTTGCCCTCTAAGCGGGCTGCACTAATTCTGTGATTCATAGATTCATCTACCTTTTTCTTTTTCTTGTCGGCTGCTGCCTTCTTCATTGATTCTTTCTTGTTGCCATCTTTATCTAGGTCTAAGAAGTCTGGCTTCTTACCTTCTAAAGTTGTCTGACTACGGCCAGCACCTAAACCAGCGCCTTTAGTATCAATGCTGCTAGTTGGTGCAATGTCACCTTCTTTAACTTGCTTAGACTTAACTAACTTAGCAAGTTTGCGTCTTAGCTGTTCTGTTTCTTTCTTTTCAGGATGATTTGGTGTGTAAATACGACCCTTACGAGAGTTAATAGTCTTACGGAGATCAGCGATTTCCTGATCAATGTCTTCGTCAACTTTCTTAGGAAGCTTGCTTACTTTTTGTCCGTGACTTTTCTTGACAAACTCTTTTGCTACCTTCTGACTTACACCAGTCTTCTTAGCAACATCTTTATCGTCGGCGGCAGCATACATTAACTTTGCTTGTTGCTGACTTGCGAACTTTTCATCAAGCTGTTCTTCTTCAAGTTTACCTTGCTTTGCTAACTTAGCACGAACTGCACCAGCTACACGCTCTCCAGCTTCTTTAGAACCGTAACGAGCACCTGCACTCTTTGCAATCTTAGCAAAGTTCTTGCCTGGTTTGCCTTCGTCTTTTTCTTTCATCTGCATCTGACCAGCTTGTGGCTGACCAGTTGCGCCGGCTTGAGCTGGCTGACCAGTTTGTTGTTGCGGTTGTTGACCTGGAGCACCGGGTGCTTGAACAATCTGAACATCTTTTGGATCAAGATTCTTAAGCATGTTTTGAACAGCAGGGTTGTCACTAGTGACAAATCCCATACCTGCTTGCTTTTTCTGAGGATCTAATACTGGAAGAGGCTTCTGACCAGGAGCAACTGTTTCTGATAACTGAGCAAACACATCCTTAAGACTTGCTGGCTTGTTACTTACATTCATGGGAGGAGTGGTTGAATCTTCATTCAACATCTTCTTCTTAGTAACTTTTGGTGCTGTAGCTTCTAACTCAGCTAGTTTTTGCATAATATCTTTCATGTTATTATCCTCTACCTGTCTGAGGTTTAGCTGGTCTAGTAATCTTGCTCATTGGGCTATCTTTACCCATTGATGCCATCAATGATTCTGGCTTGAAAGGATCAAACGCATCGGGTGTTTTTGTTCCTGCATAAGGAATATCAATTTTCTCATCTTTACATTGATCTTGAATGCTATCAAGATAGCTGTTACCATATGCTTTAGCAGCTTCTTTAGCACCAGGCTGTTCTTCAAGTTCTTCGTGAGTTAGAACAGGACTATGATCCATTTCATTTTCATAGCCTTCCATTTCACTAGTTACGCTCTCATCATAGCCAGTTTTAACGAGACGAACCATATTCACGTTGTAACCCAATAACTGAGCAATTTGCTGAATCATAGGTTCAGTAGCAGGATAACGGAACTTGCACTTGATTAGAGTTACAGGCTCGTTAGTCACTTCATTGAATCCATATGGACTCTTTTGAATAGGTGTAGTCTTTGGTTCTGACATTTCAATTGGGTCAAACTTTTTAAGATTATACTTGAACATGTCAAGCCAATTCTTATCAACCTGTCCCGCAATTTTGACAGTATAATCGTAAGTGTGAACACTTTCCATGATATATTGTTTTAAGCTGCGCATATGGATCCTTGCAATATTATATTATGTATTTATCATTGATCATTATTTTTAGTGTTGAACATCTTGAGTAGTTCGTTACGATCTAACGACTTACCTTCACCCAATGGAGTATTCTCTACTTCTTCGTTCTTTGACTGCATTTTCTGATCAAGTTGAGCCTTCTTCATCTGTAAATCAAGCATCTTTAACTTTTTATTGATCTTTGCCGTCTTAGCAGTGATAGCATGTCCTAACATGCTACTTGCGCTATTGAAGATTTCCGAGCTAAAGCGTGATTCAACTTGCATCCCAAGATCCATCAAGTCTTTGTAACTTGAAGTAGCAAGTTCTGCTAGTTCATCCATTTCTTCGTCTGCGGCTTCAAGGCCCTTAACTTGGGGAAGTGCTGCTTCAATCTTATCTAATGTACTAAGTGCATTTTCTGTTACTTCTTCAGTAACTTCAGGCAAGGGAATGGTTAGGTCGTTCTCGTCGGACGATGCTAATTCAAATAGTTCTTCAAGTTTTTTGGTCATACAAGTATTTAGTTTTACTTGCGCCCATTATAGAATATATCATCTTCTGTGATGACTCTGAATGTCAATCCTTGACTTTTGCAGTATGCCATTGCGGCTGACCATTTAGCGTGGTTGATTGCTACTACCATTCTATCTTTAGCACTTGCAACTTTGCTTTCAATAATACTTTGTTTCTTGGGCTTGATTTCTACGACTTCGGCAACTTGTTTACCAAACCTATTTTGATATACTACGAAGAAATCAGGAACATAGATCGTAGGTTTACCTGTCAGAGGATGCTTATATGGAATTCTCATTGATTCGCTAGCCCAATATATGATGCTATCGTTGCTATCACAGAATGTCATGAAAGTCAGTTCCCAACCGGAACGATATTTGGGCTTATGATTACCTATATACTTTTGTGGATTTTTTGGCGTGTATATGCCTTGCGCCCACTTACCCATGTTACAATACTACGTTGCGTTGAACTGCTTCGTTTGGTTTAGGTATGATGCCTACCCCGTATAAAGTTGTTTTGGGTCTGAACGTGTTTAGGTAATAGCAAATTACTTGATTCATCTGTAACTTACTAGTCTTGCCTTTAATTGTAGCAAGCAAGTCTAATACGTTAAACTGCCCTTCTTGTGCAATAAAGAACAACAATGATGCAAAATTACTAGCTTCTTGTTTGTTATTTGAATTACCCAAAAAGAATGAATACACAACATCCCAGTCTGTTGCGTTTACTTTAAGTGCGGTGGAGTAAAAGTTATCAAAAACTCTTACGGTGTTTCCTAAAGATGTTACACTGAATATAGCCATAATACTATTTATGCTGTTCCGTCGGGCCCAACATTGAAGTTTCCACCGAACGGTGCTTCTACAGGGAATCCTGGACGAACTTCGTTACCGGAAAACTGTGCGCCGGCTGTTGGTTCGCTAAGTACGGGCTGCGGTGTTCGTCTAGCATCAATTGTAGGTGAACCCGCAAGTCCACTTAACCCAGGAGTTTGACTCGTACCCGGAAGAGAAAAAAGTGTATTTCTATTTCTATTAGATGGAGTGTTAGTAATAGCGTCAACAAACATACTACCTAAATCAAAAGCTGCGCCTTCTACCAAACTTTGACCAAAATTTGGATTATTAGCTCTATCAAGTAAGTTTAATGCAGTGTTTGCTGCACCAAATACATCACCTCTGCCCAATGATCTGATTGCGCCACCAGCTGCATCAATCAAACCACCCCTACCTAAAATTGTTCCATTGGCGCCGGCTGACATAATAGGACTACGAGTTCTGTCATAGTTAGCTCTATCACCAAATCCAGTAACAATGTCTTCCGGACTTCTTCCATCTAACGCACCTGAATTGTAGACTACTGTTTCATAATCAATAGTCATTCTATTTTGCATTATTCCCGACCCTTCATTGTAGTTGTAGGTGTCGTGAGCGAAGTTAGTGATCATTGGATTAATTAAGGTATATGCAGTAAATTCATGCTGATTTAACCCAAACACGGTGATGTTTTTAAAGAATGGTACTTTAACTCCGTCAGGATTAGTTGCTCCCCCTTTTAGACCCCAACTATGATCGTTTGACCCATCGGCTTCAGTGTATATATTACTACTGTTATAACTAGTAATGGCGTCGTTATCTCCCAATTGAAAGAATCTATTATTTCCTCTGTTTCCGCGCAATACCTGTCCGGGTCTATCTCCGTCATTATAATAATATTGGTAATATTGTTCCCACATAGCATTAACGTTGTTGCCGTTGTCATCGTGGAATACTATTTCTATCGGATCGTATTTGATTTTGGACTGAACAAGTCTTTTTCTATTGTACTGATTCAACTGTGCAACATCCATCGTAAAAGAAGGAAGCTTAACTTCTTTTACAAGTATGCCGATATTCGGGGGAGTGCCAAAGTATGCTTCGGGGTTGATTTCAAAGTAAGTATGGAAAAGGAATTTTAATTTAGGGGCATTTGCGTAAGAATCAGTTCTAAACGTTTTGGAGGCGTGTTGATAATCTCTTAGGTAGGGGCTGCCAAACAATGCTGAGGCAGCCCCATCTAATAAACTTTGACCCCAATTACCTAAAGTCATTTATTGTCCTAACTATTAAAGTGTAGCGCCAATACCAGTTACGATACCGTCTACACCATTGAACGCACGACCAACCAACTGACCAACACCGCTTGTGAGTGGTGCCTGAATTGCGTTGTCATAACGAATAGATAGAGCAATAGTTGCCGGATCGTTTGTTCCGTATGCTAGCTGGTTATAGTTAGCAGACTTGATGAAACAACCGTAGCATTCCCAAGTTTCAAGAACAGTAGGAGCAAGTGCGCCGTTACCACCGTCTAGAATTTCAATGTTTGTCTGGAACTTGTAGTCCTGACCAGTTGCAGCAGAAGCCTGCTCAACAAAGTCAAACTGCTTCTGAATCTGCTGACCGACTGCTTTTGAAACAGTGCCGGCTGCGTCATCACGAATGTTGACGGTCAATTCTGACCAAGTATGCTTACCAGCAAGATACATTCTTGAGTTGTAAACGTTCAATGTGACTTCTTCAAATGAGAGGTTCGGTCTTGAGCAATCTACTACTTGCTTAGTTAATTGTAGTCCACCATTAACATCAACCCCAAAGTTCAAGAAATTGACTCTAAAGCGGAACTGTAGTTTAGGCATCAACAGACCTTGGTTGCCGCCTGCGTTGTCAGATGCTACGGTCATGTTGAACAATGATTGTGAGGCTGTTGCCATTTGTATTCTCCTGTTATAAGTATTTATCTTTTATTAATGGGTGCCCGGGGGCACCCATTAACTTAATTATTGTCCTGAAATCTCACCTGTATTGAACACACGAACCGGAATGTAGATGAATTCAATTGCCTTAACAGGCTCAATTGCTACGTCTACCCAAAGCTCGTTTCTGTCAATACGTGCCGGTGTATTGTTTGATTCATCGCAAACTACGAGATAGTCATAGATACCTCTCTTAGCAACAAGATCAACCATTAGTGTTTCAACAACACCTGAAATCTCTTGTCTTGTCAACGCATCATTTGGTTCAAATACGAACGGTCTTGCTGCAATTGTCAATTGACGACGAATGTAAGCGACTAGTCTTGCAACGTTAATTCTGTCAAGTGCTGACTGTGAATTGAAGCTTGACTTGTTACCATAGTTCAATAGTCCGTTACCAGTGAAGAATACCAGTGGGTTAATCTGATTCGTGTACAGTACGTCACGAATTCCGATATTAGTTCTCATTGATACGAATTCACCAGTTGCGCTGTCAAGATATCCAATGCTTGTTGCATTGTCAATAATACCGCGACGAGTACCAGCTGGGGCGAACCAAGGATACGCAATGTTATCGTTACGTAGAATAGTTCTGATCATCATGTGTGATGGGGGAACTGCTACGAGATTACCTGCTAGATCAGGAGCAATACCCGATGGGTAGAATAGACCCATATAAGTATCACGAGTAACAAGACCGTCTTCACCGGTTGACTGTGCACCTGCTGCGTTAGTTGCCCATGCTTGAATTGCAGTTGCATTCTCTGGAAGTCTCATTGGAGTATCACCGATGATAAATCCAGTCTGTCCTCTATCGTTATTGAGTACAACCATGTTAGGCTGTAGTTCAGGATAGTTAGGTGCAGCAATCAAGTTAAATGCGTTGTCTTCATCACGAAGGGCAGAGTTGGTATCAATTGCTGCTCTCATTGCTTGAACAACCATGTTACGCTGAGCTTTGCGTCCCATGTAAGGTGAACCATTTGATTGTAGACCGCTCACTGATACCCAAGCACTCTTTTCATTAGGCAATGACGTATCGGGGAATCTTGCTGAATTGAAATAATTCACACGATACTGCTTAACATTGTAGCCTGAACGACGAGTGTTGAACAGCAACATGCCAACTGGATAAAGTTCATCTGCTGGCGCATCAACGTCTAGATAGTTGCTGGTTAGCAATGCCTGAATTGTTGGGATCGGATCGTCAACTGGATCAGTTGTACCGTTAGTTGCCCAACGAGCATCAGCAAATACGACACCTGATGAACTGGTCTGGTCACTGTTGTCAATTCTTACCCAGGCTCCAGAACCGTCAACCAGCTGCCAACGGTTGATGATTGGATAGTTTTCAAGATCACTTGAATCAATCCAAATATCACCGAATACTAATGCAGTACCGTCACTTTGAACAGTTGGCTCAGTTGCGCTTACGATTGGTCCGTTAGGATCAGTTGTGTTTGAACCTGATGGGAGAGGGAAACCGTTGCTGTCATAATTGACATTCTTGTAGCCTCTCCAACCTGCTGAAGTGTTGACCATAATATCAACTTCATCAACGACACTGAAGAACCAGTTTGTGTTGTTTGCTGGAGCTGCTACAGGCGCGCCTTCATTAGCAGTCATGTCAAATTCAACCCAGTTAGACAACAGTGTTGTGTACATTGCTGCTGCTTGATTAGTAACGCCAGCAGTTGGGGTAATTGCTAAGACTTCACCTGTACTTGGGTTAACTGAGGTTACAGTAACAACCAAATCATTAGCTGGACTTAGTCCACCCAAATCAGTTCCTGCAAAAGTTACAGTATCACCTACTTCATATCCAGTACCTGCGTTCGGGAAAGCAGTTGGGTTTACGTAATACTTTTGATAGGCTGCTTGAACATTGATTTCTAAACCAGCACCTAATGAGCTATCAGTAGATGTTTCAGCTGGCTGGAAGTTAACTGCAAAGCTAAATCCAATTTTAACACCAGTTGTATCGCCAGCGATAAATCCGGCATCTTCAATTAGACCAGAACTAAATCCAGTTACTGAGCTAAAGTCACTCAGATAGATTGTTCCACCTTCAGTGTGAGTAAGCTGAATTGCTCCGGCTGAAGTGAGACTAGCGATAGTGTAAGGTATAGCTGCACTATTCCAAGCATTTACGAAATCTTCAGCATCAGCATTGTCAATTAGTGATACTGGATATTCAGTTATAATGCTTGATCCTGGTGATGAAACCCAAGCAGAAAATGTGTATGGGCCATTTGTGAAAGTAGGGTTAGTAACACTACCAGTGATTACAGTTGGACCTGTTGCAATTCTTTCCCAGTAATATAGAGGAGCATCATTGTCAATTGCATACAATGCTTTATCAAAGCTGTATTGAGTGTATACGGTGCCAGCTGGGATATTCTTACCACCAGTTGAGTCTAGTGCATTAATTGCATAAACGTCTGAGGTAGCGTATGTTACAGTTTTAGGAACCCAATTGTTAGTTACGCTATCCCAAGATGAGATTGCAGTGCTTAATCCGGTTCCTGCAGCACCAACCTTAATCCAAACTGAACCATTTGGTCTTGGATATGTCTGACCAGTAGTCCAAAGAGGCTGTTCAGCAGAGGTACCATATGTGAATCCTGGCTGATAATAAGTTCCGGCTAGAATTCCCAGATCAGCGAGAATAGTACCGGTACCTGAAATTCCCAAACTGTATGGAACTGCGTCAAAGAGTACCGAAGCATTTTGTGTAGAATACAACTGTAGCTTTTGTCCGTCTGAGCCTGCTGTCAAGTATTCAAAGTTAAGTGCGTTAATTTGTGATGCCAAATAGCCAACAGTGTTGTTAGGGGCTCCCTGAACAGTAATAGTTGTACTTGCTCCACCATCAATTGCAATAGTAATAGTGTTACCAGCAGTCAATGTAGTAACTGAATTAGTTCCTTGAACGGTTGGCCAAGAAGCTAGCCATTCTGGAGAACCAATTGATACCCAAATATTTGCACTGTTCTTGTAGAAGAACTGAACAGCAGTAGATGCAGTGGGGAAATCGTATGTGGGGATAGCGTTTACTGCATAGTCACCGGGGGTACCAACTGACTGTACGGGATAACCACCTACTAACAAGTCCGCATCAGTGATAACGATTGGTTGCTTAAGTTCAAATTGACCAGTTACGGCGTTAAACTCATTAATTCCCCAAGTTGAGGTAGTAGTGTCTAACCAATACGTACCGGCTGCGGGTTCGCCACTTGGTCTACCGGTCTGACCTACAAGACTTGCTAGGTCAATGTCTGCTCTTACACAGAATACACGATTGGTGATGCCGAGTGCTGAGTATGCAGCAAGCAAACCGTACTCGTTCAATTCGTAACCTTGAATTGGAGTACCGTTTGAAGTAGTGTAGAAGAACGGGTCGCCGTAAAGAGTTACAAGATCACGCTGACTTGTTACTTGGAATAGCTTGCCTGCGTTAGCGGCTGTAGTGCCAGATGCTACTCCAGTACCGTTCGGATTTGCTTTATTCTGTGCAGTAGCAAGCAGAATAAAAGGAATTGTGTTTGTGGGTGCTGGAAGATATTGTGATTCGTCTGTAATCGTAACTTCTACACCTGGAGATACTAATGCCATAATTTTTTTCCTTCGTATGATTATGAGGTTTACCACCTACCTTGATATATAGATATCAAGATTCTAATGATTATTTAGTTTATAAATCAAAAAACTTGGTTTAACCGAACCTTTAAAGGTAAATCGTACTAAATAATAGTATGCTTAAAAGACCCATATGCAAGAGTTGCAATAAGAATTATAGGGCTATAAACTATATCCGCAACGGCAAAACCTACTACCGCAGTATATGCGATAGTTGTGGGAAGAAGAAGGCTAAGAAAAAGCCACTAAGACCTAATTGGGAGAAGGCGGGATATCAAAAAAAGCCGCACTGTGATTTGTGCGGCTTTAAGAGTCTGTATCCTAGTCAGATGACCGTCTTTCATATTGACGGCGATTTGAATAATGTAGCGTTTAGCAATCTACGAACCATATGCCTCAATTGCATTGAAGTAGTCAAGCGCAAAGAGGTCACATGGAAGAGGGGCGACTTAACGGTTGATTATTGATTCCATCTGCTTGTGTAGATGGTCAATCGTTCCGTTATTGTCAATGTGATAATCATAATCCAAACCAACGCTGCTATACTCGCTGGCGTGAACATTCAATTTCTCTAACACCCGTAGACATTCAATCTTGGCTGCTTCATTATCTGTGCTGTTTAGAACAGCAGCTAAGCTAGTCCAATCAGGATCTTCACCGCGATGGGTTCTAAGAGTGATGCCACCTGCGTTCTTGATAGCAGTAACTTCATTGGCAAAGCGGCAATCAGTGATTACAATATCATCTTTGATATTCTGCAAACGATTTTCTACGCTTGCTACCCAAATGTCATTATGAAAGTTCTTGCGGGCAACATCAGTTCCCCATTGCTGTAGCACCCAACGAGGAGTCAGATGAGGGATGCCGAGCCGATTAGCCCACCATTCGTCAACTTGCTCTCGCCATTCACGGCTAGCCTTAGTTGAACCTTCTAGAAGTTCGCGGTCCCAATTGAAGATGGTTGCTACGGCATCTTTCAATGCGCTAGCAAAACTCATGCGCTTGAAGCCATGAAAAGTGCAAAGATAGTCAGCGGCAGTATCTTTGCCGCTACCGATAAGTCCTGTAATTCCTATGATCATTCTTAGACTATAACATAAGAATAATATGTTGTCAAGCCTTATCCTTGAATCCAAGTGAGTGGTTGGGAATAATCTTGGTACTTGCGTAAATCATCAAGCAATCTTTCTTGGTCTGCTTTAGATTCAGCCTTCATGGCAGCACCGTTTAGGCTTGTGCCACCACCTGGTCCCGCAATTGATTGAAACTTTTCACGGGCTTCGCCGATGATACCCTTTAGTACAGCAAGGATGAAGTCTCCAATCCAAACGCCTGCACCTGGATCCTGAATCAATTCAACTTCGGGGCGTTGAATATCAGCCCAAATAAGAATGCGTTCACCTGAACCCTTGAAGTCTCTTACAACTCTCAAGACCTTAGTTACAGGGTTAAATGTGAAGGTAACATATCCACCAAACATTCTGGCTGCTAGTTCTACGTAACCAGCATAGAAGTCATATGTAGCTAGACCGCCGGTGTAGTTATAGTTCAATAGGTATGTATTGAGAATGGCGCTTGAGAACGGGTCAAACGATGTAGAACTTGGTCCTGTTTCAAGACCAACTGTTCTACGAAACAATGCACGAACGTTAATGAATTCGCTGGGAAGAGTGTAGGTATCAACGTTCTTCTCCACTCTCATAAGAGTGTAGCTTTCTACTGTTGCGTTCTGCGCTCTTTGTCTGTATGTCTTGATGGCATAGTCGTATGCCGCCTCATAATGATCTGGATCCAATTCAAGATCAATAATGTCTCCGCCTAAACGCAACCTTAGGTTCTCAAAAAGAGCTTCCTTAAGTTGCGTTAAATTAGCGTTGGTCGGTGTTGATAGTGGATCTGCTGCCATAATTGTTTCCTGTTATAATGTTATTTATCAGGAAACGATTATGACTATGCTTAAGCTAACTGATTGCTTTTAATAACGCAATCAATAGCATCCTGTACCGTAATGATATCGTCTACTTTTTCATCAGGTATTTGAATGTTAAATTGTTCTTCTAGACGCATTACAAGTTCAATTGCGTCTAATGCATCACCCTGTAAATCTTCAATGAGACGATCCTTCGGATGTACGATGGCTAAACCAAACTGTTCGGCAATAAGTTTTAAGATAGATGCTTCAACATCTTTCTTCACAGGTCGCCTTCCTTACGGTTCTCGCTGTAGTGTGCATCAAACTTGCCGCCTGGATAGCGTGACTCCAGCTTATGCACGTTCTCTGCAAGAACTTCGTTAGGGTCAAGACCAAGTGCGTTACAAGCGTTAGCCCAGTACCATGCAATGTCACCTAGTTCACGCTTCATGTGGAAGATGTTTTCTTCATTGAGGGGCTTGCCCTGAAAGAAAATCTTCTTCACGATTTCCTGAAACTCTCCGCCTTCACTGCCAAGACCAGTGCTTGCAGTCATAAGCAACGCAAGATTGACATTAGTGTTAGCGTCAAGCTCCTTAAGGTGATTAATGAGTGCAGTAAGGTCCTTGCTTTGGTCACTGCATACAGTGAGGACGAAGTCTGCGTACTTGTTTAGATCAATTTGGGTTGTCATATATTTTCCTTTTAGAATGCCTTGAGGATGATCATATCAGCATTGAAGCGACCATTCGGCACTGCCTCAACAGCCTTGATCTCCTTGAAATACTTACGAGCAGCAGGCTTACTACCCATCAGTGCCTTAATCTGTTCAACCGGCTTACGAAGCGTCTTAACACCGCTTTCCTTCTTGTCAAAGCCAATCACAGTGTTGCCCTTGACCATCAGGCACTTGCTATATTCGTCTGCGACATAGTGATGCATCTTGCGCTTCTTAGTGTCATAGATCCAAGCTTCGGTGCTCTCATGAAGCTTGACGGGGCTTAGACCAGTCAATTCAAGCTTGAGTGCATCATCCTTGAACGACTTGCAGTGCTTAAGCTTAGCAACGACACGCTCAACCGGAACAGCCTTCTTAGCACGGGGCTTCTTCACAGTCTTCTTGAGTGCGATGTATCCGTTCAGTTCAGCAACGATTTCTTCAATCAGCTTGATAGCGTAACGCATTTGCAGCTTACCGACGTTAGAGTATGCTTCGTTAAGCTGTTCATCTTTGCCTGCTTGCGCTTCAAGAAATTCATCAAGCAGATGGCCCCAACGCTTAATTGCAGCAGCAATATGCTGGGGAAGAACGTTACGCTTTTCAAGAGCAGACATTACGCGGCGATTAAGGTTGAAATCCTTAGGATACTTGGCGTCAATGAATTCATCCCAGATCAGTTCAATGTCGCTAAGGGCTTCATCAGCCTTTTCACGCATAACTTCCTGAATGTTGACGACCTTCTTAGGCTTTTGTTCGCCTTCGGTTTCTTCCTTCTTAGCTTTAAGTTCTGCGCCTTCGGCAGCAAGACCCTCAACCCACTTCACGATACCGGTCTTGTAGTTGTCAGGGATAATGTCAGGATTAACTTCAAGCAAGTGTGCAGCAGTAGCCCAATGGCTATGCATGTCAAGCTTCCAGTCGGGAAGACGGTTGATCTTAGTCAAGTAGTCCTTAGGGAAATTCTTCTTGATATATTCCTTGACCTTAGTACCGCAATCCTTGCGTTCAAGGTCATAGTGAGCGAAAAACTTAGCACGTTCCCAGTTGTCAGTGGGCATCAGACTGAAACGGTTGACGCCGCGACGAGGGGCGCGGACAGTCTTCTTAGAAGCTTTAGCTTTGATGAGTGAGGGGCGACGAGCCATAGATTATCTCCTGAATTTCAGATTACTTATACACTATACAATACCCGTAGGCATTTGTCAACCAAAAAAATAGCCCCCGAAGGGGCTATTTTCACTTTTTAATTCGCACACCGATGTATGCGGCTCTTGGGTAGACTCCATACCCTCGGGCAGTTTCATAATTCTCGTCAAAGAGATTTTCAACCCTAACAGTAAATTCAACTGTGTCATTGATTGGATATCGTGCAGTCAAATCAACTAGTACATATGAGTCAAGTCTATTGGTATTTGCTACATCTTCATAAGAAGCGCCAGAGTAGCGAACAGTAGCACCAGTTGCTAACCCATTGTCCCAAACATAGTCTCCGCGAATAGAGAATGTGTGGTTAGGTCTGCGACGAAGATCAAGACCCGTATTACTATCCTTAGATTCTGTATAGGTGTAATTAGCAGACACCTTCAACGAATCAATTGGATTAATATCAGCAATGACTTCAATACCTTCGGCAGAGGTTTTATTCAAATTGCTATATGTATATGTGCCAAGATCAAAATCAATTTGATTTCGGGTATTACGGCTAAAGTAATTTGCAGTCAGTTCAACTCTTTTACCAAATCTGCGTGAAACTCCGGCATCCCAACCCTTTGCAGTTTCAGCAAGCAAATTTTGATTACCGTAATCACCAAACAACTGATAGAGAGTAGGTGCCTTAAATCCTTCACCATAACTTGCTCTGAAAGTAGTGTTATTCAATGTGTAAACACCATCGGCACCAAATGTAGTTTCGTTGCCATAACTACTGTGCCAATCACGGCGAAGACCTGCATTGATATTCAAGTTAGTGAGAGGCTGAGTTGACAACTGACCATAGACACTATCTACATTAGCAGAAGCACTATTACCACCTATCCAACCTGAATAGTTGTAACGAGTATCTAGATTACTAGCTTCATGCTCGTATCCAATGATAGCCTTGTGTGACCCTAGCGCAATAGTACTCTGATATTCAAAACGTTCATTGATACCTGCACTATGGAAGTTCTCAACATCGTTATCTTCATAGTTATACCGATTGATCTTCACGCGGCTATATGACAAACGGTTCTTAACCTTATTATCAAATAATGAAACATTTAGTCCGGCATATCCACTAAAGCTATTTGTTTCAGAGTACTCGCTAGTATCGGCAAGGGTATAAGACGGGGGAGGGAAGCCGTCAAAGCTAAAGCGAGTTCCTAGATAATTGCTTCGTAAATCAAGGTTGACATTATCAGATAGCCGAATGCCCACTTTAGCATTTGCTGCGGCTGCTCTAAATCCATCACGTTCTGATCCATCAGCAGCAGCGGAAATACCATCACTGCGTTCATATCCTCCACCGACGAGATATGAAACAGGACCGAGCGTATCACTTGCATCTGCATATGTACGTACAGTGTCAGCGTATCCATACTCTCCTCGTGCAGTGCTGGTAAGTGTTTCGCTAGGAGAACGTGTAGACAAACTGACTACACCGCCTACTGCCTGGCTTCCCCAAAGAACACTGCTAGGGCCACGCAATACTTCAATGCGATCAATGTTACCAGTAACCAAGCTACCAAAGTCAAAGCCGGCAGCTGGTTCAGCAACATCATTCATACGGACACCATCTAGTAATACTAGAGTTTGGGCGCCTTCGGCCCCTCTAATTCTTACTGATGAGAAGCTACCCATATTACCGGAACGATCAATGGTGATGCCTGGGAGAGTAGCTAGTATCTCTGCAACTGATGCAGTTTGACGATTTTTAATTTCGTCACTATCAACAATGGTAACCTGTGTACCAGTGTTCTCAATATTAGTAGGAGTGCGTAATGCAGTCACTACAATTTCTGACTGCGCCTGGGAAGCAGTAGATGCTGCTAACGCCGCAGTAGTAATGAGTAATTTAAATATTTTCAAGAGGGTTCCTTTCCATATCTTGATGTAACTTGTTATAGCAGTTTTAGTTAACCGTGTCAACCTCTTTTTGCGATAAATAACTGTATGCCAAAGTTATCATTATATCGTGCTAATAAGCAAGACGATTATCGTTTTCTAGACAGAACTATATCCGAAGAATTTACTGTCGGAGGTACCGATCTGTATATTCACAAGTATTTGGGTCCGCAGACAGGTAATACGTCTACTGACTTCACCCAGCCCAATTATGATGCTTTGGATCCACTAAACATTCAAGATTTGCTATTCTTAGAGAACCGTGATAGAGTATATGATAAGAACATCTATCGCTTACGCGGTCACTACAATGTTCAAAACTTAGACTTTGACTTAAGCCAATTTGGTTTGTTCCTGAATAATGATATCATCTTTATCACAGTCCACTACAATGATATGATAGACATTGTAGGTAGAAAACTTATGGTCGGTGACGTACTGGAACTACCGCACTTACTAGATTACAATCCTCTTAACGAGGCTATTCCCGTTGCATTGAAAAGATTCTATCAAATCACCGATGCAAATTATGCAAGTGAGGGCTTTAGTCAAACTTGGTATCCTCATCTATGGCGTATCAAATGTGAACCTCTCGTAAATAGTGAAGAATTTGACGATATCCTTAAAGAGCCAATCAATCAAGACAACTATCTTGGTAATTGGGACAAGGACAAAACATATCCGCCGGGCTACACAATTAACTTTGGTGATAAAATCTATGAGTCTATCATTGAGGTCCCGGCGGGTGTCACTCCACCTAATCCAACATATTGGAAAGAGATTGATAACGGCAGCCTCGCTGATATTCTGTCAACATATAATAAAAATATCGCAATCAACAACGCACAACTTGAAGAAGCTAAGAGACTAGTTCCCAAAGCAGGATACGATACAAGCAAGCTTTATGTCGTACCTACATATGGTAGATACAAAGCTAACAATGTATTGTCTGATCAAACCAACCAGCCTGCTCCACCAGTTGATGTAATCACTTCAAGTAATACCGGAACTGCGGTTCCTGTAGAAGGTACAGTTGTGTTTATGCGTAGTTCAAAGTATAAAAATCCTAGCGTCGGCATCAAAATTAAAAAGGAAGCACTGCAAAGTATTTGGGACATGACTGCGGACATGGACCATTTTGAAGACAAGCTTGATAAATTCGTTCAAGCTAGTTTGAATATGGTAGAAGAAGCGCCGATTCGCACTGAAGGCGGATCCGGGTCTGTAGAGACTACTAAATCGTTAGCTGTCCAATCATTAGGAATAATCACAGGGCCATATGGTACTGCTGACAACACTTACGCAACAGCAGACCAAAATCCAGAACTACCGGGCTTCACCGGTGATATCACTCAAAACATGGACTATCGTGCAGACTGCGATCCTGGATTCCAATATATTTCTAGATCAAGTCCTAGAACGTTTGGATATAGTACAGGCTATCTGACAGGTGACGGTGAAGCACCAAATGGTTTCCCTGTAGGAGCTGGAATCAGCTTCCCGCAAAATCCACAAGTGGGCGACTATTTCTTACGCATTGATTATATGCCGCAACTATTATATCGTTGGGACGGTAAATTATGGATTCGTATAAGTGAAAATGTAAGAACTGATACTGGATTTACTGCGGAAGATACATCACTATTGTCAGGCTTTATTAACAACCAAGGTGAAATCTATCTAAATAACAGTGAAGAAGTTGTTCCTCAAGCACAACCACTATCGTCTGTGTTACGACCTGCTCTTGACCCAGTACCCCCGGAAGTATAATAGATGGCACAGTATTTTTATGACAATCAGATAAGAAGGTTCTTAATTCAGTTTGCTAAAATCTTTAGTAACTGGTATGTAACCAAGGGCAAAGATCCAAACGGTAATGATATTCTTCTTCGTGTGCCAATTATGTACGGAGATAGTAGCAGACAAGCAAGTACTATCATTGCCAACAATAGTGCAAGCAACTTGCCATCTGCACCAATGATTACTTACTATATTAGTGGACTAGAGTATAATCAAAAGTGGACTCAAGACCCAACCTTCGTTGATAAAGTTAATGTTCGTCAACGTGCTTATAATCAAGAGACACAAAGTTACGAAACTACGCAAGGACAAGCATTTACTGTTGAGAGACTAATGCCTGTTCCATATACACTGAGAATCACCGTTGATTTTTGGACTACAAACTATCAACAAAAATTAGAAATTATTGAACAATTAGGTACATTATTCAATCCTGCATTAGAACTGCAAAGCACGGATAACTTTGTTGACTGGACTTCGTTGAGTGCAGTATTCCAAGATGGATTAACGTTCACAAGTAGAACAATTCCTCAGGGCACAGGCAATCCAATTGATGTTATGTCATGGAAGTTCTATATGCCTATATGGCTAACTACTGCTAGTAAGCTCAAGAAGATGGGCGTCATTCACAAAGTTATTGCTAGTATCTTTAAGGGTGCAGCACTTGATGATATTCAAGACGAAGACTTATTGTTAGGCACTAGACAGAAGATTAGCCCATATGGATATAAGCTATTGCTATTAGGGAATCAATTACAGTTGCTTCCACAAGCTACTGCATTCTATCCGCCTAATAGCTCGCTAGAACAACCAGTGACTCCTAATACAGATTTGTATTGGACTAGCTTGCTAAACGTCTATGGAGCAATCAAACCGGGTATCAGTCAGATTTGGCTACAGAATCCATATATGGAAGATGATATTGTTGGGACAATCGTACCTAACCCAGTTGATGATAGATTCTTAATCTACAACATTGACCCGGATACTCTACCACAAAACACACTTGATCCAATAAACGCAATCATCAATCCTCAGTTGACGGGCCCTAATGCTGGCTTGCCCGGCCCTACTCCAGGAGTAAGATATCTTATTGTTGAGAACATAGGATATGACGAAGATTCTACTGTTGCTTGGGGTGACTTAGTTGCAGGAGCAAATGATATCATAGAATATAATGCTATTTCTAATCAATGGGAAGTTGCATTTTCTGCTGAGGATGCAACTACAGTACAATTTGTGACTAACTTGACTACAACTATTCAATATAGATATGTGCCTAACGACGGCATGTGGGTCAAGTCATATGAAGGATGGTATGGGGAAGGCGATTACAGCATCGTTATCTAATATGTCCAAACAAGCAGCCGGCGTTTTCTTTTATAGCTCAACCACAAATAGTTTTCTATACTTATTGAGAAGTGACAAACAAACTCCCATGTGGAGTATCCCCGGTGGCGGAATAGAGAATGATGAAACTCTAGCTGACGGGATAAAAAGAGAATGCTTTGAAGAAATGCAATTTGACATTTCTGAACTTAAAATTATTCCTATTCAAAAATTCGTGAATGGGAACTTCACATATCATACATTTTTCTGTCAAATTGAAGAAGAATTTATTCCTAAATTAAATCACGAACATGTAGGCTATGCGTGGGTAAAGTCTGGTCTATATCCTAAACCATTACACCCTGGATTATTTTCTACTGTGAATATTGATATTGTGATTGAAAAGTTGAATAGTCTTACTTGATTACATACCAAGAAGTGCTGACAACGTAGGCCAACCTATTGCGCCTGCTAATACACCTGCTCCCATAAGCATCCAGCGCCACTTTTCAAATGAAGCAATTTTCTCGTTTACTTCGTCGTGTTGCTTTTTATTTTCTTCTTGGAACTCTTTAATAAGATCATGAGTAGCTTGTGTTTGATTGTCAATGTGCGTTGTCAAGTCCTTCAGGCCAGTTTTGATATCATCACATTTTTCGTTTAGATATCCATACTGTACCTGAAGGACCGCAATTTCGGTCTCAGTCTGCTTAAGTTTTTGAACTGCGGAAGCCTGAGCCATAATTTATTCCTTATGCGTTGCCGATTTGTACAAGTGGGTAAGGCTGACCAGCAGCAGCATTTGCAGCAGCAGCAGCATTGAATGTTGCGAAAGCTGGGGCAGCATTCGGGAACACAATATTGCCAGTTGCAACTGGACCTGATGTTGCAGTGAACAACTCACCAGTGTGATCGCTCAAGCTCTGAACCTTAACAGTTGAGCTATTTGCATAAGTTGCAGTAATTGTCATTGTGTTTGGAGTCAATGCAGTATTAGCAACATTAGCTGTATAGCAAGCACCAGTTAGACCTGATGTTGTGCCTGTTACTAGATACTTCTGCTTGCCCTTCTGACGAACAATGTAGCCTGCTTCTGGTGTTGCATAAATGTATGATGCGCCAGAAAGATTTGCAGTTGCATCATCTGCTAACAATGTAGTATCTTGAAGTGCATAAGATTCTGCATCCTCGTTGGTTAGACCAACGTTTGCACCACCTGGAGCTAATGATACAGTAAATGCGGCTGCGTTTGGAATTGCCTTAACAAAGTAAGTTGTTCCAGCAGTCAAACCACCGATATCAGCAGTAAGAACAACTGGAAGATTTGCATACAATGTTTGTGCGTTGCCTACAGTTGTCAAGAAGTTACCAGTTGCGGTTGCATTTGAGATTTCAATGTTTGCAAGACCGGTTGCAGTGTCAACATAACCCAATGTAATAGCTGCACCATTTGCAGCTACATACTGAATTACAGAATCAGCAGCAACGTTAGCTAGGTCAGTTCCTAAGCCACCGACGACATTGCTTGAGTCGGATGCATAAAGTGTACCTGTTCCATTAACACCGATAGCAACATTGCAAAGTACTTGCTTACCGAATTGAGCGGTGTTACCACCAACTACTGAGTAAGTGTTTGCGTTTGTTGCTGGCCATTGTGGGCCTAGTGGATTATTGAAATACATATCAACAGGAGCAACAGTTGTAGCTACCGTACCTGATGCAGTTGAAAGATCAACTGGAGTTGAGTTTGGATTAGCATTCAATGGTGTTGCAGAAACAGTGAATGTGCTGTTTGCACCTGCGTTAACTACCTTAAGAATCCAGTATAATGTACCTGCTGTAAGGCCACCGATGTTGCTAGCAACTACGAAAGGCATACCTGCAATGATACCAAGATTAGTGAAGTTTGCTGAAGTTGTTACAAGATCAGTTGAGTTAGTTGTATTTGTAATTGTGATGACTGCTTGTGATTTAGCAATCTTTAGTGGTCTACCCATTTGTTTTCTCCTATGAAAAGCGAGTTCTAGTCGCTACGCAGTGGGTACTGCATAAGTTCTCCTCATTGAGAACGTTACAATGTATTTAGCTTTATTGCGAAATTACTCGGTTCCAGTTACGGCGTGTGGCATACCTAATTCCGTTACCGAAAAGGGTTGGTTAGTTCCTACGCCTACACTAATATATGCTAAATAATTTCCCTGTCCCACAATAACACTATTATCAATTGCATCATGAGGAAGTATCTCACAAGCAGTTAGGTTAGCTGCCACATTAGAATCACCAATTGCAATTGCAATAGGCGTGATAGTTGCAATTCTTACCTTGTCTGTTGCGATTGGTCCTATTCTTGCACTTGAGCCCGACGCTGTTTGAATGTATGATGCCATTTTATTATCCTTATAGTCTTCCAACTGCGACTTCAATTACGCCTTCGTAACCGTCAAAGTCTTGCAGTGCTTTACCAATAACTGTACCCATAGAAGGGAACTGATTTGGTCTTGCGAATCCGTTGCCCCCTGAAATGAGCATGTCGCCTTTACTAATCTTACCACGAACTTTGCATGGTACACGACCCTGTAGTGCGATTGCAGTCAATAGTCCTGGGCAGGTAGAGTTCATTACATATGCAGGGTTAGTTGAGACTACGCCGGCAACTCTACTAGTGCCGTCTTCTGCAAGAGTGATTTCTTTTTCTCCACCGAACATTACAACCGTTCCTGGTACATAGATATCATCGGCTTCGTAGTATTCTGCAAGGTCAGCGTAAGTAGCTTGCATTCTTGAACCTGTTGTTAAAGTCCAATTACCCGTGATTGTTCCAGCAGTAGTGTTTGCCCCAGTTGTTAGTGCAGGTGTTAAGACACTAGCCGCACCTATAGTACCTGTGTTAGCATAAACGTTTCCTGCTGTTACATTTCCTGTAACAGCAACACTCGTTAGAGTACCGACACTTGTAATATTAGGCTGTGCAGCAGTTGTTACAGTGCCTGCTGTAGTTGCAGAACCTGCAGTTGTGGCGGCACCACTTAATGCACCAACAAATGTAGTAGCTGTAATACTTGCATTTGCAAGGTTAGCACTAATGCTTGTGTTGAATACTGCCGAAGAGTTACCATTTGCACTTGAAGTACTGAATGTCGGATAGACAGTGGTTGCGGATGAAGTATTTTGAAGTAGGGCAGATGCATTAGTTGCAGCGGTTGCGCTATCGGCCGCGCCAGCAGTGGCTACATTCAAGTTAGCAACACGAGTTGTGCTTGTTACTGTTAATGGAGCGGTACCAGTTGCAACGTTTGAGATTAATCTACTTGCAGTTACATTACCCGAAACATCTAAACTTGTTAATGTACCTACTGAAGTGATATTTGGTTGTGCAGCAGTTGTTACCGTTCCTGCGGAAGTCACGCTAATTGCATAACTACCGCTCATTCTTGCTGTAGGAACCGTTCCACTTGATAAATTACTTGCATTGATAGCAGAAATACCGCTACCATCCCCAGTAATAACTCCGCTAACATTTAATGCGGCGCTAACATTGGTATTGGTAGCATTCAAGAAAATGGTAGCAGTATTAGATACTGATTGAATTCTAATACCGGTGTTTGCGCTTGCCCAAGGAGCAATAGTTAGGTTAGCGTTACCTTGTGCAGATGAGTTGGCAAAAGTAATTAATGCATCATCCGCTGCGGTTAAGGTATTGTATGATCCAGAGCCCGCTCGTGGTATCAAGCTTAAATCTCTAGTACCATTAATTGCAGTAATTATTTTAGTAGTTGACGCTGCACCCGAAGAGTCAGTTGAAGTGATTCCGGAAGTGCCTGAAACTGCAAGAGAAGTTAATGTACCAACACTAGTGATATTAGGCTGAGCATTAGTTGTTACAGTATTTGCTGTTCCCGAACTTGCAACATTTAAGTTAGCAACTCTCGTTGTACTAGTTACTGTTAGGGGAGCAGTACCTGTTGCGATATTTGATATCAATTGAGGTGCGGTAATAACGCCGGTCGCATTTACGTTTCCGGTGCTAATGTTTCCAGTAGCAGTTAAGGTCTTTGGAGTAGCATTAGCATCCCAAACAAAGTCTGCGTCACCCTGTAATAACCCGCTAGCATAATATTGAACTGAACCTTCACTTCCTTGTGCTGCGGTAGATGATCCGCCACTTACTGTAGCAATAACTCTGCCGCCTGTCGCATAAACATTAGCACTAGTCAATGTTTCAGTTACCAATGATTTAACAGTACCGGCTGTACCATTTGGAAGTAATTCTTCAGACACAGTAATTGTAGTGCCACTTGGCTTAGTTTTAATATAGTAAGGCGTGTTATTCTCTAGAGAACTATTTCCTAAACCACCTAAGAATTCTACTTCTTGGTTTAGTGAAAAGACTGATGAATCACCAACAGTAATAACATTAGTAGAAGCAGTGGTGCTTGCTGCGGAAGTGAATGAATATGCAGTGAAGCCGCCGCCTGTTGTATTAACTGTAGTAGTTAGACCAGCATCAGAGTAAAGAGCAAAAGTATTGGAAGTCAATACATTGGCATAATAAGAATTACCATTAAGCTGCGTCATTCCTTGCGCATTAGTAATAGTAATTCTTAACCCATCAGTCAAGAAGTTGTCTTGTGCTGTGGTGACTACTGCTGGATTAGCTTTTGTTACGTTTTGAATAAAAGATATGATACTGGATTTAGGTGTCCAGGATAAGTTGCCCAACCCGTCAGTTTCAAGAACATAACCAATGGCGCCACCTGATAACTTAACATTGGATACTTCGCCCAAATTAATGAGTCCGCCGGCACTTCCGCCTCTGTTTACCCAGTTGTTTCCGTCATACGCCAAAACTTGTCCATCAGCAACAGTAATATTACTGATGTTTAAGTTACCTACTGAGCCATTAATCTGATCAAAATTTATCTGAGAGTAGGAAGTAAGAACTTCAATGTTTTCGTTGGGAGTGGTTTTACCAATAAAAAGTTGTTTAGTGTCAGAAGCCCAGCCGAACTCAGCTTCATCTAATTGAGGCAGGTCTACGATATTACCCGAACGCTGCTGTATTTTTGAGATTTGAATAATGCTCATAAGTGTAATCTTTACCTATCCGATTACACTTATTTATGCTTCACGCTTTATAAACTCTATAGGAACTTGGTGTAGTATTCCTCTACTCGTTTCCACCAACGATCTGACCATTCGTCAAACTCATTACCTTCTACGATAAACTCTTGATACTGATTATCAGCACTGCACATAAGGATCACACCCTTGCGTATCTTCGTGCCATATACTTCATTGTGAGCATTAGCGTATGCTGTCAATTGAAGAAAGTAGTCTTCAATCCATTCACGTTTCTTGGGCTTGTTAGTCTGCTTGAAGTCAAGAATAGCTTCATCGCTATTGTGTAGTCCAACTAAGTCTGTGGTCCCAGCATAAATTTTAGGAAAATATAAAGATACTTCCGTACCCCAGAACTCGGGGCAGTTGGATAAGCCTTGAGATATGATTGTATGCGCCATCTGATGTGATTGCTTGCTATACGGATTGCTTCCGGGCTCACCTGTTTCTCCTCTAAGAACATAGTTCTCAAGATACTTATGCATTCTGGTGCCTCTTCCGGCAGCTTCTGCGGTGATTTCTTTAGCCTTTTGTTCACCGACTCTGCGGCGCCACTCAATCAATGCTTTCTTTGCTTCAATTGGTTTAGTTGCATCAAGAATAGTAGTGACACTGGGGAGCTTCTCGCCGTCAGGGGCAACATATTTACGACCTTCCGTAGTCGTTTCACGCTTCATTTCAGCGTAAGGAAATTTATCAATTAAAGCCAATCTATATCTCCGCTAGCACCTACTATATTATAATGATCAATATACTGCCTTAAAGTAGTGTAGTCTTGTAGTTTTATAACAGTCTCCCCGTGACGGGCAAGCAACTCGTCATACACATAATTTCCTATTTCTAACTGCGCTTCTACGTCATCGTGACCGCACGGAAGTCTGGGATATTTGATAGAAATTTCTCTTAAATCTCGCAATCTAAATTTGTCGGAGTAAATTCTCTCGTATGCAGCAGGATAAAGATCATGTAAACTTTGCAACTCATCCTCTGTATCAGGCATGAAATCTGTTGTCAAGTAATTTATATTGTTTAGCGTGAGAAAGTCTTGGATGTATGATCTAACCATCAGCTTTTTTCTTGCTGATATGAACGGGTCATAGTTAAGAATAGACGGAGCTGAAAACGGTTCTCTTTTCATTAGGCTAGGATCATTCTTCATACTGACTACCATATAGTCACCATTAGAAATTATCCCATGCCCTACCATGTAATCATTGGCAGTCTTAATATATTCTTCTCTCCTTGAAGAATGAGAGAACGCAAGAATATAAAAAGGATTATTGTTTTTAGGTGAATCTAGATAATGATATTCGTATAGCCGTCTCATTATTCTATCATTTCCACCTCCGCGGGTGGAAAGATTAACGACCGGAACGCCTAATTTTTTAGATAAAATTGCTGACCAGCTATCTTCTTTTGGGTTTGTTAGTCCATCGCCGTACGAAAAACTACATCCTATTACTACTAAGTGGGAAATTTCTAACATAATAGTATAATAGCACAGTGTTGTATAAAAGCAACTATAATGGTTAAATATTCATAGCTCGTTGAGCCATTTGTTTAACAACTTTTTCGTTGTCAGTTCCTTTTGGCTTTTCTGCTGCTGCCTTTTCTTCTTGTCCAACAAAGACAACCTTGTCACCTTGAATGTTTTTAATCACAGATTTAAGGGGAGGAACTTTAATCATGTTATATAGGTCTGTAACGTCAAGAATAACGTCATAATTTTGGAAATAGTCTAAAAGCTGGTCGACGGTATAATCATTTCCGATTCTACCGTCTTCCAAATCTTGTTCAAGCTGATTGGTCAGAGCAACAATCTTTGATACGAGTGCGCTATCCTGATCAAATTCAAAAAGAAACATTATCTCTTTGCACGACCTGCTGCTGCTAGAGGAGCCTCTTCTTCGTCATCCATGTCAGGAATAGGAGGAAGATCAAGATCGCCTTCAGGAGCATTCAATGCTGCTTCGTCATCGGTACCTAAATCTGCGCCCATTTCTGCGCCCATTGCGCTGTCCATTTCAGGCTCACCGGCTGCAAATGCATCGCCTGCACCCTGACCAGTAAGTCCACCTAATGCACCCTTAAGTGAAGTTTGAGCTTCCTGTAGAGAAGCATTCAATGTGGTCAATGCCTGGTTAGCTGCTTGACTGAATGAATCGCTTTCGTTCACACCAATCTCGCTCTGAATTGAATCAACGAGAGCAGGAAGTTCTTTTACAAGCATGTCGTTTACATCTTCGTACATCTTCTGTACAGTGTCAATCATGTCTTGTGCAGCAAGAATTACCTGTGACTTCTCAACTTCTTCGTTTTCTAGAACGATGCGAGGAGCCTTTGCTACCTTCATGTGCTGGTTCAATGCCTGCTCCATGAATACTAGCTTCAAGTATGCAGGATTGTGTTGCGCACTATGAAATTCAGGTGATCTTTTTGATTCACCGATAAGCTTCTTTACCTTGCTGAGCATCGCAGCGGTCTTTGGCTTGTCCAATGATGATACATCAAAGTCCATAGAAAAGTTCTCTTTCAATGCTTTCACTTGGGTGTTTTTATTATCTAAATCAGTAAGTCTCATAGGTTATTCTTCCGTGTTGATATAGTATTTATCATTTATATTTAAAAATTCTTTGTTTCTTAGGATTCATTTTCACCTCATGAAGGTCTTTTGAATTCTTTATGTAGGAGTCAATCTCATTGATGACTGATTTTCGTTTATGAAAGTCTTCCTGCAACTTTATCTTGTATAGAAGCTTGTCATAATCAGTATTTGCGGATTTCAACTTTCTGCGATGAATCATGGTATCGGTAGCTAGACTGCTCAATTTTAAATCTAAGAACTGTAGTCTTCGTGATTGGTGATGCTTTCCGCAGTCAGCTAATATACACCAGGCAACTGCATGTTTCAATGATGACAACTCTACTCTTTCGTTATAGTGAATGTCTGACACAAAGAAATATGAATCAACGGGTTCAATCTTGAATCTGCCGAAAAGTTCATATCCCGTTGGCCCGGCCACTATCAACATTTCTTTAGCGTCTTTAAGTTCTCTATCAAAGAACTTAGCTAATTTGGATGCACGAAAATTAATCATAATGCCTCAAAGTATATGTTTTGTAACTCGGCGGTAATGTCAAGAAACGAAGTAACGCCGCTTATCTGAGTTGGACAGCTTATCATTGGAACTCCTTCACAGTCTTTGTATAATGCACCAAACGGCATTATACCATTTTCAAAAACACTTGAATGATGTACGTCAAATTCAAATCTCCAACAATAAGCAGGAGATGATTCATTATTTTCAAATAAGAAACCGAACTTGTTTAGATCAGCGTCTTCCATTTCAAACCTAATTGGAGCCTTTACTTGATCCGGCTGAGACCTAAGAGATATAACTTGTAGTATCGTATCAAAATTACACTGTGTATTTCTTTTCTGAATCCATTCTTGAACATCATCCTCAGTAGGCTTTGACCTATTAAGAATGCCTGTTTGAGTGATATCAAATAGTGTATAGCAGCGTATACGATGTGACATACATGTATTTAGATAAAAGAAAAACCCGAAGATAAATTAATATCTCCGGGTTTCTTATATTAGTTTTACTAATTATTAGTTAGTGAAAGTTGCAGTTGCAGTTACAGCAACGTTAGCTGAGGTCCATGCATTTGACAAAGCGTTGTCAAGTGTAGTGGTTGTCCAAGCCTGAACAGGATATACAGCGATTGCTAGTGTATCGTCAGTTGCGTTGGTGTACTCATACATGTATACAGTTGCAA
>JACCDX011720008.1_pt1 | contig 39085 bp, 75 predicted proteins | sample 7449681 | NCBI WGS metagenome assembly JACCDX01 (sample SAMN15323450, study PRJNA562643) | freshwater metagenome | isolation source: river surface water | place: USA:Blue River Watershed | collected 2017-08-18
ACACTATCTCTAACTGCTGCTACATTAAATCCATCAACAGTTGGTTCTCCTGTGATGATAGAAAAATGCCCCATATAGATGTTTTTAGGCTGATTGATTGATGTTGTACTGCCTAAGACACTTCGACTAGTCTTCGTCGAAGTGTCATTGATAAATCTGAACACTGCTTGATTCGCACCAGTAAACTGAAATACTGTTTTATCTATACCTGCACCCTTTATAGACACGTGACTAGGAACAAAAATGGTTGTGCTGATAAAATAAGTACCTGGCAGGAATTCTAAAGTTACTCTGTAATCATTTCTACCGATAAAAGAAGGATTTAAGAAAAGATTGTCAATGGCATTCTGTATTTTAGCTGCTTGGTCTGACCCATCTGCCACGATGCCATACTCTTGACTAGTTACCGTTTCGTCAAGCTTTTGCTGTAATGTTAACTGTACTGGATAATTTGTAAGCAGCCCAGTTTGAATAGCAGTATTGCTTTCTTTATATTGGTAATCCTGAGCTAGTTCAAAGATGTTATCATTTTCTGTTAAAATTCTAGTGTTCCCTACTTGAGGAGCACCTTCACTAACAGCGCCGTTACCAATGAACAGTCGTTGTGTGTCAACTGCCCAAGCTAGTTCTCCGCTAGAAAGTTGCGGAATTCCTTCTTCTTGTTCTCTTCCACGTCTAAGTTGGATTTTAGAAATTTGAATAACAGCCATGAAAATATCCTCTATATAGGATATTTATCTAGCTAGTTTGTAGTATTCACTTACCCTGTCACACCAGCGATTAGTCCAGTAGTCAAAGTCTTTAGGTTCCAGAATAAACTGCTGATACTCTGGGTCTCCCCACTTTCCGGGTTCAATTTCTGGTGGTCGAACACACATCATAATAACACCCTTGCGAATGTTAGTGCCGTGTACTTCGTTGTGTGCTAGAGCGTAGGCTGTAAGTTGCAGGAAGTAGTCATCGATCCACTCTAGTTTTTTAGGCTTGTTTGTCTGTTTAAAGTCTAAGATACTTTCTTCTCCATCGTGTATGCCTACACAGTCTGTTGTACCTGCATATAGTTCTGGAAAGTACAAAGGCACTTCACTGCCCCATACTTCTTTTACTTTAGGAAATCCTACTTCAATGACTTTCTTAGCCATTACAAGGCTTTGTTGAGCAAATGGATTAGAAACAGTTTCTTTTAGTGGCTCACCTTTGATGTAGTCTTCAAGGAACTTGTGCATACGAGTTCCACGGCCAGCAGCTTCAGTGACAATCTCTTGTGCTTTCTTTTCACCGACTGCTTTTTTCCAATTGGCTAATGCAGCTTTGGCTTCTGCTGGTTTAGTTTTATCTAATACAGTGGTGACACTGGGGACTTTGGAACCGTCAGGGCAAGCATATAATCTACTGCCCGACGATTCATCTCTATATAATTTTGAGTAATTGTATCTTGGTTGTAGTAAGTTCATAGTAACATTGTATAGTTACTAATACTTAATGTCAACCGGGTTGACTCAATACATTCTTGGCTGCTGATTTTGCTGCGCCCATATCGATACCAGGCTTTTTTCCAAATTCTGTAGGAGCAGTTTTTTCTTTAGTCTTAATCTCAATACCTTGGGCATCGAATCTATTCACTAAATTTTTAACTTGGGGATTTTTGTCAAACTCCATCTTGAATAAGTCGTAGTCAATTTCTTGACCATTGATGTTTTGCATCATACTGCTTATTGCTTCCCAACTATACTTGGCTGTGGATTTTTTGGAGTTAGCTCTGTTTTGAAGATTAGAAAGGACGCGGATTAAATCATCCGCGTCTTCCATTATTTTTTTTTTGAACTTAAAATTTGGCCTAATTTACGGCTATACTCAACGCTTTCTCTACGTTCACGACCTGCGGGTGCTGCTCCTCCTGCTGCTGGAGCACTGGCAGCAAGCTCATCGCCTGTAGCTGCTAGGTCTGCTTCCATACCACCCATATCTTCGCCTGGTGCTGCGCCTGACATTGCTGGACCTTCACCGCCCATTCCTGGTGCTTCTTCGCCTGTTAATACTGCCACGGCCTGTGCTAATGTTGTGCGTGTTGATTCTAAACTTGTGTAAATGTCATCTAATGCTGGTTTAACTTTTTGTTCAAATTGTCCGCTTACATCACTGCCCATTTCATCTCTTATAGAGTCCAATAATTCTAATAGCGTCTCGGATTTCATAGACGCTGTATCTTCTAACCAGCCTGTAATTTTATCTACCATATCACGTGCTGACATGATCAATGCTGCTTTTTCTTCTTCGCCTTCTGTAACAACCTGTTCACTTAGTGCCTGACGCAACACATCCATTGCTTCGCCTACACTTTCTTTCTTAGCCATCTTTGTGGCTGTAGCGTACATTACTTCTTCGCCTTTGTTGCCATAACGTTTTTTGAAGTCGCCTTTGACTTTTTTCATGCCTTTTACATACTTTTCACGTTTGCCTTCTTCGTCTGGGCTTAATTTGCGCTCTTCAAGGGCCTGTAGAATCACATCTAAAAAAGCACGATCCTTATGATATTCGTTGCTTTCGTAGACAGCATCATACTGACGGCTGCTTTCAAAAGTAGCAATTTTTCCTAGCATACGATCACGAGCTACCATTAGTTGCTCATCGCTGAAACTATCAAGATTCAGCTTGTAACCAAACTGTTTAGCTACATTTTCGTTTAGCTTTTTACTGCTCTTTGGATGTGATAGATCTTTTACTTGCATTTTTTTATCCTAAAAGGTTGTTAAAATTATTTATCAAAAATTATTTCTAAATAAGGTAGATATTTGCTCTTTATATTTCTTAGCTCTTGAATCAGTAACTACCCATCTTGCTGCATATAGTTCTTTTTTATTTAAATCCTTGGATTCATTGCATCTTTGCCGGAATCTTACGGCATCTAAACTGTTATTCCAATATCCTGTGTCTAGATTTTTAATTTCGTTGTACTTGTCAAATCTAGAAACATCATAGAATTTAGCTGCTAATAAAGCAGTGGCTTTCAAATTAAACTTGTCAATTAAATCGCCCGTGATGTGCCTAAATTCCCACAGGGTTTTACCTTGACGAATCTTAAATCTTTTATAAACAAGATCCTTATTTGGTAATATAACAATAGGAATCTTTTTAGTAAACTCGTTATCTAAAAACCGTTCTAATTTTTCAGCTTGTTTCTTGTAGTTCATTAGCAATCACTCTTGGATTAGTATCTCCTATTTTAATTACCAAACTTTTACGAATCAGACCCTCGATCGTGAACTGATCACGCTCGCTAAAGCTACTCAAAGACTGAGGATAATCAAGTCTTTTGAGAATAGTTTTTTCTTCATTTGAAGTATATATTTCAAAAGACTTTACTAGTTCGTTTAATTTCATTTTAATCCAGATAACTTTCTAAGTATTGCCAGGTCTGCGGATTCCTGCTGAGGCTGAGTATATCCGGAACTTTGATTATTAACATTGCCTGTAGGTCCTGCATCTTGTTGTTTGCTGGCAAAAGGATTAATTTTATTTAAGAATCCTTTAACAGCATCTAAATTCTTTTGTCCTTGCTCTGCTTCTTTTTTGCTTCGACCTGTCCTTGGATCCCAATTTCCTGGGCCAGGGTATCCATTTGGATTATATCTATTTTGTGGATTAGCATTTGCCCAAGCAATTTCATCGTCGGAACGACTTGTTACTGGTTTACCGTCACTGGTAGTTAATGTTCCTCCTGTGCCAGTTTTAACTGGAGGAGCCACTGTGCTTGCGCCTGTATCCGGATTAACTTCTGGTGATGTTCGTTGTCCAAGTGCAGCAGGTGGAACTGTGGATGCATCACGGGGTTGTGCTGCTTGCCCTGCTGGATTTTCATCATTACTAGGAGGCTGAGCATATGACGAGCTTTGATTATTAACTGTAGGAGTAATACCTGCAAGTCTTTGGAAATCCGCCATTGCATCTTTTTGTTTTTGCAGTTGTCCTAAATAGGCAAGATTTTGTCCTGCTCCTATACTTGGATCTACTGCTGTATTTGTTGGTGCCGCATTTGGCCCGGTTGAAGGAGTAGCCGGTGCTGCTGCTACTGGAGGCAGATTACCACTTATTGCTGCTTTTTTGTCTGCATCAGATTGTGCTGCTTGGATCTCTGATTGCGGAGTCATCTTAACATTAGTATCTTTATTTGGATCATATGGATCTTTCGTTGGATCAGCTGCAGGTGCGTTTGTTGCCGGCTGTTTTGCTGGTTGTTTAGTAGACGCTTGTTTGCTTCCAACTGGTTTAAATCCTGGCGGAGGAGTCGCTCCTGATTTTTGTAATGCTGCCATAGTTTTGGCGCCAATCAAACCATCAGCTTTTAATTTATTAGCTGTTTGGAAAGCCTTGATTTCAGCAGCAGTAGTTGGCCATTTAGCTTGCCCGGCAGCACCGCCTTTTGGTGTAGTGGCAGCAACATTTGTAGGACTGGCACTTGGCATACTGCTTGTAGGATTACCCATAGCATCGTAGCCTCCACCGTCATCTAAGGTTGGAGCAGGACCTTGTTGATTTTTAGGAGGAACATATCCTCTACTACCCATTTCTTTAATGACAACGTCTTTAATTTTCATAATATTTCCTTATCTTAATCCTGCTAATCTTAATAGGTCTTCTGTAGTTTTTCCTATCTCTACTTGATCACCTGCTTTAATGGTCGACTGTTGTGTTGACTGTGCTGCGGGTGTACCCTGTGCTTGTGGGCCTACTAACTTTAATTTTCCTGTAGCAGGATCTTTAGTTAAACTTGTAGGGTTCTTTTTTAAATCTACTATAGTAGTCATACCAGGTCCAGTATTTAATGTTGCAGTTTGACCTGGTTTATAATCTACTATCTTACCCATTTCTGTTTCGGCCAACTCTTTATTCTTGTGCTTTTGTCCTCGAACATCTTTAGTTGCTCGTTTAGCATCTTTGTGTTTGCCTGCACCAGCAGTTTTAGCATTCTTAGCCACAAAATTACGAGGCTTAAGTGCCTCAGGTTGTTTAGTTTCTTTCATATCTTCATCGTTAAAATATTCGCGTGGTGTGTTTAGCTTCATACGCATTTTGAGTTTGCCGTTAACATAGACTTCGGCTACCTCTCCTTTTTGATAACTAATTAATTTTGATGCTTTATTTCTTGCGTGATCTAAATCATTAATTCTACCAGGCACTATTTCTCCATCTAATCGGATCTCAATTTCTTGATGATCTTCGCCTTCCGCCACACCTTCCTTGTTGACGACTTTAGCAACTTTATTATAACGCTTAACTGCTTTATCACTGTCAGCGTATGCTGCTGGATTGTTGTATCTGTTAGCGTCACCGATCTCTCTGCGGGCCTTAACAGCATAGTCTTTCTCAACTTCTTTAGGATCAGCTTTGCCTGCTACCTTGCGTTTGACACCTTTTACAATGTCAGAGAAGCCTTCCGCCACACCTTGCTTCATATCAACTACTGCTGCTCTTTTTGCGGTGTCATTGTGTTCTCGGGCCACATATTGCTGTGCTCTAATTATAGCAACCTCTTCGTTTTTGGCCTCAACCCAAACAGAATATGACCTCTTGTCTCCTTTGACTACTACCTTATATTTGTGTGTTTCCGAACCTTCCGCCACACCTTGCTCTTTTTCTTGTTTCTCTCTTTCTTCGCGTTCTTTCTTTTGTTTGGCTAATAAGTCTTCAATACGTTTAGCACCAGCATCTGGATCATAACCAGCACGTTTTAGACTACGTTTAAATTTTTCTCTAGTAGATAGTTTAGCAGTTTCATTTACTTCTTCAAAATAATCATCTGCTTTCATTTTTCCACGAAGCATTCTTAATGACTTAGCTTCAATTTGTCTTACTCGTTCTATCGATAAATTAAATCTATTAGCTATTTCATCATAGGTCATGTCAGACCAATATCTAGCTTTTAATACTGCTTTTTGTTGTTTATTAAGATCTTCAAGATTCTTGGATATGAGTCTTTTTAGTTCTGACTTATTGAAATCTGTTTCAATTGGTTCATTTTTTAATATATCTAAAGGTTCTGCATTATCTACAGGATCTTTGTCTAATACCGGCATGGGCTCTTGTCTATAAGTATCTCCATCTGGATTGTATCTAGATATTTGTTGATTAGGATGAGCTTCACTTACATTTTGAGCAACTAATTTTTTATGACTCTGCAATTCTGTTTTAGGGGGTGCGTTCTTTTTTTGCTGTTCTTTTTTCTTTTGTGCGTCAGGTCCGACTAGAGGTACAGATTTCTTAGTGTATTTTTTAGCCTTTACACCCTTCTTATGTTCTGTTAATAATTGATTTATTTTCATAATGATCTCAAACTTAATTCTTGGTCCTCTAGTTCGCGAATCTTATCTCTAAGTTTACCTATATAACCTTGAGCACGTAAAACTTTGAAAGTTAAATTCTCTATGCTGAATTCTCCCGCCTGTTCTAGCCCAGCTTTACGTATTTTAGCTATTTCATCTCTCACTGCTTCAATCTGTTGTCTGTTATCAGACTTAAGTGCCATACGAATTTTACCAATGTAGCTATTTACCTTGTTTTCTACGTCGTCATCTTTGATATTAACACGCTCCTGTTTAGGCTCGCTGATCCAACGGTTGTTTAACACACTGTAAATTCCTGCACTATGATGGTCGTCTTCGCTGCCCTGTACATAGACTTCTATGTCTATGCCTTTAATCTTAATCTTGCGAGTAAAATTATACTGGTTCTTTTTAGCATCAAACAATTGTTTTAGCTGCATCTCTTGGTCAGCTGGAATATTGACTATCAGATGCAGATCTAAATCGCTTTGTTCTGTATATGTATAAGCAGCGTTACTGCCACTTATTGTTATATCTTTTAAATTAAGTTTTTTGATTCCTATAAAATCAACAAAGTTCTTTGCTATCTGTAATAACTTATATCTTACAATTGGCTTTAGTTGATTATTTTTCCACAGAGAAGGATTCAGTTTATCTCTAAAGATAACAGCACTGTCTACTACACCTTCTTGTGTAAGTTCTCTCAAATACATTTTATTGATTTAAAATTTTTACTATTGTTTCCCAGTAAGCAAATATCCATCCTATTACTGCTACACCGCCAAGAACCAAATATGTCCACTTAGCTCTAAACTTTTCTAAATCTGATATCTTATCAGCTAGTTCGTGATGCTGTGCTGTCTGTATCTTATGCAAATCGTCTGCGTGAGCATAAAATTTGTCTCTGTTTGATCTATACTCAGTTAACATTACGTCTAATTTTTCGTTGACCTGATCCCTAGTACGATCTAAGCAATCGTGCATATCTTTTACGTCTACTTTCAAATCGTCTATTTTTTCGTCTATTGCTTCAACTTTTGTTTCTAGTACACTTACACGTTCTTGTGTGGGTACAGTTTCTAATTTCGCTGTTCGTGCCATCAGGGCATCTCCTTGTTATTTTTATTGTTTAAAAAACGCCAAAAAAATGCCTAATATGAGCCTATTGTAATATTTATTGTTTAAAATCAAAAACGATATTGTGTCCGAGCCTAAACACGCTAGGGTCAAATGTTACTGGTTCAGTTAGCCCGCTTATATAGGGCACGAATTCAAATTGATCTTTGAGTATACCTATTGGGTCATTATCTTTTTTGAATAAGTTAGGTATCTCCATTTCCCACTCGAAATACCAACATTTTATGTTTGGATTACCAAAAAGACTGGCTACGACAAGACTAGGACTCTTTTCATAGTACATATTTCCACTAAGTTGTATAGTCTGCATCACTGTGTCAAAATTCTGTTGTTGATTACGCTCTAACTTTTGACCCCCATGATGTTGTCCTGTAGCAGTAATATCGGCGAATGTGTATAAGGAATAAAGCATCACATATTTACGCCGTAAAAAAAGCCCTACTATAAAAGTAAGGCCCTTCCCATCCCTAGGAAAAAATTACGATACTACGATTGCTGTACCTAATGTTACAGTTGTATCTGTACCAATACCGCCGCCTAATGCTTCGATACGATCAGCAATAGAACTTGCTGTTACATTGTGGCCGTGCATAATAACGTGAATAGCACCAGCTGAAGCACTTGGAACAGAATACATTAGCGGATGTAGTTCGCTGATGATACGCTCAACGATCTGATCTGCTTCACTTGCGCCGTCACCGTCTTGTGCTTGTAGATCAACTGCTGTGTTTGAACCATTGCTTGTTGAGCAAACTGTGATTAAGAATGCTTTAAAGTCTTGTGTAGTACGTAGTGTACCAGTTGTGTAGTTACCTAGATAACCATTTACTCTTGTAGTCGCTGACATAATATTATCTCCTCGTATGTCTTTGTCCATTCTCTATGGACGCCCTGCACCCGCAGGACACTGTAATATTATTTAGCAGTTCGGTTAAAAATCCAGCTATAAGGGCTCGTTTTGGGCAGTCTGTTTCTTTCTATCCGCCATTTTTGCTGCCATAGCAGATTTAAAGTCCGGAGTAGTAACCTTAAATGAATTGAAGTTTTTAGGATAAACAACCATACCTTCAATATCCTTGCCCATTCTGTCCTTGCCCAAGATGCCCGGATGGGTCAGCAAGTAATCAGCAAGTTCGTCTTTTACAGTTTGAAGGAAAGCCTTAATCTGTAGCTTTTCCTCTTTGTCAGCAGGACGTCTGCTTTGTAGCATAGCAATCATTCTATCGTTGATGCTCATCACAGGATCAATTACGCCGTTAACATCTATTTCTTCTTGTTGTATTAATTTTGGATCAATAAACTTAATAGTAGAAGTAGAATGTTTTAACAACATCTCTATTATGCTGTCTGCTTTAGGATGCGGTTCGCCCGTACTGGCCACAATAGCTTCAAACGGAACAATGGTCATTAACTTGCCTAAAGCTCTTTTGTCGTAAGACACTGTGACAAATTTTAGTCCTGTTTCTGTAACTTCGGCCAAAGGATTGTACATAATTTCACAAACAATTTTACAGTCTGTGGGCAAGTCTTCTACAAATTTGCTGTTTGTTACCACGTGAAAAATATTATCATAATGTCTTGCGCGATCTAATTTTTCACCGGTAAATCCTCTTTCCTCTGCGTGTCTGCTAAACATACCGCCTTGGAAGATAGGACCACTATGGCTGCTTTCAAAGAAAGGCTTGCCACTGGTATCTTTTCCAAACCGTGCGCCAAGGCCATCTACTTTAAGATTGATTTGCACATCTGAAAGTTTGCCTTGCAGTTGTGTTTTAAGGCTTCTAACAAAGTTTATGAATTCTAAATCATTCATTTTTTGAAGATGCATTATGCCTTGTCTTTTAGTAGGCACTACATCATCTTCATTTAATTTTTCAACTTTGTACTTGGCATAGTAATTGTCAGCTGTTTCTTGTGCTTCTCTTGAAAGATCTGTGCTGTCTACGCCTAGGTTTCTCATTAGGTAATCAAGAGCAACTTGTTTTTCTTGACGATCTCTTTCAGGATCATTTCTATACAATCCTTGAGCAGCTGGACCATACAATGTCAAAATAAATCCTTTGGCTAACTTTTCTTTGGCAGCGTCATCTAAGTATTTGTTTGCTAATGATACGCCTCCAGTGAAACTCCACAGCTTCTTAGAATCATCGCCTTTGGCTGGAAAGCCAAATATCATTTCAAACATACTATCAATGTCGTTAACGTAATTGCTCTGATCTGTAGGCACTTCTTTGAACACTGGTATACCGTCTTTGGTCAACTGTTCTTTGGTCTTAGGATCTATAACAGGTTCATACTTTTGACGCATACCTCCGCCCTTGCCACTAGCCACAGCAAATGCTACGTCAGTGCTGGTTACAGGTTTGGCCTGTATCTTTCCAGTCTTGGTCATAACATATCGTTGTTTTAGTGTGTTTGTGGTAAATGCTCTCATCAAGTATTTGTGGAATACGCCTTTGATACCTGCACCTAAGTCGTCCCAGGAACTACTATGGCTGAACTGACTCCAGGCCGTTGGTTCACCTTTATCATATTCTACAAATTCTAAATCAATTTGTACTTTGATAGGAGGATTGTTTAACTGCCAAAGACTGCTGTACTGTTCGTTGCCTAGTTCGTATCCTAGCAGAACAGCAGGCCCGATAGCTTTGCCTTTTACGCTGTCTAACCAACTAGTAAGCTGATCCTTAAGGTCTCTGTCAACTTGTGTATCGATGTCTCCTACTTTTGGTTTTATCTTAACAAACTGTTCGTCGGAGATATCAGTGTCGAAAAAATGTAAACTGGAGCCGCTTAAAAATTTTCTACTCTTGATCAGCTCAGGTAACCATAAACTGGTTCCTGCTGATTTGGCAAATGAATTATTAATATTGCCAAGCACATTGTTTAATACAGGAACAATAAACTTTCTGTCATGAACTTTTAGGTCAATCTGGCCGGCTTCATCTCCCGAAGGTAATCTAAGATTGCCGCCTTCTAATAAAGTCTTAGCACGAATATTTCTAGTCGCTTCTTTTAAAAATTCTTTAGCTCTCATTCAAATATATCTCTATGTAACTTGCCGTATAACTTCATTAGATATCCTGCTTTGGCATCAGCTTCTACTTCCAAAGGACTGCCTGGACCGTGTCGTGTAGCACGTTGAATATCACCCACTTGTCCTTGTTTAACGTGTACAAGCTCGTGACACACAGTGCGTAGAATATCTACCATATTACGATTGCCAACATATACTACCATATGATTATTTTGATAATCCCATTGTCCAGTTCTATGTTGATCCTGTGCATCATCTCTATCATAGCTGAACACAATGTTGATAGGCTCGTCAGCAAGTCCTAGTCTCTTTTTAGTCCACTCAATAAAATGTCTTACCCGTTGCTCTCTACGATTACTGGGTTTGACGATATCTTCAATTCTTTCTAACTCTTGAAATCTCATTTTTGATTTTTAGATTCTTGTATCTTTTTAATACCGCGTTTGAATTTGGCAGGCTCTCCGGTACGAATAGCGTTAAGGAAACGTCGTTCTAATTCAGCAGCAGTTTCTAAATCGTACTGCTCACGAATAAGAGTTAGCAAATTAATAGCAGATTCAATTAGGTTACTGCCCCTACTTTCGATGACTTGATCCTTGTCTCGACTTATGCCCAAGTCGCTTAGTTCTTGTAGGATACCTCTAGTGCTTTTCCTCATCGTAATCCGTTCCTTTTGTATATTTAACCTTTTTTACACTTGCGTTACACATAAATATCTTACACATTTACACATAGGAGACACAAATGTTAGCATTTTTTGAACGAATAGTCAAATCATTTTCCCACCAGAGCGAGCTGGATCAATATATTCAAGCACGTAACCCTAAAAACGCCGCAGATGTTGAACGTCTAGTACAGGAATTCACGTATAGACAAATGAGAGGGTGGGTATGATTTGTCGTTTTATTGAGGCTCTTGCCGAATACAAACAGCGCCAAGCAGAATTGTATCTTAAACACCTGTCTTGGCAACCTATGACTGACGAGGATGTCGAGTGGGTAAACAATCCTACAAAAACTCCCCATAAGAGTTGCGAAAAATAATTTAAAGATATATAATACTATTCACACACACAAGGAGAAAATTATGTGGATGCAATACTTTACACAACCAGAAATTACAGCAGACTATGCAATTGACACTTTTCAAAGTGTTAAAAAAGGATTTACTGATAAAGTTATTACAGATAAAACCTTAAACAAGGCTGCACACGATTATATCAATGCTCAAACAGCGTTTGCCAAGATGTTGGCACACAATGCTGTGGACATTGCTAAGTATTCCGCGGACTCTATTACCAACGTATGGTTTCCAAAGAAAGCAGAAAAAGCCGCTGCCCGTAAACCACAGGCTTAACACATACACACAAGGAGATTATTATGTCAATTGAAACACCAAAACTACCAGAAGTAAAATTCAACAAAAACGGCTACGAAATTCGTACAGACATTCTAGCAATGGCCAAGGACTTAGTTCAAAGCGACTTTCACGTTAAATTCCAAGGCTGGGAAATGACTGCTCAGCGTGATGAAAAGACAGGACAGATTGTAACGCAAGTAGGTATGCCAGAGTTTCCAGGAATTGAAAAAGTTCTTGAAGCTGCTGAAAAGATGTATAACTTTGTAAATCAAAGTACAAAGAAATAAAATAAAAGGGCTCTTCGGAGCCCTTTATTATTCCCACGCTACCATTTTAAATCGTTCCCTAGGAACTCCAAAGTAATTACACTTCCACGCACTTTGTTCAAAAAAATCTAAATGATGCCATTCTGATTTACGTTTCAGTACGCTGACAGCAGCATCCTCCCAATCGATACCAGACAGTATAGGTTCTATATGCTGTTTTATCTCTAGCATCTCATCATAATCAAAGCCATCATATTCCCAGTGTAGCAGTTCAAAGCAGTTGCCATAGCAGTCTACATAATCCATACTGAAATCTAATCCCCATTTAGGTCTTAGACTGATCAGTTGCCATATACGAGGAAAGTATTTGGTCCACATCTTAAGTTGACTGAGTGCGTCATCTTTGTAACCTTTGCGTTCAAACAACAAACTGTGATTTAGTATAGCACCTTCTAGTTTATCTGATTGATCAAACCAAGGTTGTTTGATTGCTGTGCGATGACTGCGATGTGTCTGCGTTTCAGTTAGATTGTGCTTGGCATACAGTTTTTCTAATTCAGTTAGATCGTAGCCGTTTTGATCAAATAATTCTAAGTGATGTATTTTAGGAGCAAAATACTCTTTGATAGGCACTGTCCAATAACCGTCGGGGTTCCATGTATTATCTGTTAAAATTACATCTTTCATTTAACTATGGGTCCTCCAGTGATCCAAAGTTCGCAACTACGTGTACCAGCACATTTAAAATGCAGTAGATTGCAGTAGCCCAGGTCTGCAGCCTCACGAGTTTTTTCTTCTTGATATGCTTCTTTGCCCATACCATCGTGAATACACTTGTACATTTCATCTGTAATAATAAAAGCAGCACAGTTTCCACAAGTCATTGTCTTGGCTGTCTTCTCATCTATCTTCCATTGCTTGGCACTGTCTTTCCAGTAGTTGCCAGGCTCGTCGGGATTAGCAGGACCATAGTGATGTTTGTCTATAGCTGTTTGACGATTCTTTACATTGACTTCTAGGTCGTAGGTAGCAATGGGACAGCCTTTATTGGCTGCTTCTACGATGTTGATATATTTTCTGTACATCATCTCTGTTCAATCCAAGTAAATGCGACCACGGCATTTTTGTTAGCGTTCTTGGCCGCTACTGCTATGGTTATGGTATCGCTGACTGTGCCCATACTGCCTCGACCAATTTGATACACAGTATCAGAGTCTAGTTCTATAGGACCGCTACTTGCTCCAGCAGTGATAATACCACTGTCTAACACGAACCCATCTGTGATAGCACCTGTGCTGGTATGGTTATACTGTGTAAAAGCGTTAGTATCAGGATGATCCACCCAAGTTCCGTTGACTGTAGCATTACGTATAAGTTTATAGTAGATGTCAGTGTTGTCCAGTGTGCCTGCTTGAAAGTATGTGGGCAACACTATGCCTGTTAATGCTGTGCTTTTTAATCTAAGGCTGAGTATAGGATAGAATGTGTTGGCTAGAGGCATATTGATGCCAGTTAATGGCGTCAGTATGTTTTCAGCAATACCTAGTTTTTCTACACTACCTTCTACTAACAGACTGTTTGATCCTTGCCACATATAGTGTGTGCCTGCGGCACCACCAAAGTTTTCTAGTTCTAGTCTAATGGGTAAGAAAGGTGTTTTTGCCCAAGGTGAGCGCAGTCTATTACCATTGAAGACTGTGTGTATAACTCGGGGCAAGCCGTTGATTACAAAACAAAATTGAATAGTGCCAGCACCGTACCACTCATATTCTATACTGATTAATTGTTGCGCTTGAGGATCTGCTGTAGCGCCACTGGGTCCTGTACCATCAAGTTTATCACCATTCCAATCTTTGCGATAGATTCTTTCTACTGTAGGTGTAGGGCCATCACTATTAATCACTACACAGGCATATTGGGGTTCACCTGTTATAGGATCCACTGTGCCGCAGTCTTCAAAGAAGAAACCGTCGTTGCCGTCAAACATACCAAACCGTCTGCGTACACCCGTGACAGGATTTTGTAGTCTGATTGCGAATGCTATATTCTGTGCTCTACCAGGAGTATAACGTTGTACGTTGCGGGTCTGTCGTATAACTTTAGATCCTGTAGTTGAGGTTACGCTCATAGCCACTTGGCTCAACGAAGTGTCAAATACTGCCGAGCCACCTAAGGTAGTGCTTTCATCCCAGACATCTGTTTCTTTACCAAACTGGAATGTGTTGAAGAATATAGTTTCTTGTGTCTGGACTTTGAGACGACCTTTGCTGTCAATTGCCGACACTACACCTTGTCCTGGACCAGATCCAGTTAGGTCTGCGGCTACTCTCAGCACAGGTTCCCCAAGACCGTTATACCGCATAGCCTTGTGTAAGTCGTATAAATTAGGTTCGTCAGCGTGAACGTAGTTAGTACTGTTAGGATTACGAATGCCCATAGATTAACTCCACGGGCGACCTTGTTTTAGGCCTCCAACATTAGGATTATCAACTACAGTATTTTCCGAATACTTGGTAGGTAGTTTATCTCTATCGTAAGTATTACCAATTCTATAATATCCTACAGTTACACTGCTGTCATCTCCAGGAGTGCCTCTACGTTTCAACTGTGCTATTTCTAATTTTTGTATTTGTCTACGCTCTCTACTGCCGCTTTGTTCTGGTGTACACAGAATTAAGTCTCCGTCCACAATACCTGCGTCAGCACAGGTTGTTGTGCTATCACCTAAAGCAATACTGTTAATGCTAGGATTGTCATACACACTGATATTATAATAATCTGTAGGCAGGCCTTCGTCAGCAGCAATAGCTGTGATCAAATCATCTAATGTGGCTGTGACTAAATCTACAGTTACATCATCTCTAATACCAGTAAGTCCTTTATAATTCAATGTGGCCATTACTGCTCCCTATAAGGATTATGTTGATGCATAGGATACAAGCTTTGACTGTTACCCCGTATGTCTGCTGGATGTTTTGGTTTGTTTGGCCCGCCGCCGGCATCTACTGTAACTGCGTCTACATCAGCATATTGAGGATTTGGAGCATTACTTAACGGACTCATTTCTCCAGGATCACGTAAGCCAGCGATCTGCTTCATACGGCGTAGTTCGTCGCTGTAAAATTCTTCAGCAGATTGTGGAGTTTCTTCCGAATCAACTTGTATAGCTACAACAGGCTGCTCTTCGGGTTCTGGAGGCCCGTCTATGATGCTTAAAATAGCTTGGATTAGTTCTTGTGCTCGCATATAATATCCCTTATTGGATATTTAGCAGAGCAAAAGTTGTTAGTAATATCTGTGTGTTTTTAGATAATCTACGTATTCTGCTATACCCTGTTGTGCTGTTTTGAATTTGCTGACATCGACACCTGCCAAAGTAAGAGCTCCGGTATCAGCACGAGTCCACATTTGATACTGTTTGTACAAATCTTCGGGCATAGAAATATATTTCTTTTTTCCCTTTACATTGTCCAACACATAATTGGCTATGGTTTCAAAATTAGTAGCAGATCCTGTACCCACATCGTACACGCCTGGTTTGTAGTTCTGTACAAAATGCCAAATTACTCGAGCTACATCTTCTACATATATGAAGTCTCTGTAATATTCAACGCTATTTTCAAAAATCTTTAGTTTACCAGTTTCTGTTACTTGATTATACCAATGAAACGGTGTACTGGCCATACGTTCTTTATGATATTCATTTGGACCATAGACATTGAACAATCTTAGAACCACACCTTGATCTATTTCGCCTTCGCTGACTGCTTTGCTAAAAGCATAACGACTTACAGGCCCATTGCCGTGTCCATAGACTCCTGCACTACTGGTAAAGATAAAAGGAATGTTTTTTGATTTACACCAATCGTGCCATTCTCTTGTACTAAGCACATTACTTTTATAGTAGTCATTCCAATTTTTATCTAATGTACTGCTATTGGCGCCTATATGTATAACACAATCCACAGGTACTCCCCAGTCATCACTGCCAAATAACGCTTTGAACTTTTTGTTTACAAGATTTTTATATTGTTCTGGATGTGGCAAGTCATCAAATATTAAAATATCGTCAACGCCTTGTTGGTTCAAGTATCCTAATACCACACTGCCTATAAATCCGCCGGCGCCGGTTAGTGCTATTCTCATTCTATTTCCTTCCAAGTCGGAGCATATACTCCTAAATGTTGTACTGTTATACCTGCTGCTCGAATAGCATAAGGTATAGCCTGTTCGATACTGTGTTGGGTAAGATATTCAGAAACTAGTGCTGCTAGAAATGTATCACCAGCACCACAGACATCTGCTACTTCAACAGGCTCAGCTGCATATACTTGATCTCTGTATCGTGCTCCGTGTTTACCCATAGTAACAATTAAGTCTGTACACTGTGTTTTAATTAAACTATTTTCTAAACTGTTGATCTTTACAATACAGCCTTCCAATCTGGCCAGGTCTGTTTTCTTAGTGTCAACAAAGATAGGTCCGTTGAACTCTTGTCTAAGTTCCTCTATCAGTTCATAACTGACTGTGCCTTTGTTATAGTCGCTGATCACAATAGCATCGTATACAGGTATTGCTGTTTCAAAACTAATGGGCGTAGATTCTACATCGTTGTCTATACGTACAATATGCTGTTTGCTACGCAGGTCTATCAATCTAGTCTTAACAGAAGTATTGCCGTGTAAGTAAGTAACATCGCAGTCCAGTGCTTCTAAGTTTTTACACACATTGCCAGCCATACCGGGCTTTTGTTCTTCGTAGACAAACTTGAACACGGGTACAGGTGCTTCTGGGCTGATGCGATCAACGGTACCGTATTGGTACACATCTACACAATCATCTCCTATTAACAATATCTTGTATTTTGTTTGTGGTTGAATACTTTTCAAGTCTGTCATAAAAAACTATTTTCTTACAATACTCTGATCCGATGACGGGTTTATCTTTGTAGTCGCTGCCTTTAACCATTATATCTGGTTCAAAGTTTTTGATATAGTTTATTAACTCTTCGTCAGTGTCAAATATATCTACTCTATCCACAGCCTTAAGTGCTGCTAAAAAACTGGCACGTTCATATTCAGTATGCACGGGCCTGTCATTGCCTTTTAATTGTTTTACTCGCCTATCACTGTCTATTAATACATAAACATAAGAATCAGGATATGCTCTGGCAAATTGTAAAAGTCTAAGATGTCCTAGATGCAGGATATCAAATGTTCCATTAACTATAACTTTGGTCATTTTAAACTGTCCACGAACTGTGCTAGGTTATCAAAGATTAAGGTGCGACGTTTTAGATCTCTGTAGGTAAACTTGTCTAATTCTTTTTCAGTTTCAGTACCGTAGCCTGTTCGTACCAATATAGGCCTTGCTCCTGCTCTCACTGCTGCTTTGAGATCTTTAATCTTGTCACCTACGTAATAACCTGTACTAAACTTGATATGGCGATTTTCTTTTTCACATCTTTTAAACATACCTATATTAGGTTTAGCATACGGATCGTCTTTGCGGCTACTGGCACTGTAGTAGATAGCATCAATACTTTCACAGCCTGCCTTACCAAACAAGTCCAACATATGAAGATGTAGTGTGTCTACATCATCCTGTGTGTACAGACCCTTTTCAATGCCTCCTTGGTCAGTGATAACCACTATCTGATAACCTCTGCTTCTCAATCTAGCCACAGCTTCTACACTGCCTTGTATGGGCACAAAGTCTTCTTTGCGCCAACAGTATGTGCCAAGATCTTCGTTGATCACTCCGTCACGGTCTAATCCAATTACACACTTAACTTGATCGCTGGCGATCCAACTGATCTTAGGCTGATTCTGTGGTAGCACTTTGACTATCTCCTGGCTGGATTCTATAATTGTCTTCTACGCTGTCTGCTGTACTGACTTCAAAAATCATACTGTTGGGTTGCAGTGCTTCCAATTGATGCGGCTGTAGTGGCGGGTTGTGCCACACATCTCCTTCTTTGAGTATCTTTTCGTGTAATGTAGCAGTCTTAGTATCAATCCAGCGAAGCATAAATTGACCTGCGTTAACAAACCAAGTTTCGTCCTTTTCTCTATGAAAGTGCATACTGAATTTGGCTCGTGCTTTTTCAAATACCATAATTTTGCCGCAATAATGGTCATTGGTAGCCCAAATGATTTCGTAGCCCCAACCTTTTTTAACCATTCCTTGTAATCGTTCGGTCATAATATTCCTTAATGAGTTGCTATTATATATTAGAGATTGACAGCTGTCAATGAATTTTGTATAATTACAATATGAGATATAAACCTGGTGAATCAATTGAATCTTGGGCGGAACGTGTTCGTATGCACGAATATGGAGAAGCTATTAAACAGATTGCAAATGGAGAAGATGTTAATGTAGTAATGGAAGCAATGAGTGTTCGAATTATGGAAAAAATTAAACACCCGTTGCTCAAAGAAATCAGAGAGTGGGGGCGATCTACATATGATGCTACTTTGTCAAAAGAAAACTATAAAAAGAATTACTTAGACAAAACTAAACCTGTAGCAGATCATATGAATGATGCGGACGATTTATACTAGACTATCTGAGCTAGTCCATATATAGCATAGACCAGCATTGTTTTGGTATGCATATCGTCTGCTTCACTATCAAGAACATCTGTACGAACCAAATCTTCTAATAGTTCTTTGTACTCGTCATTGGTTATATCGCCTCGGGCGTGTTGCTCTCGTAATTCTAACGCCAGTTGTGCTCTCTGTGCTACCCAAGGTTTATCACTTTGTGCCAGTTGATAAATGTCGCTCATTTAAAATCTCCCTATAACAGCTTTGGCCACTGTGCCACTTTGTGCATCTAATACTTTCTTTTTCATATTACAATACGCTTCGCTGCCCTGTTTAACTATACTACGATCGTAGAAGTCATTAACAGTTTCGTTCATAGGCTTCACTAAACGTAGTACATCACGGGTGTCTTTAACCTGACTGTAAATGATTAACCAATCCATATGCTTCTTGATCACAGCCACTTGAGGAGCGTGTGGCTGCTTGCAGTCTAAATCTAGTACACTTTGTCTAATGTCTATTACCGCACGACTTTGATTGTCATCCCAAAAACTAGGAATCTTATCTTTAATCGTACTACATCCTACTAGTAAAAATATAAGTAAGCCTGCTGTAAGTTTACGCATCAGTGTTCTCCGTAGGGTATTACAGGACGATCGTCGTCTGTGTTATCAGGACCAATTAGTTGCACCATGATTGTTTAGCTTCGCCAAAATACTCACGAGCAAATCCGTTGGCAATTAGCATAGCACGTAGGCTTTGTCCGTCTAGAATGATGTCTCCCAACACACGGCCGCCGAACTTGTCCCAGTCATAAAGAACCACAAAACGTTGACGTGATTGCTTAACTGCATTCTTGGTAAACTCTGTGGCGGCAAGTCCTCTTTGGTTTTCGGATTCGCATTTCGCTCGGAACCCCTTTTCAGGGGTATCAACTCCATATATACGAACTGCTAGTTGAGGCTTTAAAGGTGCTGGCAAGTACGGTGCAGCAATGACTACGGTATCGCCGTCATTGACTTTGAGAATTTGTGCTTCGTAGGTTACGCCTTGTTTTTCTGCAAAAGCAAATAAGGGTAACGCTGCTAATAGAAGTAGTAGTTTTTTCATAGGTATTCCTTTTAACTACTACTATTTAATCAAAAACTGTTATTGAACCATCCTACTTTTTCGCCTGCTTCTATACGACGATTGTATTCTTCTACGCTACTAGGAAAGCGCCAGGCCCAAACAGCCACTAAAGCCATAGTAATTGCTGTATAAATTACACCTTTAACGGGTACAGTGAACCACATAAACAATAAACTACTGCTCATCACTAGCAACATAGCGTATTTGCCTTTTTGAGGGAACACACGTTTCTCTCCCCAGTTAGTCAAGAAAGGACCAAAACGTGGATGGGCATATAGCCAACTGTGCATACGTTCGCTGCTCTTAGCAAAACAATAAGCAGCACCTACTAGGAATATACTGAATGGTATGCCTGGTGTTACTAGTCCAATATAGGCCATTACCAAGCATAACCATCCAAGTATAAAAAAGAAAAGTTTTTTCATTGTAAGTATTCCAACCAAGCTGGATCTCTTACTTGGAATGGTAATGTTTTTCTTTTATTAACCAGTTCGTAATAAGTTGGCTTGTAAGGTTTAATCATTGGTTTGGTTTTAGTGCTGTTACTCTTACGAGCATTGCAAGGACCGCAGGCTGTTACACTGTTGTCCCAAACACTTTTACCTCCCAAGCTGATTGGATGTACGTGATCCAACGTACAGTCTTTTTTAGTCAGTCCAATTCCACAGTATTGGCAAGTGTACAGATCTCGCAGGAATACATTACCCTTGCTGAATCTTACCGCAGCTTTTGGTTTCATATAGTCTTTGAGCATAATGATGCTGGGAACTTGTGTTTCCCAACGAGCACTACGCACGATCCAATTGTCGTGCCAAGCCAGTACGTGGGCCTTGTCTAGGACCATATATCTAATTGACTCTTGCCAATCGCACACACTCAAAGGAATGATGCTAACTGGTGCGCCATCTGCGTTTAATACAAGTGTATCTGACATTTTGATTAGGTTTTAGGGGTTGTACAGATTTATTAGTATATAGTCGAATAGCTAATTAATCAAGTACCGTTTGAGCAAACTCGTAACTACACTTTTCAACTGCTGTAGTCCATTGTTCCGATTTGTCCAAATCGAAAACCAAAGAAGAATCTGCTGAGGCAAATAACCAACTGGTGTTGTGTTGATAGGGAGGTGTGCCTTTGATTTCACAGTTCAATTGATTTGGAGCCCAGGCGCACAGTCCTGCAAACATTCTCCATTTTTTTGGTTTGTCTCCCTGCGCAAATCTCATTAGCAAATCAGCACTGCTACTAATGCTAAACTTTTCATTTATTTTCATAGTGTTGCCGCAGACCCATTCGGAACTATGAAGAACAGTTAGAGCATTTGTATTAACAGGACCACCAACGTGTAAGCATCCTGGAACATCTGATTCTATTCCGTGCTGTGTACTAAATTCAACGATGCTCATTCTACTTGATTTGTTAAGTACAAACCCTATAGAACCTCTATCGTGGTCTTCTGTAAGAAATATAACAGACTTACTCCAAAAAGTTTGTTTAACACTTGGAGGTGCAATTAATAGTTTACCTGCAAATGTCATTATGCTGTTGTTGATCCAATCTTATCAAGTTGATTTAATGCGGTTTGCATTTTTAATTGCGTTGTGGCCTTATTAAGACCAACGCCACCATAATAACTATTACCGCCTTTTGATGGTGATGGAACACCAGCCCATACTCTTGAAAGTCTTTCGAGGAATTGTTCGTCAGTCATCTTATCATTTAGCCAACTTTCTAATCCACACTCTCTTAAAAAGACTATGCCCATCTTATCTTGATTTGCAGGACTAAATGTATCTGTCTTAGGATCTAAACCTGCTTTACGTGCATACTTTAGAGTATTAAAATGCATAATTTGATATCTGCCGGCGGCGCTGGATCCGTATTTTTTTGCGTGTCTTAACTGATAACCAGTTAATTCTTCCATAGTCATCTTAAGTATATCAGGATCGCTCTTGCCGCCAAACATCTTAGCATAATCACCACCGCTTTCAGGACCTGCTACAAGATTAAGAACTTCTCCTACTCTACCTTTGGTCACTGCATCCATTTGTAATTCAGCCATTGGGCTACTACCAGTGTAACCACCAAAGTCTACCTTAGTTGGTTCTTTTACTCTTGCAATTTGTCCAGCTTGAATTTGTGATAACACTTTGAATTCGTTATCGCCAAAACTGCTTGACGAACCCTTTATATCATAATCTTTCTTGAATGCTGCCACGGCTGCTGCTGTAGCAGGACCATACTTACCGTCTACTCCAAGGCGTCCTACACTATAACCTAGTTCCTGTAAACTGTTTTGTAATTTTTTAACATCGTCAGCTTGATCAGCAGGAAATGGAGGACCTTGCTGTAGATCAGGACTGTCTTTAATACGATCCTTAGTAGTAGGTGCTCCTGGTTTTTGTTCAGGAGTTCCTAAATTACTTCCTCCAGATTTAATTGAATATTCAGCAGCAATTTGATTTCCAATACTGGCATACTTACCCATTTGGTGATGTACGCCGTCGCCGGATGTAGCCACACCTAAATCTATTGTAGGAACTTTAATCGCAGAAGATAGCGCACTTCTTAATTCTTCTCTTTTTTGTATGTCGCCTTTTTTCTTTTCTACCTTAGCTGTTGTAGGTAATATATACACCACAGTCAAGCCCTGTTGTTCAGCAGCTGATATAACTGACTGTACTTGGCTAACCACTTGTTGCGGAGGCTTGCCTACATCGTTAGCACCTAAACTAATTGCTACTACACTGCCTTTAGGAATCTTTTTAATCTGTGCTAGATGCATAGGATCAAAAGCACTGGCACCGTCCATACCTAAGGCTTTCCAAGTTTTGCCCCTACCGTAGTTTCCGATACCGTTGCTATGACTATCACCAACAGTGAAGTATCCTGGTTCCTTAAAACTGGCTTCGTTCGCTTGATTGCCCTTAGTAGCTTCTGTTAATGCTACCTTAAACTCGTTAAATCTCATTGCCCTTTCCTTGTTCCATAATCAGGTAAAGGACCTCCGTACTTTTGTCCTTTGATTTTTTTACCCCCAACAGTGATTCTCACACTGCTTTTTCCGTGTCCTATTAAGTGGCTCTTGCCGCCTTCTCTGGCACGTAGTCCTTGACTCTTGCAGCTGGCTAGATTACTGGCTCCAAGATCCTGGTTAGGAGCGGAGCTTAGACACAGTTTGCGACTGGCTTTTTCGTCTAGCTGATCTAGCTCTTCGTTGGTGATAAGATCGAATATTTTCATGATATTATATTTATTTTACATCTCTAAGTCTAACCACTCATAAACATTTAGCCATTTGCGTTTGCCTATTGTTTCTTTAAGATGCGTTAAATCTGCACAGGTTTTTGTACGCATACGCAGTTTTTCGTCCTCAGGTACAGCTATTGTGCGTATTTCAACGCCTTCTTGTTCAGCAATGTGTTCTGCTATGTCTAAAAAGCTATGGCTCAGGCCACTGCCCACATTCCAAATTCCGCTGCCCTTTACTGTGTTAATGAAATCTAAGTGCAGTTTACACACATCACCTACCCAGGTCCAGTCACGTTTGATATGTTCAGCAGTTTCCCAAACCTCTACATATCCTTGCTTACGTGCCTGCTGACGCCATTTATAGATAGCATTGGCTCTGCGTCCACGAAGGTGCATCCATTTACCGTAGACATTAAAGTATCTAAACCCTTGTACGAAATTGTGCTGTGGTTGCTGAAACACCCAACGATCAAATAGGTATTTGCTCCAAGCATATGGAGTCTGTGGATAACATTGAGCAAACTCTGAAAAGTTTTTGGTATTACCGTAGACACTGCTGCTGCTGGCATACTGTAAATGAACTCCGTGTAGTTGGCACTGTTTGAACAGCCAACAACTGAAATCGTAGTTTTGGAGCATAACCTTTTCCACATCGGTTTCGGTCATATCTGCAATGGCTCCAAGATGTATGACCCAATCAAAGCTGGTAACATCAGGCCATTCCAATTTGTTTGGATTCCAGTCCCAACCTTCCACGTACCATTCTGGTTGATGTCCTATTAAAGACATCATATTCTTGCCAATAAAACCATTGGACCCAGTTATTAGTATTCTCATAACTACCTCTTTGACTATTTAATAAATTGCTAATTGGACTCGAAATGTTTGATTTTTTAGTCGTTTGATACTATAATAACATCATCAACAACAAATTTGTACTATTACTATGCGTTATTTTGCTCTTATTATACTTTTGTTAACAACTTCTGGTTGTGCATTTGTTAAAGAAACAATGTCAACTTGTCCAGGACTTAGATCCTACGACCCGCAACTGTGTAAGGGCGAGTCATTCCAACAACTGCCTAATTTTGAACACGAGGCAATCATTCGCAGACAGCGTGGGGAGATGTGGTAATGCAAGCATACAAAGAAATCACTGACTGGGCGACGCCTAATCATACTTACTTACTAGATGGCAATAGTTTAATTGCATACATCAAGGCAGGAGAAACTGCACCGTTTTACTTTAAGAATCCAATCAAAGGATTTGACAAGCGTGGTCGAAAGTTTTTGGAGTTGACTGATAATCCGTTTGAAGTTAAAGTTAGTTCTAGTCTGCGTGAAGTCCAAGGCAGCAAAGGCAATAGTTATTTTGTTAACGACGTAGAAGGTACTTGTACCTGTCCAGGCTTTACATATAGAGGCAAGTGCAAACACGTGGAGACGGACAGTGAATGATCGATTAGAAAATTGTTTATATCAATCAGGACTGACAGCACAAGGCTGTTGGGATGAGCTTGATGATTACGCAAAGCAAGGTATTGAACGACTCGCCAAGATGATTGTTCAAGACAACATCCAGACCTTACGTAGCAACGGCTACGATGATGCGGCACAGTGCCTACAGGACATAAACTTTGGATTGGATTATCCGGTATGACTAAACGAATCTTTTATGAAAAGGTTGGGCGTAGGTATAAACCTGTGTATGAGTACGACCAAGTCCTGATGGATGCCTTTCCCAAAGGCACTCATTTAGTTATGTGCTACCCAGGAGGGCAATCCACTCGCTATAATGTTGATCCTAACTATGCTGCTATGATTGCCGCGGGCCGTGTTGCCGAAGATGCTATATGTTCTGCTATGATCAAAGCAGATGAAATCCAGCCTCCACGAAAAGTCCTAACTGAAGAAGAAAGAGCAGCCTGGGAAAATCTTGTCTTAGTCTGGGGAGACGAAGCTCGCAGTCTACGTAGACCTGCCATCCGTGAGGTGGCAGAAGCTGGAGTCAAAGCTATGATGGCAGAAGCTGATCAACTATTAGAGCATCCTAGTGTGCGTCTAGCCTACGAAAAGTTTTTGACAGTGGCCAGATTGGTCAAGGAGAAATAATGATAGATTTGCTATACTTTTTTGCTGTACCTATTTTTATTATTCTTGTAGTTCTTATGTTATACAGAGGTGGAAGTAAGAACTATAAGATTATTAAAGAAACAAACACACTAGGAGAATCAAAATACGAAGTGTGGTTTGAATATGAAAGTCTAGACTGTGCCAGTCGTAATTGGCACAAGGAAGCGGAGTATGCTACACTAGAAGAAGCAGACGCATTCATAGCTAGACAATTTAAAACTAGAGAAACCGTTAGAGAAGGAAAACTAAAATGATTTTTATTGCTATGTTTACTGCTATAGGTTCCTTCTTCCTAGCAGGTATGCAGGCCAGTTTGATTATTGTAAACAAGCAGGATAAGTTAATTGTTAGACCAATGCAGTATATTTGGGTAGGTATTCTTATTCTTAATGGGTTATACTTTTTTATTTCCAGCATCGGCTACTATTCTTGTGACGTATGAAAATGGACACGGAACAAACAATTTTAGGATATACACGTACAGGCAAAGACACTTATGAACCAATCTACGAACCAAAACGAGGATTCGTTTATACTCAAGCTTTTATTATCTGTTACGAATGCAATACTGCTATCAGTGGGTGCGGCGGGCCTCGCCATAATAGCCTTTGTGTAAAGTGTTTTGAAAACTACCGATTAGAAAGGTTCATCGATGGCCAAGGCCCCCTTACCTGAGCATAAGGACAAGTTAGGAAAACTAATCATTGTCGGTGATTACGTTGCCTATCCTGATGCTAATCATTTAAAAATAGGACGTGTGGCCAAGATTAATGCCAAGATGATTGGTGTTAATAAGGTTCCTGTTGGCCGATGGAAAGACTACAGCAACAAGTACCCAGAAGATATTGTTAAACTAGATGAAAAGGAAATGACCTTTTGGTTGTTAAAGAACACATAATGACAGAAGAACCAATTGATCCAATTTTAGTTTTTAACAGTTTGAATTTTGTACAGGCTATAACTAAAAACTACGGTGCCGAACAAGGTATGGCTATGTGGGACACTATCGCTAATACCGTGGATCGTCGACTCAAGCTAGAAGTGTTCAAGGCCATGATAGACGGTGGTCAAGTTAACGGCCGCATTAGAATCACAGGTGCTTATCCTAGTTCTGATAAAATTAAACTGATTAAAACACTACGAGAATTTACAGGCTACGGTCTTAAAGAAGCTAAGGATAGTGTAGACGAATTACAAAGTGGCACAGTGTTGGATATCAAAGTACCTTATCATATTCATCAACGTGCCTTAACTGAACTACGACTAGCAGGATTTATGCTATGAACTATGACGAATTATTAAAACAATTAGAAGACATCGAACTTCCTGAGCGCAATGTTACTCTGTATATGAAACTTAAAACCTGTGAAGTGGGTATGTTCAAACTGCCAGGTGTGATTGTAGAACGCCCAGAAGACTGGAGTGATGAACATTGGCAGCAAACACAGCAGGAAATGGATGCGTGGGCAGACAGTGAACAAGGCACGGGTAATCGTATGACAGAGTGTCTTTGGAGCTTTCGTAAAGAAAGTCAACGTGATTGGTTCATATTAAAATGGAGTGGTAATGAGAGTTAAAAAGACAGACAGGCGTTTCAAGGGATTTCCTACATTCAAGTATTGTTTAGATCTTAACCGGTACAATGATAAGAACTTTTTTCAAATTCGCGAATGGTGTTGGCAGACGTTTGGTGCTAGTAAAGAAATAGAAGCACTGCAAGATGATTGGCGTTACCGAGAGTTTGATAATAACAGTCACAATGAACAATGGTGCTGGCATTTTGATGCGTACACAAGACGCATATATTTTGCCACAGATAAAGAAGCTAACTGGTTTGCTCTTAAATGGGGTTAATTATCTAACGTATAATTCCCAACGAGCAGTTCTGTTAATACCTGTGTAGTCTTGAGCTCCGGCATAGTCGCCTCCGGAGTTACCGTTGAGACCTATTCCACCACCGCTATCATTTGTGTTCTCATCGTTTTCATTATTCCAGGCAAATCCCCAACGAACTTTATTACCGCTATTGGTTTGATAATTAAATCCGTACCAGTTAAAACCGCCTTGACTGCTAAAAGGACCAGTATTATTACCTTTACCGATCCAGTTTCTAACATTGCTGCCACTGTAACCTCGTGTAATGGTAAATTCTTGATTTTTAAAAAAAAGATTTAGAAGAGTTGTTCTTGGACTGATAGTGTCCTCTCTTGATCGATGTAATACAAAATCGAGACTTTGCTCCCAAGTCCATACACCTGTGGCAGTTCCGTATGATCCGCCTGTTCCACTGTTAGTTGTTGCCGGAATATCTGGCCATACACACATTATTTCTGCTGTCGGATATACATTAAATGCTTCGAATTTAGCATCGCCGTCTGATGTATTAGTTTGTGCTGTGTTTAGCGTATTATTAGTAGTCCAATATGTAGAAGCGTAAGGAAAAGTAGTTCCTCTGGTAGCCTTCATGGCCATAATCCAGCCGCCACCTCCATAATTACGATCCATCCTACAATAGCACTGAGTATTTCCTATACCTCCAGGCAAATTAATCCAGTACACTCCGTCAGTATTGATTCCAGTTTCTGCTTTAATAGCAGCAGCACTAGTACCTGCTAGATCAGAAGTGCTACCATCTCTCCACTTGCGTACAATTGTAAATGCCTTTGTAGCAGTATTTGTGCCATCATTTGCAGCAATTGTAAAAGAAGATGTTGCGCCGCCTGAAGTGTATGATGCAGTAGATACTCCTGAAATCTTTCCTGTGGTTTCACTAAGAGTAAATCCGTCAGGTAAACTTCCACTTGATATAGTATATTTAGGTTTTCTCATGTTGATTCAATTGTAATTTCTACAAAGCCTCCGGAAGTAATATCTGGTAAAGATGACGATGTTGTGATAGTAGGTGCTACATTATTTTGAGTTATTGTGATAGGAGAAAGATTTTCGGAGCCAGTTTCAACTCCCCAGACTTGGGCACTTACATTTGATCGGCTCGATTGAATAACAATAAAATGTCCAGGAGTCACTGCTATACCTGTTCTTTCTAATACACCTTTGCCTAGCACTACAGATTCATATTCAATCCATTCTGCATTAGTAGGTGATGTTTGACTAGTAGTCAGTGCTACTAAGATATCAGTTGAATCGTAATTCCGATTGCACACATTGATTGTAACTATAGCTACATCTGTTTTATTATTAACATACACTGCTTGATTAGTTCCAGCATTCAATGCCCAAGTTCCTAATACTCCACTCATAATTTATTCCTATTAAGTTCTAATATAAACACCTTGTCCGTAGAATGCCTGGGTGCGATCTCCGCCCCATGCACCTCCATTTCTACTGCTACCGTGCCCCCACCAATGTCCACCAATTTGAAAAGTTTCACCATCGGCATATATACCTCCGATTCCGCCTCCCCAAGTACTGCTGTTAGAATTATCTCTACCGCAACCAATCATAGATCCATAATGCATAGTGTCTCCTGTTGCAAATCCGGCGGTAAATCTATTTGAATTTAAACTTGATCCGGAGTCGGCTCTCTGTTTGAACCCGTAGAAGGTGCTATCAGCATAACCAGTATTAGTATCACCTCTTACATAAAGACTTTTTGTCCAATTTTGTGGATTACCAAATAACACTGAGTTTCCATTTGTTCTTGCACTAGTTCCTCCTGTAACTGAAAACATATTAGAAATAGGAGTAGTATGCCTCCACCCTAATCGTTTAGCATACTGCGCTGTATCATTAGCAATGACCATTACATCTCTAAAAGAAGCATAAGCAAAATTAGGAGTAAAGGAGTATTGATCCACAGCACCGACTCCAGCATAACCATATTCTTCTACGGCATCTTGAGTGGATGCGGCCCAGCCGTACCATTCCCCAGTAAAAGGAGCACTGCGGCCAAAACCGTAACCGTTAGTAGTGATGTCTGTTTTAAGTCTTAATACTAACTGCCAGCCGCCGCTTTCGATACTCATCAAACAGTGACATAAAAATGGACGGGGACATCCGCTAGGTTGTAACCAATAATCTCCGTCAGTAGTAGTTCCTGTTATGTCTTTAATATCTTGTGCAGATATAGCAGCAGAAGTTCGACTGCTACCATCTTTCCAACGTCTTACAATATTAATTGATTTAGCAGTAGCATTACCTGTTACTGTGTTAGTAGCAGTGACAGTGACTGAACTGGTAACACCATTGACATTATATCCTGAACTACTAGGTGTTCCTGATATGACGCCTGTACTGGAGTTCAATGACATACCAGTAGGCAGTGTTCCACTAGTTACTGTATAAGTAACTGGATCGTTGTTTGGTGTTGCTGTGGTTAAAGCTATTCTAGCCATTAGCTTGCATCTCCTGCAAATATTGTAAACTCTTCAGGACCTAAAAACTCTGGACCTTCTCCTGAAGTATTAGTTGCAATAGTAACTGGAGTTAAAGATATTGTTCCAATTTCTGTGCCCCAGACTACAACATTATTATTAGGCATACTGCTCTTAACCACAATGTAATGCCCTGGTGTTACAAGAATTCCACTACGTTCAAGAGCACCTTTGCCTCCAACAATAGATTCATATTCAATCCATTCAGCAGCACTTGGACTGGTAGCACTGGTACTGACTGCGATGCTTACATTTGTGTTTAAGTGATGCTTGTTGCACACATTTACGGTGACCGCGGATATATCGGAATAATTGTTCACATACACCGCTTGATTAACTTCTGATAATAAATTTCTTGATCCTAATATACCACTGTTTGACATTTTATTTCCTTATTTTACCCAAGTTGTATAACCTTGACAATTTGCAGCAGTGTTGGCGGAGTTATACCATCCTTCGAACTGCCCTTCTCCTGATCCGTGACCTAAATAGCATCCTGTGGTAGGATCGCCTGTGGCTCCTTGAACTCCGACACCACCAACTGTAGTTTGGTCAGCATTGGCTGTAAATCCTCCCTGTGCATAGTCTGCCCTAATTCCATCTAATACAAAATAAGCAGCTGACGAACTTAATGATCCTGTACCTGTTATAGTAACACTGGCTCTTGGAGTGACTTCTAAGTATCTATTGAATCCTGTGGTAGCCAAGTTCCATCTACAGTCAATAGTTGTACCTGGACTTGTATAACTTGTAGACCCATTCGTACTATTCCATCCAAAGCCAAAAACTCTGACACTGGTAAAGGTAAAGGTATCTATAAAACTGCCAATGATATAATCCTTATTTGGGTCAGGGATTCCTAAAGGGTTGTCTCCATCTCTGTTCAAATAATATCTTGGTTTATATCTGTTGGTGCTGCCATCTATAATGCCTTCGCTGGCATTATTACTGGCCACTAGTACATATCCACTGTCGTAGTATAAACGTTCTACTTGATTGTCGCTGTTTTTAAAATAGTAATATCCAGCAGTAGCACTAGGATTATATGATAACACGTTGGCACCACTTTCTGCTGCTCTAGATACGGTTGTTCCATCATTCCAAAATCTAGTAATAGTAAACGTCTTTACCGTAGCATTACCTGTACTGCTTGTAGCTGTAATATCAAATGTACTAGTTACACCACTGACATTATATCCTGTAGTACTAGGTGTTCCTGATATAACACCTGTACTGGTGTTCAATGACATACCAGTAGGTAAACTACCACTGGTTAATGAATAACTAACAGTGGTTGTTTTACTGTCTTGTACTTGTAGATTAACTCTTGCCATTACGGATTCCTTAAGCTTTAATTGCGATAGATCCCCAACGGGTGATACTATTACGTCCGCCGCCGTCACCTGCGCCAGCTGTTCGTGGATACGGAGCTCCGCCCTTCATTAATGCAAAACTCCAGTTAGTATCACCGTCATCTTCGCCATTACAAAACCATAAGTTTTGATCCACGTTTCCGTTGTTGATAGTTGCTAATGCAGGAGCACTCCAGGTAGTGCCTATCCTCGAAGCAATACTGTTTGCACCATTATTATAATAAACTGTTACGTTTGATTGAAAAGATCCGTTGGCAAAGTTTCCTGCAAAAAGTCTTCTAAATGTATCTATAGTCCATATAGGACCATCTGATGAACTAACATAACGCTGGGACTCGTCGTAAGTTCCGCCTACTGTCTGTTGCTCTCTAGCATAAAACTTTCCTGTCGCGCTGCCTGTTCCTATAAATGCTTCCCACATTTGTACCGCAGTGTAAGGAGTTCCGTAGATATCTTGACAGCCAGAAAAGTCTGCTACACCGTGTAAGTTTGGTCCATATTGGCTGTTCATATCTTTCCAATATAATCCATCATCATTTACACATTGTCTTTGATGTATATAAATCCACCCGCCGCCATTTCTTGTCATTTCACAATAAATTAATGCAGGTGCTGACCACGATGCAGGTTTTAAATAATACTGTCCACTAGCAGCACTTGGGTTAAAAGATAAAATACTATCTGCACTTACTGCTGCTCTTGCTGCGGTAGTGCCGTCGGGCCAAACTCTAGTAATATTAAAAGTATTTACAGTAGCATTGCCTAAACTATTAGTGGCCGTAATATTAAATGTACTAGTTACACCACTGACATTATATCCTGTGGTACTAGGTGTTCCCGATATAACACCAGTCGAACTGTCTAAACTCATACCAGTGGGTAAACTACCACTAGTTAATGAATAACTAACTGTGGTAGTTTTATTATCTTGTACTTGTAGATTAACTCTAGCCATTAACTAGCATCTCCTGCTGTTACAGTAAATGTCGTAGGACCAACAAATGTAGGACCTGCTCCAGACGTATTAGCAGTTATTGAAACAGTGCCTGTTAGGTCTCCTGTTTCGATGCCCCATACTTGAGCACTGACATTACTTTCATTGCTTTTAACAACAACGAATTGTCCTGAACTGACTGCTATACCTGTGCGAGCCAATACACCTTTTCCTAATATTTCAGCATCATATTCTAACCATTCACCTGATGTTACTCCAGCGTGTCCTAGTGTGCTTAAGGCCACACTGACTTTCACTGGAATGTGATTTTGATTACAAACATTGACAGTGACCATGGCAACATCTGAGTTGTTGTTCACATAAATGTTTTGATTAATACCTGCTGATAAACTTCTTGCTCCTAATACTCCATTTGCCATTATTTTTCCTTATGCGACTTTTAACCAAAAACTTCCAGGTCTATTCCATCCGTTACCCATTTTTAATCCTAATACCCTTACACATATTTATCGCTACCCATTCAAACAGATTTACTTAATCAATATATGATGTTATAATGCCTAAATGCGTAAAAGGGCTATTATGAACAGTAGAAATATACGTGACGATTACTTTTTGGCTTTGAGAAAAGCTTGGACAGAATTCCCAAAGCCTAGAGAAACTATGGAGAATTTTGAAAATCACCGTTTGAACACAGAAGATTTTTACTCTTGGTGCGAACAAAAATGGGGATTTGAAGTACTGCATTCAGATGGTGGCATCAGCGAAAACTATAAAGTCGTAGACGATGCCAAGTTTATGTTGTTTAAATTAAAATATTATTCCCGTGTATAAATGGCAACAGGATTTTTTAGATAGAATGTCAAAGTTCAAAGGCAAAGGTTTGATACAAATAACTGGCCGACAACTTGGTAAAAGCCAATTCAGTGCTGATGCATTTAAGCGTCTGATAGACGATCTTGGCCCGTATAAACTTAAAACCGAAGTTAGAAATATGCACAATGATATTCCTTACTATGTTGTACAGCCGATAGGCTGGATGAATGCATCAGAAAGCCATCAATGGAACAGTATGGTAGGTTGGTGCGTAGAAACATTCGGTCCTACTAGTGATGACGGAGTATGGACGGCCGGACAGCGTTGGTATGTGAACAATGCTCGCTTTTGGTTCAAAGATGTCAAAGACAGAGACTGGTTCATCTTGAGGTGGTCATGAGAGTTTTGAATAAAAAATACTGGCCGCATCTAGTTGTTATCGATAAACCCAGTGACACATTGAATCTTACAGAAATGGAAATATGGTTGGGTAATCAGTTTAAGACTTATCATAAAAGATGGTACATCGTTCAAGGATTTCGTCACACAGAATTTTATTTTAAAACTGCAAAAGATGCACATTGGTTTTCATTGAGATGGTTATGACTACACGAATTGATTTGATCTCAGGTATAGGCTGGATGCTGTTTCACGAGTTGCACGAACAGTATACAGCTATGCCTGGCGATGAATTTGTTAAACTGTTTGAACAAACTTATCATTGCCAAGTCGGATATACTATTACAGCAGCTACAGAAGTGAAACATCCTATGAAACACTTTTATATGGAATTCACTCCAGAACAATTTACTTTGTTTCAATTAAAATATGGAGACCATCCACAAAAAATAGTTTTTATGCCCAAAGAGTGGTTCAGTGATAATTGATGTGACAGAACTGTTCACAGTTAAACACTCTAGTATGCTTGACGTGGTAGGCTGGTTGTCCCTTGCTGTTGGACCATACATAGGTCCTGGCACTGGTTTCGACAATATAATGCGTAAACACACACATAGAGAAACTGTATTATACATTGGACAAGGTTGGCAAATATCAGCTATAGAAACAGTAGATGGTTATGGTCATATGCTCAGATACGAACTGGATATAACAGACGACAAGTTAGCAACATTTTTTATATTAAAATTTTTATAATGGTCGTACGAAAACTATTTGTAGAACACATCAATGCTAATCGGACGTTAGTGATTGTTCACGAACTTCGATCCATGGGTCTGCAAAATGGTGTAGACTTTAACTTCTGTTACATTAATAGAAAGTATGAATGGATACAAAATGAAGAATATGAGGAAGAACCTTGGGGTGCCGAATTTACATTTACAGATGACAAGTGGGCCACTTGGTTCACATTAAAATACCTATGAACTATCGATTGATTAAACTAACACAGCGCAACAAAGAAGCCACATACTACAGTTATCGTTTGGAGTTTAGCGACCTTAACTATATTGCAAAAGTAAGCAATTGGCTGCACGAACATAAGATAGAACATAGTAAAATAGGATTTACTATTTGGATTAGAGAACGAGAGTATACTTGGTTTGCACTTAAATGGCAATAAAAATAGTATGGAGCCGAAGTATTGGTTTTAATTTAGAATTGAATGGAATGGAAAAGTTTAGTCCTGGCACTTGGAAACCTATGGAAATAACACAAAGAATATACAACGGCTGTGATTGCTATCCGTGGATGGAAGTATTAGCTTGGTGGCCAGTTAAGACTGTCAGCGGCAAGTATATTTGGTTACGCAAGATCTATAAACGCAAGTTCTGGGTGGTTTGGGGTGCAGGATTTCATATGGAACCTATAGTGGAATACGGCACACTGTTTGATGTGATAAAGAATCCCGACAATGAATAACAACATAGAAGATGAACTGGCCGCTGAGATGGCTCGGGCTATACAAGAAGAACTAGATGCTGATATACTTTGGCAGTTAGTCGAACGAGAAAACTGGCCCTATGATTATTACATTGAATTAAGGCCAATAGATTTGGTCTGGGTCAGCCAAACTTTTCAAGTAGGAGATTATATATACAGAAATGGTACAATATACTTCAAACAAGAGAAACATTTAACTTGGATGAAACTAAAATATCCACAGTCTCATATACTAAGGAGAGCATAATGGGAGAGCACGACTTTTTATCTATACAAAGTCAAATAAGAAAATTCTTTCAAATGCTTTGGTGGCGGTATTGGCCTGGAGTAAAGGTTAAACTAGCTTGGCCTAAAGAAAAAACATTTGTAGCAGATCCTAGTCATCCACGCTGGTATGATGTAGGTGCCACTTATGTAGAATACACAAGTGTAGATCCAAATGACCATTATAGGCCTTGGCTGGAAGAGCACGTTGGTCGCCAGGATTGGGACTGGGGCTGGACTATGGAAGATAACGATGCTGCTGATAACTTATTAACTCTAAAAGTTTGCAAAAGTAAAAGCAAGTATGCTACATTAGCAGCATTACAATGGTCTAAATGAAATTCAAGATCGACATTCCTGAACATAAGAAAGGCTATTGGGTAGAATTACATAGTCCTGACTCGATGTACGAAGTTACAATGATTGAAGTAGATTTATGGGTTGTAGAAAATCGATTAGGCAAGCGTATGGCTTTCAATATGTGGAAATTAAAAAACGAAAAGGCTCGTAACTGGTTTATATTAAAATGGGGATAATATGAACATTGACTTGTTACCTTGGATACTAATGATACAAATATGGACAGCCGAAAGTCCAGGCCAAATTAATTTAGTTTATAGAAAGGAATATCCGAACTATGAACAATGTATGGAAGCACGTAAAGAATGGATTGAAAAGAAACTTGTCGCACTGTGTGGAGTTAAAAGTGAAACCAATAAAGATGCATCAACGAACGTGGAAACGTCTCCTAGAAAAACTACACATTGAATATCCTAACAGTTACTTCCTTAGACATAAGATGAAAGAGAAGTTAGGATTCACGGTGCGCGAACACAATGCGTGGATTGAAAACAAGAACTATGACAAAGAATATGCGGAATATGAGCGCACTAAAAACAATCCCGATGAACTGAATATGCTGTTGAGCTTGCCCCCAGAACGTGGACGCACAAGAACAGAAATACATTTAGATTTTTATAGTGAGAATAAACGCACAATGTTCTTACTCAAGTACTCAGAGGAATTAGCAAATGATGATAAAAGGTATTAATAGTAATTCACAGTATGTGAATGTAACAGGAGGATATCCAAGTAATATGCCCTATATAAACGCATCAGCACTAAGTGCCGGATCAATACGATATAATCCTGGATCAATGAATGTGGAAGTTTATGATGGTAACAGCTGGATGCCAATCAATTCAAATTTTGCCACTGTGGATTTACCAGACTGGGTCAAGGCTACTTTAGATTGGGCTCATCAACGTATGTTAGATGAACAAAAATTAGATTATCTATGTGAAAAGTATCCAGGTTTACATAATGCACGTAATAACTTTGAATTATTTAAAAAGTTCGTAGTTGCACAAGAACAAGCAGGCGACGATAGTGGAGAAGTGCAAGTAGCTACATCTCCTTAAAAGTATAGTTTTTTTTGCTTTTAAGAAAGATAAGTATTCTACTATGAAAAAATTACTACTAACTACACTTTTGGCTTTTGCTTTGGCTGGTGTGGCAGAAGCAAAGCCTCATAAGAAACATAAAAAGGTCAAGAGCCGCAGTGCCAAGACTGTAATGGTCAAAAAACATAAGAGCACAGGCTATGCCCATTATGCTACTGGCAGTTATGTATTGTTTGACTATGACAACGGTGAGTTCAACGACGAGTTCAATCGTAATCAAGTACGTAGCATAGCCAGCATTACTAAAATGTTCACTGCTATGACTGTGATTAACAGTACAGCTAACCTATATGAAAAACTGTATGTTGCTGGACACAATGGCGGCAAGGTTCCCCGTGGCACTTATGTAAGTCGTATGGATTTACTTAAGGCTATGGTTATGAATTCAGACAACCTAGCTGCTGAAGTGTTAGCTAACAATCATCCAGGCGGTTTTAATCAATTCTTAGTGGATGCCAATACTTACAATAAGAACATTGGATTAATACATACAGAGATAGTAGATAGTTCTGGACTACTACCAGGTAATGTTAGCACTGCCAGCGAACTGGTCTTGTTCTTAAATTCAATTAAAGACAATCCAGTTATACAGGAAATTGGTGCTTTGCGTCAGTATGAAATAGCAGTACCAAAAGGTCAGCGCACGTATCACGTTAAGTTCCATAACACAAATCCTGAACTATATAAGTACAATAATATTTTAATCAGCAAGACAGGATTTACTAACAGTGCCGGTCGTTGTGTTATGATGTTGGTAGAGAAAGGCCAAAAGACTTATGCACTGATTGTACTTGGTCAACCAAATGTACAACGTCGTAGTCAAATAGTTGCTAAACTAATATGAGTATAACTGCATATCAACATACTTATTTTACAGGATATCTAGGTGAAACTCCTACCAAACGTATCCACGAACATATGGTTATAGAAGATAAGGTACATAAAATACACGATGTAACCGTACATCGTTTTACTATGGCTGATGTAGAAGATCCAGACTTATATGCTGCTGAACCGTTAATCCAATGGCAACGTAGCGAAAAGGGTGCTTGGGTCATGGCTCACGCTGTGGAAAGTCCCGTCTGGCACAGAATGATCGATCACGCCAGTTTTGGTTATAGTTATGTTATACGTGCCAGACTCAAAGACGTAGACTACACTTTTTATCAACTCAAATGGTCTTGACTTAACGACCAATCTGCTGTACAATACAACCATTACTAACTAATCAGGAGCCTATATGGCCCATCTGTCAATGGTCGCTGGTTGGCAACTCTTACAAAGTTTTCGCAAGACAGAAGAACGAGCTAATAAGATTGGTTTAAAGTTTGGAGCCAGTAAGTTTAGCGGAATGGAATTTGACACTATTGCTCTTGTTCCCTTTGATGAACACTTACCAATTTACAATAGAGAAGCAGAAGTGTTTCAAGGCACACTCCAAGACATTGAAAAATGGATACAAGGAGTAGAGTGGGCACGTAAGTATGACGAACTTATGAAAGTGAGCAATGATGCAACAAGACAACTCAAAGAGAGAAAGTATCAGCAAAGAGAACTTCTTAAAACTATCCGAGACGGTAAAAGAGAAGAAAAGTCTGCTAGATGATGTGCCAATGCAGACCTATGTCTGCGAAGGCTGTGGTCGAAAACATTTTGATACTGGCTTATACTTTTATGATAAACCAAGTAAAAAATGTCTTTGGTGTACAAAGTTTCCTAAACAGAAAGAACGCAGATGAAAGTAAATTTGACTTGTTCTGAGTGCAACACTGCTGTGACAAATGGGCAAGGATGGTTTTGTACTAATTATCATAAAATTTCTGGATACTTTTGTTCTACTTGCTATGACAAGATATCACACGACAGTTATGGACAGCCAGAGAGACCTAACGACTATTTGCTAATGTTAATTAAACACGGGATTGAACGATGAACGAACGAATTCAAGAACTGGCCAAGCTGGCACAAGAGGTTTATGTAGGATATCAAGGCAAAGGTCTGTACTATGAAATATTTGCCAAATTGATTATTCAAGAATGTGCTGATGTTATTCAGAAACGTATTGGTCCAAAATCGGCACTTGATGTATTAGAACATTTCGGAGTTGAAGAATGAACGAACGAATTCTAAAACTTATGGAAGAAGCCGGCATCTACGATTTTGTAGTTGAATCTATGGGCATCAACGAAGAACTGAATAAATTCGCCGAGTTGATTGTTAAGGAATGTGCTGAGATTGCTAAATCGACTGACTCAAGTGATGGTGATGATTATAGGTCAGGTCGGTATTGGGCAGGGCTTGATATTAAGAAACATTTTGGAGTTGAATGATGAACGAACGAATTAGAGAACTTATGATAGAAGCAGGGAAAACTATTCCTGGTGATAAACACATCGACGCAGACTTTTGCAATGAGTTTGCCAAGTTGCTAGAGAAAGAATTTTTCAGTGCAGGTTATATTGCTGGTAAGAGCGACGGTGTTCAGGAAACTGTTAGAGATTGTGCTAATTTTCTTATGGATACTTTAGACGATCACTTTGCCGCAGAACAATTACAAGAACATTTTGGAGTTGAATAATGTTTTGGTTTATGATATCATTGGCTATTATTGCTTGGATTTATCGAGGTTAAAATGACAGATAACATTAAATCTATTGGACGACTGCACTATCAAATCGATTGGGACACAACCGGTTGGTATTACATTAATCAACAAAACGAAAAGATTAATA
>JACCDX010100063.1_pt1 | contig 39056 bp, 37 predicted proteins | sample 7449681 | NCBI WGS metagenome assembly JACCDX01 (sample SAMN15323450, study PRJNA562643) | freshwater metagenome | isolation source: river surface water | place: USA:Blue River Watershed | collected 2017-08-18
CTAACGATGGCGCGCCGCAACTGGGCGCAACCGTTCAGGCCACTATGGGCTCAGGACAACTCTACGGCCCACTGCTTAGCCTTGCGCATCGTCGTGATGGGGGCCAGCGCAGCGATGGATTGTTTCGCTATGCATCACCCATCGGTGATCTGTCATTACGCGCCGATTCGGTTGAGCAGCGGCTCAACTGGTCCGCAGCGTCGCGCCTCTGGATCACCAGCGAAGCTGTGATGCTCACCCCGTCAGGAGAAGACAATCTGGTGATCCAGAAGCTGGGCGCACCTGATTTACGCATTCGTCACTCGGGCCGCGATACTCAAATCAGCAACGCGCAAGGCATTGCCGTATTTCGTAAAGCGCCACCCTGGACAGACTCGGTCTACACGATTGATGCCAAATCCATTCCGTTTGGCGCCCAGCTGGCCAGCACGCGGGTAAGGCTTCCGCTTGCACAAAACCGAGCCTATCTGGTGGACTACCAGGGACTCTGGTCGGCAACGCAGACATGGCGTTTAGCGAACGCCCCAGGTCTCGACTGGCGAGAACCCCTCAACGCCCGAGACCGCTTTGGCAAAAGTGTGTTTATCAGTGCCGATGGCTTTGTCGACGTATCGTCTGCAGATCAACTACCATTGACCATCACACAGTCAACTACCCAACTGGTCTGCGCCGTACCCGCGCAGCCCGTGGAAAGGACTGTCGTGACCCAAGAGATCATCTTGAACTGCCAACCTCAATCCGTACTCTAGGAGTTTTGCTTGTGGATGATGCTGCTCTTGTGCGAGAGTCTTTGCACCAGATCCGAAACCAACTCAGTCTTATCACCGGCCACACCAGTCTGATCAAGGACAGTCAAAACCTGAGTGAACAGGAACGCCAAGATCTTCACGCGATTTTGAACGCTACCTTCTCCATTAGCCACCAACTGCGCGTGCTTGAGGCGGCCTGCGTCACCCGGCCAACGGCTAGCCCCGACCAATAAACGGCATGGCGGTCGCCATGACCGTCATGAACTGCACATTGGCCGAGAGCGGCAGCCCCGCCATGTAGGCAACGCCATCAGCTACATCCGCGATGGCCATACGTGGCTCAGCCATACGGGTGCCGTTGGCTTGAAGCGCACCGGCACCAATCCCGGAGGTCAGCTCAGACGCCGCATTGCCAATATCAATCTGGCCGCAGGCGATGTTAAAGGGCCGGCCATCCAGGGACAGTGATTTCGTCAATCCGGTGATGGCATGTTTGGTGGCCGTGTAGGCCACCGACTGGGGCCGAGGCGCATGCGCCGAAATCGATCCGTTGTTGATGATCCGTCCGCCCTGAGGCTGCTGTCGGCGCATCTGTGCAAATGCCTCACGCGCGCACAAAAAAGCGCCGGTTAGGTTGATTTCGACTGAAGCACGCCACTCGGCCACCGCAACCTCATCGATGGTTTGACCGGTCGGGAAAATACCCGCGTTGTTAAACAGGAGATCTACGCGTGACCACTTCGCCACCGTCTGGGCAAACACTCGCGCCACGTCGTCTTCATTGGAGACATCGCCAGGCACGACCAAGGCGAGAGCCTCAAACCCTTGCGCCGTCTCCAAAAGTGGTGCCTCGCGCCGGCCCATCAATGCGACCTTCCAGCCCAAGGAGAGAAGCTTTCGCGCAACACCGCGTCCAATGCCACTGCCGGCACCGGTGACGACTGCCACTCCGGGCACATGGGATATCGAAGACGACATGGATCACAATCTCCTCAAGTTAAGATCAGCGTTCCTAGTGTAAATCGCACCGCCCATGCCCACGACGCCTACCACCGTGATCTACCTTCACGGATTCCGAAGTTCCCCTCAATCGTCCAAGGCCGTGGCCGTTGGCCAAGACCTCGCGAACGAGGGTATCGGCTATATCTGCCCCGCGCTCGATATCGCTCCCATGACCGCCATGGCGCAGGCCGAATCAGCGATCAACGAGGCCCTAGCCCGTGGACAATGCATCCGCCTGATCGGAAGTTCTCTGGGTGGCTTTTTTGCCAGCGCCCTTATGGAGCGCCACCCGGCACGCAGCCAGTTCAAGGCCGCCCTGCTGAACCCAGCGCCCTGGCCGGCACGCGACTTGGCGCCCTATGTGGGCCCGCTTCCAGCGTGGCACAGCGATGAAATTCTTGAATTCCGAAAAGACTATATCGACGACTTGAAAGCCCTTGAGGTGGGCATCACAGCGCCTGAGCGTTATCTGTTGGTAGCAGCCAAAGGGGACGAATTGCTCGATTGGCAAGAGATGGTGGCCCGATATCCGGGCGCCCACCATCATGTGATCGAGGGCTCGGACCACGGCCTGTCTGACTTCGATCGTCACTGGCCCCGTATCAAATCATTCTTACTATCCGCGTAGCCCCGATCAAAGTCGACACGGGCTAACAATACAAGCCCCATCAAAAAGAACAGGCCCGTCATCAGCATTGCGACCCGGTGCGCGTTATCGGTGATCCATGTCACGAGGCCGTACGTCACGGGGCCCAGAATTGCCGACAGGTTCACGGCCACGCCCCACAGCCCAAAGGTCTCGGCCTCATGGCCCGGCCGGGCCAAATGTGCAACCGCTGCACGAGCACCGCTTTGCGATGCCCCCATAGCCAGACCCGCGAAGTTCGCAGCAATCCAGAACATGGCCTCAGTCTGGGCCTGCCATGCCACGAGCACCATGGCGATCCAGGCGAGCAGCGCCAACATCAGGCTTTGTTTGTGGCCCACGCGATCTTGAACAAACCCAAAGAGCCAGGCGCCTGCGGCTGCCGTAACGTTCACCACCAAAATGAGTGTAATGGTCTGCGCCATGGAAAATCCCATCACCTCCTGGGCATACACGGCAGCCAATGCAATGACTGTCTGCACGCCCGCGTGATAGACCACTACGCAATACAAAAAACGTCGTAAGTCGGGCTGGGATTTCGACAGGCGCCAGGTCACCGCAAGCCGGCCCCAGCTTTTTTCAATCCACTGCGACAGACGGAGCGGGCCACTCACCGACGCCGGCACAGCACGCTCGCGAAGCACGCCAAGCGCGGCTGCCGCAGTGATCAAAAACACCACGGCAGTGATAAGCATCGTGCCTCCGACAACGCCCCGGGCATCGCGTCCCATCGACTGGGCATGCATGACCCATGCCAATGCACACCCGAGTGCGGTGAGTCCGCCCAGATATCCCCAGGCCCATCCGTACCCCGAAACACGGCCCAGATGCTCCTCTTCTGCCAACTCCGGCAGAAAGGCTGCCGTCATGTCTTGGTGGGTGGCATAGCAAAAATTCGAGATCACCAGCAATACAGCTGCCCACGCCACCATGCCGGGGCCTACCGTGGCCAGCAGGGCAGTGGCACCAACGCAGCCCAGTGTGGTGATCACCAGCAACAACTTCTTTTGGGCCCGCAGATCGGCGTATGCGCCCAGAAGCGGCGCGGTCAACATCACCAGCAGATAACTGAACGCCAGAAGTAAGGTCCAGACCAGTGTGGCCTGTGCGCCACCCTGCATCACGGTGGCCACAAAGTACGCGTTAAACACGGCCGTGAGCACCACGGTGGTGTAGCCCGAGTTTGCAAAATCAAGACTGGCCCACGCCCAGAACTCGCGGCGCGGCACGCCCGGCTTTAACCATGCCTTTCCCATAGTGCGTCATGATGAGGCAAAATCACGGTCTGTGTCCTCCAGTTCAACCCCTGGCACGACCACCCCACCATGAGCCAAGATCAGACCCCTGCGCCGGCCGTGCCCGGCACACCCAAAAAAGTTTACGTGCGCACCTTCGGGTGCCAGATGAACGAATACGACTCCGACAAGATGGTCGATATCTTGAATGCCACCTATGGCATGGAATCGACCAACTCACCGGAGGATGCTGATGTCATTTTGTTCAACACCTGCTCAGTGCGCGAGAAGGCCCAGGCCAAAGTGTTCTCAGATCTTGGTCGGGCGCGGGAACTCAAAAAACTCAAACCAGAATTGATCATTGGGGTAGGGGGCTGCGTGGCATCACAAGAAGGCGAGGCCATCGTTCAACGTGCACCCTATGTCGATGTGGTGTTCGGCCCGCAGACACTGCACCGGCTGCCTGATCTCATCGAAGCCCGACGTCTCACCCGCAAACCGCAGGTCGATATTCGTTTTCCCGAGATCGAAAAATTCGACCATCTTCCGCCTGCGCGGGTGGAAGGGCCCACCGCGTTTGTGTCCATCATGGAAGGCTGCAGCAAATACTGCAGCTTCTGCGTGGTGCCCTACACACGAGGCACGGAAGTCTCACGGCCACTGGAAGATGTGATTGCAGAAGTTGCAGAATTGGCCGCAAAAGGCGTTCGGGAGGTCACGTTGCTGGGCCAAAACGTGAATGCTTATCTGGGCGCACTGGATCAACACGATGCGGAGTCGCCCACCGCAGACTTTACCACCCTGCTTGAACTGGTCAGCAGCATCGATGGGATTGAACGCATCCGTTACACCACATCGCATCCCCGCGAATTCACGCCGCGGCTGATCGAGGCCTACGGCCGACTTCCCAAACTGGTGAATCACGTGCACCTACCCGTGCAATCGGGCTCGGACAAAGTGCTCGCAGCCATGAAGCGTGGCTACACGGCGCTTGAGTACAAATCGATCATTCGTCGACTAAGGGCGGTACGGCCAGAGATCTCGATCTCCACCGACATCATCGTTGGCTTTCCTGGTGAGTCCGAGGCCGATTTCCAGGCCACGATGGATCTGGTCACCACCATCGGCTTTGATACATCGTTCAGTTTTATTTACAGTCCGCGGCCCGGGACACCGGCTGCGGATCTTGCCGACGACACGCCCAAGGCTCTAAAGCTTGAACGGCTTCAGCATCTGCAGGCTACGATTGAGGCCCACGCCGCAGGCATCTCTCAACGCATGGTGGGCACCACGCAGACCATCTTGGTCGAAGGCCCCTCACGCAAAAACCCCGATGAGCTTCAGGGCCGAACGGAGAACAATCGCGTGGTCAACCTGCAGGGGCATACGCGCCTGATCGGCCACCTGATTCCTGTTCGCATCGCGCATGCATATCCGCATTCATTGCGCGGAGAAGCGATCTAACGTTGGCAACGCTGTCACTTTCGCTGCTGTTCGGAAAAGGCATTCACGACGAGCAGTTTCCGCTCTCACGGCCGCGACTGCGGCGACTGATCCTGGCCAGTCTTCCCGCAGACTGCACCTCGGCCCACATCACCATCGTGATTGTTGGCATCGCCGAGGGAAAGCAACTCAATCACCGGTTTCGAAAAAAATCGAACGCCACAAATGTATTAACGTTTGATTACAACAGGCCCCCGGAGCTGGCTGCCGACCTGGTGCTCTGCCACCCCGTGGTACAACGCGAAGCCAAGGCCTCACGAAAGCCCCTCGATCATCATTACGCACATCTCGTGGTACACGGCGTGCTGCACGCCTGCGGACTGGATCATCAGATCGCCGCAGAGGCTGATCGTATGGAGGCGCTTGAGGTCTCGATTTTGCGGCGCTTCCGTATTTCAGATCCGTATTTGCACTAACTGGGTGCGCGCAGGCTGACCATTTCGGTGAGAGTATGGCAAGATTGAGCTTCCTGAACTCACATCGCGTTGCATGAGTGACCCACACCCCGGAAACGGGACACCTCGATTCAAAACACAGTTTGAACGCCTGATCTACCGACTCTTCAGGCGAACCGATGACAAAGAAGACCTGATGGAGCAGCTGCGCGAAGCGCAGGAGCATTCGGTCATTGATGCCGATGCCGTCTCCATGATGGAAGGCGTCATGCAGGTGGCTGACCTTCAGGTACGCGACCTGATGATCCCGCGGTCGCAGATGGATGTCATCGATATTGAAGACCCCTGGGAAAAAATACTTGAACTGGTCATCAAAACGGCCCATTCGCGTTTTCCAGTGATCGAGGGCAAACGTGACAATGTGATTGGCGTGCTGCTGGCTAAAGACCTGCTGCGGTGCCTGGCCGAAAACGACAACGACCTGCGTGGCAAGCTCCGGCCTGCTGTGTTCGTGCCGGAATCCAAGCGCCTGAATGTGATGCTGCGCGACTTCCGCGTCAACCGTAATCACATCGCGATTGTGGTGGATGAATACGGCGGGGTTGCCGGCATGATCACCATCGAAGATGTATTAGAACAAATCGTGGGTGACATTGAAGACGAACACGATATTGAAGAAGACGACGACAACATCGTGCCGATGCCTCGTCAGGCGGGCCGCTTCCGCGTACGGGCACTGACCACGCTTGAGCAATTCAACGAAGCTTTTGAATCCAACCTGGAAGACGAACAGGTCGACACCATCGGCGGATTTGTGACCGATGCATTCGGCCGCGTGCCCCACCGCGGGGAAAAAATCGATCTCAATGGCTTTCGCTTTGAGGTGCAACGGGCCGATGCCCGGCAGGTCCATGTGTTTGTGGTGGAACGCCTGCCCGAGGAGCCCGACGTACCGGCCGAGCCGGAGCGCTAAAGCGCCTCTATGATTCGTCTTACCGCGGTCCTGGCGTGGGTCGGTTACACCGCGGGCCTGTATTGGATCTACATTAGCCTGCATGTGTACGGCCACATGCCCGCATGGCTTGCACTGCTGGGCACGGGCCTGCTGTCTGCGTATGTCGCACTGTATGCCGTGGGCGCTGCTGCGACAGTTCGCGCCTTAAAACTCAACTTCTCAGATCGCTCAGCACCACTGGTGATCGCGGCAGTTGTCACGCTGTTTGAATGGCTGCGCGGGCATCTCTTCACGGGTTTTCCGTGGCTCGCGCTGGGCTATCTGGCGGTGGATACGCCGCTGGCTGGCCTAGCACCTGTACTCGGAAGCTACGGCGTCGGCTTTGCGGTAGCGCTGACACTGGCACTGATTGCGCAGGCCATTCGATATCGGTACTGGAGTGCGCTTATCGCCGTGGTGGCACTTCTGATTGCTGGCTTTGCACTGAGCCTCTCGCCCTTCACCGAACCGGCCGGGCGGCCGCTGCGGGCAGCACTGGTGCAGGGGGCGATTCCGCAATCCATGAAATTTGACCCCGCGCGTGAACTGCAATCGATCACGACCCAGCTTGAACTCGCGCGAGGGGCAACCACGCCTGGGGCTGCCCATCTCATCGTATTTCCGGAGACCGCGCTGGTGCGGCCCTGGGACTTCGCAGCACCCGATGTGCGCGAAGCCTTTCACCGGCTAGCGTCGCTGAGCAACGCTACGGTCATGCTAGGCCTGCCCATGCGCGATGCGGATGGCTACCGCAACAGCCTGATTGCACTGGAGGCCCAGACGCCACTGGATCAGTTTGCAGGCCGCTACGACAAACACCACCTGGTGCCCTTTGGTGAATTTATTCCATGGGGATTCCGATGGTTTGTCGATGCCATGAAAATGCCGCTGGGTGATTTTCAACGGGGTGCAGCAGTGCAGCCGCCCATCACGGTACGCGACCAGCGTATCGGCGTGAACATCTGCTTCGAAGACCTGTTTGGTGAAGAAATCATCCGGCCGCTGCATCCATCTCGTCCCGCCGATGATCAGCCGACTGTTCTTCTGAACGTCAGCAATTTGGCATGGTTTGGTAACACGATTGCACTGTCGCAACACCTTGCAATTGCACGCATGCGGTCCATGGAGACCGGCCGGCCCACGCTGCGCGCCACCAACACCGGGGCCACGGCAGCCATCGATCATCGTGGCCGCGTCTTGGACATGCTGCCGTTTGGCGAGTCACGATTGTTGATCACTCAGGTGCAAGGCATGCAAGGGTCCACACCATTTTCACGCTGGGGCAATCTTCCGATCATGGCCCTGAGCATCCTGCTGCTGGCCATCGCCGCCGTGCGCCGCAAGGTGGCAAGCCGGTAGAATGCCGGTCATGCCAAGTTTTCAAAAAATCATTCTGACCCTGCAGGAGTATTGGGATGCGCAGGGCTGCGCCCTGCTTCAGCCGATTGACCTGGAGGTCGGTGCGGGCACCTCGCACACCGCCACATTCCTTCGGGCGCTCGGGCCCGAGCCCTGGCGTGCGGCCTATGTGCAGCCATCGCGCCGGCCCAAAGACGGCCGCTACGGCGAGAACCCCAATCGATTGCAGCACTACTATCAGTACCAGGTGGTGCTCAAACCCTCCCCCGAAAATATCCTTGAGCTTTACCTGGGGTCGCTCAAGGCCCTGGGCATAGACCCCGAGACCAACGACATCCGCTTTGTGGAAGACGACTGGGAGAACCCCACGTTAGGCGCCTGGGGGCTGGGATGGGAAGTCTGGCTCAACGGCATGGAGGTCACACAGTTCACCTACTTCCAACAGGTGGGCGGGCTGGACTGCGCGCCGATCACCGGAGAGATCACCTACGGCATTGAACGATTAGCGATGTATCTGCAAGGTGTTGAAAACGTCTACGATCTCACGTGGACACAGTGGATGGAAAACGGCGCGCAGCGCACGCTCTCGTATGGCGATGTCTACCATCAAAACGAAGTGGAGCAGTCCACCTACAACTTTGAACACAGTAACGTGCCGGTGCTCTTTACCCGGTTTGGCGAGCACGAGGCTGATGCGAAACGCCTGCTTGATGCAGGCCTAGCACTTCCTGCATATGAACAGATTCTGAAGGCCGCGCACACATTTAACCTGCTTGATGCCCGCGGTGCCATATCGGTCACCGAGCGCGCCCAGTACATCGGTCGTATTCGTAACTTGTCGCGGGCCGTGGCGCAGGCCTATGTGCAATCGCGAGAGCAACTGGGTTTTCCCATGCTCTCCCGCACGACATAACGACTTGCCCCTGGCCCACCGGACATGACGACCGCCCCACTCTTAATCGAACTGCTCACCGAAGAGCTGCCGCCCAAGGCATTGCAACGCCTGGGCGATGCTTTTGCACACGCCATCGTTCAGCGCCTGCGCGCCGATGAACTCTGCAACGACACCACCGCGACCACGGTCTACGCCACACCACGCCGCCTGGCAGTCCACATTGCAGATGTGCATGCGCAAGCGGCTGCACGCGATCGCAAAGAAAAATTACTGCCGGTCGCCATCGCGATCGATGCCCAAGGCCAGCCCACTGCCCCGCTGATCAAAAAGCTGGCCAGCCTGGGCGTGACCCTGGGCGAGGGCATCACACTGGAGCAGCTCGAGCGCGTGCACGATGGAAAACAAGACGTGCTCGTGTATGCCCACCGTGCTGCCGGTGCCACACTCGCACAATCGGCGCAGGCAGCATTGAACGAGGCCATTGCAAAGCTTCCCATTCCAAAGGTTATGACCTATCAACGGTCAAATGGCGAGACCGTGAAGTTTGTTCGGCCCGCGCATGGGCTGATGGTGCTGCATGGCAGTGATGTGGTGGCGCTTGAGGCTCTTGGGCTGCGCGCGGGCCGCACCACACAGGGGCACCGTTTCCACAGCGCCGGTCCGTTGTCGATTGACCATGCCGATGCCTACGCAGATACATTGCGCACGCAGGGCAAGGTGATCGCGTGTTTTGCAGAGCGCCGTGCGCAGATCGTGCAGGGCTTAAATGCCCAGGCGGCCCCTGACCAAGCGGTGATGCCCGATGGCCTGCTCGATGAAGTCACCGCCTTGGTGGAGTGGCCCGTAGTGCTGCAGGGATCGTTTTCACAGGAGTTCCTTGCCGTACCCCAGGAATGCCTGATTCTGACCATGCAGCAGAACCAGAAATACTTCGCCATCACCGATGCGTCTGGAAAACTCACCCACCGCTTTTTGCTGGTCTCCAACATTGCATCCAAGGATCCCTCGGTGGTGATCTCGGGCAATGAGCGCGTGCTGAGGGCACGGCTGGCCGATGCGAAGTTTTTCTTTGATCAAGACCGCAAAAAACCACTCGCAAGCCGGCTCGATGGCCTGGCCAGCGTGGTGTATCACAACAAGATCGGCCATCAGCGGCAACGGATTGATCGCCTTGCGCAACTCGCGGTGCGATGGGCGCCCGCAGTGGGCGCAGACCCAGCCCATGCCGAGCGTGCTGCCCTGCTCGCCAAAACAGACCTGCTGACCGACATGGTCGGTGAGTTTCCGGAGCTGCAGGGTGTGATGGGCACCTACTACGCCCGCCACGATGGCGAATGCGAAGACGTGGCGCTGGCCATCGAAGGCCACTATCACCCGCGATTCTCCGGCGATGCATTGCCAAGTAATGCCGTTGGCGTGGCCCTGGCTCTTGCCGACAAAATGGAAACCATCGTAGGCATCTGGGGCATCGGCCTGGCACCCACGGGAGACAAAGATCCGTTTGCGCTTCGACGTCACGCACTGGGCATTGTGCGTATTCTGATCGAGCGTCAGATTCAATTGGATCTGGAGGCTATGCTCTCCGAAACCGCAGCCTGCTTTGCGGCCATTCCTTCGGTGCAGCCCGATGCACAAGCGATCGCCGCATTTATTCACGATCGGCTGCGTGCCTGGCTCAAGGAAAAAGGGTTTGAGAGTGAGGCCATTGAGGCCGTGCTGGCCCAGTGCCCGAACCAGATTCACCAAATCCCCGCTCGGCTGGATGCATTGCGCAGCTTCATGAAGCAGCCCGAAGCCCAATCCCTCTGCTCGGCCAACAAGCGCATTGGCAACATCTTGAAAAAATCCGAGCCGCGGCCTGCCGATACGGCCGCATCTGTCGACCCCAGCCGTCTGATTGAATCGGCGGAAAAAACACTTGCGGAGACACTCGCCGCCCTAGCCCCGAAGGCCGCTGCCGCCGTGGCCAAGGGCGATTACACCGCTGCACTGGCCGATCTTGCCGCACTAAAAGGTCCCGTCGATGCGTTCTTCGACCAGGTCATGGTCAATGCCGAGGACCCTGCGCTGCGGCAAAACCGGCTGGCACTGCTCGACCAACTACACCGCGCGATGAACCAAGTCGGTGATTTGTCACGCATGGCGGCATGAACACGTCCAACGCACCATTGATCATTCTTGACCGCGATGGCGTGATCAACCACGACAGCGACGACTACATCAAGTCCCCCGATGAATGGGTGCCCTTTCCTAAAAGCCTCGAGGCGATTGCCCAGCTGACCCATGCCGGCTGGCACGTGGCTGTGGCCACCAATCAATCGGGCGTGGAGCGCGGGCTTTTTGATATCAACGACCTGCACGCCATCCACAACAAAATGATGTCTGCCACAGCCGCCGCCGGTGGACGCATTGATGCGATTTTCTTTTGTCCCCATGCTCCCGATGCAGGCTGCGACTGCCGAAAGCCTGCCGCGGGTCTGCTTCGCGATATTTCCGCCCGCTTTAACCGGGGCCTGGCCGGTGTGCCGATGGTGGGCGATTCGCTGCGCGATCTCCAGGCCGGCCTGGAGATGGACTGCGACTTGTGGCTGGTACGAACCGGCAAGGGGCTGCGCACACTGGCCGCTGCCGAACGTGACAACGACAAAGCACTGCCCGCCAACACCCAGATCGCCGATGATTTATTCGGCGCCGTCACGGCCATTCTTGCGGGTGCACACGCATCTTGATGGCTGCCTTTCGCGCCACTGTGTTTCTTCTGTTTCAGGTCGTATCACTGACGGTGTGGGCCACCCTGTTTCTGATCCTTGGCCCGTTTCTTCCATTTCGTCAACGCTACGCACTGGCCATGCGCTGGCCTGCCATGTGCATCTGGGCAGCCCGGACCATTCTGGGCATTCGTTATCGCGTGATCGGTCAGCATCATCTTCCCGATGGGCCGGTCATCTTGCTATCCAAACATGAATCGGCCTGGGAAACGTTTTTCTATCCCGCTTACTTCGCCACCCCGCTGTGCTTTGTCTTTAAACGCGAATTGCTGTGGGTTCCATTTTTCGGCTGGGGCATTGCACTCCTTAATATGATCGCGATTGATCGCAGCAAAGGCACCCGCGCACTGGAGCAGATTGAGGCGAAAGGCCGAGATGTTCTGTACAAGCAATCGCGTTGGATGGTCTTTTTTCCGGAAGGCACTCGCGTGCGGCCAGGACATCATGTGCGATTCAAAACCGGTGGCACTCGGCTCGCGGTGGCCACCAACACGCCGGTCATTCCCATTGCGATGAACTCCGGCGACCTCTGGCCACGCAAGTCGTTCCTCAAAAAATCAGGCGAAATCACCGTGTCTATAGGGCCGCCCCTCTTGCCGGACGGCGAAGATCCGTCTACCCTGATGGGCAAGGTCGAAAACTGGATACAACAAGAAATGAATGCGATCAGTCCGCACCGATCACATCGAGGGCTTTCATGACGCTCTTTGAGCAGTTCTCTTTGTTTTTCGGAGGCAACGACTCCTCCACATCATCTACCGCTTCCGGCACCGCCTCTCCGCCGGCCAAAGGCGCTCCCAAAAAACACCGTACCGTTGCACTGCAGGGCCAGACCGTGCCCTGGGCACTCAAGCGCACACGCCGCAAAACAGTCGGCATGTCGATTGGCCAGGGCATGATTCAAGTCAACGCGCCGAAGTGGGTTCCGGTGAGCGACATTGAATACATCTTGCAAGAAAAGTCGAAGTGGCTACTGGCCCGTCTTGCCGAGTGGTACCAGAGCGATCAACATCGATTGCTGCCCGAGCAGCAGTGGGCCCACGGCGCGAGCCTGCAGTACCTAGGAAAGCCCATGACGCTGCTGCTGGCCCCCACACTCAAGAAAACACAGTGGGACGACTTTCGTCGAGAACTTGCCTTGGCTCTGCCTGCCGATGCGGGCATGGACCGGGTGCGTGACACAGTCCACGCCTGGCTGCAGCAGCAGGCCAAGACCCTGTTTGCCCAGCGCTTAAAAAAAATCAGTGAGCAGTCGGGCCGCGGTTACACCAAATTTAGCCTCAGCAATGCGCGTGGCCGCTGGGGCAGCTGCACCGAAGACGGCCACATTCGGCTGAACTGGCGACTGATTCATTTCGGGCAAGAGGTGATCGACTACGTGATCGCGCACGAGCTCGCCCATACCCACACGATGGACCACAGCCCCGGATTCTGGAACGAAGTGGCCGATATTCTGCCGAACTACGAAGAAGGCAAGTCCATCTTGCGCAAGACTCGTCTTGACGCACTGCCCACGTTCTAAGCAAACGAGCTGACCTGATTGGCCAGCGCAACAAACGTCTCCACTGAAAGTTCTTCAGCACGCTGGGTCGGCGTAATACCCAGGGACGCCCAGTCAATGGCATCGCCGTAACCTGCCAGCGTATTGCGCAGCATTTTGCGACGCTGAGAAAAGGCGGTCATCACCACTGCTGCAAAGACAACCCAATCCTTGACCAGGACCTGATCGGAGGGCAGCGGCACCATCCGCACCACCGATGAGTCAACCTTCGGTGCCGGATAAAACGCGCCGGGCGGCACATGCAGACACCGCTCCAGTCGGTAACGGGCCTGCAGCATGACCGACAGGCGGCCGTAGATCTTGGAGCCGCACGGCGCAACCATACGATCCACCACCTCTTTTTGCAGCATGACATGCTGATCTTCAATGCAGTTGGCATGCTCCAAAAGATGAAACAAAATGGGGCTCGAGATGTTGTACGGCAGATTGCCTACGATCCTAAGCTTTCCACCGGCCTGCTGCGCAAGGGCTGAAAAATCCACCCTTAATACGTCGGACTCCATGACGGTCAGGGCCTGTGATGCAAAACGCTCACGAAGGCGCGCGGCCAGATCGCGATCAATTTCTATGGCAATCAGCGCGCCGGCGGCGCGCAACAGCGGCTCGGTGAGGGCCGCCTGACCAGGCCCAATCTCAACCAAACGATCAGTGGGCCGAGGGGCTATCGCCGCAATGATGCGCGCGATCAGTACCGGATCATGCAGGAAGTTTTGCCCGAACCGCTTGCGAGCAACGTGGGGGGCAGACGGTGGTGATTCGTCTGATTGCCTAACGCCCGCCCCTGGGTGATCAGAGGTCGTCGCGTTTGATTTCGACATAGGCATTGGCCCGCACTTCGCGGGTCCAGTCCGCCACCGCCTCGGCAAGTTTGCGGTCACGAAGCGCCAGTCGTGCGGCAGTGCGTAGACGCTGCTCGGTGAGCGGCTCTCGCTTGCGCTCTAAAAGCTGAATCAAATGGATGCCAAACACCGAGCGTATCGGCTCACTGATCTGGCCCGGCTGCAAGCCGAACATGGCCCGCTCGAACTCCGGAACCAAATCACCCGGATAGGCCCAGTCCAACTCGCCGCCACGGGCTGCCGAACCCGGATCTTGGGAAAAATCACGGGCCAGCTGGGCAAAATCCGCCCCCAGGTCAAGACGGCGCCGGAGATCGATCACCCGGCGTCTGGCCTGCTCTTCGCTGACCTGTGCATCCACCCGAATCAGGATGTGGCGTGCACGGTGCACCGCGACCTCTTGTGTGCGCAGTGCAGAACGCTTGTCTTCGAGCTGCAGCACATGAAAACCGTTCGGGCTGCGTACCGCCTTGGCCGTTTCACCCGGCTTTAAGTTGGCCACCGCATCCAGAAACAGTGCTGGCAGCCGATCACGGGTACGCCAGCCGAGGCTGCCGCCCTGGTCACGGTCCGGCGCATCCGACAATTCCTTCGCCACGGCAGCAAACGTACGCGGCCCCCGTAACGCATCTTCCCCCCGCTTTAGTTTCTCTTGGGCAGCAGCTAATTCTTCCTTGGTTGGGTTTTCGGAGACTCGCACCAGAATCTGGGCCACCTTCCACTCCTCTACACGCTGAATGGATTGGCCCTGAGCCGCTAAAAAGGTATCGACTTCACTATCACTGATCTGAAGCCGATTGTCGACCTCACGCTCGCGCAGACGCGTGAGCATGATTTCTTCGCGAATGTCTTGGCGGAAACTGGCAAATGAAATGCCCTCGCTCTCAAGCTGATTGCGAAGGCCGGCCACGTTCATTCCATTCTGATCGGCAATGCGGGTGATACTGCGATCGAGCATCTGATCGTCGACCCGAATTCCACTCTCACGGGCAAGCTGCAGCAGGGCACGGTCGTTGATCATGCGGTCCAAGACCTGTTCGCGCAGCACTGCGGGCGAGGGCAGGGCAATACCCTGCCGACGCAGGTTCAATTCAAATTGTTTTTGACGGCGTGCCAGCTCGCTGGCGGTGATCACCTCGCGATTGACGATGGCCACCACACGGTCGATCAACACCGGCGAGGCCGGGGCACGCAGGCCCTGGGTCGGTGCGGGTGGGGCCAGAGGCCGGACCTGGGCACTGGCGCCCAATGGATTGACCTGGGCCGATGACGAAGAAGGCGCCACCAGCTGGGCCTGGGCCACCGCCCCGATGCTTAGCAGCGAAAGCCCCCACAACACAACGCGCACGGTTTGGCCCATAGACCCTTTGAAGGAAAAAGAATTATTGGAAGTTATCAAATTTTGACGGTAAAGGCGTGATCTCATTGATCGCCCGATAGTTGGGGATACTCCGCGTAAGCACCGACAGGGGGCTGGTGCCGACCCGGCCCATGCCATTGAGCTCGATCTGCAGAAAGATCGCGGTATTGGTCTCGGTGGCGCTGGTGACATACCGCTGGGCCACGACCCGGCCCACCCAGCAGCCGCCGTCGTACTCAAACCCAGCCACCGCCTCGACGAGACCGGAATTCTGGTTCACCGCACCGCCGCCCAGATTACGCAGGGCCCGCTGGTAACGGCCCACGGCATACCAGTACTTCGCAACGGGCCACTGAAACGCAAAGTCCAGGGTGTGCGATGAGCCGCGCACGTATCGGTAGGCGGCACTTAGCGCATGCGCAGGCCTCGGCGTAAAACGATTCACCAAGGAGACGTTTTGCCACTTCGATGTCGAGGGCGTGTACTGCACCTGAGAGTCCAGACTCCAGTCTTTGAGCGGACGGGCCGACACCTGGCCCAGAAGATCCGAGCGGCGATCGGTACGTACCGTTCCGCCGGGAAGCACGACCTGCTGATCCGCAAAATAGAAACGTTGGCCTACCGCCGCACGGAACCGCTCAATGCCCGTCTGCTCTTCAATCAATCGCGTTGTGACGCCGGCCGTGATCTGGTTCAGATCAGCGATACGGTCATTTCCGTTAAACGCCGCATCGGAGAACATCTGTGCAAAGTTAAGCGTCGGCGAGCCGGTATCAAACACTGGATAGCGTGACTGATCTTTGTACGGTGTGTAGATGTACGTGATCTTGGGCTCAAGCGTCTGCTCCATGGGCAGGCTTCCTGCCACCACGGGCCGCTCAAACACGGTACTCACCTCGGTGCTGAAGGTGGGCAGCACACGGGTATAAGAGTCGGTCTGCGTCCCCACATTGTTGGCGTAGATGCCTAAATTGGCGTTGTTGTATTGGGTCGAGGTAGCGCTTGCGCTGCCATCTTTTCGGTGCGCGTAGTGGGTCGCATGCAAGGCCACCTTCGGCGTGATGAAAAATCCGCGCTCAAAATGCCGCCAAGCCAATGCGCCGGATGCCACCACACGCTCGCCCTCCGCAAGCGTGGGATGCTGGTACGACGTGAATTCCGTGGTCACATTCCAATCGATAGGATAAGCGTCGCGACCAGGCAGTGAACGGTGGACACGCGAAGCCGAAAGCCGTGGCGCGTAGCTGTACGGCCGAATCAATGGCGAGGCGACGTCTTGTAGCAGTTGGTACTCCTGGGCCTCACCCTGAATGGCCCAGCCCTGAAACGAAGAATTAAACGTGAGGCTTCCGGGCAGCAAACGTTGCGAAGATGCCAGCAATGAATTGCCAAGGTCAGAGAAATAGCCGTCATCGGAGGCCCGCTGCACATTCAGACCAAATGACAGATTGGGTGTGGGTCGTAACGTGGTCGTGATCGCACCGTATTGACGTGTTGTTTTGGTCACACTGTCGTTGGGCAAGACCTCGTAGACCAGAGTACCCAGGCTGTTGGGCCGCAGAAATCGAAACTCACTGCCCAGCTGCGCGCCGCGCTTACTGATCAACCGCGGATACAGTGTCATGTCGTGCTCGGGTGCGATGTTCCAATAAAACGGGGCCTTCACCTCAAGACCCAGTTTCACCGAGGTCGAATACGACGGCGGCAGCCAGCCGGTTTTACGCCGATCGCCAATTGGAAAGGAGACATCACCGAACGGCACAATGGGTGTCTCGCCCCAGTAAAGCGTCGATGATTTGCTCGCACCCACCTCGCGGATTTGGTCCAACAAAAGCTCATCCATGCGCAATGACCATGCCGGACGGTCCCGTGGGCATGTGCTGTAGACCGCCTGCGTAAGCCGAGTCTCCAGTGGCTGAATAAACTCGGCGCGCTTGGCGGTGCCCTGACCACCGGTGGAGACCAACTGATAACGCACATCATCAAAAAAGCCTTGGGTCGTGCCCAGCTTCAGGCGCAGCGTCGGCCCCTCGTAAAACTCGCCCTCACGAAAAAGCTTCACCTGGCCCTGGGCAAAGACCTCGTCGTGTACCAGGTCGTGGCGAATGTAGTCGCCCTTAATAAAAAGACCGAGCTTTCGAAACTCGGCCTGGCCTCGGGCCTCAGTCAGATCATCGGTCTGCCCCGCGACGTCCTTACCAAAGATGTACACGGGCGTGTCAGATGTCGATGACGGCTCAAGGTTTAATACAGGATCAAATTTGAGTCCCAGAGGCCGTTCCACGCCCTGGGCAAGTTGGATCGCCGAGACGGGTGCCTGGGCCAGCGCGATGGCACGCGGACAAGACCCAATAGGAGACTCGGCCAGAGCCGGTGTCACGCCACCGAGCCAAAGAGCCACGCCCACCATAGCACCCAGGGAGAGCCCGCCTGCGGCGCGCACCCGCAGGGTGACGTTCCCGAAAAAATGCATGCTCTATTATAGGGAGCGTCCCTCACGCCAAGCCCCATACCGATGTCCAGCGACCCCCGACTTGAGAGCGCCCGAACGTGGCTTGAAGCACAGATCCCCGGCCTTGCCGAACAGGGCTGGACCATTGACCCCCCCTCCCTTCGGCCGGCCTCCAGTGACGCCTCCTTCCGCCGGTATTTTCGGCTCGATGGCTCGTACCTCTCGGCGCCCTCGCATCTGATTCTGATGGACGCGCCGCCGGAGAAAGAAGCCATCGATCCGTTTATTCACGTGGCCGGTCTCTTTGCCCGCGCAGGACTGAATGTGCCCCATCTCTGGGCCCGCGAGCCCCGGCTCGGGTTTTTGCTCTGCAGTGATCTCGGCACCACCACCTATGCCATGCGACTCAAAGAGCATGGCCATGCCGTGCAGGCCTGCGATGGCTTGTACCAGGATGCATGGCAGGCCCTGATCCGGCTGCAGTCGTTTGATCCAGGTGCCGGCGCCCCTGAAGTGGCCCTGCCACCTTATGACCACGCGCGAATGCTTCAAGAGATGCGGCTGTTTGACGAGTGGTATCTGACTCGGCATCGGCCGACCACGTTATCGCCCTCGGAACGTGATCAGTTGTTTGCGATTTATGAGCGCATTGCACAGACCTGTCTGGCCCAACCCAAGGTGATCGTCCACCGTGATTTTCACAGCCGCAACCTCATGGTGATGGCCGAACGCAATCCCGGCATATTGGATTTTCAAGATGCCGTGGTTGGCCCCATCACCTACGACCTGGTCTCGCTTTTGCGCGATGCCTATGTGCAATGGCCAGAGGAAGTGCAGATCGACTGGGCGGTACGCTACTGGCAAGACGCACGCAAGGCGGGCCTACCGATCGCAGAGGATTTCTCGGATCTGTGGCGTGACTTCGAATGGATGGGTCTGCAGCGGCATCTGAAGGTGCTTGGCATTTTTGCGCGGCTCTTTTATCGCGACGGAAAAGAAAACTACTTGAACGATATTCCGCTGGTGTGGCACTACGCCCACTCGGTCGCACGCCGATATCAGGGCCTTGGGCCGCTGGCCAAACTGCTTGAGCGTTGCGCATGACAGCGCGACAAGAGTCCATGCATGCCATGCTCTTGGCCGCAGGGCGCGGAGAGCGCATGCGGCCGCTGACCGACACGACGCCAAAGCCTATGCTGAACGTCGGTGATAAGCCCCTTATTGCATGGCACCTGCATGCCTTGCAAGACGCTGGTATCCAACATGTGGTGATCAATGTCGCTTACCTGGGCCAGCAGATCATCGACTTTGTAGGCGACGGCAGCGCATTTGGTCTGAACGTGCGATTTTCGATCGAGCCCGAGGGCGCTTTGGAGACGGCCGGTGGTATCGCAACAGCCGAGCCTTGGCGGACCGGCAACGGCGATCTGGTGGATGCCCCATTCCTGGTGATCAATGCCGATGTGTGGACGGATTGGCCACGACAGCGCGCAATCGAGATTGCACAGACTGAATTCCAATCGCAACGCCGGCCCCTGTGCCACCTGGTGCTGGTCGACAACCCCGGCCACCACCCAAAGGGTGATTTCAGTCTGGCAGCTGCAAGGTCCTCCGCAGAGACAGAGTTGCAGCCTGTTTTGGCGCCGAATGCCGGAAACACCCTGACATTTTCAGGTGTGGGCGTCTATGATCGGCGTATGTTCGCAGAGATTAAGCCCCATCACCGTGCCGCGTTGGCACCCCTGCTGCACCAGGCCATCGCCCAGGGCCGCGCCAATGGTTCGCATTACACGGGCGTGTGGAAGGACATTGGAACCCCGGAACGCCTTGAAGAATTGAACCGTCACCTATGAATGCGCCCGATCCCGCCCTGACCAGCCCGTTTATGGCGTCACTGCCCGAGAGCCTCCGTCCGCACGAGGTGCTCGCACCGGTGCATGGGGATTACCACGCCCAACGGCGTGCACGGCTGGCCGCCTGGATCGCTGAACAAGGCGGCGGCGTGGCTGTGCTCTCGGCAGGAAGCGAAATCTCCCGCAACCGTGACAATCCTTTTCCCTTTCGCAGCCACAGCGATTTTCTCTACATGACCGGGTTCCCCGAACCCGATGCATGGTGGATCATGCGCGTTGACGCTAACGGTTCTGCGCACAACGTATTGGCATGCCGTGACCGCGACCCCGAACGTGAAATTTGGGATGGCATGCGCGTGGGCCCGCAGCAGGCAGCGACGCGATTTGATATGCAGGATGCTGTAAGCGTGGAAGCGCTTGATGCCACGGTGATTGAACTTGCTGCCGGCCTTCCCGCGTTTTATGCTCACATGGGTCTGCATGCGGAACTTGACGAAAAACTTCGGTGTTGGCTCAACAGCCTGCGTGCCAAAGGCCGTGCGGGCATCTCAGCCCCCGATCGCATCGTTGACCTCTCACAGGTCATCGCCCGTCAGCGCTTGATCAAAGACGATCGCGAGCTGGCCACAATGCAGCGGGCCGGCACCATCTCAGCACAGGCCCATGTGCGGGCCATGCAATTCGCTCGGCCCCATCAGCATGAATACGAATTAGAAGCCGAACTCCTGCATCACTTCCGCGCCCAGGGTGCCCAGTCGGTGGCGTATGGCTCGATTGTTGCGGGCGGACCGCACACCTGCATCCTTCATCATCGCGCGGGCGATCGTGTCATTCGCGATGGCGAACTCGTGCTGATTGATGCCGGCTGTGAACTCGATGGTTATGCCTCCGATATCACACGCACCTTTCCGATCAGTGGACGTTTTAGCGCTGAACAACGGGCTGTCTACGATGTTGTGCATGCAGCCCAGGAGGCCGCCGTGGCGGCAACGGTCGTTGGCGCGGCGTTTACTGCGCCGCATGACGCTGCGGTGCGCGTACTCACGCAGGGGCTTATCGATTTGAAATTACTGCCTGCGCAGAGCCTTGATCAGGCAATCGAATCAGGCGCCTACAAACGCTTTTACATGCATCGCACGGGCCACTGGCTTGGACTGGATGTGCACGATGTGGGTGACTACACCACACCGCTTGGACCCGGCATGGTCACAACCATTGAGCCAGGTCTGTACATCCGACCCGCCCCGGACGTGGACGCCAAGTTCTGGAACATCGGCATTCGTATCGAAGACGACGCGGTGGTCACGCCATCCGGCGCCACGTTGCTTACCCGCGGCGTGCCGGTCAAGGCCGACGAGATCGAAGCGTTGATGCAGGGGTAACATTGGGCCACCATGGACGACCCCCTCATTCGTATCCAGGGCGCAGGGCCCGTTGGAATCCTCACCGCACTGTTTTTGGTGAAGTACGGCTGGACACCCAGCGCCATTGAACTGGTGGATCCGGCGCTTCATACGCCACAGCCCACCCACGACAACGACCCACGTATTCTGGCGCTCTCCCACGGCACACTGGTGCGCCTGCATCAGCTCAACATCCCTGTCGACGCTACACGCATCCAACACATCCATGTGTCGTCGCAGGGTCACTTCGGCAGCATGGAGATCCGCACCGACCGGGTAGGCGTCAGCGACTTGGGTGGACTGGTCGGCTATGCAAGCCTGCTCACCACGCTGCGTGAGGCCATCAAGCCGCTCGGCGTGAGCCTTCGGGAAACGCCAAGCGCACAGACACCCGGTGCGCTCGTGATCGCCGAGGGCGGCGTATTCCAGCGCGGTGCGGCCAGCCCGGACCCCGGCATGCACCTGGTACGCGACTATGAACAAAACGCAGTGATCGGCTGGGTCACGACCAACCCACCCCCAACGGATACGGCCTGGGAGCGGTTCACCGACGATGGCGTGGTCGCGTTATTGCCCATTGGCCAGCGCTACGCCCTGATTTTCTGTGCGAGCACGCCGCGTGCCGAAGCATTTCAGTCCGCCGACGCACAGAAACAAGTGCGCATGTTGTCCGAGATCATGACGACCCGCGTTCGCGGCATCGAGACGGTCAGCATCACCGGTACCTATCCCCTTGGCCTGAAGTGGCGCGAGCAGCTTGCCGATGGCAATACGGTATGGATTGGCAACTCGGCCCAGGCCCTGCATCCCGTCGCAGGCCAAGGACTCAACCTTGGGTTTCGCGATGCCGAGACCCTCTCCACCTGCCTGCTGCAACGGGGCCAAAGCGTTCCCGATCGTCTGCGCGATTACGCGCGCCGACGAAAAGCCGATCGCTGGGTAGTACGTACTGCCACCGACACGCTGGCCCGGGCCGCCTGGGTACGCCGTGCCATCGGGGGTGCAGCGCTGGTTCCCGGTGCTAAGAAACTCCTTGGCCAAGTGCTGATGTATGGCGGCTAAATTCCGCAAACTGTTTGAGGCACCCTTCGCGATCGGTGCCCACACCCTGCCCAATCGTGTGTTTGTCGCACCGATGGCCGGCGTGACCGATCGGCCATACCGGCAGCTCTGCAAACAACTCGGCGCGGGCTATGCGGTAAGCGAAATGGCCGCATCCAATGCCCTGCTGTGGGCCACGGATAAGACCACACGCCGGATCAACCACGACGGCGAAATCGAGCCCAAAGCCGTGCAGATCGCAGGTGCGGATCCTGACATGATGGCTCAGGCTGCTCGTTTCAACGTCGAGCGCGGCGCTCAGATCATCGATATCAACATGGGCTGCCCCGCAAAAAAAGTCTGCAACGTTGCGGCGGGCTCTGCGCTGATGCAGACCCCTGAAAAAATACGATCCATCGTGTCGGCGGTGGTGAACGCTGTCGGCCGAGACGGCATTCCGGTCACCCTCAAAATGCGCACGGGCTGGAATGCAGAAAACAGAAATGCCCCCGCCATTGCGCGCATGGCCGAGGATCTTGGCGTCTCCATGCTGACCATCCACGGCCGCACACGCGAAGACAAATACCATGGGCAGGCAGAGTACGACACCATTGCCACCATCAAACAGCAGGTCAATATTCCAGTCGTGGCCAACGGCGATATCGACAGCCCGCAAAAAGCATTTGAAGTGCTGGCCTACACCCAGGCCGATGCCGTGATGGTTGGGCGCGCCGCCCAGGGCAGGCCCTGGATATTTCGGCAGATTGCCCACTACCTGGAGTCCGGTGAAGACCTTCCTGATCCGTCCGAAGCTGAAATCGCACAGTGGCTCAAGAACCACCTTCACGACCACTACGCCTTTTACGGCGAGCACGCCGGCGTACGCATCGCTCGCAAACACATCGGCTGGTACTTAAAAGGGCTGCCCGGCGTAAAAGTATTTCGTGATGCCCTCAACCAGCTCGAATCCACGCATGCCCAGCTGGCCGCCATTGATGAGTTTTTTGCAAAAGACCATGAGCAACGACTCCAGGCCGCATAACGAGCACGACGCCCGCGATCTGGATGCTCCCAAGCTGGGTGAAACGGTCCGCAAATCGCTTGGCCATTATTTTCATGTGCTAGGCGACCAGCCGCCCCACGCCCTTTATGACATGGTGATTCAGGCTGTGGAAAAACCGATGCTCGACGTCGTGATGGCCCGCTACCACGGCAACATCAGCCACGCCGCCAAGGCCCTGGGACTCACCCGCAATACACTACGAAAAAAACTTCAACTGTACGGTCTGGACAAAGGCCGATAACCCGAACATTGTTTTGATCTGGAGCCATCATGTCGTCTGTTGCACCCGTTGCTTCTTCGCCTCGTCCCCACCGACTCCCGATCCAACGGGCCCTGCTAAGCGTCTCCGATAAAACAGGGATTGTGGAATTCGCCAAGGCGCTGGCAGCACGTGGCGTTACCTTACTGTCCACGGGTGGAACAGCGGCACTGCTCTCAAAAAACGGGCTTGCAGTCACACCGGTCGACGAAGTCACCCAATTCCCGGAAATGCTCGATGGACGTGTCAAAACATTGCACCCGGCCGTGCACGGTGGCCTGCTGGCCCGACGCGACCTGCCGGAGCACATGCAGGCCCTATCGGACGCCGGATTCGCCACCATCGACCTGCTCGTGGTGAACCTCTATCCGTTTCGAGAGACGCTGGCCCGGCCGGGTGCAAGCTATGAAGACGTGATTGAGAATATCGATATCGGCGGCCCCGCCATGCTACGTGCCGGCGCGAAGAATCACGACGGTGTCGCGGTTGTTGTCGACCCGCAGGACTATGCTGAATTGCTTGCAGAACTCGACGCCCACCAGACCACGCTGGGCTGGCCCACGCGGCAACGGCTGGCCAAAAAAGTGTTCGCTCATACCAGCGCCTACGATGGCGCCATCAGTAACTTTCTTAACGCACTCGCACCGGTGGACTGCGACGCGCAGGCTTCCGGCTGCATGCCTCCGGCGCCGAGCAGCGCGGCGGCCTATCCCGAGGTGCTGTCCATTCAAGTCAACAAAGTGCAGGCCATGCGCTACGGCGAGAACCCCCATCAGAGCGCCGCGTTTTACAGAGATGCTGCCGCGCCCGAAGGCACGCTTGCCAATTATGTCCAACTCCAGGGCAAAGAACTCTCATACAACAACATCGCCGATGCCGATGCGGCCTGGTCGTGTGTGCGAAGCTTCTCCGATCCCGCCTGCGTGATCGTGAAGCACGCCAATCCCTGTGGCGTGGCCATTGGGGTTGATGCACTCTCGGCCTACCAAAAGGCATTCAAAACCGACCCTACGTCGGCTTTTGGTGGCATCTTGGCGTTTAACACTGAACTCTCTGCGGCGGCGGCACACGAAATCTCAAAGCAATTTGCTGAAGTGATCATTGCGCCGTCGTTTCATCCCGACGCCCTGAACGTCTTTGCGACCAAAACCAATCTGCGACTGTTGCAGCTTCCGCTTGGCGCAGACACTGCGATCGCCAGTGGGCGCGATATGAAGCGCGTAAGCGGCGGCCTTCTGGTGCAGACCCCTGACCGCAACACACTCACCGCCGATCAGCTCAACGTCGTCACCACGTTGCGGCCGACTGCACAACAGCTTCAAGACCTCTTTTTTGCATGGAAGGTCTGCACGTGGGTCAAAAGCAATGCCATCGTGTTCTGTGGCAACGGCATGACCTTGGGAGTTGGGGCCGGCCAGATGAGCCGCATCGACTCGGCTCGCATTGCAGCCATCAAAGCGCAGCATGCCGGACTCGAGCTCAAGGGATCTGCCGTTGCCTCCGACGCATTCTTCCCTTTCCGCGACGGACTGGATGCTGTGGCCGATGCCGGTGCAAGCTGCGTGATTCAGCCGGGCGGGTCCGTGCGCGACGATGAAGTCATCGCAGCCGCTAACGAACGTGGCATTGCCATGGTCTTTACCGGGATGCGGCATTTCCGTCACTGATGAAAATTCTCGGCATTGACCCCGGCCTTCGGCGTACCGGATTTGGTGTGATCGAAGCCGACGGTCAACACGTGCGGTATGTGGGCAGCGGTGTTATTCGGCCCGACATCGCAGGCACTGAGCCACAACGGCTTGCTGAAATCTTTCACGGTATCGACGAGCTGATCCAGCATTTCACACCCCAGCACGCCGTGGTGGAACGGGTGTTCGTCAACGTCAACCCCAAGTCGACCCTCTCCTTGGGTCAGGCCCGAGGCGCGGCGATTGCGGCCATGGCCCAGGCTGGCCTGGGCGTGGATGAGATCACGCCACTGAAAATCAAGCAGTCGATCGTGGGCTCGGGACGGGCCACCAAAGAGCAGGTGCAGCGGATGGTGCAGCGGATGCTCGGCCTCTCCAAGGCACCCGGCGCAGACGCTGCGGACGCCTTGGCCTGTGCGCTGGCCTGGTGGCAGACCCAGGCACATGGCAAGGCTGTCGCCAGGGCCGTGGGCCGCCGTTAATCGCGCGGGTCTCGACCCGGGGCAACTTGCCCCACAATAGCGCCATCATGATTGGGCGCATCTCCGGAACACTTTTGGCCAAACACCCACCGCAGGTGGTGGTGGATGCCCATGGCGTCGGATACGAGATCGATGTGCCGATGAGCAGCTTTTACGATCTTCCCGACATCGGCCGGCCGGTCACGCTGTTGACGCATTTGGTCGTACGCGAAGATGCCCAGCTGCTCTACGGATTTCTCACTCCCGACGAACGCGCCGCATTTCGGGAATTGATAAAAGTGAGTGGCGTTGGGCCTCGTATCGCACTTGCCGTGCTCTCGGGGCTTTCCGTTGCACAGCTGTCGCAGGCCGTGGCCACACAAGAGTCCGCCCTGCTGACGCGGGTGCCCGGCATCGGAAAGAAAACGGCAGAACGGCTGATTCTCGAACTGAAAGGAAGGCTCGGCGATGCGGTGGGCAGCATATCCAACACGGCAACATCTGGCGTGGCCGATATCGTGAATGCGCTGATTGCATTGGGTTACTCCGAGCGTGAAGCATTGGCCGCCACCAAGGGCCTGGCCGCTGGCACCTCGGTATCCGATGGCATCAAGCAGGCCCTGAAAAGCTTGGCCAAGTAAACTACGCGCATGATTGAACACGACGACCTGTCTGCCGGATCCGACGAGAGCCGCATCGTTTCAGGTCAGACCAAGACCCCCGCCGAGGAGGCCATCGAGCGGGCGCTTCGGCCCCAGCGTCTCGTGGATTACATCGGCCAAGCCAAAGTCCGTGATCAGCTGGCGCTCTTCATTGAAGCCACGCGTCAGCGCAACGAGGCCTTAGACCACGTGCTGCTGTTTGGCCCCCCAGGACTGGGCAAGACCACGCTCGCTCATATCCTGGCCCGTGAACTGGGCGTCAACCTGCGTCAGACCTCTGGCCCGGTGCTCGAGAGGCCCGGCGATCTGGCCGCACTACTGACCAATTTAGAACGCAACGATGTGCTCTTTATCGATGAGATCCATCGTCTGAGCCCCGTGGTAGAAGAGATCCTCTACCCCGCGCTGGAGGACTATCAGATCGACATCATGATCGGCGAAGGTCCGGCCGCACGCTCGATCAAGTTGGATATCCAGCCCTTCACCCTAGTGGGTGCCACCACTCGGGCCGGCATGCTCACCAACCCTCTGCGTGATCGCTTTGGCATCGTGTCACGCCTTGAGTTTTACAACACCGATGATCTGGCCACCATTGTGAGGCGCTCGGCGGGCCTGCTGAGCGCCACCATCGATGACGCCGGAGCGTTTGAGATTGCCAAACGCTCACGCGGCACGCCCCGTGTGGCCAATCGACTGCTGCGCCGCGTCCGGGATTTCGCGCAAGTGAAATCCAACGGCGCCATCACGGCGGAGATTGCTGACCAGGCCCTTTCACTGTTGGAGGTCGACAACGAGGGCTTCGATCTGATGGACCGCAAGCTGCTTGAAGCCGTGATCGAAAAGTTCGACGGCGGCCCCGTGGGCCTTGACAACCTGGCAGCTGCCATTGGCGAGGCAAAAGATACGATTGAAGATGTTCTCGAGCCCTACCTGATCCAGCAAGGATTTTTACAACGCACCCCTCGCGGCCGCATCGCCACTGCGGCCGCATACCAGCACTTTGGCAAAATCGCTCCCACACCTTCTTCCAACGCGAGGCTCTTTTAAGTCATGAATGCCGCACCCGACATGTCCGTGCTCACCCTGATACTGGAGGCCAGCCTGCCCGTTCAGCTGGTGATGCTCATTTTGGTGATCGTGTCCATCTTGTCGTGGACGGTGATTTTTAAAAAATGGCAATCGATTGGCCGGGCCCATCGTGAGACCGAAGATTTTGAAAAAATCTTCTGGTCTGGCGGCGATCTGATGACCCTGTATCAAAAATCAGAAAAGAACGAGTTGCCTGGCCCGCTTCCTAAAATATTCCAATCAGGCATGCGCGAATTTTTAAAAATCCGTGCGGGCAACAGCAACACCGACACAGGCGCCATGATCGACGGTGCACGTCGTGCCATGCGGGCAGCTTTCCAGCGGGAACTGGATGCGCTGGAACGTAACCTCCCCTTTCTCGCCTCGGCCGGATCGGTCTCACCTTACATCGGCCTCTTTGGTACGGTCTGGGGAATCATGCATGCGTTCACTGGGCTGGCCAACGTACAGCAGGCCACACTGGCCGCTGTCGCGCCGGGTATTGCCGAGGCCCTGGTGGCCACTGCCATCGGTCTGTTTGCCGCAATTCCGGCAGTGGTGGCTTACAACCGGTATGCGACCGATATTGATCACCTGAGCATTCGGTTTGAGGGCTTCATGGAAGAGTTCTCGAATATTTTGCAGCGGCAGGCCATTCGCTAACGCCCGCCCACAGACTCCTCACCAACACACACCATTGCCATGGGCGCAAACGCATCTCCCCGTAGCCACCGCCGCCGTCGCATGATGAGCGAGATCAATGTCGTGCCCTACATTGATGTGATGCTGGTGTTACTCATCATCTTCATGGTCACGGCCCCCATGATCGTGACCGGCACCATTGACCTGCCTAAGGTTCGACAAGCCTCGCCCGCGCCGGTCGCGGCCGTTGAAATTGTGATCCGCCAAGATGGCTCCATCACGATTCGCAAAAATGCGGAAGGAGAAAAAGAAAAACCAGTGCCCCGTAGCGAGCTCGCAGCCGCGGCAAAGGCATTGTCGCCCGCCACCGATACGCCCATGATCATTTCAGCGGAAAAATCTGTGCGCTATGAGCATGTGATCGGTGCGATGAAGGTATTGCAGAGTGTTGGGTTCACGCGGGTTGGACTTAACGTCGGTATTGAATAGTCCATGCTGGCCATCGAGGCGCGCGAGAATCGAAACGCTGTCAGCGCTGCACTGCTCATGCATGGCCTGCTCGTTGCAGGCCTGCTGATCTCCCTGGACTGGGCACGCTCGGCCAAGCAGCCCGTACAGGCCGAGCTCTGGAGCGGCATGCCTAAGACCATGCCCGCCTCGCCTACGCCACCCGTTCCAGTGGTGACCCCCAAGCCTCCCGCGCCACCACCACCGGCACCCGAGGCCAAGGCCGACATTTCAATTCAGAAGAAAAAGCCAGAGCCGCCGAAGAAAGATCCGCCGAAGAAAGCCGACCCACCCAAAGAACGGCAGGAAGCCAAAAAACTGGCAGACGAAAAAAAGCGTGATGAGCAGGCTGCCGCCAAAAAACTCGAAGCCCAACGCCAGGCTGAACTCAAACGTCTAGGCATCGACCCCAATGCGAAAGCCGGCAGTGTTGGCAAAGACATCGCCACGAAATCCGGTGTGGTGGGCGGCGCGGAGCTCGGTGCGAAAACCGGCGTGGATGCCGACTACGAGGCCCTGATCCAGGCCCGCATCAAAGCCCGTATTAACTATCCCGATCGATCGCCGGGTAACCCAGAGGCCATTGTGGTGGTGGAGCAACTCCCCACCGGCGAGGTCACCAAAGTGCGTCTTACCCGGCCGAGCGGCACGCCGGCCTGGGATGACGCTGTGCAGCGCGCAGTCTGGGCGGCAAGTCCGCTACCCAAACGAAAAGATGGCACGGTGGCGCGGGTTTTAGAACTGAGCTTTCGGCCTAAGGAAGTGCGCTGACTATAATGGGCCGCATGCAAGCCTCTGCGCTTCTTGCCCCCACCGTTACGCACACGCTCCGCCACTGGGTGCGTCAGGCTGGTCTACTGGTTATGGGGCTTCTGGTCAGCACGATGGCTCTGGCCCAGACCACCCCACTACGCATCGACATCACAGGTGTCGGCACCCGACAAATCCCCATTGCCATCGCACCGTTTGATGCCACCGACGCAGCGAAAAAATATTCCCAGACCGTCACCGATGTCGTTCGGGCCGACTTAGCCCGCAGTGGCATCATGAGCATTATGGATGCGGGTGAGCCCAACCCCGCGTTAAACGAGCGCTCGCCCGTACAGCCCTTGTTGATCGATTGGAAAGGCAAAGGTGCCGATGCCTTGGCTGTGGGAAGCAACTCCGTGCTGCCCGATGGCCGAACCGAAACGCGTTTTATCTTGCTGGACATTGCCCGCGGATTGAATGCGGGTGGGTTGGCGATTGTCACACCAACCAGTGATCTGGAGGCCCGCAGAACCGGCCACCGCATCGCAGATTTCATCTATGAAAAACTCACAGGTGAGCCTGGTTTTTTTGCCACACGGCTTGCCTTCGTTCGAAAAGATGGCGACTTGCACAGCCTGGTGATCTCCGACTCCGATGGCCAGAACAGCCAGATCGCGCTTCGCTCCAAACAACCGATCATCTCGCTGGCCTGGTCTCCCGATGGCACACAGCTCGCTTATGTCTCGTTTGAAGAGCGTGGCGGTATCAACAAGCCTGTAGTCTATGTGCACACACTCGCGACAGGCCGTCGCTACATCGTGGCCAATGAGCGTGGCAGCAACAGCGCGCCCGCCTGGTCACCCGATGGAAAACGACTCGCAGTCGTGCTCACCCGCGACGGCAACTCTCAGATCTATCTGGCCAATGCCGACGGAAGCGGACTCAAGCGTCTTACCCGATCCAGTGACATCGATACCGAGCCCACGTTCACTCCTGACGGAAGGTTTGTCTACTTCACCTCGAACCGCGGGGGCTCAGCCCAGATTTATCGGATTCCCACAGAGGGTGGTGATGCCCAACGGATTACATTCTCGGGCCCATTTAATGCGCGCCCGCAGATCAGTCCCGACGGAAAGACCATGGCCTTTATCACGCGACGCGACAAACTGTTCCGTGTAGGTGTCATTGATTTGTCATCCATGCAAGAAACACTGGTCAGTGAGGGACCAAAAGACGATTCGCCAAGCTTCGCACCGAACAGCAAATGGGTGATCTACAGCAGCCGCATCGGCGAGCGCAATATATTGTCCGCCGTGTCGATCGATGGAAAACTGCGCACCCGCCTGTCGGCCGAGGGCAGTGAAATCAAGGGCCCGGCCTGGGGCCGCCTGCCCTAAGGATCATGATTTATCTATGGCCCGGGGTGTCAAGACCCCTATTTTCATGAGACAATTTCGCATTAATCGGCCATCAGTCCCATCCAAAATAACAACCACCGATTAATCGTCAAGGAGAGAAAATGCGTCACATCGCACACATCAAGTCCCGCTTATCGCTGGCTGCCAGTGCCACTGCCCTGTTGGTGCTCACCGGTTGTGCCTCACAAGTTCCGCTCGAGTCCAAATCCGCTGCCCCGGTCAGCTCTGCCGCCGAAGAAGCCGCGAAGGCTGAAGCCGCGCGCATCGCCGCTGCCAAAGCAGAACTCGCCAAGGTCAAACCCAGCGTGTACTTCGATTTCGATAAGTTCGACATTAAGCCTGGCTATCAGGCGACCGTGACCGCATTTGCCAACTATCTGAAAGCCGACAACAAGGCCCGTCTGGTCATCGAAGGCAACGCCGATGAGCGCGGTACCACCGAATACAACCTGGCTCTTGGCCAAAAACGCGCAGAAGCCGTATCGAAAGCACTCGGCGTTCTCGGCATTGCGGCCAACCGCGTTGAAGCCATCAGCAACGGAGAGGAAAAGCCACGCGTGAAAGGCTCCAACGAAGCCGCATGGGCTGAGAATCGCCGCGCCGACCTGATCGTTAAGTAAGCGCACGGCCCAATGGCCACTCGGCGTTACATGATGGCCGCCTCATACCTGAGCGCGGCCATTTTCTTTTGTGCGGTCAGCATTACGGCCCCAGCGTGGGCCAGTCTGTTCTCCGACGACGAAGCGCGTCGGGCCATCATCGACCTGCGCGTGCAGGTCGAGGCCCTGAACAAAAAAATCGGTGACTTGGAGCGCCAGCTGCAGACCGCGGGGCAAGGCCAACTCAGCCTGCTCAACGAAAATGAACGCCTGCGCTCGGAACTCGCCACGTTACGCGGCCAGATCGAAGAGGCCAGCAAAATCGCCTCCACTGGAAAGTCGCAGCAAAAAGACCTCTACACCGACCTGGACCAACGCCTTCGCCAGATCGAGCCGGTTGAGCTGGTGGTCGATGGTGTGACCTTCCGTGTCAGGGCCGATGAAAAAGCCCGATTCGAAGAGATCCGCGAAACGTTACGCACCGGTGAATTCAAGAAGGTGGGTGAACTGGCCAATGCGTTTGAGCAGAGTTTTCCACAATCATCGCTCGTGCCCTTAGTGCTTTTGAATAAAGGCACAGCCCTCTACGCCGAGAAAAACTACAAGGCTTCCATCGCAGCACGGCAAGAATTTATCGAACGGTTCCCAAATCACCCGGGCAGGCCCCAGGCTACGTTGAACATGGCCGCCAGCCAGGCCGAGTCCGGCAATCCCAACACCGCCCGGGGCATTCTCGAGGGGTTAATCAAAACCTTCCCTAACTCTGCTGCAGCCGCAGAGGCTAAGGAGCGCCTCAAGACCCTCACCAAGCCTGCGGCTGCTGCGCCAAAGGCCCCCGCGAAAGCCGCCCCCAAGGCCCAATCCAAGTAAACTTCGGCGCATGATGACGGCCGAAGCTATTTCTCGCATTGAGGCGTTGGTGGTGTGGGCCGGCCTCGGCATCGGTCTCACCCTTGGGTTTGTTGCACGATTCACTGGCTTTTGCACCCTCGGGGCGGTCTCCGATTGGTACAGCGCCAGAGACACCAGCCGCCTGCGCATGTGGCTACTGGCCATCGCGGTGGCCATCATGGGAACCCAGCTGCTGGCAAGCCAAAACGCGATTCAAATCCAAGACTCGTTTTACATCGATCCAAAAGTCTTTTGGCTCTCCAATAGCGTTGGCGGAGTGATCTTCGGATTCGGCATGGTCCTGGCCTCGGGCTGCGGAAGCCGCACACTGGTGCGCATCGGTGGTGGAAGCCTCAAGGCCCTGGTGGTATTCCTGGTGATGGCCTTGTTTGCCTACATGACCATACGCGGCATTTTCGGTGTCCTGCGCGTGAACACACTCGAAAAAATCACACTCACACTGTCTACCCCACAAGATCTGCCTGGCATCCTCGGGCAGCCAAGGCTTTGGGTCGGGGCCGCGGTGAGCGCCGTGCTGCTTTTCATCGTGTTTACCAGCGCAGAGTTTCGTTCCCGCCCCCGATTGATCGTCGGCGGCTTGGTGGTGGGCCTGCTGGTGGTGGCAGGCTGGGTCGCCACCGGAACCTTGGGGTTCATTGAAGAAGATCCGAATACCCTGGAGCCCCGCTTTCTGGCCACCAACACCCGCGGTGTGGAGTCACTCACGTTTGTAGCGCCGTTGGCCTATTGGCTCGATTTATTGATGTTCTGGAGCGATACGTCTCGCGCCGCGACCTTCAGCATCGCGACCGTCACAGGCGTGGTCCTCGGGGCCCTGATCCATGCCGTAGGGAGCAAAAGTTTTCGTCTGGAGGGCTTTGTAAACCGTGCAGACCTCAGCCGCCATCTGATTGGCGCAGCGATGATGGGTGTGGGCGGGGTCATCGCCTTTGGCTGCACGATCGGGCAAGGCATCTCAGGGCTATCACTGCTGGCGCTCGGTTCATTACTCGCGACCGTGTCCATCGTGGTGGGTGCGTGGCTGGGCCTTCGCTGGCTGGAGCGGTCTGCATAGATTTCTCGAATCAGCTAGAATCTAGGGCTTCGTGTTTTTCCAGAGGGTTGTTAGCTCAGTCGGTAGAGCAGCGGACTTTTAATCCGTTGGTCGCAGGTTCGAATCCTGCACAACCCACATCTATTGCGTGTTGGATTCTTGGTGGACTGATGCGCCCTGTCACGACGATCAACACATTTCTTTTCGCCATCATCGTGAGTGGGTGCGTCGTGCGCACCCAAGAGTTCCACTGCGTGATGCAGTCCAACCCGGCCGAAACCTTTGAGATGTCCATGTCGCCGACCAGCCTTACCTACAAATCAGAGCGGCTCGGTTTTCGGGATGAGACCGGCATGGAACGCACGTACGGAGTGTCCGGCGGGTCGCCATCGGTAACATTTAATGTTGCCAGCGGTCGGTTATCAGCTAGAGTTGCAGGCGAGACAACTGAATGGCAGTGCAAGCGCTACGAACCACTCGAGAGCATCGCCCCGAAGTAAGATCAACGACGTCAGGCTTCACGCAATGCCCGTCGAAGAATCTTTCCCACATTCGTTTTAGGAAGCTCCTGCCGGAATTCAACCTTGCGGGGGCATTTGTAACTGACAAGGTGCTCTCGGCAATGCACCAGTACGTCTTGAATGGTCAGTGCTGGGTCGGCAGGCACGACAAACACTTTCACCACCTCACCAAACTCCCTGTGGGGAATGCCCACGGCGGCAACCTCACGGACCGAAGGCAGCATCGCAACAACGTCTTCGACCTCGTTCGGATAAACGTTAAATCCACCCACCAGAATCATGTCCTTTTTCCGATCGACCAGGTAGACAAACCCAGCGTCGTCCATGTAGCCCATGTCTCCGGTCTTTAAAAAACCGTCAGCACAAAAGATACTGGCGGTATCTTGTGGCCTTTGCCAATACCCAGCGGTCACCTGCGGGCCATGGACGCAGATTTCGCCAACCTCGTTCAGCGGCAGCTCATTGCCAAGATCATCTCGGATCGAGACATCAGTAGACGGAATCGGCAGGCCGATCGACCCATTGAATGTCAGATCATCGCCGAGCGGATTGATGGTGGCAGCCGGCGACGTTTCGGTCAGACCGTAGGCCTGAATCACGTCACAGCCTGTCACAGCCTTCCAGCGCTCGGCCACCGGCTTCTGTACGGCCATACCGCCGCCCAAGGTCAGGCGTAACGACGAGAAATTTAATGTCTTGAATTGGGAGTGGTTCAAGAGTGCATTGAAGAGCGTGTTTACACCGGTAAATACTGTTACCGAATACTTTGACCATTCCTTGATAAACGCCGAAAAGTCTCGGGGATTGGCGATCAACAAGTTGGTAGCTCCCACGCGCATAAACGTTAAGCAGTTCGCGGTGAGTGCAAAGATGTGATAAAGCGGCAAGGCGGTCACGATAAATTCACCCTGCTCGCGGACAGCAGGCTTTATCCACGCATAGGCCTGCGATACATTGGCCACGATATTGCCGTGGGTCAGGATGGCCCCCTTCGACACCCCGGTGGTACCCCCCGTGTATTGCAAAAACGCGATGTCATCAGCTTCGAGCTCCATCGGGACCGTACCCGCAGCACGCCCTCGGGCCAGCGCCGCACGCATGGTGATTGCATTGGGAAGGCGCCAGGCCGGAACCAATTTTTTTATGCGGCGCACCACAAAATTAACAACTGAGCCCTTGGCCAGACCAAGCATCTCCCCGAGAGAGGTGACCACCACATGCTGCAGGTCTGTGGCCGATGCGACCTGCTCAACCGTGTGTGCAAAATTTTCGAGCACAACAATCGCTTTTGCGCCCGAATCTTTCAGCTGGTGCTGGAGCTCCCGCGGGGTATAGAGCGGATTGCAGTTCACCACCGTACAGCCTGCACGCAGCGTTCCAAACAAGGCCACGGGGTACTGCAAGACATTCGGCATCATGAGCGCGACCCGGTCGCCTTTTTGGAGACCGCAGGCCCGAAGGTAGCCGGCGAACTGCGCCGACAGGCGGTCCAGGTCACCGTAGCGAAGCGACCGGCCCATACTGATAAAGGCCACCCGGTCGGCGTACTGGACAACCGACTCGTTAAAGACGTCGACAAGCGATCGCCGGGGCGAAATGTCAATCGTGGCCGGGACCCCGGGGTGATAACTCTTTAACCAGACTCTTTCCAAAGCTTGTCTCCCGGCACGCGCTTTCGCGCAAATCGCGAACTGATTTTAGGGGCTTGTTACAGACCAGCAGTCGGACTCAGGCTGGGGTGAGGGTAAACACTAATTTGGGCCCTGCCGTACCCGTTGAGATCTGCCGTAATCTCGCTGTCACAACAAAGCCAATCACAAATTGGCACCCATTTTTAAAACGAGGAGATTCGCTGTGAAAATTCAGCCAAAGACAACCGTCGCCCGGCCCAAAATCCGTTCTATCACTGCCGTTAGCGCAGCCATCGCAGCCCTATGTGCGCTGCCTGTACAGGCCATCGAGCTTAAGCTGGAAGATGGCTGGAAAGGGAATCTGGACACCACCGTGTCTCTGGGCACGAGTTGGCGTATGCAGGCACCCGATTCGAAATTGTTCAGCGGAGCAGATGGCACTCGGGTCGGCGTCAACGGCGGCACAGGCGGATCGAACACTGACAGCGGAAACCTGAATTGGGACAAAGGCGATCAATTCTCGACCCTGCTGAAGGTCACCTCGGACCTGTCGTTAAATAAAGGCCAGATGGGCGCCTTTGCACGCGTGAAAGCCTGGTACGACTATGCCTTGGAAAACCAGTCGGTCCGTGCCGGACACCATGGCACCAACTGGACACGCGACGCCAAGCTTTCGGATTCGGGCTACGACCGTCTACAAAAATTCAGTGGCATCGCATTGATGGATGCCTACGTCTACAACACGTTTGATGCAGGCGGAAAGCCCCTGCAGCTGCGCCTGGGCAACCAGGTGCTGAACTGGGGGGAAAGCCTATTTATTCAGGGCATCAATCAGATCAATCCGATTGATCTCTCGGCGCTGCGCAAACCTGGCGCAGAGGTGAAAGAAGCCTTCCTCCCGGTGACCGCCCTGTCGGCGAACCTGGGCCTGGGCGAAGGAAAATCACTGGAAGCGTTCTATCAATTTCAGTGGACTCAATCAAATATCGATAGCTGTGGCGCCTACTTTGGCGTGGTCGAAACGCAGCTCACGCCCGATGCAGGAAAGGCTTGCTCACGGATGCTGACAGCCTTGTCTACTGTGCCTGCAGGACTGCCTGGTGCAGGAACGCCATTAAGTAATTTCTCAGCATTCGGCAGCAATCTCTACATCCCCATGACCAACGGCCGTGAAGGTAAAGACTCCGGTCAGTTTGGCGTGGCATTCCGTATGCCCATCAAGCCTATCGACACAGAAGTCGGTGTGTATGCAGCCCAGATTAATTCCCGTGTGCCCTACGTCTCTGGTCTGACCGGATCAAACCTTGCGCTTGCCACGCGAACTGGTCTTGCGCGCAGCGGTCCCCAGTCGGTGACTGCTCTGGGACTGGTGCCCGGCCGTGGGTTTTGGGAGTATCCCGATGACATCAAGGTCTTTGGCCTGAGCCTTGCGAAGAACATTGCAGGGTGGTCGGTCGGGGCTGAGCTCAGTCGTACCAACGATCAGCCGGTTCAGATCAACGCCAACGACCTGTTGGTCGGCCTACTCACAGGTACCGGGCCCATGGGTGCCGTGGGTGTCAAGGCCACGACAGAAGGCGGCCTCGCAGGTGGGGCAGAGGTTCCGGGCTTCGATCGAGTCAGCAAGAATCAAGTACAAGTCAATGCGGTCAAGATCTTTCCTCGTCTGCTGAACTCAGCACAGGCCGTCGTCGTCGGTGAAATCGCGACCCAAAGGACAGATCTTCGGTCCGACCGCCGCTACGGCCGAGCATTTATTTTTGGTACGGGCTATGACTCACGAATCGCACCGATCGGCCAGGCCGCGTACTGCGCTGCGGGAATTGCAACCAATCCCCAAAAGGACGGCTGCAAGAACGATGGCTATGCCACCGAGAATTCTTGGGGCTACCGCCTGCGCTTGGGGCTTGAGTATCCGAACTTCATGAACAGCGGCATGACGCTGTTCCCGACCTTTAGCTTCTCGCACGATGTTGACGGCTACTCGGTAGACAACCAGTTCATCGAAGACCGCAAGATTTACGGCGCGAGCTTCCGTCTGAATATCCAGCGTGTGCATAACATTGAACTCAGCTATGTACGCTACGGTGATTCGGCAAAGTACGATCCGTTCCGTGATCGCGACTTCATGAGCCTGGCCTTCAGCACCTCGTTCTGATTCCGACACTCATGAACGGATCAAATGCATCAAACGCAGCAGACGCATCACGCCGCCAACTGATGTTGGCGGCCGTGTCCGCGCCGCCTCTGGCCGGCACTCTGGGTCTCGCCGGTCTTGTCGCCCCGGTGAGCGCTTCGGCGCAAGCAGCAGACCTTACGTACTCAGGAGCGATCCGCGGCGCCAGTGCCGACGGATCGATTCCTGCCTACACCGGGGGATTACTCAAGCCCCCCAGCGGTTACTCCGCGCAGAGCGGTTATATCGATCCGTTCCAAGGCGAGAAACCGCTTTTTACGATTTCCGCGGCCAATGCCGATCAATACAAAGACCAGCTGACCGAGGGCACACTGGCCCTGCTGAAGAAAAATCCGGAATTCCGCATGCCGGTCTACCGTTCGCATCGCACCGCGGCGTTACCCGAGCGAATCGTTGCGGATATCACCGCCGAGGCCGGCAAGGTCCAGCTCAAGGGCGGCAATCTGCTGAACCACTCGCGCACAACCATCCCATTTCCGACGCCTAAAACAGGCGAGGAAGCGATGTTCAACTTCCTGCTGCACTACGCCGGCGGCGGATACGATCGCGAATACTCCTGGTTTCCTGTGCGGGCCAACGGCGACTACTACCGAGTCGGTTACACCGATCGGGTGGTCTATGCTGAGAACATCACGCCATCACAGGTAGACAGCGGATTGCACTTGGCATTTATCTCGCAGTACACCGCACCCCCTGCCCTTGCAGGAACAGTCTACATGGTCCATGAGTTCAAAGACCCGCTTAAAAATCCACGGGCTGCCTGGGTCTACAACGCCGGCCAACGGCGTGTGCGTCGGGCCCCCGATCTAGCTTACGACAACGTGGCCGACGGCACCGAGGGCATGCGTGTCACCGACCAGTACTTTGCATTTAACGGCGCCCTGGATCGCTACGACTGGAAACTGCTTGGGCGTAAAGAGATGCTCGTGCCTTACAACACCTATCGTGTCGGCAGCAAATCATTAAAGTACGCCGACGTGATTGGCAAAGGCACTGTACGAAGTGATCTGATGCGCTATGAAAAGCACCGTGTTTGGGTCGTCGAAGCTACGCTTAAAGCCGGCAGCAAACATATCTTCGGTAAGCGTGTCTTTTTGTTGGATGAAGACAGCTGGATGGTTTTGGTAGAAGATTGCTACGACACACGGGGCCAGATTTGGCGCGTGGGACTGCATGGTTTCATCCAGATCTACGATCATGGTGTGCCCTGGTACAGCGTTCAAGCCTGGCACGACCTGAACAACGGCAATGTGCTGATTTCCCATCTGGACAACGAAGTCAAAAAACCGATTGAATTCGGGATTAAATCTTCATGGTCGGACTTTCAGACCGACGCGCTTCGGCGTCGCGGAACCCGCTAACCCTCCTCACCCGCCGTCGTTTTCTCAAGCGCCTCTCCCATCTCGGGAAGGCGCTCTTTGTTTTCTCTCAAGCGCCACTTGCACTGGCGCAGACTTCTGGACAGAAGCCATCTTCCAGCGGCCCTGTAGCCATTGACCGCGCCTCATTTTTCGGCCTGGCGCGTGTTGGCTCCATCTTGCTGGCCTGCGGAGAACGCGGACTGATTGCGCGCTCTACGCCGGAATCCCA
>JACCDX010155001.1_pt1 | contig 39051 bp, 43 predicted proteins | sample 7449681 | NCBI WGS metagenome assembly JACCDX01 (sample SAMN15323450, study PRJNA562643) | freshwater metagenome | isolation source: river surface water | place: USA:Blue River Watershed | collected 2017-08-18
CAGTCCGTGTAGCGGCATTTGATGCAGGATTCGGTGACGACGTGGGTCATAGGAATTCGGGGCTCGTTGGGGTAAGTTCTGTTTTGGCGCACCGCACGGCGCAGTACACTTGCGCATTCTAGCGAACTTAACCGCGGGATTACCCTTGCTTTATATCAACAGGATCTGATTCCCATGTCCGACAAACCGCCTTTGGAAGGCCTGGATACCACGCAAGCCCGGGACCGTATTCTGTCCAGGATTCGTGCGGCCCAGGGCCGCCCCGCGCAGGCCAAAGCGCGCGAAGAAGAACTGAATTACAACTACATGGCTCAAAAGGTCGTGGGTCCTCAACCGTACGTGGGCGAGGATCTGGTCGCACGTTTCGTCGCGCAGTCCGAACGTCTGCAGAGTACCGTAGATCAGGTGCGGTTACTGAAGGATGTGCCAACGGCTGTGGCGCGTTACCTCCGTGAACGTGGCTTGGGAACTCGGGCGATTACATGGAAATCCTACCTCCGGCTCGCCTGGGCTGCGGCGGGTTTGAGTGTAGAAGCCCGAGCCCCTGTGCGTGATGAACCCGCTCCCGATCTGGTGGGCATCACCGGATGTTTTGCGGCCATCGCCGAAACGGGCACCTTGGCCCTGCTGTCGGGTCCGGATACGCCCGCGTCCATGGCCTTACTGCCGGAGACCCATGTGGCCGTGGTTGCCCGATCGCGCATCGTGCGTCATATGGAAGATGTGTTTGCCCTGTTGCGTCATGAACGGGGGGCGCCGCCGCGTGCTCTGAACTTTATTTCGGGCCCCTCGCGCACGGGAGATATTGAGCAGACGATTGTGCTGGGTGCCCACGGTCCGTATCGCGTGCATCTGGTCATCGTGGAAGGCATCTAATGACCAAACCGACCCTGGTCACGACCCGGCGAATCTATGACCATGTCCTGGCGTCGCTGCAACAGACGTTTGACGTGGTGGCCGACAATCAGGCGACCGATACGCCCTGGACGCTGGAGGAGATGCGTGCCCGGGTGGCCAATGCCGATTACGTGCTGTGTTCGGTGGCCGACAAGATGGATGCCAGTGTGATTGCGGCGGCCGCCCGCGTGAAGGTGATCGCCACCGGCGCAGTGGGCTATAACAATATCGACATCGCGGCCTGCCAGGCGCGCGGTATTCGTGTGACCAATACGCCCGATGTCTTGACGGAGACGACGGCGGATTTTGGCTTCGCCCTCATGATGGCCACGGCGCGACGCATTCCGGAGGCCGAGCGTTATGCCCGCGCCGGGCAGTGGGCGGGCTGGGCATTCGATCAGTTCACGGGCCGGGACCTGCATCACGCGACCCTGGGCATTATTGGCATGGGCCGCATCGGCGGCGCGATTGCGAAACGTGCCCAAGGGTTTGACATGCGTGTGCTCTATCACAACCGCAATCGCAGTGAACGCGACCTGGGCGCCACGTGGGTGGAGCGTGACACCCTGTTGCGGGAATCCGATGTGGTGATGCTGGTCGTGCCCTACAGCGCGGCGACCCATCATCTGATCGGTGCGAGCGAGTTGGCATTGATGAAACCCACCGCGATGCTGATCAATATTGCGCGCGGTGGCGTGGTGGACGATCACGCCCTGATTACGGCGCTCCAGGAGAAGCGGATCGCGGCCGCGGGGCTGGATGTGTTTGAGAATGAACCCGCCTTCGATGCCCGGTTTCTGGCATTCGATAATGTGGTGATCACCCCGCACATTGCCAGCTCGTCCAAGGCCACCCGCGGGGCCATGATGCAGCTGGCGGCCGATAACCTGCTGGCCCACGCCAACGGGCTGCCCCTTTTGACCCCGGTCGCCTAGGCCGGCCCAAGGCCAGGCCCTGGTCCCGGCCCCGGCCCTGGCCCGTTGTTTCTTCTAAGTCCTTGTTTCTGCTACACTTCTTTTTCCCTTGCCACACGACCTCGGGCTTGAAAAAGAGAGCCCTGCCAGCGGGTGCTGGCCCACTTCAGGCGGTGGCGTTAACCACAAGGAGCAATCGTGCGTCATTACGAGATCGTTTTTATTGTCCATCCTGACCAGAGCGAGCAGGTCCCCGCGATGGTCGAGCGCTACAGCAGCATCGTCACGTCCAAAGGCGGCAAGGTGCATCGCACCGAAGACTGGGGCCGCCGTCAGTTGGCCTATCCCATTGAGAAAGTGGCCAAAGCCCACTACGTGCTCATGAATATCGAGTGTGGTCAGCCCGAAATGGATGAACTCGACCATGCCTTCCGGTTTAACGACGCCGTGCTGCGTCACCTGGTCGTGGCGATGAAGAAGGCCGAAACGGGCCCGTCGCCGATGATCAAGGTCATTCAGCGCGAAGAGGCCCGCAAGGCCGCCTCTGAGATTCCGGCCGCGGCCTGATCGGGGCGCGTGGCGCGGTGAACCGGACGGTTCTGGCGGCAACGCTGGTCGAAAAAAAAGCCAAGCGTTTTACCCCGGCAGGATTACCGGTTCTGGAGTGCCAGGTGCAGCATGATGCCCAGGTCCTCGAAGCCGCCGCGATGCGACACCTTCAGTTTGAGTGTCGGATTAAAGCGGTTGGAGAGGTGGCGGAACGGATCGAACAAATCCCCCTCGGATCGGCCCTTCTGCTCACTGGTTTTCTGGCCCCCGCGCGACAGCACAGCAAACAACTGATTTTTCACATCACTGATTTTGAATTGGAGTAACGATCATGGCATTTAATAAAAAGTTCGATAAAAACAAGCGTCCCCGTCGTCCTGCGCAGTCCGCGCTGTTTAAGCGCAAGCGGGTCTGCCGCTTCACGGCCGAAGGCGTGGAACAGATTGACTACAAAGACATCGACACCTTGCGTGACTTCGTCACCGAGACCGGCAAGATCATTCCGGCGCGCATTACCGGTACGAACGCCCGTTACCAGCGTCAGCTCACCACGGCCATCAAGCGGGCACGTTTTCTCGCCTTGATTGCGTTCACCGACAACCACTAATCTCAACGCACAGAATTAAGGATTCAACATGCAAGTCATTCTTTTGGAAAAAGTTGTGAACCTGGGTGCGCTCGGTGATGTGGTGCGCGTGAAAGATGGTTTCGCCCGAAATTTCCTGATCCCGCAGGGCATGGCCCGTCGCGCCACCGAGGCGGCGATTGCGGATTTCCAGGCCCGTCGCGCAGAGCTTGAGAAGGCGCAGGCCGAGAAGCTGGCCGCCGCCACGGCCTTGGGCAACAAAATGTCCGGCCTGGTGCTCGAGGTCAGTCAGAAGGCCGGTGTGGATGGGCGACTGTTTGGTTCCGTGACCAATTTCGACATCGCCGAGGGTTTAAAGGCCAAGGGAATCGATGTGCTCAAGGCCTGTGTTCGTCTGCCCAATGGTCCGCTGAAGACAGTGGGCGATCATCCGGTGCAGGTCGCGCCGCATACCGATGTGGTCGTGGACATTACGGTTCGCGTGATTGGCGAGACCGCATAACGCCATCACGACCATCGCGGTTTAATCAGGGGGCATAGACACCCGCATGGACAGCCAGGCGCTCGCACTGCGGGTCCCCCCGCATTCCATCGAGGCCGAGGCCTCGGTGCTCGGCGGATTACTGCTCGATAACAGCGCCTGGGATCGCATTGGCGATCTGGTGAGTGCCCATGATTTCTATCGGGCCGATCACCGCATCATTTTTGAGTCGATCGCCAAGCTGATTGATGGCGGTCGCCCGGCCGACGTGGTGACCGTATTTGAGTCGTTGCAGAGCCTGGGCCGCGCCGATGAGGTGGGCGGAGTGGCCTATCTCAATACACTGGCCCACGAAACACCATCGGCGGCCAACATTCGTCGTTATGCGGAGATCGTTCGGGATCGCGCGATCCTGCGTCACCTGGTGTCGGTGAGCGATCAGATCGCCACCCAGGCCTTGAACCCCGCCGGCAAGGAAACCCGTCAGATCCTGGATGAGGCCGAAAGCCAGATCTTTCAGATCGGGGAGGCAGGCTCCCGCACCTCGGGAGGGTTTCAGGACTTCCACACGGTGCTGGCCCGCGTGGTGGAAAAAGTCGACGACCTGTATCAGAGTCCCAACGCCTCGGATGTGACCGGTGTGCCCACGGGGTACCTGGATCTCGACCAGAAAACAGCCGGCATGCAACCCGGTGATTTATTGATTGTGGCCGGCCGTCCCAGTATGGGAAAGACATCGTTGGCGTTGAACATTGCCGAGCACGTGGCGATTGTGGAGCAGGCCCCGGTGGCGGTGTTCAGCATGGAAATGGGGGCCGAACAGTTGGCCATGCGCGTGCTGTGCTCTGTGGGCCGTCTTGATGCCCAGAAGGTGCGCACGGGCCGATTGTCCGAAGACGATTGGACCCGTCTGACTCAGGCCATGGGAAGGATGAAAGAAGCGCGCCTCTACATCGATGAGACGCCCGCCCTGAATCCGCTGGAGCTGCGTTCGCGTGCACGTCGTTTATCGCGACAGTACGGTGGACTCGGCCTGATCGTGGTGGATTATCTGCAGTTGATGAGTGCGTCGAGCAGCGGTGAGAATCGCACGACGGAGATTTCTGAGATCACCCGTTCGCTGAAGAGTCTGGCCAAAGAGCTGGGCTGCCCGGTATTGGCCCTGTCCCAGTTGAACCGCACGGTGGAGCAGCGCACGGATAAGCGGCCGGTCATGAGTGACCTGCGTGAATCCGGTGCCATTGAGCAGGACGCCGACGTCATCATTTTCATTTATCGCGATGAGGTCTATCGGCCAGATACGCCCGATAAGGGCGTGGCGGAGATCATCATTGCCAAGCAGCGGAATGGCCCGATCGGTACTGTTCGCCTGACATTCCTGGGCCAGTACACCAAGTTTGAAAACTTTGCCCCGCCCGCGCCCGCGGGCTATTCATCGGAGTACTAAGCATGCAGACCTTGCCCGTGATCGACCCCCCTTCGCTGGCCATTGCTGGCGGTGCCGCGAGGTTTCCCGTTCGTCGTGTCTACTGTGTGGGACGTAACTACGCGGATCATGCGAAGGAGATGGGGGCCAGTGGCCGTGAGCCACCGTTTTTCTTTTTCAAGCCTGCCGATGCGCTGTTCAATGTGGCGGCCGGCGCAACGCAGGACTGGCCTTACCCGACCCTCACACAGGATCTGCATCACGAAGTGGAGTTGGTGGTGGCGATTGGCCGCGGGGGGCGTGACATCACCCCGGATCAGGCCATCGATCACATCTGGGGATATGCGATCGGGTTAGACATGACCCGTCGTGATCTGCAGGCGCAAATGAAAAAAGAGGCCAAACCGTGGTGCATTGGAAAAGGGTTTGATCACGGCGCGCCGATTGGCCCCCTGGTTCCCCGCGAGGTGACGGGTGAGATTGTGTCCGGGCCGATTCAACTCGAGGTCAATGGCGAGCGACGCCAGACCGGCGATATCTCGGACATGATTTGGAACATCCGTGAGGTGATTGCCCATATCTCCAAGGCCTGGGAACTCAAGCCCGGTGATCTGATTTTTACCGGAACCCCCGCAGGCGTGGGGGCCGTGAAGCGGGGCGATGTGCTCTCGGTAGAGGCCACCCAGGTGGGCGGGTTCTCGATCCGCGTGGTCTGAGGATACGACGGGGCAGCGCCATACGGTGCGACCCCTTGCGTTCGGCACGGAGGGGATGCGATCCTGATGCGAATCGCGCAGAACACGATGCTTCGACTCCACAGCTACTTCCGCTCATCGGCCTCTTACCGGGTTCGGATTGCCTTGGCGCTGAAGGGTTTGAATTACGAGGTGGTGCCCGTGAACCTGCGCGAAGACGTGCAGCAGGGTGAGGCGTACCGCGCCCTGAACCCCGAGGGGTTGGTGCCTCTGCTGGAAGACGGCGACCATCGGATTGCACAGTCCATGGCGATTATGGAATACCTCGAGGAGCGGTTTCCGACGCCGGGCCTGCTGCCAAAGGATGCCGTGGGCCGTGCGCGTGTGCGCGGATTAGCCCAACTGATCGCCTGCGACATTCATCCATTAAACAATCTTCGCGTATTGCAGTATCTGATCGGACCGATGGAGGTCACACGATCGAATAAGGATCGCTGGTATGCCCATTGGATTACACAGGGCATGGCGGCGGTGGAACATCGGCTGGCCGAGGCGCAGACGGGAGCGTTTTGTCATGGGGATCATCCCGGCCTGGCCGATTGTGTTCTGGTGCCACAGGTGGCGAATGCGCAGCGCATGCAGGTAGATCTGGGCGGCATGCCGCGTGTCATGGAGATCACGGAGCGCTGTCTGCAGGTGCCGGCATTTCAGTTGGCGCATCCCTCGTTGTGCCCGGATGCCACAGGCGCGAAGTGATGCGATCCTGGTGGCGACTGTCCATGGTGGTGGCACTCGTGCACCTGTCGCTGATCGTGGCGATGGTGCTGTGGGGGCGGCCGCGCACCGCGGATCCGCCACAGGCGGCGATACGCGTGAATATGGCGGCGTTGCCGGGCGAATCCCGGGCAATGATCACGCCGTCCGCATCGGCGAGTCGTCCGCCTGAATCCGTGATCCGTCCGGCCGAGTCGGTGATGCCTGCGACACCCACAATGGGGAGCCGCCCTTCACCGACGATGGCGACGGGGCCCGAGTCGGTGCCCTTGGCGGTCGGCCCATCCTCCGCGACGGGAGCGACGGGGTTTGCAGACCGTGATCCGATGGTGGATGCGAGCTATGGTGGTAATCGTGCACCCGAGTATCCGGCCTTATCCCGTCGCCTGGGGGAGCAGGGCGCCGTGGTCTTACGGGTTCTGATTACCGTGGATGGTCGGGCGTCGGAGGTGATGGTGTTAAAAAGCAGTGGCTCTGCACGTTTGGATGAGGCCGCTAAAGCCACGATCCGCGACTGGCGTTTTGTGCCGGCCGTGCGCGGTACGCGACCGGTACCCGCGTGGTATGAATGGCGATGGGAGTTCCGGCTTAGTGGATAATCCGGCCATGACCAATTCCTCACTGGGCCTCGCCCACATGCTGGCGAATGCCGATGCAGTGATCTGGCTTACGGCCGTCACCTTGCTCATCATGTCGGTGATCTCGTGGACGCTCATCATTGCCAAGGGGCGCTCCACCCGGCGTTTAAGAATGTCCATCGCCGGTCTTGCAAGTCAATTCTGGGCCGCCTCCGATCTCAAGACGGGCACCGTGCAGCTGTCTCAGGCGGAACCACTGCCGGCGCTGGGCGTGCTTGCCCAGGCGGCGATCGGATTGCAGGCGTCGGATGGGGTCGATGCACTGGATCGACACCTCAGTCACGATGATCGTGTCACCCGGGTGCTGCGTGCAGCACTCCATCGGGTGCGGGCCAGTCTGGAGTCGGGGTTGGTGATTCTGGCATCGATTGGGGCGACCGCGCCGTTTGTGGGACTCTTTGGAACGGTATGGAGCATCTACCACGCCCTGATCAGCATCTCTGGCAATGGGCAGATGATGCTCGAGCAGGTGGCCGGTCCGGTGGGCGAAGCCCTGATCATGACCGCCTTTGGATTATTTGTTGCCATTCCGGCGGTGTTGGCTTACAACATGCTGACCAAAAGTAATCGCACCATCATGTCCGAACTCGACGGGTTCGCCAACGATCTGCGTGCTTATCTCAGCCATGCCCACGGGCGTGGGGCGTAATCCCGAATTACCGGCAGAGCACAGGACAGTTCACGATGGCCATGGGCAAGTTTGAATCCAACGGTCCGGGGGAGCCCCTCTCTGAGATCAACACGACGCCCCTCGTGGATGTGATGTTGGTGCTGTTGGTGATTTTCATCATCACCGCCCCCCTGATGACCCGTGGGATTGCATTGGATCTGCCGAAGTCCGACACACCGACGGTCGCCACTGCGCCGGAGACCATCACCGTTAGCATCAATGCGAAAGGGGAGTTGTTTCTGGACAAAAAACCGGTGAATGCCGACGCACTGCGGGCGGCCTTGACCGCTGCAGCGGCGAAATCCAAGTCCACGCCGGTGCATCTGCGCGCCGAGCGTGACACCCGTTATGAGTCGGTGGTGGCAGTCATGGCCATGGCCAATGCACTGGGCCTGAGCCAATTGGCGTTTGTGACCGACCTGCCCAAGAAGTAATCGTCCGGCCATCACCGCATCAGCGGGATCAAGGCCAGCGCACATCCGGGAAAGATCACCAGCACGACGATGCGCAGCGCATCGGTGAGCAGAAACGGCAGAATGCCCCGATACGTGGCGCTGATCGGCACATCGCGGACCAGACCGTTGACGATGATCACGTTTAACCCGATGGGCGGTGCAATCAATCCGAACTGCACCACCATCAGCACCAGAATGCCAAACCATATCGCTTTTTCCTGCGGCAGCAGTCCCCAGAGGTCCAGTCCCATGATCACGGGAAAAATCACCGGGATGGTGAGAATGATCATGGAGAGTTCATCCATCACCGAACTCAGCAGCAGGTACAGCACCAGAATCGCCACCAGAATCGCCAGTGGGTTCAGCGGCAAATGACTGACCCACTGGGCGAGCTCCCCCGGCAGTTGGGTCAGCGCGAGTGCGGTATTGAGCAGATCGGCGCCGATGAAGATCATGAAAATAAGTGCTGTGGTCTCGGCCGTGGCCAGCACAGCAGCGCCAAGCATGGACCGTGACAGGGTGCCGAAAGCCGCACTCACGATGACCACGGCGCCCACGCCCACCGCAGCCGCCTCGGTGGGTGTGAACACACCACTGTAGAGCCCACCCAACATCACGATAAAGATCGCGAGGATGGGCCAGACGCGTTGCAGCGTTGCATGCCGTTGTGCCCAGGAGGCGCGTGGCATGGCCGGCATGCCGTGCGCGCGTTGTGCCAACAGGGCCACCACGCCAATGTATCCCGCGAGCGCGATCAAAGCCGGAATCATGGCCGCTAAAAAAAGTGTGGTGATATTCTGTTCGGCCAATACGGCGTAGATCACCAGAGGCACCGACGGTGGAATGAGAATACCGAGGGTGCCGCCGGTGGCCAACGTTGCCGAGGCGATGGAACCGGAGTAGCCGCGCCGACGCATCTCGGGATACGCCACCTGTGTCACGGTGGCCGCCGTGGCCACCGAGGATCCACAGATGGATCCGAACACGGCGCAGGCCAGCAAGGACGCAAAGGCCAGTCCACCGCGCAGATGCCCCACCAGTGCGGCCGCGGCGTCGAACAAGGTCTGAGAGAGTCCGCCACGCACGGCCAACTGGCCCATCAATAAAAACAGCGGAATGATGGACAGTTCATAGACGCTGAGCCGGGCCATCGTGGTGCCTTTCAACGCCGCCAACAGTGTCTCCGCACCGGCGATCATGCTGATGCCCAGCGCTCCGGGAACGAACATGGCCAGGGCAATCGGCATGCGCATCACCATCAGCGCGAGCATCAGGGTGATCATCACGCCGGCCAATGCGAGCATGCTCATGGTTCCGCGTGATGTTCCGATGTGACCTCATCCGTCGGCCGATGGCCACGGAGGGTCTGCGACAGCGCGATCACGGCCATGAGGGACAGCCCCGGCACCAGGGCGGCAGTGTTCAGCCACATGGGAAGGCCAAGAATCATGCTGCCCTGACCGGTGGAAAACGCGCTCACTGCGGCCGACAGTGTGCGCCAGGCCAATACGCCCGCCATCACGGCCAGGCCGGCGCACCCGATTTGTGTGAGCCGGTGACGCACACCGGACGGAAATCGATCCGTAAAAAATCCAACGACGACATGGGCGTGACGCGATTGGCACCATGGAAGAAAGCAGCTGATGCTCAAGGCCATCAGGAACTGAACCAGTTCGACATCGCCCGCGATCGGCAAACGAAATAGGGCCCGGCCCGCCACGCTGAGCACGGTCACCATCACGATCAGGCCCAATGCCCATCCGCCGAGCAGAGCGAGTCGGTGGGCCGCCACTCCCATCATTTGGAGTGTTTGCGAATCAGCCGTTTGGCATCGTCAAGCATCGCCTGGCCATTGCCGGACGCGGCCGTCATCTGTCGCACCCACTCGTCCGCCAGCGGTTTGGCCAGTTGCGCCATGTGATCGGCGTGTGCCTCGGATAAGGCGATGATCGTATTGCCGCGTTGGAGAGCGGGGTCTCGGCCCACCGATGGGCTTTGATCCCAGACGCGGCCCATCTGACCGGAGAGCTCCAATCCGGAATGGCGATCGATCACGGCACGCAGATCGGCAGGCAAGGACTGATAGCGTTTCTCGTTCATGGCCATGACGAATACCGCCATGTAGAGCGCCGGTCGCGAGCGCGGTGTTTCACTGTGGTAGCGGACCATCTCATGGAGTTTCAGACCGGGCATCACTTCCCAGGGCAGCAGGAATCCGTCGATGACGCCTTTGCTGATGGCGTCGCCCACCGAGTTCACGGGCATGCCCACTGGGGCCGCTCCGAGGGACGACAATAATTTATTGGTCAGGCGTGTCGGCGCTCGTATTTTCAATCCCTTGAGATCGTCGATCTGCCGAATGGGTTTGTCACGGGTATGAATCACGCCATGGTCATGTGTGGCAAATGCCAACGGCCGAATGCCGGCGAACTCTTTTCGGCCATGCAGGGTGTAAAACTCCCAGGCGGCTTTTGAAGCCGCCTGGGCACTGGTATTCATGAACGGGAGTTCAAACACCTCCATGGCCGGAAACCGGCCTGCGGTGTAGCCGGGCAGCACGAACACGATGTCGACGACGCCATCGCGCACCTGGTCAATCAATTGTGCCGGCGTGCCTCCGAGCTGCATCATGGGGAAAATCTGGCACTTCAACCGTTGTGCCGACGCCTCGCGCAGTCGATCGCACCACGGCTGAATCATCTTGGCCTGTTGAATGGCCGTGGCCGGAAGAAAATGATGCACGCGCAGAACGATCTCCTGCGCCTGGGCTGCCGTGAACGAGGCAAACATCGCCCAAGCCAAAGCGATCGTGATCCAGCGAAGTCGCACCATGCGCAATAGACCTCGGATTAAGCGGTGGTGTTCGGTCCGGTGACCATGGGACGCGAGGGCATGGCACACCATTCGCTCCACGAACCGGCGTAAAGGGCACTGCCCGGAAGTCCTGCGATCTCCATGGCCAGAATGTTGTGGCAGGCGGTCACACCGGAGCCGCAACTGTGCACGACGGCCATGGGATCCTGGTCGCCGATCAGCGCCAGGAATTCCTCGCGCAGCTGCGAGGCCGGTTTGAAACATCCATTGGGAGCGAGATTGTCGGCAAAGGCACGATTGATGGATCCCGGGATGTGCCCCGCGACGGGATCCAATGGTTCCACGTCGCCGCGGTAGCGCTCCGGCGCACGGGCATCGATCAGGATCGCCAGATCGCGGTCCGATCCCGCACCGATCCAGGCCTCCACCAGGTCAGCGGTCCATAACGGCGCCAGCGATGGCCGCACCGATATTTTTCCGGCCCCTTTTGCTTTAAACGGATCCTGGGTCAGCGGACCATCGGCCGCACGCCATGCCTGCAGGCCACCATCGAGCACGCCGCACTTGAGATGACCAATCCAGCGGCACAGCCACCACAGGCGAGATGCGAACATGCCGGCCGACGCGTCGTAGCCGACGATCAGGGTGTTTTCGTTGGCCCCTAACGAGGCGAGACATCGTGCAAACGCGTTGGCCTGCGGAAGGGGATGGCGACCATTGAGCCCGCTTTTAGGGCCGCTCAGGTCCTCTTCGATGCTCAGAAATGCGGCACCGGGCAGATGACCGTCGGCATAGGCACGCGCACCCGCATCGTGCTGGGTCAGATCGTGACGACAGTCCACCAGCAGGACATCGTCATGCAGGCCGACCAGTTCTGTGACCGAGAGGATGGGATTAATAGTCCACCTGCCGGCGCAGATATTCATGGAAGTGCAACATGCCATCTTCCATCGGGGACTGATAGGGGCCGCTTTCGTTATCGCCCCGTTGCATCAGAACGCGACGGCCGCGATCCATGCGCTCGGCGATCTCATCGTCTTCGACCACGGTCTCGTTGTAGGCGGCCTGATGGGCTTCCACGAACTCCGGTTCGAACAACGCGATGTCTTCCGGATAGTAGAACTCGACGACATTATTGGTCGATTGCGGTCCGCTTGGGTGCAGGGTGCTGATCACCAGCACCTTGGGGTACCACTCCACCATGATGTTGGGATAGATGGTCATCCAGATGGCGCCGTAGGGGGGCAGACCCTCCGGATGCATGCGCAGGACCTGCTCATGCCAGCGTCGGTATACCGGCGTACTGGGGTGTTGTAAGTCCGTGATTCCGACGGACTGCACCGAGTAATGCTCCCCGTAGTGCCATTTCAGATTGGAGCAGTCCACAAAATGGCCGAGCCCCGGGTGAAAGGGCACCACATGGTAGTCGTCCATGTAGACCTCGATGAAGCTCTTCCAGTTGTAGCGACAGTGATGGGACTGCACGCTGTGCAGCACATAGCCTGAGAAATCCAACTGCTCCATGAACGGCGTGTGGTCCAGTTCGCGCACCATGCGATCGGCGCCTTCAAAGAGTAGACCATTCCAGCGTGTGAGCCCGTGGGACTTCAGGTGGCGACAGGGATCCTGGGCGAAGTGGGGCGCACCGATCAACTCCCCCGAGAGTCCGTAGGTCCAGCGATGCAGCGGGCAGACGATGGCATCGGTCTGTCCGCGCCCCTCAAGCATGATCGCCTGGCGGTGACGGCAGATATTGGAGAGCAGCTCCACGCCACGTGCATTGCGCACCAGGACGCGGCCATGATCCTCGTGGGCCAGCGTGGCGTAATGTCCGAGCTCGGGCACCATGGCCTCATGGCCCACGTACCCCGGGCCCTGCTGGAAACAGGTGGCCAGTTCCTGACGATAAATGGCATCGTCGAAGTAGGCATGAACTGGAAGTTGTGCTGCGCTGGGCGCCAGCCGAGAAAAACTCCCGACATCCGACATGAAGACCCTCCGAAAAGAAGAGATGACCCCCAAAAAAGGAAGGGGGAGTATACCCCGGGGCAAAGGCTAAGGTCTTGATTCTTTTCAATTAAAATCCGGCAATGAACGAAAAACCAGTGGAATCCCTTAACTTCGAACAGGCGATCACGGAACTGGAAGCCGTGGTCAAGCGCCTGGAGAGTGGAGACCTGCCGTTGGCCGATTCGCTGGCGGCCTATCAGCGCGGCGCGGCCTTGATGCGCCATGCCCAGGCCATGCTGGATCATGTCCAATCCGAGATCGATGTCATGGACGCGAGCGGTGCGACCTCCTTGGATCGATCCGCTCTGATCGCCCAGGTCAAAGAGTCATCACCTTAGCGGATCGCAAGCGAGTCAGCGCATGGAGGATGTGGATTTTCAAGAGTGGGCCACACAGGGGCGTCGCCGAGTCGAGGCGGTGCTCGCACAGGCGTTGCACGAACGTGTCCCGGGCGTGGTGGGTCGCGGTGACGCGGTATTGCATGAGGCGATGGGATACGGCGTCTTGGGCGGCGGTAAACGTATACGCGCGCTGTTCACCATGGCCGCCGGCGAGGCCACCGGCGCCCCGGCCTCTTGGTGTGAGACGGCGGGCGCGGCCATTGAATGCATTCATGCGTTTTCGCTGGTGCACGACGATATGCCGTGCATGGACGATGATGCCTTGCGCCGTGGTCAACCCACCGTGCATGTGAAGTACGGTCAGGCACAAGCCTTGTTGGTGGGCGATGCCTTGCAGACCCTGGGGTTTGACCTGTTAGCCCATCTGCCGGCCCCGGCCGAACGGGTCGTGAGCCTGACACGGATCTTGGCCCAGTCGACGGGCCTTGCCGGAATGGCCGGTGGCCAGGCGGTGGACATTGCCGCGGTGGGGCACTCCATGTCCCAGTCGGAGCTGGAGTCCATGCACGCGCTCAAGACCGGAGCCCTGATCTCGGCCTCGGTGATGATGGGCGCGGCCTGTGGCCAGGTCACGGCACAGGAACAGGAGGCATTGGCCCGTTACGCGGCCCGGATTGGTCTGGCGTTTCAGGTGGCCGATGATGTGCTGGACGTGAGTGCCGATGCCGCCACGTTGGGCAAGACACCGGGCAAAGATGCGGCCTCGAACAAGCCGACTTTTGTGGCCTTGCTTGGCTTATCGGGCGCACAGGGCTACGCTAGAGGGCTGCACCAGCAGGCGGTGGAAGCCCTTGCCCCCTTGGGGTCGCGGTCCCATCGGTTGCGGGCCCTGGCCCACACGGTGGTCAGCCGCACCCATTGATGGATGCAGAGGTAACGATAAGAACAGGATCTCAGGGAACTATGAATTCATCGCAATCGCTCCTGCAGTCGGTGAACACCCCGGCCGATGTGCGCGCATTGGAGCGCCGGCAGCTGCATCAACTGGCCGATGAGCTACGGGAGTTTTTGCTCAACTCCGTGTCGGCCACCGGAGGCCATCTGTCGTCCAATCTTGGAACCGTCGAATTAACAGTCGCCCTGCATCACATCTTCAACTTTCCCTACGATCGTTTGGTATGGGATGTGGGCCATCAGAGTTACCCGCACAAAATTCTGACCGGCCGCCGTGAACAGATGGGCAGCCTGCGTCAGCTGGGGGGCATCTCCGGATTTCCGCGTCGATCGGAAAGCGAGTACGACGCATTTGGCACCGCCCACTCGTCCACCTCGATTTCTGCTGTGCTCGGCATGGCGGTGGCCTCGAAGATCAAAGGCGAGCACCTCGGACCCGCTCGCCGTCGTCACGTGGCCGTCATTGGAGATGGTGCCCTGTCCGGCGGCATGGCGTTTGAGGCCTTGAATAATGGCGGACTGGATACCGATCTGGATCTGCTGGTGATCCTCAATGACAACGACATGTCGATCTCGCGTCCTGTGGGGGCGTTATCGAACTACCTGACCCGACTGTTGTCCGGTCGGCTCTACCGGTCCGCCCGAGAGTTCAGCAAACAGGTGCTTGGCGCGATTCCGCCCGTACGGGAATTCGCTAAACGGTTCGAAGGGCATGCCAAGGGCATGCTCATGCCGAGCACGATGTTTGAGGAACTGGGGTTTAACTATGTCGGACCGATTGATGGCCATGATTTGGATGCGTTGATTCCTACGCTTCACAACCTTCGTGAGTTGAAGGGGCCGCATTTCCTGCATGTGATCACCCGAAAGGGGCAGGGCTACCGTCAGGCCGAGGCCGATCCGATTCTCTACCATGGCCCCGGTAAGTTTGATCCCGAAGTCGGCATCACGGCCAAGGGCAGCAGCAAACCCACGTATTCCCAGGTCTTCGGTCAGTGGCTATGCGATGTGGCCGAACAGGATCCGACTGTGATTGCGGTGACGCCCGCCATGTGCGAGGGCTCGGGCATGCAGGAGTTTGCACGCCGATTCCCCGAGCGTTATTTCGATGTGGGCATTGCCGAACAGCATGCGGTGACCTTTGCCGCGGGGATTGCCTGTGAAGGGCAAAAGCCGGTGCTGGCCATCTACTCGACGTTCTTGCAGCGTGGCTACGATCAACTGATTCATGACGTGGCCTTGCAGAACCTGCCCGTGCTCTTTGCGATCGACCGTGCAGGGCTCGTGGGTGCGGACGGGGCGACCCACGCGGGCATTTATGACTATGCGTTTATGCGGTGTGTGCCGAACATGGTGATCATGGCCCCGAAGGATGAGGTCGAGTGCCGCAAGATGCTCAACACGGGATTGACGATTGCAGGTCCGTCCGCGGTGCGCTACCCCCGCGGGGCGGGCACCGGTGCGGACGCCAGTGGCGTCACCGACACACTGGTGGTCGGTCAGGCAGAGCTTCTGCGGGAGATCAAAAAGCCGCGCGCCTCCGCGCGCGTGGCGATCCTGGCCTTCGGCTCCATGGTCACCCCCGCCCTGGCCGCGGCCGAGGCATTGGATGCCACTCTGGTGAACATGCGATTCGTAAAACCCCTGGACATGGCGATGATCCAGAAAGTCGCCAAGACCCACGATCTCATCGTAACGGTCGAGGAACATGCCGTGATGGGCGGTGCGGGCTCGGCCTGTGCCGAGGCCCTGGTGGCCTTAGGGGACGCCATTCCAATGGTGCCGATCGTGCACCTGGGATTGCCCGATAGATTCATCGATCACGGCGACCATCAGGTGCTGTTGTCGCGCGAAGGGCTCGATGCCAAGGGCATTGAAGCCACGATCCGCAGCAAGATGGGGCTCCCCGTGGCACTCAAGGCGGCCTCATGAATGCACCCGACCCCAACGGATTGACCCGCGCCTCGGCGATGCCGGATGTGCAAGGCAGTCGGGACCATCGCAACATCGCCATCGAACAAGTGGGGGTCCGCGGTGTGCGCTACCCGGTATTGGTGTTGCGGGAAGATGGTGGATCCGAGGCCACGGTGGGGGAATTCAGCCTGAGCGTGGGGCTGCCGCCCGAACAAAAAGGCACCCACATGTCACGTTTCATCGAAATGCTGGAGGTGATGAATCAGCGTGGGGTCGCCCTCAGTGCGCCGGCCATGCGCGACATGCTGGCCGACATGATGGCTCGGTTGGCGGCCACGTCAGGCCGTATCGAGGTGTCGATGCCTTTTTTCATGATGAAAACAGCCCCGGTGAGCGGCGTGCGCAGCCTGATGGACTACCGCTGCACGTGGCGTGCCGAGGCCACGTCCGATGGCCGTGTGGCGGTGGCCTGTCAGGTGAAGGTTCCCGTGAAAAGTCTTTGTCCCTGCTCCAAAGAGATCTCCGAGTACGGTGCCCACAATCAGCGTTCCGAGGTCTCGGTGTGGGTGGCGCTTGCCGATACGGCCTCGCTGTCGGTCGAGTCTTTGGTGCGCTCGATCGAGGCCCAGGCGTCGTGCGAACTCTGGGGTCTACTGAAACGTCCGGATGAAAAGTACGTGACCGAGCGGGCGTACGACAACCCGAAGTTTGTGGAAGACCTGGTCCGCGATGTGGCGCAGGCCGTGCGCGCGGTGCCGGGTGTGACGGGTTTCGAAGTCGAGGCGGAAAACTTCGAGTCGATCCACAACCACTCGGCCTGGGCGCGGATCGTTTCCTGATCAGTCCCGGAAGTTGCCAAAGGTCAGCGGCAGATCGCTGACTTCTTTTTTGAGCAACGCAATGGCGGCCTGCAGGTCGTCGCGTTTGTTGCCGGTCACGCGCACCACATCGCCCTGAATCGCGGCCTGGACCTTCATTTTGCTGTCCTTGATGATGCGCACAATTTTCTTGGCATCGTCGCCCGCGATGCCGTGCCGCACCTTGACCAGTTGCTTGACTTTATCGCCACCCATTTTCTCGATCGGACCGGCATCCAGAAAACGGACATCCACGCCGCGTTTGGCGCACTTCGCGATCAGAACATCCCGGACCTGGCCGACCTGAAAGTCGCTGTCGGCGAAGACCGTAATCTCCCGATCCTTCTGTTCGATCTTGGCGCTCGTGCCCTTGAAGTCAAACCGGGTGCCGATCTCTTTGGCCGTCTGGTCGACGGCGTTGCGCAGTTCGGCGGGATCCGCCTCGAGGCTCGCGTCAAATGAGGGCATGGTGTTATTTCCTTTTGCTGGCGGCGATCCGCATGCGCAATGCGTTTAACTTAATGAATCCTCCCGCATCGGCCTGATTGTAAGCGCCACCGTCGTCATCGAACGTGGAGATCTTCGCGTCAAACAGGGAGTGTTTGGACTTGCGGCCAATCACCGTGACCGTGCCCTTATAGAGTTTCAGGCGTACCGTGCCCGATACGGTGTGTTGGGTGTGATCGATCAGGGTCTGCAGGGCAATGCGCTCGGGCGACCACCAGTAGCCGTTGTAAATGAGACTGGCGTAACGGGGCATGAGGTCGTCTTTGAGGTGGGCGACTTCGCGATCCAGTGTGAGCGACTCGATGGCGCGATGGGCGCGCAGTAATATCGTGCCCCCGGGGGTCTCGTAGCATCCGCGGCTCTTCATGCCGACGTAACGGTTCTCCACCAGATCCAGGCGGCCGATGCCGTGTTTTCCACCGAGACGATTCAGCTCCATCAGCAGTTCGTGGGCCTTCATCTTCTTGCCATTGATGGCCACCAGGTCACCGCGCGCAAAATCCAGTTCTATCACTTCGGGCGTGTTCGGTGCTTTTTCCAGCGGAACGGTCAGGCGCCACATGCCTTCGGCGGGCGGTTCCCGGTCGGGATCTTCTAGAACACCGCCTTCGTAGGAGATGTGGAGCAGGTTGGCGTCCATGGAAAACGGCGCCTCTCCCTTGCGTTTTTTGTAGTCGACGGGGATGCCGTGCTCATCCGCATAGGCGAGTAATTTATCGCGCGATAACAGATCCCATTCGCGCCAGGGCGCGACGATGGTGATGTTCGGCATCAACGCGTAAGCGCCGAGTTCGAAGCGCACCTGGTCATTGCCCTTGCCGGTGGCGCCATGGGAGATGGCATCGGCACCTTCCTTTCGCGCGATGTCGATCAGTCGCTTGGCGATGAGCGGCCGGGCGATCGACGTGCCGAGCAGGTACTCGCCCTCATAGACGGTGTTGGCCCGGAACATTGGAAACACAAAATCCCGCACGAACTCCTCGCGCAGATCCTCGATGTAGATCTTTTTGATGCCGAACTGCTTGGCTTTTTTGCGGGCGGGCTCCAGTTCCTCGCCCTGTCCAATGTCGGCGGTAAACGTGATCACCTCGCAGTCGTATTCGTCCTGCAGCCACTTGAGAATGACCGAGGTGTCCAGGCCACCGGAATAGGCCAGCACCACCTTTTTGACGGATGTTTTTCTCGTCGATGTTTTTTTCGTCAATGCGACGGCGGACGAACGGGAGGGGGTCTTGGACGGGCGCGACGTGGGCTTAGCAGGCATTGCAGGGAGTCTCTCAAGCGAAAAAAGGGGCCTTCGAAAAGGAGTAAAACACTATTTTAGAAAATTACGGCAGAAGATGGACGGCCTAGTCGTGAATGCGCCCGAGCAGCAGAAACTCCATCAGGGCCTTCTGGGCGTGCAGGCGATTCTCCGCCTCGTCCCAGACCACGCTCTGTGGCCCATCGATCACGCTGGCGGCCACCTCCTCGCCGCGGTGGGCCGGTAGGCAATGCATGAAGACGGCCTCGGGATGGGCGATGACCATCATCTCGTCGTCGACCATCCAGTCGGCGAAGTCCTTCATACGGGTCTCGTTTTCGGCCTCAAATCCCATCGAGGTCCAGACATCCGTGGTGACCAGGTGGGCGCCGCGTGCCGCCTCCATGGGGTCGCTGAACTGCTCAAAATGACCGTTGGAGTGAAGTCCGGCACGTTCCGGTTCGACCTCGTAGCCGGGGGGCGTGGACACCCGCACCTGAAAATCCAAGGTTTCAGCGGCCTGGAGCCAGGTGTTGCAGACATTATTCGAGTCGCCAATCCAGGCAACGGTTTTCCCTTTGATGGGGCCGCGATGTTCAATAAACGTGAAGATGTCCGCCAGAATCTGGCACGGGTGATATTCGTTGGTCAGGCCATTGATCACGGGGACCCGTGACTTGGCGGCGAATCGCTCCACGATGGTCTGCTCGAACGTGCGAATCATCACCAGATCACACATGCGCGAGATCACCTGCGCGGCATCTTCAACGGGTTCGCCGCGTCCGAGCTGGGTATCGCGGGTGTTCATGTAGATCGCGGCGCCGCCCAGCTGGTGCATGCCCGCCTCAAATGACAGACGGGTGCGGGTCGAGGCTTTCTCAAAAATCATGACCAGCGTGCGGTCCTGCAGCGGCATGTGACGCACATAGCGCTTGAAACGGTCCTTGATGATTCGTGTACGTGCGAACAGGTAGTCGATGTCCTCTCGCGAGAGATCCTTGAACTGAAGAAAGTGGCGAAGCGTGGTCACGATGTTCCCTGCTGCAGAAATGTTCGAATCAAGGGTGACAGGATCGCCACGATCTGGTCGGATTCGGTCTCATTGATGACCAGGGCGGGCAGCAGACGGATCACCTGGTCGGCGGTGACATTGATGAGCAGGCCGGCATCGCGCGCGGTGGCCACCAGCTCCGTGCAGGGCCGATCGAGTTCGATGCCGATCATCAGGCCTTGGCCGCGAATCTCCCGCACGCCGCTGACGCCGCGGAGTTGCTCGGCGAATCCCGCGCGGAGCCGATCGCCGCAGCGTGTGGCGTTGTGGAGCAAGTCCTGCCGTGCGATCGCGTCAATGGTCTCGATGCCCGCCCGCATCGCCAGTGGATTTCCGCCAAAGGTGGTGCCGTGGTTCCCGGGACCAAAGAGGCTTGCGGCCGGACCGTGGGCGACCACCGCCCCGATCGGCACCCCGGAACCCAGCCCTTTGGCCAGCGGCATCACGTCGGGCACCACCCCGGCCCACTGATGGGCAAACCACTTTCCCGTGCGTCCGATACCGCATTGCACCTCGTCCAACATCAATAACCAGTGGCGTTGGGTGCACAGGGCGCGCAAGGCCTGCAGGAAGGCGATCTGCGAGGGGCGGATTCCGCCTTCCCCCTGAATGGTTTCCAGAAACACGGCACTGATATCGGAATGATGGTCGGCCAGTGTTTCGATCGCGCGGATATCGTTGAGCGGCACGCGAAGAAAGTCGTCGACCAGCGGCTCGAAACCCTTCTGCACTTTTTCATTTCCAGTGGCCGACAGCGTGGCAATGGAGCGGCCATGAAAGGCCTTATCGAACACGATGGTCTTGGGGCGATCCATTCCACGTTGATGACCGTGCTTGCGGGCGAGCTTGATGGCGGCCTCGTTGGCCTCGAGCCCGGAGTTGCAGAAAAACACGTTGGTCATACCGGATAGACGCACGAGCCGCTGTGCCAATTGTTCCTGCAACGGACTCTCGTAGAGGTTCGAGGTGTGAATCAGTTTTCCGACCTGGTCACGCAGTGCCGCGACCAGCCCGGCATGGTGGTGCCCGAGGGTGTTGACCGCGATGCCGGAGAGCGCATCCAGATACCGCTTGCCCTGGGTATCCCACATCCACACGCCGTGGCCGTGCGAGAAGGCCACCGGCTGGCGGGAATAGGTGTTCATCAGGGCATGTGCGGTTAACGGCATGTCCACGCGTGGCTTCCTGTCGGAATGTGATTCGAAATCAGAAGTTTGAGTCCGATAGAATACCCGTTTCCCTAGGGTTTGCCCCAAAGCGTTCCGTGTCTGAAAGCCCCTCCGCCCCCAAGCAGTTTCTGATTCAGGGTGTTACGACCGCCGGTAAAGTGTTTCGTCCCAGTGATTGGGCCGAGCGGCTATGCGGGGTCATGTCCTCGTTTCGTCCGCCCGGTGCACGACTGGGCACGGGCGCGCACCTTCAATACTCCCCTTACGTGCATCCGGTGATGGTGGGCAACGTGAAGTGCGTGGCGATTGACGAACGACTGGATGACCTGGAGCCGATGGCGATGGAATTCGTGCGCAATTTTGCTCGGGACAATGACCTGCCGTTTGTCGAGGCCTGCGTCCTTCCGGAGTGACCGTCGCCCGCGACACCGTCAGCGTGGCCGATCGGCCACGCCATCCATCGGATCAGGCCAAGGCAGCAAGCACCCGTTGCGTGATGGCATCGACGGCCCCCACACCGGAGACGTTGTGGACCCGGGGCGCCGCAGGGTCACCGCTCTTGGCCCATTCCTGATAAAAATCCACCAAGGGCTTGGTCTGGCTGTGATAGATCTCTAAGCGCTTGCGCACCGTGGACTCCTGATCGTCATCCCGTTGAATCAGTGGCTCGCCCGTGACATCGTCTTTGCCATCTGCCTTGGGCGGATTGAACTTCACGTGATAGGTCCGGCCACTGGCGACGTGCACGCGGCGCCCGCTCATACGGTCAATGATGTCGTCATCGGGCACCGAGATTTCTAAAACGGCATCGAGTTTAACGGCAGCGTCTTTCATCGCCTGGGCCTGCGGAATGGTGCGCGGAAAGCCATCGAAGAGATAGCCGGAGGCGCAGTCCGACTGGGTAAGGCGCTCTTTCACCAGATTGATGATGATGCTGTCGCTGACCAGACCGCCCGCATCCATGACCTTCTTGGCTTCCAGGCCAAGCGGGGTGCCCGCTTTCACGGCAGCACGCAGCATATCGCCGGTGGAGACTTGCGGAATGGAATAGCGTTTGGTGATGAACGCGGCCTGGGTGCCTTTACCGGCGCCGGGGGGGCCAAGAAGAATGATTCGCATGCAGTGTCTCCGGTTTTATTTTTGATTCTCCCACAAGGCTCTCACTCTGAGGAGATCATCGGCCGTGTCCACACCCGCATGCGGGGACTGTGCGGTGACGACCACCTGTACGGTGTGGTTCAGCGTAAACCAGCGCAATTGTTCAAGTTGTTCAATTTGCTCCAGCGGGCTGGGTGACGCGCGCACGAACTGCTGCAGTGCACGTACTCGATAGCCGTAGAGGCCGATATGGCGCAGTAAGGGTGATGCAGTGTCCGAGTGCTCGGCGCGAACATCGGTCAGGGATGACCAGGTGTCACGATGCCATGGGATGGGTGCGCGAGAGAAATAGCGGGCCTGTCCGTTGCCATCACAGGCGACCTTCACCACATTCGGGTTACGCAATTCATCCGTCTCGTGGATGGGGGAGGCGGCGGTGGCGATGGCATCGTGCGGCGCGCGCGCTAACGCCTCGGCCACCTGCGCGATCAGTGTCGGATCCATCATCGGTTCGTCGCCCTGCACATTCACGATGACCTGATCGTCCGCGGCCTCGAGTTGTGTGGCCACCTCGGCGATGCGGTCGGTGCCGCTCGGGTGGTCGCGGCGCGTGAGCCGGGTCTCCATTCCTTCGCGGGTGCACACGGCCTGAATCTCAGTGCAATCGGTGGCCACAATCACACGCGCTGCCCCGCTTTTTTTCGCCTGCTGGGCCACGCGGACCACCATGGGCAGCCCCCCGATATCGGCCAGCGCCTTATCGGGCAGGCGCGTCGATGCACGACGCGCAGGAATGACCACCCAGAATCCGGTCACGTGGCGTGGTTCGGTGCCGAGGCCGCGACGTCCATCGATGCTGTTTCGATCTGTTGCAATGGAATGGCACGGCTCTCGATCAGATGCGGGATGCCATCCACGATGGGATAGGCGACGGCCTCGGATTCACAGATCAGATAGTGGCCGCCTTTGCCCAGCGTCAGCGGTTGTTTCGATCTTGGGCACGCAAGAATTTCAAGCAGTTTGGGATCCATCGATGAGCCTTTTTAAAAAATCCTCACGGAGCATGGGGGTGCGGCGCAGTGCCCAGCAACGGTCAATAAACGGCACCGTGCCGTGGAGAAACTTTACCGCATCCTTTTCGGTCATCAGAACCCCATCATAGTGGCCGTGCTGCCACGCCTGCGTGACCTTCGGCACGGTCAACGGATCATGGTCGTCCAAGTCCAGTACCGTGAAGGTGAATCCGTAGTGGCGCAAGGCCGCGAAAAACCGCTCCGGAACAGCGATTCCTGCGATCGCAAGGTAATGCTGCCCGGCGGCCGTGGGGGCCGCGGGGGGTGCGCCCGACGTCGCATACCAGCGGTGCAGCGCCACCCATTCAGGTGCTGAATACCGAAGTGTGGATTGAAGCATCGGTAGTGCCCGCTGCGCGTAACGCTGTGGATCGGTGTCGTTGAAAATGATGCCCGAATATCGGGAGAGATTGCCCACCGGTTCGCGCAACGGCCCGAAGGGCAGGCAATGCCCGTTCCCAAAGCCTCGTTCATCCACCACTAAGATGGTCTGATCACAATGAAGGTCGCGTTGTTGAAGCCCATCATCTAAGAGGACCACCCGCAGCTCGGGATGGACGTGACGCAGCGCGCGCAGGCAGGCCTGCCGATCGGGCCCGCTCGCCACGGGCAGGCCGGTGTGCCAGGCCAGTAACCAGGCTTCGTCGCCGATGGTCGAGGCGGGCGTATGGATCAGATCCGTGTGGTGCACGATACGCACTGGGCCTGCGGCGCTCTCGGAGCGATATCCACGGGTGATGATGGCGCAGGATTGGGAGCGGGTCAGAAAGGCCGGCGCAATGGCCATGACGCTGGGCGTTTTGCCAGCGCCCCCCGCCACCAGGTTGCCGATCCCAATCACATGAATCCCGGGCCATCGCGCCGGTCGGTGCACGGATCGGTACCAGACCTCCCGGGCGGCCCAGAGCAGGCGGTAAATGCCGCTGATGAGCCACAGGCCGGCCCGCTCCAGCCCCCCTAAGGCACCGTCCTGGGGGTGATACCAGTGCTGAATCAGGCGGGCCGCGAAGGGTTTAGGACGGTCTGCCATGGGGTTGTGGATAAGATTGTGGACACATGGGGTCCCGCAAGGATAAGCGCAGGCGGATCCTGCGGTCGAGCCAGAAGTCTGGTGCGGTGTTTTTCAGAATTATCTAAAAAAGTTCATTAAAATCAATAAGTTAGGAATAAAAAATGGGCCCTGTAAGGTTTTTTTACGGTCTGCAGCATAAAACGGCGCGGCAAGCCTTAATCTGTGGACATCTCGCGCGTCACCACCAGATTTTTTCAGCGTTTCACGGATGTTTCACGAAAAAGGCCCGATAAATCGTGTCCATTTTGACGGTTTCTGAACTGAACCGCGCGGTGGCGCAGAGCCTAGAACTGCATTTCCCATTGATGCGGGTTCGCGGGGAGATCGCGCAACTGACCCGTGCGGCCAGTGGGCACTGGTATTTCACGTTGCGCGATGCGGGTGCGAGCGTTCGCGCGGTGATGTTTCGCGCACGCAGCGCTCAGCTCGATTGGAGCCCAAAAGAAGGCGACCAGGTCGAGGTCAGTGCCGTGGTGAGTCTGTATGAGCCGCGTGGGGATTTTCAGATCCGCGTGGAGACGATGGCGAAAAGTGGCCAGGGAGCACTGTACGAGGCCTTTTTGGCCCGCAAGGAAAAACTGGGCAAGGCCGGCCTGCTCGACGACTCCCGAAAGCGCCCCTTGCCCGACGTGATTCACACCGTTGGGCTCGTCACCTCCCTGGGGGCTGCCGCGCTGCGCGATGTGGTGGTCACGCTCACCCGGTTGGCGCCGCGTCTGCAGCTGCGCCTTTACCCAAGCCTGGTTCAGGGGGCAGAGGCCCCCGCTCAACTCTGTCGCCAACTGCAGGCCGCCGATGCCGATGCACAGGTGGACGTACTGGTATTGGTCCGCGGCGGCGGGAGCCTGGAAGATCTGTGGGCCTTCAACGACGAGGCATTGGCCGAGACTATCGTCCGTTGCCGACACTGTGTGGTGGTGGGTGTCGGGCATGAGACCGATGTGACGATTGCCGATCTGGTGGCCGATGTCCGCGCCGCCACGCCCACAGCCGCTGCACAGCGCATCGCCGAGGTTGATCAGCGGGCTCGGGAACGCCTGCTCGATGCCCGGCGGCGCACTCGGGTGGCGATCGAGCGCCGATGGGAGTTGGCGCAACAACGACTCGACCGACTCGTGCAACGCTTGCGCAGTCCCCGTGAAGCGCTGCGGGATCGACGGTCACGCCTTGCCCTGGCCGGTGCCGCGTTGCACGCGGCCATGCAGGCGCAACGGACCGCGCAAATTGGCCGTCACCGAACCTTGTCGGCGCAGTTGACCGCCCTCGATCCGACGGCGATTTTGCAGCGCGGCTACGCAATGGTCTCCGACGATCACGGCCGAGTGATCATGGATCCGGCTCAGGTGAAACCCGATGATCCCTTGACCATACGTCTGGCCAAAGGCACGCTCGGTGTACGGGTTCAGCCGACGCGACCCGACGAAAAGGCGCGCTAAAATCCGCGCTCGCTATTCCCCTCGTTTCCCCTCCATCAAAGGATTGCTATGGAACACCAACTGCCCGCCTTGCCGTATGCGATGGATGCCCTGTCGCCCCATATCTCCAAAGAAACCCTGGAGTTTCACTACGGCAAGCATCATCAGACCTATGTAACGAATCTGAACAACCTGATCAAAGGCACCGAGTTCGAGAATGCGTCGCTGGAAGAGATCGTCAAGAAATCCAGTGCGGGCGTGTTCAACAATGCCGCCCAGATCTGGAATCACACCTTTTATTGGAACTCCCTGTCGCCCTCGGGTGGCGGCGCTCCGAGTGGTGCACTCGCCGCGGCGATCAACGCCAAATGGGGATCCTTCGATGCATTCAAGGAGGCCTTCACCAAGAGCGCGGTGGGCAACTTTGGATCCAGTTGGACGTGGCTGGTGAAAAAGGCCGATGGGTCGTTGGACATCGTCAATACGAGCAATGCCGCCACGCCTCTGACGACCGCCGACAAACCACTGCTGACGTGTGACCTCTGGGAGCACGCGTATTACATCGACTACCGTAATCGCCGCCCCGATTACATGGGGGCGTTCTGGAATCTGGTGAACTGGGAGTTTGCGGCGAAAAACCTCGCCTGAGCGAAACCCTATTGAGCGAGCGGCCTGCCGGTCAGGATGTCGCCCACCAGCAGGCCGCGCCGCGTGAACCATCCCTGTTCCATTTCCAGGGCAAATCGCACGGGTGCCGCGGAGCAGTGGGGCTGCTCTGAAAAGGGCTGCATGTCGGCAAAGTTCACAATGCGGCCGTCATCGGCGACAAAGGCAATCGTTAAGGGAAGGGGCGTGTTCTTCATCCAGAAGCACTGCCGCTCCGGTCGTTCGAACACGAACAGCATGCCATGGTTATTGGGCAGCGATGGCCGCCCCATGAGGCCTTGCGTGCGACTGGCGGGCGTGTCGGCGATCTCGACCGTGATCTGGAAAAAGCGGGCCTGAAGGACCTCGGTGCGCAGTTGGGCATGGGCCTGACCAATGGCGGCGCACAGCAGCAGGAGTGCCAGGCTGCCGCGGGCGATCGCATCGCGCCATCGGGTGGGCGAACTCCATCGCAGCGATAAGGTCGAGGTGTGGCGCATTACGAGCGTTTCAGTAGACGTAAAAGATTAATGTAGTCATCGGTGAAGATCGGGAAACCCGGACGCTTCGGGATCTCTTGGGCCACCGATTTTATTTTCTCGCTCGATAGCAGCGGTGTGTTGCGGGTCATGATGACCTGGTCGGTCATGGCCAGCCAGTACTCCGGACCATCTTCGAACTGGGGCGAGTCGGAGACCAGCACCAGCGATAAACCATGGGCATCGGCGAGATTGCGGGCCACGGGCATCAGATCCACAAAGCGGTTGGTGGCCTGGAACACAATCACCCCGTTCGGTTTGAGGTGCTTCATGTAGATCGCCATCGCCTCCCGGGTGATCAGATGGGAGGGGATGGAGTCGCCGGAGAAGGCGTCAATGGCCAGGACATCGAACTGCCGGGCCGGTTCGCGATCCAGGGCCAGTCGTCCATCACCAATCACGATCTCGTGCGTGCCCTGCATCTGCGACAAAAAGGTGAACTCCTGTTGGGCAGCCCGCACGACGGCGGGAGAGATCTCATAAAACACCCAGTGGTCGGCGGGTTTTGCATAGACCGCCAGTGCGCCGGCGCCAAGACCAATCACCCCCACGGTCTTCGGCCCGGCCGGCAGGCTATGGAATAACCGTCCGTAGCCGCTGGTGGGGCCGAAGTAGCTCGACGGTGTCATTTGCAATTCTTCGGCCAGCAACTGACCACCGTGGGAGATCGCGCCATGAATCATGCTTCGGAAGTCGGCGCCGGTGGGGTTGTCGCGCGTGCGCACCACACCATAGAAATCCCGCTCCATGAACCGGACGCCGGCCGTGTACTCACGAACCCCTTGCCACGACAGTGCCCCGACGGCCATCACCACGCCCAGCGTGATGGCGCGCGCGGCCCAGCGGGCTGCCATGGTCTGGCCGATCTGCAACAACAGTGCAGTGACCGCTGCGGCCACGAGTGCGGCATACAGTTCAAAGTAGCCATCGAACACCAGCGGTGCGATCACGGCCATGGCCAGCGACCCGAGTGCACCACCCACGGAAATCGACAGATAGAACGCGGTCAGTCGAGACGGATGCGGTTTGAGGCGCGCCAGCTCGCCGTGGCAGACCATGCACACCACGAAGAGTCCGCAGGCATAGATGGGCGTGACCACTGCAAGATTCAGCGAGTCCGATAACCAGGCCATGGCGGGGATCACGACACCGGCCAATGGCAGGTAGAGTGCGCGCACGTACCAGCGCGGATGATCGAAACTGATGATGAAGGTGATCAGGTAAAGCGCCAGTGGGATCACCCATAAGAGCGGTGCCGAGGAGATGTTCTGGGTCAGATGACTGCTGATGCCCAGAAGAATGGCCGATCCGATGCCCGATAACATGACCCACAGCAGCCATTGGCGCGCGCCGATGGCGGTGGGCGGTGCGTGCGGGTCCGATGGGGACGATCTGGGCTCGGATGGCGTCGTACTCGCCTGCGACATGGATGCCGCGGTCTGCGAGGCGGTCTCCACATGCAGCACGCTCTGGGCATGGCGCAGGGTGGTACGGCCCAAGGCGATGCACAGCAGCGCAAACACGACAAACAAGGCGGACCACATCCAGGCGGTCTCGCGATTACCGAACCAGGGTTCGATCAGAAAGGGAAATCCCAGCAGGGCCAAGAGCGAGGCGAAGTTGGACAAGGCGAACAGACGGTAGGGGGCCGAGGTCTGGTGGCGCCGCCAGTACCAGGCACCGACCAGCGGTGTCGTGGTCGCCAGCAGGAAGTAGGGCAGGCCGATGGTGGCGGCGAGCAGACCAAGAATGCGCCCGATCGGCTCTTCGGAGCCGTCGGGTCGCCAGGCATCGTTGGCAATGATGGGCATGGTCAGGGCGGCCAAGACCAGCAATGTGCCGTGCACGACCACCTGACGCTTCAGGCTTAACCAACGGTTCAGCGCATCCGCGTAGGCGTATCCGGCCAGCAGGGCGCTCTGGAAAAACACTAGACAGGTGCCCCAGACGGCTGCCGAACCCCCAAACCAGGGCAGGATTTGCTTGGCAATCAGGGGCTGAACCAGAAAGATCAAAAAGGCGGAAATGAAAATGACCAGGGCGTAGAACATAGGGCAGAGGGATGCAGCCGGGGGTGGGAGTCAAAAAAAAGGCAGGGATGTCCCTGCCTTTTCGCGACCACCGGCCTGCCAGAGCGGGCCGGTAGAACGGACGCGACGATTACTTCTTGGCGTCTTTTTTGGCTTCTGCTTTCGCAGGAGCTTTAGCGTCTTTTTTGGCTTCTGCTTTAGCAGGAGCAGCAGCTTTTTCGTCTTTCTTAGCGGGGGCCTGTGCGAAAGCAACGGTTGCAAAAGCGCCAGCGATAACAGCAGCGATTACCTTTTTCATGAAAAACTTCCTTATCGATAAGTGTAAAAAAGAGCCGACAACGCTTCCGATCTCGGCCGGGTGCGGCGGGATGCCTGCCCCTGACCCTTAAAACGCATGACCTAGGATGGGGGTTGACGCCCTCGCTACGGGTAAAATTATAAGAAAAACAAGGGAGGCTTGCCGTGTATCAGAAGATCAAAGTGCCCACGACCGGGCAAAAAATCACCGTTCGGCCCGATTTTTCACTCCACGTCCCGGATCAGCCCATCGTGCCCTACATCGAAGGGGACGGCACCGGGGTGGACATTACGCCGGTCATGATCAAGGTGGTCGATGCCGCCGTGGCCAAGGCCTACGGCGGCAAGCGCAGGATTTCCTGGATGGAGATCTTCTGCGGGGAAAAGTCCACCAAGGTGTATGGCCCCGATGTCTGGCTCCCGGATGAGACCCTGGAGGTCCTCAAAGACTATGTGGTCTCGATCAAGGGCCCCTTGACCACCCCCGTGGGCGGCGGCATCCGATCCTTGAACGTCGCCTTGCGCCAGCAGCTGGACCTGTACGTCTGCCTGCGTCCGGTCCGCTATTTTAAGGGGGTGCCCAGTCCGGTCAAAGAGCCGGAAAAGACGGACATGGTGATCTTTCGCGAAAACTCGGAAGACATCTACGCCGGGATTGAATATCAGGAGGGATCGGAGCAGGCCAAAAAGCTCATCGACATCCTGATCAAGGAATTCGGCGTGAAGAAGATCCGATTCCCCAATACGTCGGGGATCGGCATCAAGCCGGTCTCGCGCGAAGGCACGGAGCGCCTGATGCGCAAAGCCCTGCAGTACGCCATCGACAATGACAAGCCCTCGGTCACGATCGTGCACAAGGGCAACATCATGAAGTTCACCGAAGGGGGTTTTCGAGACTGGGCCTATGAACTTGCCCAAAAGGAATTCGGTGCGACCTTGACCGATGGCGGTCCGTGGTGTTCCTTTAAGAACCCGAAGACCGGCAAAGAGATCGTCGTCAAGGATGCGATTGCGGATGCCTTCCTGCAGCAGATTCTGTTGCGGCCTGCCGAGTACAGCGTGATTGCGACACTGAATCTCAATGGCGACTACATCTCGGACGCGCTGGCGGCCCAGGTGGGCGGCATTGGCATTGCCCCGGGGGCTAACCTCTCGGACAGCGTCGCCATGTTCGAAGCCACTCACGGCACGGCGCCGAAGTACGCGGGCAAAGACTACGTGAATCCGGGCTCATTGATTCTGTCGGCCGAGATGATGCTGCGCCATATGGGCTGGGTGGAAGCCGCCGATCTCATCATCACCGCCATGGAGAAGGCCATTACCACCAAGCGGGTGACCTATGACTTTGCCCGATTGATGGACGGTGCAACCCAGGTGTCGTGCTCGGGATTCGGTGATGTCATGATCGAGCAGATGTAGCCTCGCGGGTGGAGTGGGCCATCGGCCCACTGCCCACCACCAACAAAAAACCCAGCCGAGGCTGGGTTTTTTGTTGGTCACGAATCGTTGTTTAGGCGATGGGCGTGATGTTGGAGGCCTGCTTGCCTTTTGGACCCTGAACGATATCGAACTGGACCTTTTGGCCTTCTTTCAGCGAACGGAAACCGCTCGTTGAAATTGCAGAGAAGTGCGCGAACACGTCTTCGCCGCCCTCATCGGGGGTGATAAAACCAAAACCTTTTGCGTCGTTGAACCACTTGACTGTACCCGTAGACATCTAATCTTCCTTCAAAAAAATCGCGCACTTCAGAACCCCGACCCTATGCCGGGGGACCCCACATGCGACACCACAGCTCTATCGCCCAAAAGCAAACAACGGCAATAGCGCTCCGCCTGCCTTTAAGACTCCTCGAATATAGGGAAAAGCATCTGGTTTGTCTACCCTCCCCAAACCCCGGCCTTGACCGTAGAATCCGGAGCATATGAACGATTTCTCGGGCGCGCATGCCGCGCCGCCACAGGCTGCAGGCCCAAACGGCCCGCCGCGTGATAATCCGCCGCAGGGGCCCGATCGCGGTTCCACTGCCCTGTTGGAGCGTCAGGACAGCAAAGCCAAGCAGCCCCCCCTCTACCAGGTGTTGTTGTTAAACGACGACTTCACCCCGATGGAATTTGTGGTTGTTGTGCTGCAAAAATTCTTTTTGATGGATCTGGAAAAGGCCACACAGGTCATGCTCCGAGTGCATCGGGAGGGCCGCGGCGTGTGTGGGGTGTATACCCGCGACATTGCGGCCACGAAAGTGGAGTTGGTGAGCAGTTTTGCCCGGATGCATCAGCATCCTTTGCAGTGCGTGATGGAGGAAGCATGATCTCTCAGGAATTGGAAGTCAGTCTGCACATGGCGTTTGTCGAGGCCCGGCAGCAGCGCCACGAGTTCATTACCGTGGAGCACCTGTTGTTGGCCCTGTTGGACAACCCATCGGCCTCCGAGATTCTTAAAGCCTGCGCTGCGAACGTGGACGATCTGCGCAAGGTGCTAACCCAGTTCATTGCGGATAACACGCCGATCATTCAAGGGCCGGAGGATGTCGATACCCAACCGACGCTTGGATTTCAGCGGGTGATTCAGCGGGCGATCATGCACGTGCAGTCCACCTCTAACGGCAAAAAGGAAGTGACCGGCGCAAACGTGTTGGTGGCGATTTTTGGTGAGAAAGACTCCCACGCGGTGTATTTCCTGCATCAGCAGGGCATCACGCGACTCGATGTGGTCAATTTCATCGCCCACGGCATCACCAAGGCACCCCCGCAGGCCTCGCCATCGGGTGGCGACGAGTCGGCGGCCACGGAGAATGCCGACAGTGCGGGCGCGGGCGCCGCGCAGCCGGCCCAGCCCACGGCCCTTGATCAGTACACCACCAATATCAATGAACTGGCCAAGAAGGGAAAGATCGATCCCTTGATCGGACGCGAGTCGGAGGTCGAGCGCGTGATCCAGGTGCTGTGCCGTCGACGCAAAAACAACCCCCTGTTGGTGGGGGAGGCGGGCGTGGGCAAAACCGCCATCGCGGAAGGTCTGGCCCGACGCATTATCGAAAAAGAAGTCCCCGAGATTCTGGATCAGGCCACGGTCTACGCCCTGGACATGGGGGCGTTGCTCGCCGGCACCAAGTATCGCGGTGATTTCGAGCAACGTCTGAAGGCCGTGCTGAAACAACTGAAGGCCGATCCGCATGCGGTGCTCTTCATCGACGAGATCCACACCCTGATTGGGGCCGGGTCGGCATCGGGTGGAACACTGGATGCATCGAACCTGCTGAAGCCGGCGCTGTCGTCCGGCGCGCTGCGTTGTATCGGCGCGACCACCTACAACGAGTACCGTGGCATTTTCGAAAAAGATCACGCCCTGTCGCGCCGTTTCCAGAAGATCGATGTGGTCGAGCCCAGTGTGGAGCAGACCGTGCAGATCTTAAAAGGCCTGAAATCCCGTTTCGAGGAGCATCACGGCGTGAAGTACTCGGCGGCGGCACTCTCCAGCGCTGCGGAACTCTCGGCCAAATACATCAACGATCGGCATCTGCCGGATAAGGCCATCGATGTGATCGACGAGGCCGGTGCGGCCCAGCGCATCCTGCCGAAAAGCAAACAGAAGCGCACCATCGGCAAGACCGAGATTGAAGAGATCGTTTCCAAGATCGCGCGCATTCCGCCGGCCACGGTGAACACCGATGATCGCCAGGTACTCGCCCGTCTGGACTTGAATCTGAAGAGTGTGGTGTTCGGGCAGGACCCGGCCATCGAAGCCCTGTCGGCGGCCATCAAAATGTCCCGCTCCGGTCTGGGTAAGATCGACAAACCGATCGGATCATTTCTGTTCTCGGGTCCCACGGGGGTGGGCAAGACCGAGGTGGCCAAGCAGTTGGCCTATGTGCTGGGCATTGAACTGATCCGTTTTGATATGTCGGAGTACATGGAGCGGCATGCGGTGTCGCGTTTAATTGGCGCACCGCCGGGGTACGTCGGGTTTGATCAGGGCGGCCTGCTCACCGAAGCCATCACGAAGAAACCCCATTCGGTATTGCTGCTTGATGAGATCGAGAAGGCGCACCCGGATATTTTCAATGTGCTCCTGCAGGTCATGGATCATGGCACGCTGACGGACAACAACGGACGCAAGGCCGATTTCCGTAACGTGATCATCATCATGACCACGAATGCCGGCGCCGAAACCCTGAACAAACGGACGATCGGATTCTCGAATGCCCGTGAGGCGGGCGACGAGATGGTGGACATCAAGCGGATATTTACGCCGGAGTTCCGCAATCGCCTGGACGCCATCGTGTCGTTCAAGTCCCTGGATAACGACGTGATCATGCGCGTGGTGGATAAATTCCTGATCGGCTTAGAGCAGCAACTGCAGGAAAAGAAAGTGGAGATCTCATTTTCGGAAGATCTTCGGCAGTTCCTGGCCAAGAAGGGGTTTGATCCTCAGATGGGTGCGCGTCCCATGCAACGTCTGATTCAGGACACGATTCGCAAGGCCCTGGCCGATGAGCTGCTCTTTGGACGGCTGGTCAACGGTGGGCGGGTGCACATTGCCATGGAGGCATCGGATCCGGACAAGGTCGTGTTGGAGTTTCCGACCGATGATGGCCCAGCAAAACCGGCACCCACCAATCGACGTAACGACAGCGCCGAACTCGTGTCCTCGTGAATCGCTAGGGTGTCGAGCCCCGGGTGGTCATGCCCGGGTGTTGCAACGCAAGAAATGCATTGCGGAAAACCTGCATAGGAAGGCCACGGGTTTTCTGCGAGAATCCGCATGCAGTTATAAACATCCTAGAGGAGGGAGAGTTATGCGCAAGCATCTCGCAATCGCTGCAGCCGTTGGGGTGGCGACCATATCGTTGAACGCACCGGTTCAGGCACAGGACTTCACCAAGATTCGTTATCTCGCGGCCAACTGCGCGAACTGTCACGGCACCGACGGACGCAGCGTGGGCGTGATGGAATCCTTGGCCGGGTACGACAAGGACAAGTTCATCACCAATATGAAAGAGTTTCGCAGCGGCGATAAGCCGGCCACGCTGATGCATCAGCTGGTCAAGGGCTATTCCGATCAGCAGATTGCCGATCTGGCGGTGTATTTCGCCGCCCAGAAAAAGAAGTGATGCCGCGCACCGTTAAGGAGAACAAGATGACAACAGCATTTGATAATCGCCGCGGCCTGCTCAAGGCAGGTGCCGCCACCGCCGCCGTCGCGGCCGCCGGCAGTCTGGCCGGCTGTGCCACGACCGACAGCGCCGCCCCCGCCAAGAAAATCGGCCGCGTGATCGTGATCGGCGGTGGTTATGGCGGTGCTACGGCCGCCAAATACATCAACCAGTGGTCCAACGGCGCCATCGAGGTGTACCTGATCGACCGTGAACGCAATTTCGTGTCCTGCCCCATCTCTAATCTGGTGCTTGGGGGCACGCAGTCGATGGAGACCATCACCCATTCCTACGCCAAGCTGCGCGAGAAGGGCATCATCGTGCTCAACGATGAGGTCACCGCCATTGATCCGGCCAAGAAGAAGATCTCGCTGAAAAAGATCGCCGATCTGACCTACGATCGACTCGTGGTCTCCCCCGGCATTGATTTCAACTTCAACGCCATCCAGGGCCTCAACGATGAGGCCCAGAAGACCATCCTGCACTCCTGGAAGGCGGGTCCGCAGACCGTGGCGCTCAAGGCCCAGCTCGATGCCGTTCCCAACGGTGGTGTGTACGTGCTCTCGATTCCCAAGGCGCCGTACCGCTGCCCGCCAGGACCCTATGAGCGGGCCTGTCAGGTGGCCCATCTGTTTAAGGCGAAGGGCAACACCAAGAGCAAGGTCATCATCATGGATGCCAATCCGGATGTCCAATCGAAGAAAGGCCTGTTCATGAAGGCCTGGGCGGATCTCTATCCCGGCATGATCGAGTACAACCCGAACATGGTGGTCAATGAACTGGATCTCAAAGGCAAACGCCTGATCACTGAGACCGGCGACAAGGTTCGTGGCGATGTCCTGAACGTGGTGCCGCCTCACCGTGCCGGCAATATCGCCCAGGCCGCCGGGTTGGTGAACGTGAATAACCTGTGGTGTGGTGTGGACTGGGTCACCATGGAATCGTTGGTGCACAAGAACATTCACGTGCTGGGGGATGCCACGTTTGCGGCGCCCGCGATGCCCAAGTCCGGCCATATGGCCAACCAGCATGGCAAGGCCGCGGCCGCGGCGATCGTGGAACTCATGAACGGCCGCTCGCCGGTGGCACCGATGATGGCCAACACCTGCTACAGCTTTGTGGACGATAAGAACGTGGTCCACGTGGCGAGCGTGCACGCGTATGACGAGAAGGACAAAACCATGAAGACCGTGCCGGGTTCGGGCGGGGTCAGTGGCCGTCCCACGGAGATGGAAGGCCGCTTTGCCATGGGCTGGGCCCGCAATATCTGGGCCGACATGCTGACCTGATTGGGGCAGATGCCGTGCCCGGGACCCGCTGGGGTCCGGTGCACGAGACCGATGTAAAAAATCGGGCATGATTCGGGTTTCTCGGGTCTTGCCCGATTTCTTTATGGCCGATGCCGGATCCGGACGGCAATTTCCTGGTTCACGACCCATGAGCACATCCCAACCTGAGTTTTCGAATGCCCTCGAGGCCTTAAAGCAGTTCACCACGGTGGTGGCCGATACCGGCAGTTTCGAGTCGATGCGGGCCTATCAACCGCGTGATGCCACGACCAATCCGACCTTGATCATTCGCGCACTCGATCAGCCGCCGTACGCTGGAATTGTGGATCGCGTGAAGGCGTCGGTGGGTTCGCGCAAATTAGCGGACCGTACCCGCGAGGTTCTGGTGACGTTTGGGTGTGAGATTCTGAAGATCATTCCAGGGCGTGTGTCCACGGAGGTGGATGCCCGGCTCTCGTTTGATACCGAGGCCACGGTGACCGAGGCCAAATCCATCATCGAGGCGTATCAACGCCATGGCATTGATCGGTCCCGGGTGCTGATCAAGATTGCCGCCACGTGGGAAGGCATACGCGCTGTCCGGGAGCTCGAAAAACAGGGGATTGCCTGCAACGTGACCCTGATTTTCTCATTGGTGCAGGCGGCCGCATCGGCCGATGCGGGTGCGACCTTGATTTCGCCATTTGTCGGCCGCATCAGCGACTGGCACAAGAAGGCGGGCGCCACCTGGACGGTGGCGGCCGAGGATCCCGGGGTGCTGTCCGTGAAACGCATCTATGCCTATTTGAAGCACCATCGGTTTCATACCGAGGTGATGGGCGCGAGTTTTCGCAGCAAGGAGCAGGTGCTGGCATTGGCCGGTTGTGATCTGCTCACGGTCAGCCCGGAGATACTGGAGCAGCTCTGCGCCATGGATTCCGAGGCGTCGCTGGAGCGCGCGCTCGACCCGTCGACACCGGCCTCCAATCAAGCCACCGCAGCCTTAAACACCTCGGAGCCCCTGTTTCGTTTTGCATTAAACGAAGACGCCATGGCCAGTGAGAAGTTGTCCGAGGGCATTCGACTGTTCGTGGCCGATAGTCGCAAGCTCGATGCAAGGTTAGTCTGATGCTTGTCTACGCACTCACGATTTTCGTTTCCAGTTTTCTGCTGTTTCTGGTGCAGCCGATCATTGCCAAACAGATCGTGCCGTGGTTCGGTGGATCGGCGGCGGTCTGGACAACCTGCCTTACTTTTTTTCAACTGGTGCTGCTAGCGGGCTACGCTTACTCGGATCTGGTGCAGAAACTCAGCGCCAGGCGTCAGTCGTGGCTGCATATGATCTTGCTGGTGGTCAGTGTTCTGGCCATGCCGATTCTGGCGGCAGAGCACTGGAAGCCGTTGGGCGAGGAGGATCCCCTGTGGCGAATTCTGGGCTTGTTGGCGGCGACCATTGGGTTGCCGTATTTCATGCTCTCCACCACCGGCCCCTTAATCCAGTCCTGGTTTGCGCGCGAGCAACGTGATCCTGCGATGGCACAGAAGGCCTATCGGTTGTTCGCGCTATCGAACTTTGGATCGTTGTTGGGCCTGTTGGCCTATCCCTTTGTGATTGAACCCTGGGTGACCACCCAGACCCAGGCCTATGTCTGGAGTGCCGGGTACGGTGCGTTCGTGCTGATCACGGTGGTGGTGGCGGTGCGCGCCATGCGGGCTGCATCGCTCGCGGTGCCGGACATGGTGCGGGGTCTTGCCGCGGGGGACGGCGCCAGGAGCCCATCGGAGCCCGCCTCGTCCGCGCCGACGGCGCCTCCGGGATGGATGGATATTGCCTTGTGGTTCTCCTTAGCCGGGGTGGCCACCATGCTGCTTCTGGCGGTGTCGAGCCACATCACCCAGAACATCGCCTCCATTCCGTTTCTGTGGGTGCTCCCGCTCTCCCTCTACCTGCTGACATTTGTCATCGCCTTTGAGGGCCGTCGTGGTCGTGGCTGGTACCTGCGCGAGACCATGATGCTGCCGGCCATGGTGCTGGCCGCCTTTATGGCCTGGGGACTGATGACCGATGACGGCATTCTCGATATTGACTACGCCATCCCGCTGTATCTGGCGGGTATGTTTTTAGTCTGCTTGTTCTGCCATGGCGAGCTGGCCCGTGCGAAACCGGCGGCCCGATTTCTGACACGGTTTTATTTCATGATCGCCCTGGGGGGTGCGGCCGGCGGGTTATTTGTCTCGATCGTGGCACCGCGTGTATTCCCCTTTTACTGGGAGCTGCCCCTGGCGCTGGTTCTGACGGGCCTGTTGGGCGCCTGGATTGCCGCACGTTCGGCCACCGGTCCGCTAAAAATCGTGTTTGTTGGAGGAAGTCTGCTCAGTGCCGCGGTCTGCGTGCATTACACGCGGGCCTATGTGTCGGACACCGCCTTTGACAGTATCTACGCCTCGCGAAACTTCTACGGCACGCTGCGCATTAAAGAGCGCACATCGGTGGGGGCCGAGGCGCCGGTGCGTCGACTGGTGCATGGCGTGATTCTGCATGGCTTGCAGGATACCAGCACGTCGGCGCGACAGATGCCCACCACCTATTACGGTCCGGACTCGGGCGTGGGGCTCGTGTTAACGGAGATGGGACGCCGTGTGCCCACTGGCATGCGGGTCGGGGTGATTGGGTTGGGCGTGGGCACGCTGGCGGCGTATGGCCGTAAGGGCGATGTCTATCGCATGTACGAGATCAATCCCGAAGTGATCGATATCGCAAAGCGCGAATTCACCTACCTATCGGATTCCCCGGCGCGGGTGGAGTTCGCTCTCGGAGATGCCCGCCTGGTGTTGGAGCGGGAGACACCACAGAATTTTGATGTTCTGGTGATTGATGCGTTTTCGAGTGACTCCATTCCGATCCATCTGATGACCCGTGAGGCCTTGGCGGTGTATGCCAGACACATGGCACCCGATGGCGTGATTGCCTTCCATGTCACGAATCGCTACCTGCGCTTATCACCGGTGGTCCAGCAGCTTGCCCAAGAGGCTGGTTTTGCCGCGATCCTGCTGGAGGATGAGCCGGTGAGCGATCCGCGCGGACTGATGGCCTTGTCCGACTGGGTGTTGGTGACGAAGAGCCCGAGTCTGCCGCGCGTGCCGGCGATCGCGGTAAAGACGGTGGCCATTGAACCGATTGCCGGATTAACCCCCTGGTCCGACGATTTCAACAACCTGTTTCGGGTCTTGAAGTAATCCGCTCGGCGATGGCCCGCCGTCGACGATGCCCAACGCCGGTCCTGCCATCTGTCCTAGTGTTGACCGGTGCTGCCAAATCCGCCGGCGCCACGATCCGTGCTCGTGAACTCGCTGACCACCGAAAAGCTCACCTGCTGAATGGGCACAATCACCAGCTGCGCCAGACGCTCCATGGGATTTAAGGTGAATGCGGTGGCACTGCGATTCCAGGCCGAGACCATCAGCGGCCCCTGGTAATCGGCATCGATCAGGCCGACGAGATTGCCCAATACGATG
>JACCDX010582341.1_pt1 | contig 39048 bp, 33 predicted proteins | sample 7449681 | NCBI WGS metagenome assembly JACCDX01 (sample SAMN15323450, study PRJNA562643) | freshwater metagenome | isolation source: river surface water | place: USA:Blue River Watershed | collected 2017-08-18
CACGCAATCCGGTGTAGGGAAGAGTCATCAGCCAGCCTGCCTTAAAGAAGAATTAAGAAGCGAGTGAGCGGTGCAAGTCCTGCAATGAGTAAACCTTGATGCCGAGCCCTTCGCGCAAGTACTGCATCCCCTCGACAGCCGCGAGAGCGCCCGCAATGGTGGTGTAGTAGGTCACACGCGCAGCCAGCGCCTGGGTGCGAATCGCACGTGAATCGGTGATCGCGTTTCTACGTTCTTCAACAGTGTTGATCACAAGAGACACTTCACCGTTTTTAAGCATGTCCACGATGTGCGGACGCCCTTCGGCGACCTTGTTGACAAGCATCACGGGAATGCCAGCCTCCTGGATCGCAGCCGCTGTACCGCGTGTCGCCACAACCTTGAAACCCAGTGCGTGCAAACCGCGCGCAACTTGAACAGCTTTAGGTTTGTCGGCATTTTTCACGCTGATAAACACCGTACCCGACTCAGGCAAATTGACGCTAGCCGCCATCTGAGATTTGACAAAAGCCTCACCGAAGGTCTCGCCAACACCCATGACCTCGCCGGTCGATTTCATCTCGGGTCCGAGAATCGTATCAACGCCCGGGAACTTCACGAAGGGGAAGACAGCCTCCTTAACCGAGAAGTAATGTGGAACGACTTCTTTTGTGATGCCTTGTGAAGCCAGAGTCTGACCGGCCATCGCGCGAGCCGCGATCTTGGCGAGTTGCAGACCTGTCGCTTTGGAGACGAAGGGAACGGTCCGCGAAGCGCGTGGGTTGACCTCAAGCACGTATACATCACCGTTCTGAACGGCGAATTGAACGTTCATCAACCCCTTCACATTCAACGCGCGGGCCATCAGCGCTGTCTGACGCTTGATTTCCTCGGTCATCTCGGGTGACAGAGAGTAAGGCGGCAAGCAGCATGCGGAGTCGCCCGAGTGCACACCTGCTTGCTCGATGTGTTCCATGACACCACCGATGAATACTTCTTGACCATCGCACAGGCAATCGACGTCGATTTCAATCGCGTTATTCAAAAAGCGATCGAGCAGCACGGGAGAGTCGTTACTGACTTTGACAGCTTCGCGCATGTATCGCTCGAGGTCTGTCTGCTCATGCACGATTTCCATGGCGCGACCACCCAGCACGTAACTCGGACGCACCACCAGGGGATAGCCAATTTCCTGCGCGTGATTCAGCGCCTCGCTTTCGGTACGCGCGGTACGGTTGGGCGGCTGACGCAAATTGAGTTTGTTGAGCAATTTCTGGAAGCGCTCACGATCCTCAGCAACGTCAATTGACTCGGGACTGGTGCCAATGATCGGCGCACCGTTCGCCTCAAGCGCGCGAGCGAGTTTCAAGGGTGTCTGGCCACCATATTGAACAATGATGCCAACCGGCTTTTCCTTGTGGACGATTTCAAGCACGTCCTCAAGTGTCAAGGGTTCGAAATACAAACGATCCGAGGTGTCATAGTCAGTCGAAACAGTCTCTGGGTTGCAATTGACCATGATGGTTTCATAACCATCGTCACGCAAGGCGAGCGCGGCGTGCACGCAGCAGTAGTCAAATTCGATACCCTGACCGATACGGTTGGGTCCGCCACCGAGCACCATGATTTTTTTGCGATCAGTGGGTTCTGCCTCGCACTCTTGCTCATAGGTCGAGTAGAGATAGGCTGTGTTGGTGGCGAATTCGGCCGCGCAGGTATCGACGCGCTTGTACACGGGACGTACGTTGTACTGATGGCGTAACTTGCGCACCTCGGCTTCGACGGTGTCGAGCAGGAAAGCCAGGCGACGGTCTGAAAAGCCACGACGCTTGAGCTGCAACAGCGTCTCGACATCCAGGTCGGCCAGCGTGCGTTGCTCGAGCGCCAGTTCAATATCGACAATTTCCTTGATCTGCGCAAGGAACCAGGGATCGATTTTGGTGAGTTGATGCACTTCGTCGAGCGTGAAGCCTTGTGCGAACGCATCGCCCACATACCAGATGCGCTCAGGACCGGGCTCACCGAGCTCGACCTGGATTTTCTCGCGATCAGTTGTTTTTTGATTGAGACCGTCCACACCGACCTCAAGGCCGCGCAAGGCTTTCTGGAAAGACTCCTGGAACGTACGCCCAATCGCCATCACCTCGCCGACCGACTTCATCTGTGTCGTCAAGCGCGCATCAGCAGTCGGAAACTTTTCGAAAGCGAAACGTGGCACTTTGGTGACGACGTAGTCGATTGTGGGCTCAAAGGATGCGGGTGTCGCACCACCTGTGATTTCGTTTTTCAATTCGTCGAGCGTGTAGCCGACCGCGAGACGGGCTGCGACCTTGGCAATGGGGAAGCCCGTTGCTTTGGAGGCAAGCGCCGAGGAGCGTGACACGCGAGGATTCATCTCGATCACGATCATGCGACCGTTGTCGGGATTCACGGCGAACTGAACGTTTGAGCCACCCGTATCAACACCGATCTCGCGCAATACCGCGATCGAGGCGTTGCGCATGATTTGATATTCTTTATCGGTCAGCGTCTGCGCCGGCGCGACGGTAATCGAGTCACCGGTATGCACCCCCATCGGGTCGAGGTTTTCGATCGAGCAAACGATGATGCAGTTGTCGGCGCTGTCGCGCACGACTTCCATCTCAAACTCTTTCCAGCCCAGCAGAGACTCCTCGATCAGCAACTCGCTGGTCGGAGAGGCCTCTAGGCCTCGGCGGCAAATCGTTTCGAATTCTTCGGCGTTATAGGCAATACCGCCACCACTCCCACCGAGCGTAAAGCTTGGACGAATGACAGCTGGAAAACCGGAAGTGCCAATTTCAGCAGCGATTCTCTTTTGAACTTCCCACGCCTCTTCAAGGCTATGGGCGACGCCCGATTTCGCGGACTCCAATCCGATCGCGCTCATCGCGACTTTGAATTTTTGACGGTCTTCGGCCTTTTCGATCGCATGCGCATTCGCACCGATCAACTCGACGTTGTACTTCTTGAGAACGCCGTGTTTGTCGAGATCAAGCGCGCAATTCAGCGCAGTCTGGCCACCCATGGTGGGCAACACGGCATCGGGACGCTCTTTCTCGATGATTTTTTCCACAACCTGCCAGGTGATCGGCTCGATGTAGGTAACATCGGCGGTTTCTGGATCGGTCATGATGGTCGCAGGGTTGCTGTTGACCAGGATGGTGCGGTAACCCTCGGCTTTCAAGGCTTTGCAAGCCTGAGCGCCTGAATAGTCGAACTCGCAGGCCTGACCGATGATGATCGGACCCGCGCCGATGATGAGAATACTTTTTAGGTCTGTACGCTTTGGCATGGTGACTCTTTATTTTTTACCGGCCATCAGGCTCATGAATTGATCGAACAGGACCACGATATCGTGCGGTCCAGGGCTGGCTTCGGGGTGCCCTTGAAAACAAAATGCCGGGCGGTCCGTGAGCTCGAAGCCCTGCAAGGTACCGTCAAACAATGAAATATGCGTCACGCGCGCATTGGCGGGGAGCGTTTTGGCGTCCACAGCAAAACCGTGGTTCTGGGCGGTGATGAACACGCGTCCGCTTGCCAGCTCCTGGACGGGATGATTGGAGCCATGATGACCCGTTTTCATCTTGACCGTCTTGGCACCCAAGGCAAGACCCATAATCTGCTGGCCCAGACAAATGCCAAAAATCGGGAGCTTGCACTCGAGAAAAACCTTGGTGGCGGCAATCGCATAGTCACAAGGATCTGGATCGCCAGGACCATTGGATAGGAACACGCCGTCTGGTTGCAGTGCCAAGACTTGCTCGGCGGTGGTCTGCGCCGGAACAACGGTGATGCGGCAACCACGCTCAGCGAGCAGGCGCAAAATATTGGATTTCACACCGAAATCGTAAGCGACAACATGCGGCGACTGACGATCGTTTTTGCCGTAACCCACTCCGAGTTGCCAGGTCGATTCCGTCCAATTTGCATTTTTAGTGGCCGATACGACCTTGGCCAAATCCTGACCCGACATGCCAGGGAAAGCTGCCGCGAGCTTGAGCGCTTGTTCGGCATCGTCACCCACAAAGATACAACCTCCCTGCGCACCGCCCTCACGAAGGATACGGGTCAACTTACGGGTATCGATCTCGGCGATGGCGACAATACCCTGCGACTTCAGGTAGTCGGGCAAGGACTGTGTCGAACGAAAATTGGAGAGGCGCGCAGGGCAATTGCGGACAATCAGGCCTGCGGCATGAATCTTGGTGGATTCGACATCTTCGAGGTTGACGCCGGTATTGCCAATATGGGGATACGTAAGCGTCACGATCTGTCCGCTGTAGCTCGGATCCGTCAAAATCTCTTGATAACCTGTCATGGCGGTGTTGAAGACCACCTCGGCGACAGTATGGCCAGGGGCACCAATAGAAATACCCCGAAATACGGTACCATCAGCCAGCGCTAAAATCGCAATCGAGTTGCGACGCGTGGTTTTGGCGGCAGCAGTTGTATCATTCTTTCCAGACCCTGGGTTCTTAAGCTCAATCTCATCAAATATATTTGGCAGCACAATTAACCCCGGCATCAAATCTTATAAGCAAACCTTGGAAGTATAACCCGATGGCCAGCCTTCTCGAATCTTTACGTAAATACACCACCGTTGTAGCAGACACGGGCGACTTTGAGAGCATGAAGCGCTATCAACCCACCGATGCCACGACGAATCCCTCTCTGATTTTGAAGGCTGTTCAGCAGGACGCCTACCGTCCCATGCTGGCGCGCTGCGTCAACGCTCACCCCAAAGCGTCCTCAGAGACCTTGGTCGACCAGCTACTGGTCGCATTTGGGAAAGAAATTCTTAGCATTGTGCCGGGGAGAGTTTCAACAGAAGTCGACGCACGGCTTTCTTTTGACACGCGGGCTACGATCGACCGGGCACGACAGATTATGGCCCTTTACGCAGCTGAGGGGATCGGACGCGAACGTGTCTTGATCAAGATCGCGGCGACTTGGGAAGGTATCCAAGCCGCACGTGTTCTCGAGTCCGAAGGTATCCGCTGCAACCTGACGCTTCTCTTCTCGCTTTCTCAAGCTGTGGCGTGCGCCGATGCCCGCGTCCAACTTATTTCACCTTTTGTGGGTCGCATTTACGACTGGCACAAAAAACAGCAAGCAAGTACCTGGGATGAAGCCGCCAGCAGCGGTCGTCACGACCCCGGCGTACTGTCGGTGACAAAAATATACAACTACTACAAATATTTCGACATTCCCACTGAAATCATGGGCGCAAGTTTTCGCAATACAGGTCAGATACTCGCGCTCGCAGGTTGCGACCTGTTGACGATCAGCCCCGAGCTCCTGGGAAGTCTAAACGAGTCCACCGGCAGTCTCTCGGCCTCGCTCACGCCCGAAGGCGCGCGCGCCAGTCAGCCGCAGGCTTTACCTTGCGACGAGCAAAGCTTTAGATTTCTACTGAACGAAGACGCAATGGCGAGTGAAAAGCTCTCGGAAGGGATTCGGGCTTTTGTCGCGGATGCTCGCAAGCTCGATGCTTTGATTGACGCGCAACGGTAATCTTCAAGGCTACGTAGGGCGACGTTCCATGAGCGCCCACGCCACCGTGCCCGCGTCGACATATTCGATCTCACTGCCCGCAGGCACTCCGCGCGCAAGGCGCGTCACCTTGATGCCAAGCGCACGCAATGACTCAGAGAGGTAGTGTGCGGTCGTCTCGCCCTCTGCCGTGAAATTGGTCGCAAGAATCACTTCTTTAACCAGACCATTACCGGCTCTTTTCAACACCCGACCAAAATCGAGCTCGTCGGGTCCCCGGCCCTCCAAAGGCGCGAGACTACCCATCAAAACGTAGTACATCCCTGTGTAGCCATGGGTCGCTTCGATTGAGTTTTGATCGGCAGGCGTTTCAACAATACAGAGCAAAGAAGCATCGCGTTCCGGATGCTCGCAGGTCGCACAGACAGGGACTTCAGTAAAACCATTGCATTGTTCGCAATGCTGCAAACGTTCAACCGCCTCGGTTAACGCCTGACCGAGCTGTTCGGCGGCCTGCAAATCGTGCTGCAACAGGTGATAAGCCATGCGCCGCGCAGTCCGGACACCCACGCCCGGCAGCCGACGCAATGCGTCGACCAGCGCAAGCAGTGGTTGAGGTTCGGAGCTGAATTTTTCCATTTCAGAAAGGAAGCTTCATCCCGGGTGGCAAAGGCATGCCTGCAGTCACGGCAGCCATTTTTTCCGAGGAAGTCGCCTCGGCCTTGCGCAAAGCGTCATTGAACGCGGCAGCCACCAGATCTTCGAGCATGTCTTTGTCATCAGCGAGCAAGGTCGGATCGATCGAGACGCGCTTGACGTCATGACGGCAGGTCATTGTAACTTTTACCAATCCGCCGCCCGAAGCGCCTTCAACCAAAATATCAGCCAAAGCGTCCTGGGCTTTTTTCATGTTTTCCTGCATCTGTTGCGCCTGACGCATCAGACCTGCAATTTGTCCTTTCATCATGATTGGATTTCCTGAATAAAAAATTTAAAAATGAGTCCGAATTCGCATCTGCAATTAGGCAGGCGAGCTCGGCCGGATCGACCCTGGCACCACCTTGGCACCAAAATCCTGAATTAACGCTTGTACAAAAGGATCTTTTTGAATCGAGACCTCCGCGGCCTCCTGTCGGGCTTGCTGCGCGACCAGGTCAAGCGCATGCGCGGAAGAGCCTTCACCCTCGCCGATTTCAAACAGCAGCTCAACCTTGAAGCCAAAATAATCGTTCAGAACAGTCCGTAAGCGCTCGACTGGCGCCCCTTCAGACAAGGCTTTACTCGGCACGCGCAAAGTCAGCTGATGCTTGTTAATCGCCACACACTCTGACTGTCTGGCGAGTTGCTCTGCCAGACCTGACAACGGTAACTTGGCCGCGAATGCTGCCCAAGGCTCGGGAAGGACAATGGTGTCGGAGTTCGAGGCTTGCATCCGCTCATAGTCCTCGGCACTGAGAGAGTATTGGTCGTGCTCAGCGGTGCCCTGAAAACCAAAGCCCTCATCATCATTATCGAACTCGGGTTCGGGTTCGGGCTCAGGTTCGGGTTTAGGAGTAACCAGAGACTTGGATACCGCTTTCGGTGTTGGAAGTGTCGGAGGGGTCGTAGGGGTCGGGGGTGCCGAGGATGTCATGGCTGGAGGTGAAGCAGCCGGGGTGGCAGGCGCAGCAGGGACTTGAGCGGGTACTGCCGCTGTCGCAATCGAGGGGGTTGGCTTGGAAACATTGGGCGATACCGAATCAGGTGGGGGCATCGCAACGCCGGAGGTCCCACCCAAAGACAACATGCGTAGGCACGCCATCACAAAACCTGCATATTCATCAGGCGCAATCGCGAGCTCCGACCGACTATGTACAGCCACCGTATAGAACAACTGCACCACATCCGGGTGCAGCGAAGCGGCAAATCGGCGAATGTCGAGCGCGACGGGATCCGATTCGTCAACCGCAGCACTCACGCGCTGGGCAATCGCGATACGTGAAAGCAATACCGCGAGATCGGCTAAAGCCGCGCGATAGGAGAGACCGCGCGTCGCAAGCTCATCGGCGATCTCAAGCACTGCGGGGGCCTGGCCCGACTGCAAGGCATCCAGCAGCCTAACAAGATGGCGCTGATCAATCGTCCCGAGCATACCTCGCACAGCCTCTTCGGTGAGGTTGCTCGCGCTGTAGGCAATCGCCTGATCGGTAAGCGACAAGGCATCGCGCATTGAACCCGCAGCGGCCTGACCAAGCAGTCGCAAAGCTGGCACTTCGAAAGGGATCTGCTCCTGTCCAAGCACGTTTTCGAGATGGCCGACAATCGCCTCGCCTGGCATTTGCTTGAGATTGAACTGCAAACAACGCGACAGTACCGTGACAGGAATTTTCTGGGGATCGGTCGTCGCGAGGATGAATTTCACATGCGCAGGTGGCTCCTCAAGGGTCTTGAGCATCGCATTAAAAGCGTGCCCCGTGAGCATGTGGACTTCGTCGATCATGTAAACCTTGAAACGACCGGCGCTGGGCGAGTAAACCGCCTGCTCGAGTAGTTGGGTCATTTCATCGACACCGCGATTGGAGGCGGCATCGAGCTCAAGATAATCAACAAAACGGCCCTGGTCGATTTCGGTGCACGCCTGACAAACACCACAAGGGGTCGCCGTGATACCTGTCTCGCAATTCAGCGACTTGGCCAAAATACGCGAAAGCGTAGTCTTGCCGACACCCCTCGTACCGGTAAATAGCCAAGCATGGTGAAGTCGCTGGGTCGTCAGTGCATGCGTCAGTGCGCGGACAACGTGGTCCTGACCGACCAGCGTATCGAACGAGCGAGGGCGCCATTTACGCGCGAGGACCAAATAGCTCATAAGTTTTACCGACCACAGACGGAAATTGAAGAGGCGAGCCTGACTTCGGCACTAGTTCTGCACGGCTGTGGCTGCTTCGTTCCCGACCTGACCAGATTGACCGCCGAACCATGCGAAGGGGCCCGCCAACTTGGATTTTAGCAGGGCTTGAGTCAGAGAGCCGGGATGCACTCAAACCAGAGCTGATCTCGAGGAAAATACAAGGCTGCACGGGCTGCAGCGCCATCAAAAGCGTGAAGCTTTTCGCAATACCGCGTCAACTGTGGCCGATAGCGTGAGATCATCCGCTCACCGAATGCTTCAGGGCTTTCACCCGGCTCTGGCCGTCCTGTTTTGTAATCGACAACGAGCCAACCCTTTTCATCTTTGAGCGCATAATCCAGCACAGACATCTGCCCGGACTCATCGAGTAAAGCCCATTCATGCCTGGCCCGGGACTGACTCAAGAGCCACTGCCCCCGCTCGCTTGTGAGCATCGCCACCAAGGTGTCGGTGACTTCGTCGGCCACTTGAGCGATTGCCTCGGCCACGACCCCCATTTGCAAAAGCTGGCGTTCAATGCGATCGCGCTGTTGTTCGATGCGGGTCTGGGACCAAAGTGCCACACCTTGGTCGCCAATGTGTGCCAACCATCCATGCACCAACACACCCGCTAACCTCTCATAGCTTGACTGAGCTTGCCAGGCATAGGCAGGGTTCTGAACCATTGTTGTGTGCAAGGGCTGTGGCGCACGGTTTTTCAAACGTGATAAACGAGGCATCGAGAAAGCAGGTACTGCGCGCTCTGCTTTTGCCGCCTCGTTGACCACGGCCGCAGGCTCAGGAAACTGCACATAAGGGGACAGGCGCGCCAATAAGCTGCCTGAACGGGCCGCAAGCGGTGCGCCAGATTCTGCATCAAGCTGCAACTCTGCCACGAGGTGCAAACTTTCCTTGGCACGCGTCGCAGCAACATACAACAAGCGATCCACCTCATAATCGCTTCGACGCTTGTCACGTTGGGCAAGATATTTGGAAATCACATCCTGTTCCTCGGTTGCACGCGCCTTAATCGGTCCGAGCATCACCTTGTCGGCGACTTGTTCGATTCGAACGAGAGGCGCACGATCAGAAACCGGCGGGTGATGCAAGCCAAATAGAATCACTGATTCAAACTGTAGCCCTTTTGCTTTGTGCATCGTCATCACTTCCACCGAACGTTCACCTGTTTCTGGCGAGGCGAATAAACGGGTCAAACGAGCGTCGAGCACATCCACATCCAGTCCACCGTACGGCGCGATTTTCTCAATCAGGGCGAAGACGCTTTCTGCATCTTGTAAATCGGTGGCCGAGCGGGCAAGCGCCACGCCCCCTAGCAAGCGCCACACTCGCTCGATGCGAGCTGCCAAAGGAGCCAGATCGTCTTCGACCAAAGCATTCAGCAAGACAGGCGCGACCGCGCACAATCGCTCGTACTCGTCAGGGGCCAGGATTTTTTCAGCTTGACAGCGCATGTCAGAATCGGTGCGATGCAAGACACGTTCAAGCAAGGCCGGAATCGCGCCATGACGATCCATACCAAAGAGTCGATGCAAGCTCTCGAGTCGCAAGCCACAATAAGGTGAACGCAATACCGACAACCAGGCTGCCCGATCTCCGGGATGCACCAACGCGCGAATGATCTGAACCAAATCGACCACGTAGGCGCGAAGATGCAAAGGCACCAACTCGACTGCGCGACAGGCGATCCCTTCTTGCGCAAGTAACTGAGTCACATCTTTCAGATGAGAGCGCGCGCGCACCAAGATCGCGACAGGATGCTCAGAATCGGGAAAGTCAGTCAGCGCCTGCCTGACCAGGTCAAGAACAACATCTTGGGAACGCTGTCCGAGCTGTGGACACACACCATGGAATCGCACGGCAGGAGAGATCGTAGCGTCTTTGAATGACGTTGAGGGTGCGTAGGCAATCGCACCGGCGCAAGGATCATCGGACGCTGGAAAAAGCGATGAAAAAGCGTGATTCACCCAATCGACAATTCCGCTTTGGGAACGGAAATTATCTGTCAGCGTAAGGCATTCAGGACGAATAGATCCCAAACCCTCGTCGCGCACACGCAAAAACAGCACCACATCGGCTTTACGAAAACGATAAATCGATTGCATCGGATCGCCCACCAGGAAAAGTGTGCGTCCATCTCCTTGTTGCCAACCTGCGGTGATTTTTTCAATCAAGGAAATTTGCGACTGGCTTGTATCTTGAAACTCGTCGATTAAAAGATGACGGATGTTTTGATCGAGCTTGAGTAATAACTCGGTAGGTTCTTCGGCACGCCCAAGCGCCTGATCCGCACGACGGGCGATTTCGATGAAATCAACCTCGCCCGCCTCCATGAATCTCAGCATCAGCTGTGCTGCGGCGAGTCGCAAACAAGTGAGTTGTGCCTGGAGAATTTCCCACTGCTGCACAGAGAACACAGGCTCAGGCGTATGGACAATGGCTTGCAAGCGAACGACCCAAGCGGGTGGCTCGTCAGATTCGACACCTCGCAACCATTCGAGCAGGCGTTCCTTATGTTCTGTTTTGGGGAGAAAGCCCTGATTTTTATTCACCGTTTTGCGCAGGCTTCCCGCGCTCGTCAGTAGCAGTGCAGCCAGTCCTTTCCAGCGTTCAAGCTCGCCCGCATCCGCTTCAAAAGCCCCTCCGTCCCAGTCCAGGAGCGCGACGATCGGATGCGTGGGTTCAGTTTGCAACAAAACGTCCGCAGCGCCACGCGCGATCGGCGCCAGCTGCTCCGCCCAACCTGCTGGCATCAGTGCAAGCAACCCCGCCAGATCCTGACAGACGGCGTCGCAGAAGTTTTCCTCAAGCACATGGCGATCATCACCCTCAGGCAGCAACGGCAGCCATTGATCGCGCTGCCCCAGCATATCGGCAAGCGCTTCACAGGTCTGGGACACATCGAGATCCATATGCTCAAGCAAACGCGTGACAGCTTCAACCTCCCCCACCATCTCAAGCGTCTGTCGCGCAGCCTCAAGGTAGTGCGCGCGCGCATCATCCACAAGCTTAGGCACACCACCCATGGAAGAAAGCCAGGGCATATTTCGAACAAGCGATGCACAAAAGGCGTCTATGGTTCTAATCGATAAACGCGCAGGGTGTTGCAGCAAGGCCCACCCGAACTCCCGATCTCTTGCCAGTGCAGCACGTCCAAGGGTCCAGCTTTTAAGCGCATGAGCAGCCTCGGGAGGTTCAGGATTTTCGGCGCGACGAAGCTTCTCAAGGACACGCTCGTGCATTTCGGCAGCGGCCTTGCGCGTAAAGGTAATCGCGACGATTTCCTCCGGACGGCCAACGATCGCCAACAAGGCCAAAATGCGATCCGTCAACAACTCCGTCTTACCTGATCCGGCAGGCGCTTGCACCAGAAAAGACTCTCGCGGGTCTGTCGCACGTTCCCGCACAGCCCAATCACTTGGCTGTCTATTCGACATCTTTTTCTCCCAGGGAAGCTGGGCGAGTCATGTCCAGCATCTCATCGAGCACCTCCAGCCCATCGTCATAGCACCTGAGTAGAGCGGGCACATCGCAATACTGCAAATCGTGCCGCGACCATGACAGATTGACGGCCAATCCGGAAGTGAACTCCGAGGCAAGCGCATGCACCACATCCTTGAGACGTGTCATCGTCGCTGACCAATCTGCATCCGGATAGCCCGCATCCTGAATAAGGACCGGCCCACGTACGCCGATGTCTCGGCTCAGCAGACCAGTGGGAAGCTGTGGCCCAGAGTGCAAGTGCACAAGCATCAAACCCGCAACCGTATCGAGCATTCCTTCTTTATCCAACACTGCGGCATAGGCTGGCAGTTGAAGCTGAACAGGACGGTCACGCTGCCAATCACTGAGTACTTTCGGAAGACTCCCTCCGGCTTTGTAATCAATGACGACATGATCTCCATTCTCGAGTTGATCCATGCGATCAAGTCGAACACTCAACGTCAACCCAGAGACGGACAGTTCATGTTTCTCCTCGATCTGAACCGCCGTAAAAGAATCCCTTTCACATTCCAACGCAAGCCAGGCCGTCACAATAGCCAGCGCCCGTTTTTCCTCGAGAGCACGCAATGCGGGATTGAAAGCTGTGAGCTCCTGGTCAGCAGAGGCATGAATCAGTCTCTCAAGTATTTCTCGCAACTCGCCAGCTGCGGTGATCTGCTGACATTGCGCCTGAGTTCTGAATGTTTCCCAAACTTCTTGCATCACAGCATGCAAAAACATGCCACGTGCCGAGACAGGCGCCAACTCCGAATATGCGGGCAGTCCATAGGCGCCCAGACGATAACGGACAAACGCCCAGAGGGGATTGCGCGCCTGAGTTTCGAGCAAGGCAATACCGCCCTTAACGTTTTCCTCGGGTCGTAAAACTGGCGCCTGACTGTCCTCAATGAACTCGAGTGCCTCGCAGCCTGGTTGCTCGTTCGGCACAAGCTTGTCATGACTGGTCAGCGGAACATCTTGAATCAAGGCCGAGGGTCGCAAACCCCGCTCCCCCTCATGTCTGGGAGCACTCAGGACAACATCTGGCGCGAGCGCGCATAATTGTCGGTACATATGCGCAGCCCACTCGCGTTCTCGCTCGGGTGTAGCGCGGGGCGCACCTACACGCCGCAACTCGGACAGTGGGACAAAAGGATTCGGTTTCGGGATGGCTGGAAATACCTCGTCCGTCAGCCCCAAAATCCAGACCCCATCCCAGCTACCGCCCTCTGCTTCAAGCATCCCCAGCACATCGAGTCGTGCCTGTGGATCGCGTTGAGGCTGAAAAGGGATGCTACGGGCCAGGCGTCCAAAAATACTCAACGCCTCGGATGCTGACAGAGAGGCGACAACCGGAGATAAAGCATCGAATCGCTCGAATAACTGATCGAGTGCCTCGATCACCTGGTACACGGTCGAGCTCTGTTTCGTGCGTCCTGGAAAACCCAGCGTTGAGAGTGTTTGACGAAAAGCCATGGACCATAAGCGAACCGAACCTTTGCGCGGTAATTCCGACCAGGATTGCCAAGCGAGATGCCACGCAGGAGAGAGCTGTTTAAGGGGCTCAATCTTTCTGGACCAAGCCATCACACTCAGCTCAACAACCTGATTGTGACGCCAGTCCGCATCCAGGCGGGCACGGTCACCCAACTCTGCCAGGTCTCCCGCGCAATAGCCTGAAAGAAGCGCCGCACCAAGCTCACTGGCCCGCGCTTGACGTTGCTCTTTGAACAGAACAAATGTGCGCAGCCAGGCCAACACCGCGCGCACAGCTTGCCACTCGGACAGAGGACGAGCCAACGCGACGTTGTAGGGAAAAGCCTGCGCGCCGAGGCCTGACAGATCCGACTGGGCTGACTGATCCTCGAGCACGCGACTCAAAGACCTGCGTGCATACGCCACTTCGGCCTCGAGATTCACCGCGATGATGGCGTAGCGTCCTTCGGGATTCTTTGCCAGATTGGCGCGCGCCCAATGGGCAGCCGCCAACCACTCATCCTGAGTGGTGTCGAACATCATGCGCGTCAATCGAGGCTGCACCGATACGCCTGACTCCAGAACAGAAATAGACACTCCTCGCTCAACCAATGCGGCGAGTAATTGCGACATGCGTGGAGAGATTTCAGCAAACCCGGCCAGTAGCAATTGAGGTTTGACAGGAAGTCCTGCGCGCACATGTTCAATCACGCGCGCCAAACCGAGATTCGGATCCAACGCATCCAGACGCGAGAGTTCTTCACGGTAACGCTCTCGCCACAACATGAAGTGCGCGTATTCCTCCGTAGCTGAAGTCTCGCCAACCTCGATCATCCACTCATCGATCAGTTTATCTGCCTGCTGCGCAGCGATCGCGGCCTGTTGTGTATCGAGCAGAGGCTCCTCTGCCTCGATCGCCTCGATCACCCTTGCCCATAACAACTGCGAACCAAAAGCATCCAGGAGCACCGAATGGGATTTGAGCGACTCATGAAAACCCGCTTGTACGAGCTGTTGAGAAATCCATGCAGACCAGGGGACGATCGTGGGCATCTCGCGAACAGAAGCAGAGGTTCCCGAGCGTTGCGCCAAATCTTGAACAACACGCCTGGCCAGGCGATTATTCACTGTCAAAACGGTTGTTTCAGTCGCTTTGAGTTGCGCAAGCGCGGACAATGAAACTCGGGGACACGCATCAAGGTTGATCATACGCGCTGTTAGAAGCCGCACATCGATGCAATGGCTTCCCAACTGACGCGCATCGCCGGCGTGAGATACCCCATAAAACCCACCGCAAGCACAGCGATAAAAATGAGACCGAGCGTGACTCTGAGCCACAGAGAAATCCGTCGTGGCTGCGCAGGCTGTTCTTGCTGGGTCTGCTGCATCATAGGTCGGACCTCCATCAGTCACTTAGCTCGCTTGCGGGCTCGCTATTCCGGGTAACTTGATCGCGATAGGCTTTTCCCGCACAGGCAAACATAATGCTGCGGCGACAAGCGAGAGCGCGATTGCCATCCACCAGACCAGATCATAACTCCCGGTGACCGTCTGCACACGACCACCCAGCCAGACGCCGATGAAGCTACCGAGCTGATGCCCTAAAAACACCATACCTGACAACGTCGCTGCGAAACGCAATCCATAAATCTGAGCGATCAAGCCTTGCGTCAGCGGTACCGTACCCAGCCAAAACACACCCATCCATGCAGCAAAGACATAAAGCACAAGAGGCGTCGTCGGCATCAATAGAATCCAGATCAAACCAACCGAGCGCATCGCGTAAATACCCGCAAGCAAGTTCTTTTTGCTGTAAATGCCACCGAGTTTGCCTGCGGTAAAGGAACCGAAAACATTAAAGAGACCAATCAACCCGATCGCAATCGCACCTGTCCCGGCATTGAGTCCCTTGTCCACAACGAACGCTGGCAAGTGCAAGGTGATGAATGCCGTGTGAAACCCGCAAACAAAATAGCCCCAGAACAGGAAATGAAAAGTCGGGTGGCGCAAGGCCTGTGCGATCGCTGAAAACATGGACTGTTGCGGGCCTGCAGTGACACCCGGTTTACCACGCAAAAACCACACAAGCGGCAATGTCGCGGCAAATACGGCGGACATCACCCAATAGGCGCCAGTCCAGTCCAGTGTATCAATCAAGAGCTGACCGGTCGGTACCACCAGGAATTGTCCCAAAGATCCGCCCGCACTGGCGATTCCCATAGCGGTGCTCCGATGCGCGACTGGGACCGTGCGCGCAATCACAGGCAAAATCACCGCGAAAGTCGTGCCGGCCTGACCCAGACCGATCAGAACACCGGCAGTCAGATAAAACTCCGTTTCCGAACTTGCCAGGCGCGTACCAATCAGACCCAGCGCATACAAAACGATCGACAGCGCGATGGTGCGACCTGAGCCGAAACGATCAGCCATCATGCCCGCGCCAATCGCGCCAAACCCCCACACCAGATTCTGGACGGCAAAGGCGAGCGAAAACACCTCCCGCCCCCACCCTCGCTCCAAACCCATCGGCTGGATAAACAAACCGATCGTGGCGCGGATACCCATCGCCAACAGCACGATGAAAGTTCCCACCAGAATGGTTCTAAAAGCGATTGGGTTATCCAGTAATTTGCCTGGATCCGTTGCAGTGCTGTTTGTTTGCGTCATGAAATGAACAGGCAAAAGGATAATGTGGCGCCGCCGAGACGAATCGAACGTCCGACTCCCTTCTTAGGAGGAAGGTACTCTATCCACTGAGTTACGGCGGCGTATTGTCTAGTTTAACAAGTCCCTCAACCTCGCGGGTGATGCTGCGCATGCAGACTCTTTAAGCGTTCGCGCGCAACATGGGTATAAATCTGTGTGGTTGAAATATCGGCATGTCCGAGCAACATTTGCACCACGCGCAAATCCGCACCGTGATTGAGCAAATGCGTAGCGAACGCGTGGCGAAGGACATGCGGCGAGAGAGGCGCCCGAACACCGGCAAGCACGGCATATTTTTTGATCAGCAACCAAAACGACTGGCGCGTCATGGGCATGGCGCGAGATGTCACGAACATGGCGGGACTAGTGCGCTCTCCGAGCAAAATCGGTCTCGAATCTTTCATGTAAGTCGAAATCCAGTGGGCCGCCTCGGCGCCCAGCGGTACCAGACGGTCTTTTCCGCCCTTGCCCTGCACGACTCTCAACACACCATCGGACAAACTGATATCCAAAACACCGACGCTGACAAGTTCGGATACGCGCAAGCCCGTGGCATACAAAACCTCAAGCATCGCGCGATCACGCAACCCTCGAGGCGTATGAACCGGTGGCTGCTTGAGCAAAGCCTCAACCTGTCCCTCGGACAATGTCTTGGGTACACGCAGAGGTTGTCGCGCAGTGGTCAATTGCAGGCAAGGATCCGTTGATACGCGCTGATGGCGCATGGCCCAAAGATAATAGCGACGCAGCGTCGCGAGCCTGCGATTTGCCGTGCTGGGTTTAGTGTGCGCATGCAACGCTGCGAACCATGATTCGATATCCCCGCCAGTGGCTGCATCCAGGGCGATACCGCGTTCAGCGTTGAGCCACTGTTCAAACGCACACAAATCCCGACGGTACGCCGAGAGTGTGTTTGCAGCCAGTCCATCCTCGAGCCAGACGGCATCGATGAAAGCGCTGACTGCACTTGATTCCTGAACACTCATGAAAGGATGCAATGTCGCGAATTGAAGAATTAATAGTAGCATTGAGCACCATCATTTTTCCTCGCGTCCCGCACATGTCTGTCGCCCTGCTCGTCTTGCCTGAGTTTTTAATGATCGCCTTCGGCTGGTTATTAAAAAGAAAATTCGGGTTTTCGAGCGAATTCTTCACAAGCGTCGAAAAGCTTGTTTATTACGTTCTCTTTCCCGCACTGCTGTTTCATTCCATCACGCGCGTGCCCATCACGCTGGAGTCCGCGGCAGATCTTCTAGCAGGGACTATCGCCGTCGCAACAGCAGGCATCGCGATGTCTTGGCTGGCAAGTCCTGTACTGCGACCACCTGCACTGGCGATGGCCTCGATCGCTCAATGCGGCTATCGCTTTAACGCCTACATCGCGCTGGCTCTCTCGCTGAGTCTGGGCGGTCCTGATGGACAAGCCATCATGGCACTTATCGTGGGTATCGCTGTGCCATTCGTCAACGTGGCCGCGGTATATGGACTAGCCAGACAGCAAGGGTCGGGGATTCTGTCATCGCTGATTCGCAATCCACTTTTTATCTCGACCACGCTCGGACTGGCCTGCAACTTGGCGGGCTTGCCGATTCCAGCTTTCATCAGCACTTTGTTGGCCAAACTCGGCGCGGCTTCCATTGCGATGGGTATCATTTGCGTAGGTGCAAGTTTGCTGTGGCAACCCAGTCAAACCAACTTTAAATTATTAAGCTGGATGTTGATTGTTAAATTACTCGCACTGCCAGTGTGCGCCCTGTTCATTGCAAACTGGCTGGAACTCGAACCATTGAAAAAACAAATACTGGTGCTGTTCGCTGCCCTGCCTCCTGCTCCAACCGCCTATGTCCTGGCTGTCCGGATGGGAGGCGATGGAAAGCTCGTCAGCCTGATGATCTCGACTGGCACGCTCTTGGCAGCTCTCACCCTTCCATTATGGTTGCTGCTGCTTGCTTGACGCACTGAACACAAAAGACATGACCCCTACGCCTTTTAAAACGATCTCTTTAGCATTGCCCAACGAGTCCGATACGGATCGCCTTGGACAAGCGCTCGCACAGGTCGCGGCAGACCTGCAACCCACGGTATCCGGAAGTATTCCCGGACCTGAAGCAGGCGGACGCATTCACCTTCAAGGGGACCTTGGTGCAGGTAAAACTTCCTTAGTTAGAGCATTTTTACGACAGTGTGGTGTTTCTGGCCGAATCAAGAGTCCAAGTTACGCTTTACTTGAATCTTATGAAGTTTCTAACTTATACTTGTATCATCTTGATTTTTATAGATTTAGCGACCCTGCCGAATGGCTCGATGCTGGATTCCGGGATTTACTCAACAAACAAGCGCTTGTTTTGATCGAATGGCCTGAACGTGCAGGCGACTTGTTGGGATATCCGGATCTACTTATTGAGCTGTCCTATGCAGGGCAGGGGCGCCAAGCAACACTCAGTGCTTACACAGTAAAAGGGCTTCAATGGATCGACGCACTGCCTCAGACAATTCGGGACGCTCAGCTGAGCTGAAAGCGCCTGCTCGTCGTCGTCTATTGGGCGCTGCCACGATTTTGCTTTTACCCGTGATTCCTCGGGTCGCCATGGCGGCCAAGCTGCTCGCTGTTCGCACATGGCCCGCAGAAGACTACACGCGTGTCACGCTCGAGCTGGATAGCGAATTACGCGCCGAACACTTCACACTGGAAAATCCACATCGCATGGTGGTGGATATTCAAGGCATGGAGATGAATCCCGCACTCAACGATCTGGTGCGCAAGGTGCGCCCCGACGATCCATACATCAGCTCCCTGCGCGTCGCGCAAAACCGGGCGAATGTGATTCGTATCGTTTTTGATTTAAAGCAGGCGATCGCACCTCAAGTGTTCACCCTCAAGCCTGTCGGTGACTACAAGTTCCGGCTTGTGCTGGATCTATACCCTAAAGTCGCGCAAGATCCGCTGACGGCCCTGCTCAAAAAAATGCCGCAGAAAAAGCTGGATGAAGATCCGCTTGCCCGCGTGCTCAACGACATTAGCAACAATCCCAAAGGCACCGGCATGACAGCCATGCCTGTCATCCCCAACTCCGTTGCGCCTGCGACAGGTCCAAGCAGCCCAGGCAAAAGTCCGACTCCGCTGGGTCGACGTCGCATGGTCACGATCGCTCTCGATGCCGGACACGGCGGAGAGGATCCGGGTGCGATTGGCAAAGGCGGCACCCGGGAAAAAGATGTCGTGTTAGCGATTGCCCAGAAGCTCAAGGCCCGTATTGACGCGACTCCCGGCATGCGTGCCTACCTGACGCGCGATGGCGATTACTTTGTTCCGCTGCATGTGCGTGTGGAGAAAGCGCGCCGGGTCAAAGCCGATCTCTTCGTTTCCATTCATGCTGACGCTTTTCCAAGACCGACTGCAGGCGGCAGTTCAGTCTATGTCCTGTCCGAGCGCGGCGCCTCGAGTACTGCTGCAAAATGGCTCGCTGAAAAAGAAAACTCTGCTGATCTGATTGGCGGCATCAACATTCAGACTCAAAATCAGCAAGTTGCCAAAATTTTGTTGGACCTCTCGACCTCTGCCCAGATCAAAGACTCCACGCAATTGGCCTCGAATATGCTGGACCAACTCCGGAACGTTTACCGTTTGCACAAGCCGCAAGTCGAAAATGCAGGCTTTGCAGTGCTGCGAGCGCCCGATATGCCTTCGATTTTGGTCGAAACCGCCTTCATCAGCAATCCGACCGAAGAGCAAATGCTGCGCAGCGCCCAAACACAAGATCGCTTTGCTGTCGCCATGCACACAGGCATTCAGCAGTTTTTCAGAGCGAATCCGCACCTGGCCAGCACGGGTTAAGTCAACCACACGAACATTCGACCCGACAAGCCTCTAGAATAGAGGTTCTCTTTTGTTCGTATTCAATATGTCGACTCGCCGCCCAATCTGTGCCCTGCCCGACCTGCTTGTGAGTCAAATCGCCGCAGGTGAAGTGATCGAGCGTCCCGCTTCCGTTCTAAAAGAACTTGTGGAAAACGCTGTAGACGCCGGTGCGCAAACGGTGGAAATCAGACTTGAAGCCGGCGGTATACGGCGAATCGCCGTGATTGACGACGGTAGTGGGATCGAAAAAAATGAGCTCGCGCTTGCGCTCACACGGCATGCCACCAGCAAAATCAGCTCACTTGAAGAACTGGAGTCGGTTCACTCGATGGGCTTTCGCGGTGAGGCTCTCGCCTCGATCGCCGCGGTCTCACAACTGTCTCTCATTTCCCGAACAAAAGACGCAGAGCATGCCTGGTGTCTGGAACCGGGTGCAGTAGAGGCGACCGCTGCGTCCGGGGCTTTGGGCACGACAGTAGATGTCAAATATTTATTCGATCGTGTTCCCGCTCGACGCAAGTTTTTACGCGCCGAGGCTACCGAATTTGGTCATTGTATCGACGCGATCGAACGTATCGCGCTGGCATTTCCTGAAGTCGGCTTTCGTGTGTTTCACAATGATCGCGCCGTCAGACAATGGCTGCCAACCTCGGCCCTCAAACGCATCAGCGATGTGCTGGGTACGGAATTCAACGAACACGGAATCGAAGTGAACGCCCAAGGCGGCATGATTTCTTTGATGGGTGTCGTGACACGCCCGACGGCGGCACGCGCCCGCGCAGATCGCCAGTTTTTGTTTGTCAATGGTCGTCATGTACGTGATCGCACCGTCTCTCACGCTATTCGCAGTGCCTATGCAGATGTCCTGCATGGTGACCGACAGCCAGCTTTTGTGCTTTTTTTACAGATCGATCCGAGCGCCGTCGATGTCAACGTTCACCCAGCCAAACATGAGGTTCGCTTTCGCGACTCCGGCGCTGTCCATCGTTTTGTCCAACAAACTGTGACTCAAGCGCTTGCAGGTGTCGCAGGCGCACAAAACGAAAACACGTTTGCAGCGACGACCTTAGCCACACCCCCCTTTGAAACCTCTGCCGCCACGTCTGCTTCGTCTGAGTTTTCAACGCGCAATGAAACAAGTTTTACTCCACAAGCCAATATTCAACGCGCTTTTCATTTGCGCGAAACTGGACACGCTCACTCAACCTCTCCCCAAGCCTGGCAGACACTCTACGCACCCCTTGAAGAGCAGCCTCCAGTTTGGCCACTCGGTCGCGCGCTCGCTCAGGTACACGGCATCTACATTCTCGCGCAGACGAGTTCGGGACTTGCGTTAATCGACATGCACGCCGCGCACGAGCGTGTGGTCTATGAGCAATTGAAAAAAGCACTGGATTCGCAATCCCTGCCACAACAAGCTTTGCTTGTTCCGGTCGTATTCCGAGTCACTGAGAAGGAACTCGCACTCGTCCAGGAGTTTGAGGAACAGATCAGTCGGCTGGGTTTTGAAATGGCTGCAGTCGGACCGCAGTCCATGGCGCTTCGCGCGGTGCCGGCGATGCTTGCCCGGGGAGATCTTGAGGCATTGGCCCGAGGCGTTCTGCGTGATCTCGAACAGATCGGCGCGAGTCAGCTTTTGACTGAACAACGTAACACCTTGCTTGCAACCATGGCTTGCCACGGCGCCGTACGCGCCAACCGTCAATTGACTCTCGAGGAAATGAACGCTCTGCTTCGTCAGATGGAACAAACCGAGCGGGCAGATCAATGCAATCACGGTCGACCGACCTGGATTCACTGGAGTGTGTCGGATTTGGACAAACTTTTCTTGCGCGGCCAATGACAGAGCGCGCTCACTCTGCATCATCGTCGAATCCGCCCGCATTGCTATGTCTAGCCGGTCCGACCGCGAGCGGCAAGAGTGCGATCGCCCGCGCGATCGCTCAACAATGGCCGTGCGAAATCATTAACGTCGACTCCGCCACAATTTATCGCGGTATGGATATCGGGACAGCCAAACCTTCCCGCGAAGAACGCGCCATGATCCAGCACCATTTACTGGATATTCTGGATCCTCTTGAATCCTACTCGGCAGCCGCTTTTAGACGCGATGCACTGACTTGTGTGGCGCAAATCCGGTCACGCGGACGCCTGCCAATATTGGTGGGCGGCACGATGCTTTATTTCAAAGCCTTGCGCGAGGGACTCAATGATCTGCCTACTGCGAACCCAGAGATTAGAAAAGAGCTGGAGACACGCGCTGCCCAGCTGGGTTGGCCTGCCATGCATGAAGCATTACGTGCGATCGACCCAGTGACAGCAGTCAGGCTCTCACCTAATGATAGTCAGCGCATTCAGCGTGCACTGGAAATCTGGCATATCAGTGGCAAACCCATGTCAGAACTGCTCAACGCCTCCGAGCAAACGGATCAGCCTCTCAAGACGGTGACGCTGAGCCTTGAGCCTGCGCAACGCAGCAACTTGCATCAGCGCATCGCGTTACGGTTTGATGCGATGTTGAAGGAGGGACTGGTGGAGGAAGTGCAGGCACTGCGCGCGCGTGGAGACCTTCATACCGACCTGCCCGCCATCCGTTGCGTGGGTTACCGTCAACTTTGGAGCATGCTGAGTGGAGAGGTCACGCCTGAGCAGGCAAGAGAACAGGCGATTGCTGCGACCCGGCAACTCGCCAAAAGGCAACTCACCTGGCTACGCAGTCTGCCAGAGAGACTGACCGTTGAAGCCGATGCGCCAGGCGCGCTTGAGCGCACCCTCGCGATCGTCGGTCGACTGATCGACGATCGGACGATTACGGACTGACTTACAGCACAACCGTTTGCGCATCAGTGGCCGCGCACTCGGCGATTTCTCCGAGCTGATAGACGGTTTCACCCTGCGCGCGAAGGGCACGGCTGATCGCCTCGGCTTGGGCGGCAGGCACCACTGCGACCATGCCAATACCGCAATTGAAGACACGATGCATCTCGGTATCCGCCACGCCACCCTGTTGCTGCAACCAGCTAAAAAGCTTGGGCATTTGCCAGGCATCGCGATGCAGGCGTGCTTGCAGGCCGGGCTGCAGAATACGCGGTACGTTATCAAGCAATCCACCGCCCGTGATATGAGCCAAGCCTTTGATTTCTTTACCGAAATCTTTTAAAACGGCCAGGACAGGCTTGACATATAAATGCGTGGGCGCCATGACGACATCACCGAGTGGCTGGCCGTAAAAGTCTTGTTCAGGCCGGGCATTGGCGCGCTGCAAGATTTTGCGCAGGAGGGAGTAACCATTGGAATGCGCACCGCTTGAGGCCAAGCCCAGCACCACATCACCTGGCTGGATCGACTTGCCATCAATCAGCAAAGACTTCTCAGCGGCACCGACAGCGAAACCTGCCAGATCGTATTCGCCTTCGGGGTACATGCCAGGCATTTCGGCCGTTTCACCGCCAATCAAAGCGCAGCCCGAAAGCTCACATCCCTTGGCGATACCGCCCACGACTTGCGCCGCGACATCCACAGACAATTTGCCGCAAGCAAAATAATCCAGGAAAAAGAGCGGTTCAGCCCCTTGAACCAGGATGTCGTTGACACTCATGGCAACCAGGTCGATTCCGACGGTGTCGTGGCGTTGCCAGTCGAACGCGAGCTTGAGCTTAGTACCCACCCCGTCCGTTCCAGAGACAAGAACCGGCTCTTTGTAACGCTTTGGCACCTCGAAGAGCGCGCCGAAGCCACCAATACCAGCCAGGACGCCCTCGCGCATCGTGCGTGCCGCCAGAGGTTTAATACGGTCTACAAGGGCATCGCCTGCGTCGATATCGACGCCAGCGTCGCGGTAAGTCAGAGGTGCTTGAGGTTGAGTCATGGGAAAAAGCCGTGGTTGTGTGACAATTGTGGACTTTCGTCCGTATTTTTACTGATTTTACGATGAGTCGATGAGTCGGCAGTTACTTCTAGAGATCACGCCCACACAAAGTCCAAGTTTGGACAATACCGTAGTGGGTGAAAATGCCGCTGCCATTGATGCGGCAAAGGGCTTGTCACGTGGTCGGGCGCTCTATTTATGGGGTCCCCCTGGCTGCGGGCGCACCCATCTGCTTCATGCAATGATAAAAGACAAAATGGCTGATTTTGTCGACACCCGGACCTCTTCGGACGAAATCATGGCGCTTGCCACCTTGCCGACAGACAAGCCCGGGGCAGAGATCGTGGCCGTGGACGACATTCAGGAAATGACCGCAGAGCAACAGGCTGCGGTATTTGCCCTGTACAATCGCTGGCGCGAGCTCAGTGCGACCAGCCAGGCTTTCAGTTTGGTCGTCACGGGCGATCGCGCACCGATGATGATGTCCCTGCGTGAAGACCTCCGCACCCGTCTGGGCTGGGATCTTGTATTTAGACTCGAACCATTATCCGATGCAGAAAAGCGCGAAGCGATTGTTGCCTACGCACTCAGGTGCGGACTTCCACTGGCCGCAGAAGTCCTGGACTGGATGTTGACGCACTACTCCAGAGACATTCGCCAACTTTTTGCGCTGGTGGACGCGCTGGACCGATACTCACTCTCCAAACACCGGACCATCACCGTGCCTCTTGTGCGCCAAATGCTGACTGACAAAGAATTTTTGCAATCATGACCTCCAGAAGACTCGCACTTTTTGATCTCGACCACACGCTGCTGCCGCTCGACAGCGATTATCAATGGGCTGTCTTCATGGCGAAATCCGGTCGCGCAGGCGACCCCGCCGAAGCACTGCGACGCAACGAAGAGTTGATGGACCGCTACAACGCCGGTGAACTCACCGCCGAGCAGGCAGCCGAATTCATGCTGGGTCTGCTGGCGGCACACCCGCCCCACCTTCTGGCAGCCTGGCACGAAGAGTTTATGCAAAACGTCATTCGACCAGCCATGACACAGGCTGCCATCGATCTAGTTCAAAAACACCTGGCCGCTGGCGACCTCTGCGCGGTTGTGACGGCAACCAACAGCTTTGTCACGGCGCCAATTGCTCGGGCCTTTGGTGTACCAACACTCATTGCAACTGATCCTGAATACATTGCCGGGCGTTACACCGGAAAAATTTTAGGTACTCCCAGCTTCAAGCACGGCAAAGTTTTACGCGTCAACAGCTGGCTCGACGGGATGAGCAAGAGACTGCACGATTTTGACGAATCTTATTTTTACAGCGACTCAATCAACGATCTGCCTTTGCTCGAAGTTGTCACACATCCCATTGTGACGAATCCGAGCGAGAGTCTGCTGGCGGTTGCCCAGCAACGCAAGTGGCCCGTACTGAACCTTTTCAACAAGCTAGCCGACGATAAATCCTGATGCTTACAGACACTATTAAACGCTTTGTCGGTCAGTTGTTTGGCCAACGATCGCAGGGTTTGCGAAGAATCGGCAAGGACAAACATGGCATCGATCGCCGCTTCGTCTCTCGCCATGCCATCAAGGTCTGCGAAGTTCTGCAACACGAAGGCTACCAAGCTTATATCGTTGGCGGAGCAGTGAGAGATTTGATCGTGGGACTCGAGCCCAAAGACTTCGATGTGGCGACAAACGCGACCCCCGAACAGATTCGCCCTCTTTTCAGACGCGCGCGCATCATTGGCAAACGCTTTCAGCTTGTTCACGTGGTGTTTGGACAGGAGATCATCGAAACCTCCACCTTCAGGGCGCCCGCCTCAGAGTCCCAATCCACCGATGGGCATGGCCGCATCCTCAGAGACAATGAGTTTGGCACCCATGCCCAGGACGCGGCTCGCCGCGACTTCACCATCAATGCGCTCTATTACGATCCCACGACTGAAGAGGTGATCGACTATCACAACGGTGTGGATGATCTCAAGCATCGCGTGGTGCGGATGATCGGTGATCCACGCACACGCTACCGCGAAGATCCGGTCCGTATGCTGCGGGCAGTTCGTTTCGCAGTCAAACTCAAGGGAAAGATTGAGCCTGCGACAAAAGAGCCGCTCGCCTCGATGGCCGAACTCATTGAAAATGTCCCAGCCTCTCGTTTGTTTGATGAAATGCTCAAATTGCTGACCTGTGGACAGGCGATGGAGTGCCTGACGCAATTGCGACAAGACGGTCTGCATCAAGGCATTCTCCCGCTCCTGGACGTGGTCCTTGAGCAACCGGGCGGCGAAGCATTCATCGAGCTCGCCCTGGATCGTACAGATCACAGAGTACGTAGCGGCAAAACCGTGAGTCCGAGCTTTTTGTTCGCCGCACTCCTTTGGCACCAGGTCGATGTGCGTTGGAAAAAACGGGTGGCGGCGGGCGAACCCTCGATACAAGCTCTCATGGAAGCCGCAGACTCTGTACTGGACGAACAAACAGAGAAGCTCGCGATTCAAAAACGTTTCAGTGCGGACATGCGCGAGATTTGGTTCATGCAACCACGCTTTGAAAAACGTTTACCTAAAGCAATCTGGCGAATGTTCGAGCAACCGCGTTTCAGAGCTGCCGTTGATTTTCTGCAGCTTCGCGCCGCCGCTCATCAGTTCGACAGTGTTTTGGCCCAATGGTGGATGGATCTGGCCAATGCGGACGACTCAACTCGCGCAGCAATGCTGGAGGATCTCAGCAAACTCCCTCGCGAATCCAGCGCGACCGGACCGCGTGCGCGCAGTCGGCGCAGACGAAGCCCGAGAGCGGGAACCGGTGCGAGTACGCCGCGCACACCCACCTCTGATGCCAGTTAAGGTTCTGTAGAGCATGCCTGTCCGCGCGTTCATCGGTCTAGGCGCCAATTTGGGACAAGCGCGAGAGACGATTGAAGAAGCGCTTGACGCGCTAAAACATACGGACGGGATTGAGTCGGTGGTTGTCGCGCCTCTATATGGAAGCGATCCGGTTGATGCGCAAGGACCGACCTTTGTGAACACAGTGGCCGAAATCCAAACGCGCCTCGAACCCCTGGCATTGCTTGATACTTTGCAGTCCATTGAACAGATTCATGGTCGAAAGCGCCCGTATCGCAACGCACCTCGCACGCTGGATCTGGACTTACTCTGGTACGAAGGGGTGACCATGGACTCGGCCAGACTGACATTGCCGCATCCACGCATGCACGAGAGAGCTTTTGTGCTCAAACCCCTCAGTGATCTAACCCCCACGCTCGCACTCAAGCAGGGAAGCCTCAAATTGCTGCTTGAAAAATGTAGCGACCAAAAACTCTGGCCGCTTTAGACTCTAAATGGCTTTAAATGACTTTAGATCGCCTTATATCGCCTTGGCAGCCTCGAGCTTGGCGATCACCTCGTCACTGACTCCCAGAGACTTCAGGATCGCCAGAGTATGTTCGCCAATGCCCGGAATCGGATCCATGCGTGCCTCAAAAGCATTACTGGTCGCGGGTGGAAGCAGCGCAGGCAAGGCGCCAACCGGACTTTGAACTTCAGTCCAGCGATTGCGCGCCTTGAGCTGAGGATGCGCCCAGACATCTTTCATCTCGTTGACGCGCGCGTTGGCGATTTGCGCTTTTTCCAAGGCCTCGACCACCTGATCAATCGTCATCTTGGCAAAAGCATCGACAATCAAACCGCGCAATCCATCGCGATTGGCGACGCGTTTGGACGTCGAATCGTAGCGAGGATCCTTGGCCAAGTCGGGTTGATTCAAGACTTTTTCACAAAAGACCTGCCACTCTCGCTCATTCTGAAGACCCAGCATCACATTGCTGCCATCACCGACTGGAAAAGGACCATAGGGATAGATGGTTGCATGGGCCGCACCCGCGCGCGGAGGCGGAGTCTGACCCTCGAAGGCGTAGTACATCGGAAAGCTCATCCACTCGACCATACTTTCAAGCATCGAAACATCGAGATGACTACCCAGTCCGGTTTTATGACGTAGCAACAATGCATTCAAAATTCCAGAATAGGCGTAAGAGCCCGCTGCGATATCCGCAATCGAACAACCCGCTTTGGCGGGCGCATCCGGGGAACCGGTGACAGAGATGAAGCCGCTCTCACTCTGGATGAGCAGGTCATATGCTTTTTTGGTTTCGTAAGGACCGCCTTCACCATAGCCTGAAATATCGCACACGATCAGCCTGGGGAAGCGTTGATGCAGCGCTTCAAAAGAAAGCCCCATGCGCGCCGCTGCACCAGGTGCCAAATTTTGGACGAGTACATCAGCTTGTCCCAGTAACTCATCCAGGATGGGACTTGCATCCTCATGCTTGAGATCCAGCGTCAAACTTTCCTTGGAGCGATTGGTCCAGACAAAATGCGAAGCCATGCCGCGTGTGCGCTCGTCGTACTTGCGCGCGAAATCACCCACACCGGGACGCTCGACCTTGATGACGCGTGCGCCATGATCTGCCAGTTGACGCGTACAAAATGGGGCCGCAATCGCATGTTCAAGGCTTACGACGGTAATACCGTCGAGTGGACGTGGACCGACTTTATTCATGATTCAAACCTCAGTTCAGCTTGGTGTGCGAGTGTGCCGTCTTGTTCGGCCCAGAGCTTGGCTTCACCCGGTGCGGCGATCGAGCCTGCGACAGAGAAGGGAGTCGGCGCAATGAGTGGACGCAGCCCGCGATAAGCCAGATGACGGACTTGAGAGGCCGGATGAGCCTTGACGAAGGCTCGACACATCAGCGTCGCGATCAAAGGCCCATGAATCACCAAACCTGGATAGCCTTCGGTCTGCGTGACATAGGGATGATCATAATGGATGCGGTGGCTGTTGAAGGTTACCGCTGAATATCTAAACAACAATACAGGGCTCGGATCGACCGCTTCTTTCCACTGCGCCACTGGAGCAGGTTCCGTGCCCTGAAGCTTTGGAGGGCTGGGCTCGCGGTACACGATATCCTGCTCCTCGCTGATCACAAGCTTGTCTGCCTGAACGATGTCGTGTTTGACTGTGACGAAAAGCAAAGATCCCGTACGTCCTTGTTTTTCTTTAATGGCCAACACCGTGGAAGTTTTTTGCGCTTCAACGCCAACACGCAACCCATCGTTGAAAGTCACGCGCCCACCTGCCCACATGCGATTTCGATTATCCGCAGGTGGCAAAAAACTACCGCGAGCGGGATGTCCATCCAGACCTGTTTGTGCGATTGGCACCGTCTCAAGAAAAAAGGCCCAATGCCAGAGGTGTGGCACGACTTGCCCGACTTGTGGTGTGGGCTCACCCAATGTGGCGGCGATACATGATGCATGACCAGGATCCATACGATCCACCACGGTCTGGGATTTGCCTAGCCAGGCATTCAAATCTGTCGTCGACATCTACTGACTTCCTTATTAAGCTTCGAGATCTTGCATGCGCTGCAAGTGGTAGTTGGTGTCACCCAATAACAGATCGAGGTAGGTCAAACGTTTGAAATAATCTCCCACTTCGAGCTCATCGGTCACACCCATCCCGCCATGCGACTGAACCGAAGCCTCGCCGACAAAACGGGCAGCCGCAGCGACTTCGACCTTGGCCATCGAGACGAGTCGACTGCGCTTATCAGCATCCGCCTCGCTGAGCGCGATGGCAGCCACATAAGTCATCGACAATCCCATTTCTGATTGAATCAGCATTTCGGCTAAGCGATGCTGCAACACCTGAAAATTCGCCAGCGGCTGACCAAACTGTTTGCGAGTTTTAAGATACTGAATCGTGCTGTCGGTTAAGTAGGCCATTGCGCCACAGGCATGCGCACACAAAGCCACAATACCGAAATCAAGCGCTTTGCGCAGTGCAGCCTGGGCGAGCTCGCCTTTGGCGAGCAGATTTTCAGTAGGAACCGACACGCGCTCAAACATCACCGTGGCAGCGCGTGAACCGTCAAAGGTCGGAAAGTCCGTGATGTGTACGCCGGCACTATTGGTTGGCACCAGCAAGATGGCAGTTTCACCATCGAGCATCACGGATACGAGCAATGCGTCCGCCCCTGCAGCGTGCCAGACCAGGATCTTTTTTCCATCAAGCTGGTACCCGGCCGAGGTAGTGGCGGCACGCGTCGACAGCGGGCGTTGCGTGTCGCGCTCGCCCTCTTCTTGCCAGGCAACGGCAAGTATGGCTTCACCTTCGGCATGCGCAGTCAGCCATTTGTCTTTGAGAGCCTGATTATCGCTTTCACCGAGCAATGTGACGCCCATGACAGCACTGGAGATCACGGGCTCGCTCACCAATCCGCGACCAAGCTCCTGGTGAACTGCCAACATCGTCGCAGGCGTCTCGCCAAAACCACCGTAGGTCTGCGGCACAAGCAAACCGCCCATGCCCAGCTCGACCAAACTATTCCATGCGGGGATATCAAGTTTGCCTGCTTGCTGACGCGCCCGGCGCTTGGGTCGGGTCCAGTTGTCTGCGACAAGACGGCGCAGACTGTCAGTCAACATCCGTTGCTCTTCTGAGTATGAAAAATCCATGATGTATCCTAGACCCCAATAATTTGCTTGGCGATAATGCCTTTCTGAACCTCGTTGGTTCCGCCGTAAATAGCCGTCTTGCGCATATCAAAGTAAGCGGCGGCAGCGGCAGCCGAATATTCCGGACCGGGGCCATGGAAATCGGCCTCTGCCAACATCCACTCCGGGTCGTAAGGCCAGGCATCAGAACCTGCCACTTGCATTTGCAACTTGGCCAACTCCATCTGAAGCTCTGAACCTCGAATTTTCAGGATGGAGGCTTTAGGTCCGGGATCGCTGGACTCATCCGCGGCGACCCGCAAGACCATCATTTCCAGTGCCAGCACTTGCGCTTCGACACGATTGATACTGTCGCGCACGCGCGGATTCAGACTCAGCGACTCTCCACTGGCCATCGTGCGCTCAGCCAATGACTTGAGGATCGCAAGCTCACGATGGCAGTGACCGATGCCCGCGATACCGCTGCGCTCATGGCCGAGCAAGTATTTCGCATAGGTCCAGCCATTGTTTTCTTCGCCGATCAGATTTTCCAGAGGCGCCTCGACGTTTTCGAGCCAAACCTCATTGACCTCCGCGCCGCCGTCCAGTGTTTTGATGGGTCTGACCTGCACACCGGGCTGACGCATGTCGATCAGGATCATCGAGATACCGCGTTGTGCCTTGGCGGAGGGGTCAGTGCGGGCCAGACAAAACATCCAGTCGGCATAGTGCGCTAAAGTCGTCCAGGTTTTCTGTCCGTTGATAATGTAGCGATCACCGACTCGTTCGGCCCGCGTTTTCAGTGAGGCCAGATCGGAGCCAGAACCGGGCTCCGAATAACCTTGGCACCACCAATCATCGACGTTGATGATGCGAGAGAGAAAACGGTCTTTTTGAGCTTGGGTGCCGTATTTGATCAGCACCGGACCAATCATGCCCAGACCGAAGGGCAGCAAACGCGGGGCGCCCGCTTTGAAACATTCGATTTCAAAAATCATCCGCTGAACAGCATTCCAGCCGGTACCACCATACTCCTTGGGCCAGCTCGGTGCACCCCAACCCTTTTCGGCGAGGATTCGATGCCAACGCAAATAGTCGTCGCGTTTGATGCGGTGATGAGCAAACGTCTTTGCGCGTAAATCTGCTGGTAATTTTGCCTGCGCAAACGCGCGGACTTCTTCACGAAAGGCGCGTTCTTCGGGGGTCCAAGTCAAGTCCATGAGTGTTCTCCTGTGCACGTTATCTTAACGCCCCTCGCCCCCCTATCCTGTCTGTCATTTTGGAAGTCCCCGTTCAGCAAGTGAAAAACCCCGCGCGCCTCTCATCGATAAAAATAACCCTACAATCAAAAAAAATTATTTCTCAGACAGCACGCATACTAATGAAAACCCTAATACTTGGTGTCTCGGCACCACTTTTCACAGTGAGCCCCATCTGGAGTCAGCATGCTCAATAAAATAAAAGCGTCCCTGCAAGAAGCGATCGAACCTATTCAGGACGGCGCGACCATCATGGTGAGCGGCTTTGGTGATGCTGGCATACCTTTTGAGCTGATGAGCACGGTGCTTGACAAGGGAATTCGAGAACTCACGATCATCAGCAACAACGCAGGCACGCATGAGACCGGTATTGCCGGACTCATCAAAGCTGGACGCGTTCGCAAAATTGTTTGTTCACACCCACGACCAGCCAATTCGGATGTATTTGCCAACGCATACAGAGCGGGCCAGGTTGAACTTGAATGCATGCCACAAGGCACGCTCGCCGAGCGCTTGCGTGCGGCTGGCGCTGGACTAGGACCTTTTTTCACCCCCACCGGCTTCGGCACTTTGATTGCCGAGGGCAAAGAGCAGCGCGTGATCGATGGCAAAGGCTACATTCTTGAACAGCCTCTGTCAGCGGATTTCGCCTTGGTGCGCGCACATTTAGGTGATCGCTGGGGCAATCTGACATACCGCTGGGCCGCTCGCAACTTTGGCCCTGTGATGTGCATGGCTGCCAAGCATACGATCGCCCAGGTTAATCGTATCGTCGAGCTCGGTGAACTTGCGCCTGAACATGTCATGACACCCGGAATTTTCGTTCAATCAGTTGTCGCAATCGGAGGCGAGAGATGAGCACAACGCCAGCCAGCAGTTTCAAACCACTCACTCGCGCAGAAATTTCCTACCTTGTAGCCCATGATTTTCCTGATGGATCCGTGGTGAACCTGGGTATCGGCATGCCTACGCAAGTTTCTGACTATCTGCCTAAAGATCGCGAAATTTTGCTGCACAGTGAAAACGGAATTTTGGGGATGGGCGGCGCAGCGGTTGGAGATGAGATCGACCTCGATCTGATCAACGCCAGCCGTACACCCGTCACTTTGCTCAAGGGCGCTTCGATCACCGAACACACCATTTCTTTCGCCATGATGCGGGGCGGCCATCTGGACTATTCAGTTCTGGGTGGTTTTCAAGTCGCATCCAACGGCGATCTGGCAAACTGGATTACCTCGGGTCCCGATGCGATTGCGGCAATCGGTGGCGCCATGGATCTTGCGATTGGCGCGCGAAACGTCATCGTCATGATGGAGCATGTCGCCAAGGATCAGACCCCAAAGTTGATGCAAAAGTGCACATACCCGCTCACCGGCGCCGGGGTGGTTGACCAGATCTACACAGACTTGGCCATCATTGATGTGACCTCCCAAGGCTTCGAGGTGCGCGCGATGATTGAGGGCCTGTCGATGGAAATATTGCAACAAAAAACTGGCGCTCCGCTCAGGGCTTCAGCGAAACTCTCCGTCATTCGCCGCAATGCGCAGGGAAATCCCGTCTACGGGTAGTCATGAATGGCGGCAGCGCCTGTTTGCGTCACAATAATCAAATCAAGGGCGGGGACACGCCCACACCAAAACGGGAACTCAACCGGGTCTCGTGATTCGAGGAGAACAATGATGAACAAAAAAATATCGATTGGCCTGAGGCTCGCGCTGGGCGCTGCCGCACTCGTTGCACACAGTTTGGCTTGGTCGCAAAGTACCACCAGCCAACCATTGACCTTGATCATTCCCTACCCTCCTGGTGGAAGCGCTGACATGCTGGCGCGTCCGATGCTGCCAGAGCTGCAAAAGAAACTTGGTCGCACGATCGTGCTCGACTACAAAGCTGGAGCTGGCGGCACGATCGCCACACAAGCACTGGCCCGCGCGAAACCAGATGGCAATACGATCTTGATGGTGCTGACCGCACACGCGATCAATGACGCGCTCTACCCATCCCTGCCCTACGACACTCGCAAAGACTTCGCACCTGTCTCACTGGTCGCGACCTTACCTTTACTCGTGGCCGCTCCGCTTGCGACACCTGCGAACACCATTCCCGAGCTCATCGCTTACGCCAAGAAAAATCCAGACAAACTTTCATATGCTTCAGCAGGCAACGGAAACACGAGCCATCTGGCTGTGGAGTTATTCAAGTCACAGACTGGCACCCAGATGACACACATTCCCTATAAAGGCAGTGGTCCAGCCGTGATTGCGATGCTTGGCAATGAAGTGAATTTCATGTTTGACAGCATTTCAACGTCCTATCAGCAAGTTAAAACCGGCAAGCTCAAAGCAATCGCGGTGACGGGCGCCAAGCGCGCCTCCATCTTGCCAGATGTGCCGACTGTCGCCGAAACACTGCCCGGCTTTGAAGTCAATGTCTGGTATGGCATTTTGGCACCCGCCGGCACACCTGCGGCAATTGTGGACAACCTGAGCAAGGCCTTTGCAGAGGTGGCTGCCGATCCAAAAATCAAAGCTCAACTCAATTCGAATGGCTACGAAATGGTGGGCTCCACACCCGCCGCTTTTGGTCAACTCATTGAAGCAGAACTCGTTAAGTGGAACAAAGCCGTCAAAGAATCTGGCGCAAAAATCAACTAATTTTGGAATGGACTGACTATGAAAAATCAATCATTTAAAACAACAATCATTCAAGCATTACGCATCGTCTGCGGCCTGACTCTCACTTTCGGTGCGACCACTTCTGCTTTGGCTCAGACAAACTGGCCAGACCGTCCGATCAAATTGATTGTGGGCTATTCCCCAGGCGGCCCAGTCGATACCACTGGACGTATCTTTGCGCGCTTTTTAGGCGACGAACTCAAACAAACTGTCGTTGTTGAAAACAAGGCTGGCGCAAGCGGAATGATTGGCGCAGACTCAACAGCCAAAGCAACGCCGGACGGCTACACATTGAATTTTGTCGCAAGTCCCAGCCTGACGATTTCTCCAATTGTCCAGCGCAGCAAGTTATTCAATCCGCGCACGGACTTCACGCTGATCAGTCCAATCGTCAATTACGCGAACGTGCTACTGATCGGTCCGCAGATTCCTGCCAAAACCGTTGGAGAACTGGTGGACTATGCGCGCAAAAATCCTGAGAAAGTAAGCTTTGGTTCTGCAGGTTTTGGTGGCTCGAATCATTTATCGGCAGAATTACTTAAGCAATCCACAAAAACACAAATGCTGCATGTGCCTTATAAAGGCAACGCACCCGCGATGGTGGATGTGATCGGTGGAAAAGTGACGTTCATGTTCGATATCACCAGCACCGGCAAAGCCTTTATCGATAGCGGCAAGGCACGCGGCCTCGCTGTCACTTCGAAAGAGCGCAACCCAAGCTTGCCGAATATTCCAACGATGATCGAAGCGGGTATTGCTGATTATGAAGTGCTGGGTTGGTTTGCTGTCATTGGTCCTAAAAACATGCCCCAGCCAGTCGTGGCCAAACTCACCGCTGCAGTCGAGGCTGTGAAGAAAAATCCCGAATTCATTAAAGCGATCGAAGCGGGTGGTTATTCACTCGACAAAGAGGATGCCAAGGCTCTGAGCACACGCATCGACAAAGAATACAAGATGTGGGAAGACGTGATTACGAAGGGCAACATCTACCCAAATCAGTAAATCATTCAGTTAATTTTTAAATCAGATCATTATTCATTGGAGTGTTTCATGAGTGGAATGTTGGAAGGTAAAGTCGCTGTTGTCACGGGCGCAGGCGGTGGAATCGGACGTGGCATCGCCTTGGCAATGGCTGCAGCCGGAGCGAAAGTCGTCGTCAACGACATCGGAGCCAGTCTGGCAGGTGAAGGTTCAGGCGCAGGTCCCGCCCAGCAAGTCGCGGATGAAATCATCAAGGCAGGCGGCCAGGCCGTACCCAATACCGACAGCGTCGCCACTCGCGCAAGTGCCAATAACATCATTGAAACTGCTGTACAGACTTTTGGACGGATCGATATCGTCGTCAACAATGCCGGCAATTTGCGCGACCGCGTGTTTCACAAGATGAGCGAGGAAGAATGGAGCCAGGTGATTGATGTGCACCTCAATGGCACATTTTTTGTCAGCCGCGCCGCAGCCAACTATTACCGCGAGCAAGAGTCCGGTGCCTTTGTGCACATGACCTCGACCTCCGGCCTGATCGGCAACTTTGGCCAGGCTAATTACTCTGCTGCCAAGCTTGGTATCGCCGCCTTGTCCAAGTCCATCGCGCTGGACATGAATCGCTACAACGTCCGCTCCAACTGTATCGCCCCTTTTGCCTGGAGCCGTATGACCAGCTCAATCCCCGCCAATACCGACGAGGAAAAAGCGCGCGTGACCAAACTCCAAAAAATGGAAGCGAACAAAATCGCGCCAATGGCCGTTTATCTCGCCAGCGAGCAAGCCAAGGATGTGACCGGCCAGATTTTCGGCGTCCGCGCCAACGAAATCATGCTGTTTAGCCAGCCTCGTCCGATTCGCTCAGTGCACATGAGCACAGGCTGGACACCTGAGGCAATCGCCGAAATCGCCGCGCCCGCCATGCGTCACCACTTCATGGCGCTTGAGCGCTCACCTGACGCCATCGACTGGGATCCAATCTGATCATGGACTATCAGCTAATTAAAAACTGGGTCTTCCCCGAAGTTGATCGGACCTACACCGAGAACGACAGCATCTTGTACGCACTCGGTATCGGATTCGGCCAGGAGCCCACCAATCCCGATCACTTGAAATACGTCTACGAACAAAATTTGCAGGCGTTTCCGACGATGGCGGTCGTGTTGGGCTATCCCGGTTTCTGGATGAAAGACCCTAAAGCCGGCATCAACTGGGTCAAGCTCGTCCATGGCGAGCAGCGCCTGACCATTCACAAACCTTTGCCGGCCGCTGGTCGCGTCATTGGTCGCACGCGCATCACGCATGTGATCGACAAAGGCGCTGACAAAGGTGCGCTGGTTTTATCCGAGCGTACTTTGCACGACGATGCCGGCAATCATCTCGTCACAATCGGCTCAACGACGTTTTGTCGCGGTGATGGCGGCCTCAGTCAATCTGATGAAAGCCCACCAGCACTCGAAGCTACGCCTGATCGCGCACCGGACATGACCTGCGCCTTGCCAACTCTGCCTCAGGCCGCTTTGATTTACCGACTGTGTGCCGATAACAATCCACTGCACGCCGATCCTGCTGTCGCTGAACGCGCAGGCTACCCGCGCCCGATCCTGCATGGTTTGTGCACCTATGGTGTGGCGGCTCGCGCAATCGTTCAGACCGCTTGCAGCAATGACGCAACCCGGCTGACCGCGCTGCACACACGCTTTTCTTCACCCGTGTTTCCAGGCGAAACACTCGTCTGTGAAATGTGGCGCGATGGCAAAGAAGCCGTTCGTTTTCGGGCCAAGGTCGCTGAACGTGATGTCGTCGTTTTAAGCCATGGATACGCAGGAATCAAAGCATGACCACAGCAGTCAATCAGGACTCCCCTCCCCGTCGCGCACCCTTGGCCGGCATACGCGTTCTGGATTTATCCAGAGTGCTCGCCGGTCCGTGGTGTACGCAAAATCTGGCCGATCTAGGCGCGGATGTCATCAAGGTCGAGCGACCCAAACTCGGTGACGACACGCGAGCATGGGGGCCGCCGTTTCTAAAAGACCAAGACGGCAACGATACGACCGAGGCGGCCTACTATCTCAGCACCAACCGCAACAAACGCTCGATTGAAATCGATCTGGCGAGTCCGGAAGGCATCAAGCTCGTCAAAGAGCTCGCCAAACACTGCGACATACTGGTTGAAAACTTCAAAGTAGGCGGGCTCAAGCAATACGGTCTCGACTACGACAGCATGAAGCAAGAGTTTCCTCGCCTGATCTACTGTTCCATCACCGGTTTTGGTCAGACGGGTCCGTACGCCGAACGCCCGGGCTATGACTTCATGATTCAGGGTATGGGCGGCCTGATGAGTATTACAGGAGAGCGCGATGACTTACCCGGAGGCGGTCCACAGAAAGCAGGTGTGGCCGTCACGGATATCATCACCGGCATGTATGCCTCCGTCGCCATTTTGGCTGCGCTTCAAGAGCGCAATCATAGTGGTTTGGGACAACACCTCGACATCGCTTTGCTCGACTGTCACATCTCGATGCTGGCCAACCAGAACCTGAACTATATGACAACGGGTAAGGCTCCCGGACGCGCGGGCAACGCCCATCAGAACGTCGTGCCTTATCAGGTGTTTAAAACATCCGATGGATTCATGATCGTCGCGGTCGGCAACGATTCACAGTACCGCTCTTTTTGCGGTGCGATCGGCATCCCCGAATACGCGACGGATCCAAAGTTCGTGACAAATCGTCAGCGCATCCTGCATCGCGACGAATTGATCCCTGTTCTAGAAAAAATCATGGCGACAGGCAAACGCGACGAATGGATCGCCAAGCTCGAAGCCGTTGGCGTGCCTTGCGGACCGATCCAGACCATCGACCAGGTATTTGACCACCCACAGGTCAAGGCTCGCGAGATCTGGAAAAACATCCCTCACCCGACGGGCGGCACCTCGCCCACCACGGCGAGCCCGATGATTTTTTCAGCGACTCCCGTGCAATACAAGCGGGCCGCTCCGCTACTGGGGCAACACACAGAAGAGATCCTAAAGGAGTTGCTGGGCCGGACGTCCTGATCTTTAAAACGTTCAGTTCATCAATCAGAGTAAATATTGGAAAGCAGTCCTTTCATACATTTCGGAGACAAGACACATGAAGAAGTTACTCGTAGGTTTGACTTTATTGCACGCAGCGCTGGCGACTCCCGCGCTAGCCAAGGACTACCAGATCGGCGCAGCCTTTCCATTGAGCGGTGCGAACGCCGAATACGGTCAGGTATTTAGTTCCGGAGTGGATTTGGCCATCGAGCATATCAATGCTGATAAAAAACTGTCGGGCAAACTGAGCGCCATTTACGAAGATAGCCAGGCCTTACCCGCACAAGGTGTGATTGCGGCGAACAAGCTGATCAACGTCAGCAAGGTCCCCTACATTTTGTCTGCATTTACAGGCGTATCCAAAGCGATGGCGCCGATTGGTGCAAAAACCAAGACTGTCATGGTCAATGGCGGTGGCGTGGGTCCTGATCTTGCCATGCTGGGCGAGTACTTCTGGAACACGATTCCTCTCGCAAACTTTGAGTTGACAGCGATGGTGCCTTATCTCGTCAAGGACAAGGGCTACAAGCGCATCGCGCTCATATACGTGGATGACCCGCTTGGACAGGCCGTGCTGAAAGATCTTACCCAAGGAGTCAAAGAGGCAGGCGGTGAAGTCGTTGGAGCCTTCTCTATTCCAACAACCGCTCAACAATTCTCCGGCGTGGCTGCTCGCGTTCGCGATACCAAACCCGATGCCGTGTATATCGCCACCTACGGGAACCAGCAGGTTCAATTGGTCAAGCAGTTGCGCGACAATGGCGTGAGCCAGCCCTTGGCCA